>Ga0163144_10024022_pt1 | contig 11983 bp, 11 predicted proteins | sample OliLak19BULKMAT1_FD_123175 | JGI IMG/M metagenome (GOLD analysis project Ga0163144, IMG submission 123175) | Freshwater microbial mat bacterial communities from Lake Vanda, McMurdo Dry Valleys, Antarctica - Oligotrophic Lake LV.19.BULKMAT1 | ecosystem: Environmental > Aquatic > Freshwater >...
ATGGCTTTGCGGAGCGCTTCGTCATCCGGCGCCTTCTTCAGCTTGGCTTTACGCAAGTTGGGGCCCCGGCCGCCGGAGCCATCGGGGCCATGGCACAGGGCGCATTGAGAATCGAAGACGCGCTTGCCGATGTTGAGATCGGCTACGGCATCATGCGCGCCCTGGGCGAAGATGGGGACAGCAGCGAGGCAGAGCAGAATGAACTTCATCGATTTAGCTCCCATTTGGCGATGGCTTCCAGATGGACCTCGTCGGGGCCATCGGCGAGGCGAAGGGTGCGGGCGCCGGCCCACATGGCGGCCAGTTCGAAATCGCCGGAAACGCCCGCGCCGCCGTGGGCCTGAATGGCGCGGTCGATAATATGCAGCGCGACGTTCGGCGCGATTACTTTGATCATGGCGATCTCCGCGCGGGCGGCTTTATTGCCCACGGTGTCCATCATATAGGCGGCCTTCAGGACCAACAAACGGGCCTGTTCGAGCTCAAGGCGGGACTGGGCGATATTGGCGCGAATCGTTCCCTGCTCCGCAATGGTCTTGCCGAAAGCGGTGCGGGATTTAACGCGGCGGCACATCATTTCGAGAGCCCGTTCGCCGGCGCCGATCAGGCGCATACAGTGGTGAATCCGGCCGGGGCCCAGGCGGCCTTGCGCGATTTCGAAGCCCCGGCCTTCACCCAACAAAAGATTCGAAACGGGGACGCGAACATTGTCGAAAGTGACTTCGCCGTGGCCGTGCGGCGCGTGGTCATAGCCGAAGACGGTGAGGAGCCGTTTGATGGACACGCCGGGTGAATCCATGGGCGCCAGAATCATGGACTGCTGTTTGTGTTTATGCGCCGCCGGATCGGTTTTGCCCATGAAAATGGCTATCTTGCAGCGCGGATCCCCGGCCCCGGAGGTCCACCATTTGCGGCCGTTGATAACGTACTCGCCGCCGTCGCGAATGATAGACGATTCAATATTCGTCGCGTCGGAGGAAGCCACGGCTGGCTCCGTCATGGCGAAGCAACTGCGGATTTCGCCGTTGAGCAGCGGCTTCAGCCAACGCTCTTTATGCTCCGCCGTGCCGTACCGCTCGATCACTTCCATGTTGCCCGTATCGGGCGCGGAACAGTTGAAAACTTCGGGCGCGAAATGGACGCGGCCCATGATCTCGCACAGCGGGGCGTATTCGAGATTGGTGAGCCCGGCGCCGTTGGCGCTATGGGGCAGAAACAAGTTCCAAAGCCCCGCGGCGCGGGCCTTCGGCTTCAGGTCTTCGATGAGCGGGACGGGCTGCCAGCGGTTCTGTTCAACCTGCTCGTGGAAGCGCTTCTCATTGGGATACACATGCTCGTCCATGAATGCTTGCAGGCGCTGCTGAAGGTCTTGAACCTTGGGCGTGAAGTCGAAATTCATGTTTAATTACCACTAAAATGTGGAGCCCGTTTTTCGACAAAATGAGCGACACCCTCTTTGAAGTCTTCCGAGCGCAGACTGGCGAGCATGGCCTCTTCGGAGGAAATCGTCGCTTCCTCCAGCGACTGGAACATGGCGTTATAAACCTGCTGCTTGATGACGGTCATGGACCGGGGGGAGACGTTGTTGGCGAGTTCGAGGGCGTAGGCGCGGACATCGGACTGGAAAGTTTCGGCGGCGGCGACACGGTTAACGAGGCCCATTTTAAACGCCTCGCCGGCCTCAATGATGCGGGCCGATAAGAGAAGATCAAGGGCATTGGCGTGGCCGATCAACTTGGGCAGCATCCATGCCATGCCGTACTCGGCGATCAGTCCGCGTCGGGCGAACGCCGTGCCGAACTTAGCTTCAGAAGAAGCAAAGCGCAGATCGCAATAAAGAGTCAGGATCAGGCCGAGGCCGACGGCATGGCCGTTGACAGCGGCGATGACAGGTTTGGAAAGTGACGGGAAATACGAATACTTGCGCTGGAAATCGGGCCGGATCTTTTCGTTGGCGCCCGCGGGAGCATGGTGACCGAGAGCGCCGCTTGGCGCTTCCCCGGCCGCCGCGATTCCTTGCAGCAGCGACATGTCGGCGCCCGCGCAAAACCCGCGGCCCGCGCCGGTCAGGATTATCACGCGAACATCCGGATCGGCCTCCGCTAGGGCAATAGCAGCGCGAACTTCCCCATCCATTTGCGCGGTCCAGGCGTTGAGCTTCTCCGGACGGTTGAGCGTTATGGTGGCGATGCGTTCGGAAACATCGAAGAGGATCTGCTGGTAACTCATCGGTGCGTTCTCCATTCGGGGCGGGTTAGATGGGGGACTTCGTTCATGCTGAAAAGCTGGAGATGATCGCCGCGCGCGTGCAGGACGGTGATGGAAGCATTATGCAGCACCCCGGCAATTCGCAAGGCACGGGTGTCGTGGATGTCGAGCGCGCGCCCGGCCCAAATCGCAGTAGGCGTCGCTGAGGTGAAGACCGCGATATTAACGTCTGCCTCTGGGAACGCAGCCGTGACGACGCGTTGCTGGAAGACGGTCCAGGATTCACCGTTATAGGGGTATTTGGCGAGCAGCCAGGCTTCAAAAACTTTCTTATCGCACGGTGTCCAACGCCTATGTATTTCGTTGGTTTCGCTGGCCCGAGCCTGTTCGCGCATGGCTGCGTATTCTATCTTAAATTCCGGGTCCGCGTCGCACAATTGCGGGGCCATGGCGCCATAAATGTGATCTAGATCCATCTCGCGCCAAGCCTCGTGAGTTTGGATCTCCGGGAAGTTTAGACCGGCCTCGTTGTAGGCGGCTACGACTTCGGCGGCCGTTTGATTTTGCCGCTCCAGCCCGCCGGAGAATGCGGCGTGGAACGCAAGCTTTTGGCCCGCGAAGTGGTCGCCGAGAAGGCGGGACTGCCGGCGGCCAAGCTCGGATAGGGTGTCGTAATGGTGGCGGGTGCCCGCTTGACCGTGGCGGATAAGGTAGATGCGGCTCATGTGAGGGAGGCGGCGAGAGTGACCAGGCCTGCGGCGCGTTCGCCGAAATCCTTGAAGCGCTGGTCGCTGGTTTGGCCGAGGTGAAATCTTAGATAAATCTGTTGCACAATGACGGCGAGTTTGAAGACGCCGAGCACCTCATAGTAGGCGATGTTGGTCACGTCACGCCCGGTTTGGCCGGCGTATCGTTCGATGAGCTTTTCGCGGGAGTGCCAGCCGGGTTCCAGGGTGAGAGCGGGGACGCCGGCGGTGCGTACGTCAGGGCGGTTGACCCAGCACCAGTAGGAAAGAGTGGTGCCGAGGTCGGCTAGGGGGTCGCCAATGGCGGTCATCTCCCAGTCGAGGACGGCGGCGATTTTGCCGGGAACGAGCATGACGTTGTCGAGCTTGTAGTCGTTGTGGACAATGGCGGCTTCACCGCTCACGGGGAGGTTCTTTTCAAGCCAGCCTATGACGTTTTCCATTTGGGGCACGTCGGTGGTTTGCGCGCGCCGCCAGCGTTCGGCCCAGCCCTTTACTTGCCGTTCGATGAAGCCTTCGGGCTTGCCCAATTTTTCCAAACCGCCAGTTAGGGGTATGGAATGGAGGCGGGCGAGGCAGTCAATAAAGAGTTCGCTAATTTCGGCCGGAGTGGATTGAAGTTCGTTCGGAATGGCGTCACGGAGGATCAATCCGCGGCGGCGTTCCATCAGAAAAAAAGTGGCGCCGATTACGGCCGGGTCTTCACAAAGCTGGAAGACTTGGGGCGCTTCGGGGAAGTGCGGATGGATGGCCGCGAGGAGACGGAATTCGCGGGCCATGTCGTGCGCCTTGGGGGCGATAGTTCCCATGGGGGCACGGCGGAGAACCCATTCCTTTGCTTTGCTTTTTATCAGATAGGTGAGGTTTGAGTGCCCGCCGGGAAACTGTTCGACGCTGATGGACGCGCCAAGATAGGCGCCGAGACTGACAACATCGATCTGTTCGCCGCCGCGGACGGCGGCTGTGTCCGATTCCACTTATACAGTCTATCCGCGAAGGGTGAGGATGTAATAACGGGCGCGAGTTTTGCCGCTGTTGCGCCAGCCGTGTTCCATGTTGGATTCGACGTAAGCGACGGAACCGGCGCCGAGCGTGGAGACGGTTTCGCCGATGGTGACTTCAAGCGTGCCCTCGTTGATGATGACCATTTCTTCGTGAACGTGCTTGTGGGGCGGGTGCGGCGCGAGGCCGGCGCCAAGTTCGGTTTCGTGCATTTCCACGCGAAAACCGGTATGGGTTTTGCCGTCGAGAACGGGGCGCGATTTGTTCTGGCCGTTGCCGCTCGGGCGGACGGGCAGATCGTCGTACTTGTAGGTTTTGGAGGGAAGGGCGGGGCTCTGCGCGCGAGATTGCAGGCTGGCGAAGAGGAGGGCGACGTGGCGGCGGTTCATGGCTTTTGAGTGAAGAACTTCGGAGCGATAACTTCCTGCGTGTAGCGGTCATGTTTGCGAAGGGCGTCCATGGCCTCCGGCATACGCATCCGTTTGACTATAGCGCGGAGTTGCTCCTCGCCAAGTTTGGCCCAGGCGGCCCGGTCGGCCGCCGTGGCGGGCAAGTCTCTGTCGCCGCCATGGGACATGACGTCGGGAACCCAAGAACCCAGCGTGAGGCTCCCGGAGAACCCAAGGCGGCCGAGCGCGGCAAGCCCGTCGTTCGCTGGAATCGGACCGGCGGGTTCGGATTCCTTGGGGCCGTAGTCACCGCGCAGCGGAAGGTCTTCGATGTGACCGGCAATCAAGTGCGCGCCGTAAAGGGTGCGCGATCTCTGGTCCGCCGTGAGCTGAAGCCGAGGCAAGTACGTGTCCATGTTGATATAGAGGATCGGAACGCGGGTCTCCTCAAAGAACTCGCGGACCAGCGTGCCAACGGTGAGCGGCGCGGGGCCGTGGCTGGCGGAGATGTAGACCTGCCGGCGAAATCCTTGACGAACCAGCGAGTGAGCGAGGCTTTTGAGGAAAACCGTTCCGGCCTGCGGAGTATTGGAGATAGACGAGGGCGCAAGCGTGGTAGTGCCGGGATAGGACCAGACCAGGCCGGGCATGTAGAGCCCGCCGGTCTCTTCAGCCATGAGCTTGGCGTATGCCAAGGGCCAAGTGTAGTCGCGGTTGCTGGGCTGAATGCCATTCGTTTCCACCGCGCCAACAGGGATGAAAATGATATCGGTCTGCTTCAACGCTTCGCCTACTTGGACCTGGCTGAGGCGGGTGAGGTCGCGCGTGTGAAGCTTGCGGATCTGAGCCTGGGCGGGCAGGAGGAGTGTGAGCAAAACGATTAGGGTGTGCGGCATAGGTGCTCTATATGATATGAAATTGTCTATGCGTTGGCTCTGGCTAATTCCCGGCGTGGTTTCTTTGTGTGCGCAACGCGCTCCGTTGTTCAAGGACGAAGTGCTGCCGGTGCTGGAGAAGAGCTGCACGAAGTGCCATGGCGCGGAACAGAAAATGGGCGGACTGGACCTCAGCACGTTCGCGGGCGTGATGAAGGGCGGGGCCAGCGGACCGGCCATATCGCCGGGCAAGCCGGGACGGAGTTTGCTGTGGGTGATGGTGGAATCGAACAAGATGCCGATGGGCGGTGCGCTATCGGCGGCACAGAAGCAGCTATTGAAGACGTACATTGAGCAGGGGCGCTTTCCGGCGGCGGAATCGGATTCCGAAATAGCTGCGAAAGAGGCGGCGCGGATTACGCCGGAGGCGCGGCAGTGGTGGTCATTCGTTAAACCCGTGAAGCCCGCGGTACCTGCGGCTAAGGGGTTGGCGCGGACGCCGATCGATGCGTTTGTGCTGGCGAAATTGGAAGAAAAGGGCTGGAAAATGCAGCCGGAGGCGGACCGCGTTTGGCTGGTTCGACGGGCATATTTTGGGTTGACTGGACTGCCGCCGGCGCCGGCCGAAGCGAAAGCGTTCTTGGAGGACAACTCGCCGGACGCCTACGAAAAATTGATTGACCGGCTATTGGCGTCGGAGCGGTACGGCGAGCATTGGGGTCGGCATTGGCTGGACATTGCGGGGTATTCGGATACGCGCGGAGACGCCGGGGATTCTGAGCGCGAAGTGTCGTGGAAGTATCGGGACTATGTGATCCAGGCGTTCAACAAGAACAAACCCATCAACCGGTTTCTGCTGGAGCAGATCGCGGGGGATCAGCTTGTCAACTACAAGCACAACGCGGTGCCAACACCCGGCCAGATTGAACCGTTGACGGCAACGGGATTCCTGCGCACCACCGCCGACATCACGGACAATCAAACGATCTATGAAGTAGACAAGTATTTCGACGCGCTGCAGAAGGCGATGGAGACCAGCCTGTCGTCGGTGCTGGGCCTTTCTGTTGGCTGTGCGCGTTGCCATGACCACAAGTTCGATCCGCTTTTGCAGCGCGACTATTTCAAGCTGACGGCGGCTTACCAAGCCGTTTGGGATCCGGAGAACTGGCTGGCGGGTAGCTTGAATTTTGGGCCGTGGCCGAGCCGAATGGTACTCCACGTGGATTCCGCCCAGCGCGACGCGTGGATTAAAGATGTGACCAGCAGCGGGGCAAAACTCCTGCGTCGCCGCGATGATCTGTTGGAAGCGACCTATCAACGATTCCGCGCCGAACTTCGCGCGGGACGGGAAATGCCGCCCGAGCGGCGCGTGCAGATCCGCCAGGCAATTGAGGACGATCCGGATTTGGAAGTGGACCGGAACGCGCCCCGCGATTTCATAACCGATCCGGAGTTAGAAAAGCTCTTTCCGGAGTTCGCGAAGTGGAAGGAAGAGATCGCGACGCTGCGAGCGAACCGGCGTAAGAAGCAGTCGGTGATCGACCCGAACTACATTGAGGCGGCCTGGGATGTGTCGAAGACGCCGTCACCGACGTATATTTTGCAGCGCGGGAATTACCTGGCTCCAGGCGCGGAAGTGAAGCCTGGGCTGCCGGCGGTGCTGGACGATCCCGCGAAACCGTACGAGTTCCCGGATCCCCATTCGCGACCGGAATGGAATCACACGGGAAGGCGGCTGACACTGGCGAATTGGCTCGTATCGCGGGAGAATCCGCTGGTGGCGCGCGTGTTCGTCAACCGCGTTTGGCAGTTCCACTTTGGTGAAGGGCTAGTCCGTTCCGTAGATGATTTCGGCAAGCAGGGCGATAAGCCGACGCACCCGGAATTGCTGGATTATCTGGCCGTGACGTTTCAGGAAAAAGGCTGGGATTTGAAATGGCTGACGAAGCAGATAATGCTGTCGCAAGTTTACCGGCAGGGTTCCGCGGAAGTGGTGGAATACCTGACGGCGGATCCATCGGCGAAACTGCTGTGGCGGAAGCCTCCAATGCGGTTGGAAGCGGAGACGATCCGCGATTCGATGCTCCACGTGAGCGGGCTGCTGCAGACCAAAATGTATGGGCGGCATGAGCCGATCAAACGCGGCGCCGACGGCCAGTGGCTGGAGGATGAAGCGAAGGGCAATCCGAACCGGCGGAGCCTTTATTTGCAGCAGTCGCGGACACGCCCGGTAGCGTTTTTGCATGCCTTCGACGCGCCGACGATGACGGCGGATAATCAGACACAGCGGTTCCGCTCGGCCCTGCCGTCACAGTCTTTGGCGCTGATGAACAATCCGCTGTTGCTGCGGACGACGAAAGCCTTTGCGGACCAAGTGTTGGAGCAGAGTCGCGGCGATATGGAGCAGGCTTTAAAGACGGCCGTTGGCGCCGCCTATACGCGTCCAGCGACGGAGCGGGAACTGGCCATTGGCAGGCGCGCGCTTGCGTCCGGGCCGGACGGCCTGCGGCTGTTCCTGCAAGCCCTTTTCGGGGCCAACGATTTTCTGTACAGTTACTGAGGAGAAACTACGCGATGAAACGATTTCTATCTCGCCGGCAGGCTTTGCAGGAAGCGGCGCTCGGCTTTGGCGGGTTGGCGCTGAACTCGATGATGGCGTTTGGCGCGGATCGCAGATCATACGATTTGCTGGCGCGAAAACCGCATTTTGCGTCGAAAGCGAAGAACGTCATCTTCATCTACGTTGGCGGCGGACCGAGCACCATCGACATGTTCGACCCGAAGCCGGTGCTGCGGAAGTACGATGGCCAGCCCGCGCCGTTTGAAATCAAGGGCCGCGCATTGAATGGTTCACAACAGGTGATGGCCAGCCCGTGGGAGTTCACCAAGTGTGGGCAGAGCGGGCGCGAGATTTCGAATCTGCTGCCTCATTTTCAGAAAGTGGTGGATAAGGTTTCGTTCGTCCGGTCCATGCAGACCGATCGGATTGACCATTCCACGGCGCAGTTCACGTTTGTCACGGGGCGCGGATTCACGGGGTTTCCCAGCCTCGGTTCGTGGGTGAACTACGCGTTGGGATCGGAGAACCAGAACCTGCCGGGATACATCGCGCTGGGCGAAGGCGCTAGCATCGGCACGCGCGCCCATTCATCCGCCTGGCTGCCGCCGGTGTTCAGCGGGACCGCGATGCGGGCTGATGCACAGTCGCCGATCTATGACATCAAGCGGCCCGAAAGCGTGACCCCGGAACAACAGGCGCGGCTATTGGACATGGTGAAGGATTTGAACCGCGAGCAGCAGGCGCACCATCCCTTGGACCAGGATCTGGAGGCCCGAATTGCCAACTATGAATTGGCGGCGCGAATGCAGATGGAAGCGATGCGGGTGGCGGATTTGTCGGTCGAGAGCGAGGCGACGCTCAAGTCTTATGGCTGCGGCAACAAGGCCTCCGGACAGTTCGGCAAACACTGCCTGATGGCGCGGCGGCTGGTGCAGAGCGGCGTGCGCTTTGTGCAGATTTACGGCGGCGGCGGTTGGGACACGCACAGCAATATTGGCGGCCAACTGCCCGGCCTGTGCCATTACATCGATCAGGGCATGTCGGCACTGCTGACGGATCTGGATCAGCGCGGCATGTTGGACGACACATTGGTGGTGTGGTCCGGCGAGTTTGGCCGGCTGCCAACGATAGAGGCGAGGAACGCGGCGCCGGGCCGCGACCATAACCCCTACGGCTTCAACATGTGGATGGCCGGGGCGGGCGTGAAGCGGGGCTTCGATTTCGGCCAGACAGATGAGCTGGGCTATGCGGCGGTCCCCGAGTTCCGCGTGGGGCATGCCGATATTCACGCCACGATTCAGCATCTGCTGGGCGTGGATTATCAGAGGAACACCTTCTTCTATGAAGGGCGCGATGAGTCGCTGGTGGGCGTGACGCCGGCGCGCGTACTGCGCGAGGTATTGGCGTAATGATGAATCGCAGGCACTTGTTAGCTGGAGCTTTGATGACACCGGCGTTCAGTGGTGAGCTGACCCGGCGTGCCGGGTCGAAGATCAAGATTGGCCTGAACGCGTACTCGTTCAATAAGCCGCTGATGGCGGGGAAGATGACGGTTCACGACGTCGTGGACTACTGCGCGAAGCAGCAAATCGACGGCGTCGATATGACCGGCTATTACTTTCCGGGCTATCCGAATGTTCCGAAGGACGAGTTGATCTACAGCTTGAAGCGCCACGCGTTTCTGAACGGCGTGACCATAACGGGGACCGGCGTGCGGAACGATTTTGCCTTGACCGATGCAATTAGTCGACATGTAAATATTCGACTAGTCAAGGCTTGGATCGACGTCGCCGCCAAACTCGGCAGCGATATGGTGCGCGTATTTGCCGGCAGGGAAATCCCCAAAGGATACACGGTCGACCAGGTATTGGAGTGGATGATTCCGGCGTTTCAAGAATGCGCGGAGTACGGGAAGAAGCATGGCGTCATTGTCGGTCTGCAGCATCATGACGATTTTCTGAAGACCGCCGATGAGACAATTCGCGTGGTGAAGCTCGTTGATTCCGATTGGTTCAGCGTGATCCTGGACGTGGGCAGTTTGCGGCAGGGCGACCCGTACGCGGAGATCGAAAAGCTGTTGCCGTACGCAAGCAACTGGCAGATCAAAGAGCACGTCTGGTACGGGACGAAGAAGGTGGAGATCGATCTGCCGCGCGTGCGGGCGATCATTGATAGGGTCGGTTATCGCGGCTTCACGCCGATAGAGGCGCTGGGCGAAGGCGACCCCGCCGAAGTGGTCACGGCGTTTCTGATGAAGGTGCGCAAGGCGTTTTCTTAGCGCTGCTTGAAAGGGATGGGGACTTCCGTGAAGCTGCCAGGCACGGCGGCGTTCAGTGCATCCAGGACGAGTTGTACATGCGGACGAAGGGCTGACCATTGCCCCTGGCCGAGCACGACGATGGCGATTTTGCGCCGCGTGAAGTTTTGCTGGTAACGCCTGGTTTTGTCAGATGTCACGAGTACTTCAAAACCGGCCGTTTCGGCTGCCGTCAGAAGATCGCCGTTTTCCAACCGTTCCCAGCCTTGCTCGAATGCTTCGCTAATCTCATGCCCAGGCAGATGACGGCGCAAAGGTGCGGGCGCACTGTGGTCCAGAATGACACGCATCTTTAAGCGGGCGTCAGGGACCGATCGGAGACGGGCGCGTCAAGGCTGCGGGCGGCGAATTCCAGTACCGCAACGATCTGTTCCCGGTTCAAGTGATGCCATTCCATGATGTGTCCTCGATGCTGGCGGCCAACTCGATGTTCTCGAATACGAGAGACGGGCATTCTCGTATCTTTGAAGACCCAGGCGCGGTTCACCTTGCCGGGGATGCTTTCGACGGCGGGGCATTGGGACCAGTCCAGGGCTGCCATAATCAATATCCTTCCTTTTCAGTTGCTACGCCAGCAGTTCGCGAATGAGTTCGCCGCCGACTTGGCTGATCTGCTTTTCGCGGCCGGCGTGCAGATAGCGAAGCTTGGAGTCGTCGAGGCCAAGCAGGTGGAGCAGCGTCACGTGGAAGTCGCGGATAGGGTGAACGGCCTCGACGGCTTTCAGGCCTGTTTCATCCGTCGCGCCGGCGATGTGGCCGGACTTCACGCCGCCGCCGGCTAGCCAGCAAGGCATGGCGGTCGCGTTGTGATCGCGGCCCCAGGCTTCGCCGCCGCCGCGAATGCCGTTGTCCGGACTGCGACCGAATTCGCCGCTCCAAACGACCAGCGTCTCATCAAGCAACCCGGTTCGTTTAAGGTCTTTAAGCAGCGCGGAGATCGGCTTATCGATCGCCCGAATGCGAGCGCCGTGGGCGTTCTCAATGTAATCGTGCGAGTCCCAGCCCATCACGATCACCTGCACAAAACGCACACCGGCCTCGACCAGACGGCGGGCGAGCAGACAGCGTCGGCCGATCGGGTCGTCGCCGTACATGGCCAATGTTTCGGGCTTCTCGGCGGATAGGTCGAGAACCTTCGGCATCTCGGCCTGCATGCGGAAAGCGAGTTCGTAGCTCTCGACACGGGCGGCGAGGCCGGCATGATCGGGATGGCGCTGCTGGTGCTTCTTGTTGATGGCGCTGAGGAGATCGAGCGTGGCGCGCTGGCGCTCGGGAGTGACGCCGGGCGGCGGCGCCATGTCGAGCACAGGGGCGCCGGCGGGGCGGAGTGGCGTGCCCTGATGGATGGCGGGCAGGAAGCCGTTGGACCAGTTGGCGGCGCCGCCTTGCGGGAAGGCGGTGTCGGGCAGAACGACGAACGATGGAAGATTTTTGTTGACAGTTCCGAGGCCGTAGGACGTCCACGCGCCGAGCGCGGGGTCGCCTCCAAACTGGTTGCCGGTGTTGAGGTGATAGAGCGCGGTGGGATGGTTGACGCTTTCGGCGCGCAGTCCGCGGTAAAAGCAGACGTCGTCGACGACGCCGGCGAAGTTCTCGAAAAGGCTGTTGATCTCGATGCCCATCTTCCCGGCCCGGCGGAACTGAAACGGCGACTTCACGTAGTAACGCTCGCCCGTGTTCATGTTGGCTTCGAACTTGTTGCGCTCCTTTTGGAACTTGGTCATATGGAGCGAGTCGAGGCGGGGCTTGGGGTCGAAGGTGTCGATGTGGCTGGGACCGCCTTCCATCAGCAGGAAGATGCAGTTCTTCGCTTTCGGCTTGTGATGCGGGCCTTGCGCGGCCATCATTGCCGACAGCGCGACCGAGCCGAGGCCCATGCCGCCACC
>Ga0163144_10024023_pt1 | contig 11983 bp, 10 predicted proteins | sample OliLak19BULKMAT1_FD_123175 | JGI IMG/M metagenome (GOLD analysis project Ga0163144, IMG submission 123175) | Freshwater microbial mat bacterial communities from Lake Vanda, McMurdo Dry Valleys, Antarctica - Oligotrophic Lake LV.19.BULKMAT1 | ecosystem: Environmental > Aquatic > Freshwater >...
AGGTAGCCGCGCACGGCCGGTGCTGGCGCAGCGGCCGGCGGCGCAGGCGTCTGCGCCGTCGCCGCCTCGACGACGAGCGGTAACGCGGCAGCGACGACACCGAGAGTCACACCGAGAAACAGGGGATGACGTGGTGGACGGATCAAAAACATGATGTGCATCTCGGTGCTTGACGCGCACGCAGACACCGCGCGTCACGAAATCAGAGTGGATAGGGCGGAAAGAGTCCACCCAGTAACGGCTGAAGGATCGGCAGCGGCGTTGATGTTTCGTCGGTGATCAGGTCGCGGACGTGTCACGGACTGGTATCCGCTGACTACCAGGCGCGCACGCGATTGGACAGGCGTGCGACTTACGCTGACGCGTCCGGAGGTGGTCGATCGGTCGCACGACGCCACGGCCCGTTCCACTCGACCATCGCGTCACGCCGACGCTCCGCTTCCGCCGTCGACTGTGTGCCCCGACGGAACCGCGCATTGCCCGGGTACTTCCGCTTACGCGAGCCGGTGCCGCGGCGCACATCCTCGTCGAAACGCATCTGCGCCGGACGTTCCGGGTCACCCGTTCGCATCGAGGCTTCGATGTCCAGTTGCGCGGGTCGCGGCTCGCTCGTGACACAGTCGGCTTCCGGCACGCCACGTGCGCGCAGCACCGACGCTTCAGCCGTCGGTGACCTGCTGGCGATCGTGAGCGGAATCGAGCTTGGCTCCCACCACTCGCCGGCCCATTCCTCGACTTCAAGGAGTGACTGTACCGGCGAGGTGATTCTGCAGATCCGGTCACCAACGATGACCGGAGAGACGACGACGCGCATTGATTCGTTGACTGGCGAAGGGGAGATCGCCGTCCACGACGTCGTGGACACGTGGTGAACTTCCCTGCGCACTGAACATCCAGCTAGGGCATTCGTGTCACGGTCGTGCTACCGTCTGGTAATGTCACGGTTGCTCGCGGGGCTTGCGCATTCATGCGCGTTCGGGAGTGCACGATGCCGCATACCGATCGTGGGACAGGCCAGCGGCCCCGCTGCCACCAGGCCCCAACCCTCAACTCGCGCCGATCAGGCTCGCACTCAACCCGGAGCGCCGAAGAAGCGACTCTGAAAAAGACCGCTCCGCGCGGGCTCCGGCGCGGCCAGTATGCGGATCGATGTCTCGATCACGTCCGAGGCGAACTCGGACAACGTCAGCACCGGCTCTTCCGCGTCAGGGTGAGCCGCCGTCACCATGGCCTCCCAGCTGGCCAGTTGCTGGACGTAGAACTCCGCCACCATGATCAGGCGATTTTTTTCTTCTGGATCGGAATCTGATCCAGCAGCAGCAGGACGCGCATGAACACACTGCGGTACGCTGGTACGAAGAGAATGGTGGCCCCGATCGCCGGCCGCCCCATCGCCTGCATCGCCTCGCGTGTCAGCCGCATGTACTGGCTCGGCGACTGCGTCGCCTTGAAGCGCACGACGGGCACCACGATCGCGACCACCAGATCCTCGAGACTCCGGACGCCGGCGCCGTCGTTCATGCACGCAATGAGTCTGGCCCGATCCGCATCGACCACGTCGGAGCGAAGCGCTACGGCGAATTCGCGCTCGCCGCCTCCAGCTGCCGCAACGACGTTCTGAAATCTTCATCCTTCTTGTCGAGCGCGATCGCCATCTGATACGCCTCACGCGCCACCGCAACCTTCCCCTGCTTCTCCAGCACCTGTCCCAACCGCCACCACGCGAGATCCACCGGCGGTTCCGTCATCAGTATCCGCCCGCGGATGTATTCGCGCAGCCCAGCCTCCGCCTCGGCCAGCCCGACGCCGTGCACCGCCGCCAACTGCCCCAACGAATACAACGCAGCACGATCGGTTGGCTTCAGCACCGCGTATCGGCGCAGCGCCTCCAGCGCCACATCGGCGCGGCCCAGGCGATACGCCATGTCTCCGAGCGCGAACCATGCCGGTGCGCTGTCCGGCGCTGTCGTGACCAATCTGCGAAACGTCGACTCGGCCGCTGCGTTCCGACCGCTCGCACGGTCGAAGTAGCCGCGCATCAGCGCACCACGATACGGCGACTGCCGCTCCAGCCGCTGCACGATCCGGTCTGCCTCGGACGGGTTGCCGCCCGCCAGCGGTGGCAGGAACCGGGCAAGCCATGCCAGTGATTCCAGTGCATCGACACGGGTCGAGTCGGGTTCGAGCGCGCGCGTGAATGCGGCGCGGGCGCGCCGTGCCGAGAGATACCGGGTCCTGACGTTGCGTGGCGCCCCCTTCTGCATGTGCGCCTGCCCGATCAACACGAAATGGTCGGCCGAACTGTCGCGAGCGGCCGCCAGCACCACCAAAGCAGAATCCGGCTGACCGCGCGACAGCAACGCGCGCGCATCGCCGGAAACCGGCGCGTCCTGCGGCACCATGATCGTCGCGCTCGCCGCGACGATCAGACCGAGTCGTGATGCGGTCGATCGGCTTGTCGTGGCGTTGGTGCGATGGGCGGGGTAGTTGCGTTCCACCGCGGCGCAGGTACCGCTGATCTTCGCCGCCAGCTCACGCGAGACACCGGCATCGGTGGAACTCGAGAGTCGGCGCACGTCGGCCCAGAGCGTCTCGAGTTGCGCCGCGCTCTCGTCGCGCCGCGTGCTGATCAGTTGCATCCGTTCGCGCGACCGGGCCACGGCCTCGCGCTGGTTCACCAGCAGCGCTACCGCCTCGGGATCACCCGACTCCGATTCGTAGAGCACGATCTCGGCATCGAGACGCTCCAACTGCTCTCGCGGCGCCGTCTTCTCGAGCAACGCCAATTCACGTTCCTGGGCACCGAGCGTTTCCAACAGCCGACGTGCCGCCGTCGCTGCATTGCTTCCGGTATCGCTGGCAGTCGGCGGCAGTGTACCCATCGCCGCCAGGATCTGCGTCACGAACTCCTGAGGTGTGGCGGGACGGCGCTCCCCCCTGCCTTGCCGATACACCCGCTGAATTCGCGGATCGCGCCAGAATGCTGAATCCGTCGCCTTGTACGTGAGCCGGACACGGTCCTGATAGCCGAGCTCGAAACCCTTCGCTGCGCGGCGCGTCAGCACCTCGCCGAGCAAGCCAGTCGCCGGCAGCAGGAGCAGGAACGCGAACAATGCCACGAGAACCGTGAGCGCGTCGAGCGACGCCAGCCAACGCACCGAGTAGAACTCATGCACACTCGGGACCATGTCGCGAATCGCAAGTCTCCTCTCGTCCGTGGCCCATGCCATGAGCGGCCCTTCCGCCAGCAGCAACGCGGCAAATGCGACAGTCACCATGCGAGCCGACTTGATCGAGCGCGGGAGCTGATCGTACACATCCCCGCTTCGCCGCCAGCTGCGCGGCCACCAGAGAAACCACCAGCGCGGCGGCAACGTCAGGATGCGACGAATGGTCGTCCAGTCATACCCACGCTCGCGTGCCGTCCGAATCTGGAAGCCATAAAGGGGGACAATCAGCGGCGGCGTGAGCCAGAGCCATGTCGGCAGCGACAGCAGCGTCCCGCCCCGCAGCACGGCGCAGAGCGCAAGCACGACGCTCAGCACCACTACCACCACACCCTTCGCGACGAGGTGCTGCAGCTCGGCCAGTTCGTAACTCAGCGTTTCGTCGTTGTACGCCACGCCACCAAGGGCTGAGCGCAGGCCGCGACCGTCAGCAAACCGTTTCGCCGGATCCTTCTCCAGACAGCGCATCAGGGCATCGGTCAGGTCCTGCGGCACCGATGGCGCCACCTTCGACAACGGCTTCGGCACCGCTGACACGTGCTGCATCAGCAGTTCGCGGAAACTGCGGCCATCGAATGGCAGCGTGCCACTCAGCATCTGATACCCCACCACGCCCACCGAGTACAGATCGCTGCGGCCGTCGATCTGCGGCTCTGCCGTCGCCTGCTCTGGCGACATGTAGTGCGGCGTGCCCATCACCGATCCGACCTGTGTCAGACTGGTGCCCGCCTGCAACGTGTCGGCGCGCGCGATGCCAAAATCCGTGAGCAGCGCGCGACCGCTGGTATCGTCGATCAGGATGTTGTCCGGCTTGATGTCGCGGTGCACGATACCCTGCCGATGCGCATGATCGAGCGCATCCGCCACCTGCGCCAGCATCGTGCGCGTCGTCTCGACGTCGAGAATCGTTTCGCGATCCATGCGCGACGCCAGCGATTCTCCGCGGACGTACCCCATCACGAACCAGACCAGCCCGCGACGTTCGCCGAAGGCGTAGAGCGGCACGATGCCCACATGCTGCAGGCTCGCCACCGTCTTCGCCTCGCGGCGGAATCGCTCCAGCACGCCCGCGTCGGTGGCCGAACCGGGCGGCAGCACCTTGATCGCCACCAGCCGCTCCAGCGCCCGGTCACGGGCGAGATACACGGCCCCCATGCCACCACGCCCGATCAGTCGGACGATTTCGTACTCCTCACCGATGGCATCCACCAGCGCATCACGCAATGGATCGCCGAGCACTTCCTCAGCGGGTGCGGCCGACGTGGCGCTGGCGTCCATACGGGGTTCCTCCGAAGCGTGATTCCTTCCGCCCGTCAACGAGGGGCGCGACTGCCACGGCTGGCGTGCATCTCAGGCAGCAGACTAACTCCACCGGTCAACGCCGCACAGGCCACGCGCGATCCCGGCGTAGTGTCGCGCCGCGCTGGCAGGGAAATCGTGACTGATGCTCATAGATTCCATTGCGTGACCTACCATCTGTCCCTCGCCGGCACCGACGTCGTACTGCGTTCGGACCGAAGCCTGTTCGTTTCTGCGTCGCGTACGCTGATCGTTGCCGACGTCCACTGGGGCAAGGCGGCCGCATTCCGCGCGCAGGGAGTGCCGGTGCCGCACGGCACGACACGCACCGGGCTTGACCGGCTCGATGCGGCACTCCTCGACTCCGGCGCAACGCAGCTGCTGATCCTCGGCGACCTGCTTCACGCGCGTGCCGGGATGCAACCTGCGACGGTCGATGCGCTCGAACGGTGGCGCGGCACGCGGCGAGCGCTGAGCATCACGCTGGTACGTGGCAATCACGACTATCACGCCGGAGATCCACCGGCATCGCTGCACATCGCCTGCGTCGACGCGCCGCTGCACCTTGGACCATTCGCCCTGCATCATCATCCCTGCGATGACGCATCAGGCTACGTGCTGGCGGGCCATGTGCATCCGGTGGTGCAGTTGCGCGGGCGAGCGCGGCAGAAACTCACCTTGCCCTGCTTTGCGTTTGGCGCGCGCGGCGGCCTGCTGCCCGCATTCGGTGAGTTCACCGGCGGTGGCGTGATCGATCAGCGCAACTACGACCGCACATTCGTCATTGCCGACGACACGGTCGTGCCACTCGATTCCGCCGATACAGCTCAACCCCCGTACGTCACGCCCGGATAGAGCACCGCCAGCGACCCGTTGAACAACGGGCGGAAGATGTAGCCGAACACCTGCCAGGCCAGAAAATAGCCGACGAAGTTGAGCGCCGGTGTGCGCCAGATCAGGTTCTGCCACACGCGACCCTTCTCTTCACCAACCAGCAACGGAATTGCCGCACTGCCATCCATCGGCGGGAAGGGCAACAGGTTGAACGCCGCCAGCAGCAGGTTCATCGAGAACATGGTGCCGAGGAAGAAGGCGATCGCCGTCATCACCGGTCCACCGTCGGTGGCGACGATGTGGCCGAAGCTGATGCGGTTCGGCGCATTGAAGATTCCGGTGAAGTCGCCGGCGCGGATCGCGATGCCCGCCAGCAGCATCAGCAGCAGGTTGGCGCCCGGGCCAGCCAGCGCCATCCAGGCGGAACGCTTCGGATACTTCTGCGCCCACTCCGGATCGTACGGCGCACTGGCGAAGCCGATCGGAAAGCCCATCGTGAGCGCCGTCAGCAAGGGCAGGATCACCATGCCGAACGGCTCGCGCCGGATGTGCGGCAGCGGATCGAGTGAGACCTGGCCGCCGTGATAGGCGGTCAGGTCTCCACCGAGTTTGGCCGCCCACGCATGGGCGGCCTCGTGCAGCGTCGTTGAAAAAAGGAAGACCACGTAGAAGGTCAGTCCTTCACCGATGTTGTTCATTCAGCGTGAGTTGAAGAGGCGGCCACGCCGAATGATACCCCACTTTCGGAGATTTACCGACCGGCACCACCCACGGGTACCGCCGCCGGGGCCGTCGCCCTGGTCCCTTGCAGCCAGTATCCGAACCATTGCCGCAGGCGCCCCAGCCGATCGACCAGCAGCCACGGCTCGCCGGCTCGCGAGAGATCGTGGTTCGACCGCGGATACCGCACGAACTCCGCCGGAATCCCGCGCTTCTTCAACGATTCATACCAGATCTCGGCGCTGCCCATCGCCGTCCGGAAGTCGTCCTCGCTCTGCACCAGCAGCATCGGCGTCCGCACGTTCTTCACGTAGCGAATCGGCGACAGGCGATCGTAGAGCGCCTGATTGTCCCACGGCTTGCCGTAGAACTCGAACTCGGTCAGCCCCTGCGCGTCGCTCGCGCCATACCAGTAGGTCCAGTCGGTGATGGTGCGGTCGGTCTGGATCGCAGCGAACCGATTGGTCCTGGTGGCGATCCAGGTCGTCATGAACCCGCCGTAGCTGCCGCCGCTGGCGCCCATCTTCGTACTGTCGATGTCGGCGCGCCGGGCGATGATGTCGACCGACTTCATCAGGTCATCGTAGTCCTCGAGTCCCCAGCGACCACGCGTACTGTACGTGAAGTCCGCCCCGTAGCCACTCGACCCGCGCGGGTTGGTGAACAGCACCATGATCCCCTGCGCCGCCAGGTTCTGGAATTCGTCGAACCATCCTTCGTTGTACTGCGAGTGCGGACCACCGTGGATGTAGAGCACGACCGGATACTTCTTGCCCGCCTCGTAGCCATACGGCTTCATCAGCCACGCTTCGATCTCCAGGTTCCCCACACTGCGATAGGTGAAGCGTTCGGCATCGCTCCACGCCACTTCGGCGTTCAGTGCGTCGTTGAAGTGCGTGATCTGCGTCTCGTTGCTGCCACTGCCGTCGGCGACGAACAACTCCGTCGGGCGGGTCATCGATGTCGACACGTACGCCATCACCGTGCCCGCGTCATTCATCGACGGGTTCGTGGCGCGACGACGTCCGCCCACCAGTTCCTTCGGGGCTCCGCCCGTCATGTTCGCGTCGAGGATGGTGGCACGGCCACCGATCGACGACGTGAAACGGATCGTGCCATTCGACATCCAGGTGATGCTCTCGGGCTCGTACTGCCAGCTGCCGAGCAGATTTCGCGGCGCGCCGCCTGTCACGTCGATGACGTAGATGCGCGCTGACTTCACACGCGCCGGGCGTCCGACGAACGCCAGCTGCTTGCCGTCGCGCGACCATTCCAGATCGGACTCCGCGCCCATCCATTCCGCCACCTTCCGCGGTGTGCCACCGGCCACCGGCATCACGTAGATGTCGGACTCATTGCGTTCTGCTTCATCACGCACCTTGTCGTACGGCAGCTGGCCGAGCGAATCGCGCTCGAAATCGACGACGCTGTCCGGCCGCAGTCGCGCGTCGGCGATGAATGCCACCCACTGCCCGTCAGGCGAGACAACCGGGTTGCGATGTGAGTACTGGTCGCGCGTGAGCTGCACCTTCGCGGTGTCGCCATACAGCTGCTTCCAGAGCTGCGTGGGGCGCCAGCTGCGCTTCGTGCGGCGGCTGGGGACGAAACCGGTCGCGTTCGACTTGAAGTTCAAGTCGGTGAAGTGCCGACCATCGAACCGCGCCGGATCGGCGGGCATCGTGATGGCTTCGAATGGCGGGCGGGCCAATGCCGGCATGCGCGCGAACACGTCGCCTGCGTTGGCGCTCGAATCGACCGGCATCGCCTCCGACCAGACGGCGAACTGTTTGCTCGACGGCACCGTGCCGTTCGATGGCAGCGTCGGCATCTGCATCGCCTCGCCACCAGGTGCATCGGCGCGGATCACCCAGGTGTTGCCCTTGCCCTGCGGCCGCGTGGAGGTGAAGAGCAGATGGGTGGCGTCCGGCGTCCATCGCGGGCTGCTGCTTTCGTACCCCGGTGACGTCCAGCGTTGCGGCGCGCTGCCATCCAGTGCGGCCACCCACACTTCCTGATGGCGCTTGTTCTCGGTTTCACGCACCGTGGTGACGGTGAACGCCACGCGCTTGCCATCGGGGCTGACGGCGGGCTGGCTGACCGTGGTGACGCGATACCAATCGCGGAGGGTCATGGCGCGCGGGGCTGACTGCGCCTGCAGTGCAGCGGTGAGGCCAAGGCTCGCGAGCAGCACTCGGCGGGCGATGGGGAATGAGGCAGGTGACATGGCTCGACGGATGAGCGGAAGGTGGCTGCGGCGGAAACGTCCGGGGAGTGTACGTGCTGGACGGCCTCGGCGCTGGCAGCCTTTGCCCGATGCAGACGGCGTCTGCCCGCCCTGCTGAAACTCTGCGCCCACCGTCGCGTGGTACGGACATGCGCCTCACACCGTTTCTGGCATCGCTCACCCTGCTGTCAACGGCGCTCATGGCCCAGGTCATCCAGCAGCCTGTCACGACGCTCGACGGCCGACGACTGTCGCCGCAGACGGTCGAACGCACCATCACCGCCGCGATGACGCGCGAGCGGGTGACCGGCCTGACGGTGGCGATCATCAATCGGGGCGAGGTGGTCTACCTGCGCGCCTTCGGCGAGAAGAACGCCACCACACATGCCCCGCTCACCACTGGCAGTACCATGTATGCCGCGTCGTTCACCAAGACGATGTTCGCGCACCTCGCGATGCAGCTGGTGACCGATGGTGTGCTGGATCTCGATCGTCCGGTGGTGCAATACGTGCCGCGCCTCGACACCGTCGAGAAGTGGGCCCAGATGACGACCGATCCGCGGCATGTGAAGATCACGCCGCGCATGCTGCTCAGTCACACGTCGGGATTCTCGAACTTCCGGTTCCTGAATCCCGGCGAGAAGCTGCTGATCAACTTCGAGCCGGGTGCGCGGTACGCATATTCCGGCGAAGGGCTCAACCTGCTGCAGTACGTGATCGAGCAGATCACGCAAACATCATTCACGATCCTCATGCGCGAGCGCGTGTTCCAGCCGCTCGGCATGACGCGCACGAGCATGGTATGGGACTCGACATTCGCAGCCGACCTGGCGATGGGTCACGACACGTCGGGAGCAATGGTCGGACACAGCAGGCGATCCTCACCCCGTGCGGCCGGCTCTGCCGACACCGACATCCGCGACATGGCGCGCTACATGCAAGCCATGCTCCGCGGTGACCGGCTCAGCGCCGCCGCACGCCGCACGATGTTTTCGCCGCAGATCCGTATCCGCTCCGAGCATCAGTTCCCCACGCTCGATACGCTCACGACGACCCGCGACGACGGCATCGCGCTGTCGTATGGCATCGGCTGGGGGCTGGTGCGCTCACCGCACGGCCTCGGATTCTTCAAGGAAGGCTCCGACGACATCACACGGAATCATATGATCGGTTTTGCGGATCGGGCGAGCGGGATGATCGTGATGAGCAACAGTGGGCGGGGCAATCGCATCTTTCCGGGGCTGTTTGCGGTGCTGCTTGGCGATTGTGTGTCGCCGTGGGCGTGGAACGGGCTCGCGCCGGCGCCGTAGCCGCGGTGGCGCGTACATCTGTTAGGACCCATCCGCCGTATCTGGAACTGGCTGCACCAGCTTGCACGTCAGCTGATCTTGTCCGTCAGCGACGTCAGCTGATCTTCCGCCCGAACGCCTACGCCAGAATCCTTCATGCCGATCGCCGACCGGCCGGCCATCCGCACCGGCGCCATCGCCTGGGTGCTCGCCGTTCAGTTCTTCATCACGCAGGCCGTCGTCGCCACCGCCTGGTCGCGGCGCTTCAGCCTGGCGTCGGACTACATCAGCGATCTCGGAAACACCGTCTGCGGCCCGTATCCGGCCGGCAGTGAGCACCTGGTCTGCTCCCCGTGGCACGTCGCGATGAATCTGTCGTTCATCATGCTTGGCCTGACGATGATCATCGGCGCTCGGCTCACGCGGGACGCATTTCCCGCTGGCTGGATGCGACAGCTGGCGAGCACGCTGTTCATGCTGGCCGGTGTTGGTGTGATCGTGGTTGGCCTCTATCCCGAGAACACCGACAACGCGCGCCATGTGCTCGGTGCGGGCCTCAATTTCGTGGCCGGCAACATCGCGATGATCGTCTTCGGCCTCGCCCTCGCCCAACGCCCCACCCACCCCCACCGGCGGCTGGTGGGGGTCAGCATCGCCCTGGGCACACTCGGCCTGACGGCCACCGTGCTGTTCGTGACGGGGAATTTTCTGGGCATCGGCCTGGGCGGCATGGAGCGGGTCGCCGCCTATCCGATGACCGTCTGGCAGATCATCGTGGGCGTGGCCTTTCTGCGTCAGGGCACCCGCTCGACGCTGGCCTGAGCCAAAGTTCAGCCAAGGTTCAGCCACCGTCGCGACAGCGTCAGCGGCACTGTCGCCTTGCTTGATCTTCGGGTTGTCTTCGGTATTGTCCCCTGTCCCTCCGACGGACGTGACGATGCCTGTTCCTGCCCTTGTTTCTGCTGCTGCCCTGGATGCCCTGCGCCATGCCCTCGACACGGTGGTCGAGCGGGAGCGTCCGCGTGATGACCCCTCGCTGCCCACTGGGCTGGCGGCACTGGACGCCCTGCTTGGCGGTGGACTGCCTCGTGGACGGCTGTCGGAACTGCAGGCGCCGCGCGGTCAGGGCCGGACGACGCTGATGCGGACGCTGGTGGCACATACACTCGCCACCGGGCGCTGGGTGGCGATCATCGATGCGCAGCGGACTCTCGCCCCCGCCGACTGGGCGCGTCTTGCCAGCCCGTCAGCGACTGGCCCGGGATCGATCGGCCGGACGCCACCGCCCTCAAGGAACGTCGAACTCTCCGAGCTGGAGACCAGTCGGCTGGCGGTCATCCGTCCGCAGGATCCGGGTCGGGCGCCCTGGTGCGCGGACGTGCTGCTGCGCTCCGGCGCCTACGCGCTGGTGGTGCTGGATGGGGTGCCAGCGTTGCCGCGCAGCATCGTGCTTCGCCTGACCCGCTTGGCGCATGACCGACAGGTGGTGTTTCTGCTGGCCTGTGATGCCGAAACCGCGACGCCGACCGTGGGAGCATCGGTCCGGCTTGGCATCCGCCTTGAATCGACCGGAAATGATTCAGTGAATCGAAAGTGGCGCGATGACGGCGCGATGAAACGTTCGATTCGATTGGTCGGCAAAGGTATGCCCGGAGTGCCGGAGATGGTCGAACCACCCGTGGTTCCCGCCACCCACCTGACCATCACCGTTGCCAAGGGGGGTCCGCCGTCGACGATGCGCCTGCCCTACGTCATCACCACCCCGCGTCGGTTGGGCTGTCATGCCGAGGTCCCCGATCGGCGCGGTGTGGCCCGCCAGACGGCGGCACCGCCGACGGCGGTCGGTGGCAGCCTCGTGACGGCCGGTGTCGGTCCGGTGGCCAAGGCGATCGGGCGCGTGGATCGCAGTCCGCATGCGCGGCGGGCGGGTGAATCGCGGTATGGGCGTGGTGGACGGCGCTGATTCCTGATTCGGTACCCGCTGATTCGCCGCGTCGGCCGCGCTGTGAAAGAAATCGAGAGCGTCAGCGGGATGGAGCGCTGACAATGTTCATGCCGACGACGACATCAGCTGCACGAGTCGCGCGGCTAAGCGCTCGTGGCGTGTTGACGATCGACGCGGTAGCGGTCAGCGAGGGCGATCGTGAGGCGGGCCACAGTAGACATGACAACCCCTCACTGCGTGGGGCGACTGGAAATCGTGGCTCATTCCTGATGTCACGGTGGAGGATACCCTGCTTTCGCGCGTGTTGAACGGCGGCGCGTACGCCCGTTCGGAGACAAGTCAACCAGTGCCTTGCGCGTGGAGCCACCGTTGCCGACGCCTCGACCGGCGACGTCGCGCTGGACCTGAATCGGAGGTTGCAGCCATGATCGACTGGTCTTCTTGC
>Ga0163144_10024027_pt1 | contig 11982 bp, 11 predicted proteins | sample OliLak19BULKMAT1_FD_123175 | JGI IMG/M metagenome (GOLD analysis project Ga0163144, IMG submission 123175) | Freshwater microbial mat bacterial communities from Lake Vanda, McMurdo Dry Valleys, Antarctica - Oligotrophic Lake LV.19.BULKMAT1 | ecosystem: Environmental > Aquatic > Freshwater >...
ACGTTTTTCTCTTAGCCACGCCCACCTCCAAAAGTCCGATTATGTCTCGTAGAGCGTGAGATAATCACCATCTTCCGGTCGGGGCGTAGCGCAGCCTGGTAGCGCACCTGCCTTGGGCGCAGGGGGTCGCTGGTTCGAATCCAGTCGCCCCGACCACTTTTTTGACCCTCATGAGGCGTGTGGCGGAACATGTGCCGTGCCCGCGCGTGCAACCAGGCGGCCTCCTCACTCCACCCGTAATCGCGAGCGGGTTCTCGCATCGGTGCCTGCGGTACCGCGGCGGCAGGTGGACAAGTGGGCTGAGGCGCGGCTCACCGCGAAGTTCTCGCAGCTGCTGGAAATGCGGGCGCGCGATCCGGAGCGGTTCACCGTCTATCGAGGGTTGACCGCGGCGGAGTGCTTCAAAGAGATCGAAGGGAACGAGATCTTCTGGCCAACGACCTGAAGGACCACGCCGATCACTCCCCCTCTGCTAAGATCGCGCGCCAGATGGCGACATTTCGGGGAAAGAAGCCGACGAACGTGGCCCGGGGCCCCTCCCCCGGAGGCGGCACCGGCAAGGTCGCCGAGGGCTACACGCATCCCGACCAGACACTGCTCATGCGGCCAGAAGTGGGCACGCAGGCGCAGTTCCGAAAGAAAAAGCCGCCACAGACCTACCGCTACGATTCGTCGCTCTCGCCTGCGCTCGATTGGGACGGCCAGAACGGTGCGCGGGAGCTGGGCGAATGGCTGCTCGGCGTGATCGAGCGGGCGGCCGCGCTGCCGGCGCCGCAGGTGCTTTCCTCATCGATGACCGCGGCAACGAGCTGCTGGTCGTAAGGACGCTTCAGTAAAATGGATTTCGATGTTCTGAAACGCGTGCTCGCCGCGCTCGAATCCCGCGGCGTGAAGTACACCATCTTCGGCGCCGTCGCGCTGAACCTGCACGGCCTCGCGCGCGCCACGGAAGACCTCGATATCTTCATCGCGCCGGAAGACCTCAACATCGATCGCTTGAAACTGGCGCTGCGGGATGTGTATGACGATCCGGAGATCGAGCACATCACGGCTGGGGATCTGCTCGGCGAGTATCCGGCGGTCGAATACAATCCGCCCGAAGGCGCTTTTCACATCGACATTCTGACGCGTCTCGGGGACGCGTTCACCTTTGCTGATCTCGAGATCGAGCGTGTGCCCTACGACGATCTGATCGTGTCGGTCGTCTCGCCTCGTACCCTCTACAAGATGAAGAAGGACACGGTTCGGCCGAAGGACCGGATTGACGCCGACTGGCTGCGGCACCGTTTCAATTTGGAGCACGACTGATGCCCGTCCGCAAGTTTCGCTCGATCGAAGAAATGAAGCGGGACCATCCCATCTGGCGCCGCCCGGGCGATCCCCTGCTCTATCGGGCGATGGCGTTGGTCTGGGAGGTTGCCCGGCGGACGAACCCGAGACGGTTTCCACCGGGTGTGCACAAGTATCGTTCGATCCAGGAGATGGATCGCGCCCAGGCGCAGGTGCTGGCGGAGCATATCGCAGCGCTTCGCCGGCAGCGGCAGGGCGAATGAGCGACTTCGAAGTCCCTGAAGCGATCATCTGCTCGCCGTTCCCGGAAAAGCGTTCCGGCCGTCGCCCCGCGATCTACTACTACCCGGATCCCATTTCGCAGGATTCCGCAGGCGCCATCGTTCCAAAGTGTGTATTCCGGCCATCGTGATCGCCGATTCCGGGCAAGCCGATCACTGATCGGAGCGAAGCGACGGCGGCAGCGATTGTCAGGAGCCTCCCGTTCGTCGTTCGTGACGTCATCTTACGTGTCTTTTCCGTTCACCGAGTCGAAATGGCCGGTGGGCCGTTGTGGGCGGCTTTCTTCCAGCGATAGAACGTCTGCTCGGAGATCACTCTGCTGTGCGCGTTCGGGTAGCGCCATGGATGGCGCTGATTCAAAGTTGCTTCGAGGCTACCGTCCGTCGCTTGGCGCCACTGCGACGGACCGTGCGTGTGCCCAGGCTGGCCTTCCTGGCGTAGGCTCGCGGCGCCTCGTTTGCTCGCGTCTGCCAGCCCGGACCGGTCGCTCGGTAAGCAGCGGCAACGTCGCGGTCAACGCGCAGACTAATCAGCTCCTTCGTGGGACTCTTCTGCGGACCGCGTTGACCGCGGTAGCGACGAATCGCCTCGACCGCTTCTTTGGGCAACATCTCCATCAACGGCCGCGCCTGGCCGATCTCTTCGGCCGTCCACTCGGGGTTCTCCGCGTCAGGACGACTGGCGTTCTTTCGCATACGCTCGTTCCTCTCGCCGATTGGCTCGGCGCAAACTGATCACGCGAATCTTCTCGCCGCGTGTTATGACGACGGCCGGTACAACAAGCCGTCGATGAAGCCGAGCACACGCAGCCGGCGTTCGCCATGGTCCTTGCGAACGTCCTCGCCGCTGACAGCGGTCTCGGCGTCGATATCAGCGAAGCGCTCGAAACCGATGCCTCGCTCCTTGAGGTTCTTCGCGCTCTTCGAGAAGCGCTAGCGAACGAACGCGAGGATCGCCTTCGCCGGAACCTTGTCGGGATGACTGAGGGCCAGCACGATGCGCGTATGGCTTTCCCCGGGAACCGGCACCAACCGGCTCGACACGCCGTTCTTCTCCAGCGTCTCGTGCAACAACTGCGATTGATGCTGTAACGCCCTGGTCTCGCCTGTGGCATAGAGAATCAGGAACGGCGGCGCCTGCGGGCTCGCCACGCGCACCGGTGATGCGCGCCGCTTCCATTCATCGGTCGAATCGCCATTCTGGAAACGTGCCATGTAATAGCGTCGATCCGCGCCGAGTTGATACGTCTGTTCATCGGCGAGATCCAGTCCAGCCCCGCTCACGGTGATCACGCCGCGAAGCGCCTGCCGTATCTCGGGAGCGGCCGTCAGCGCGACCAGCGACCCCAGGTGCGCGCCGGCTGAATGCCCCATCAGGAACAGGCGGTCCGGTTGTCCGCCACGCGTGGCGACATGCGAGCGAACCCACGACACCGCCGTCCGAACGTCTTCGACTTGTTCGACCCACGTCACGCGCGGCTGCAGTCGGTAGTTGATCACCGCGACCCCGATCCCGCGAGCGGCGTAAAAGCGTCCGACGTTCGCGTAGACATCGGCTCCGCCGGCGCGGAGATCCTTGCTCCCGCTATCCCAACCGCCACCGTGCACGAACACGATGACCGGCCAGTCCCGGGTTGCCGGCACATACAAGTCGAGTGTGTGATCCTTGCCGGCACACGACGGGGTTGGGGCATAGCAGAGGTCTCGATTGATTTGGGACGCGGGTAGCTCGGCCTCCCGATAGAGAAACTGCACCCCGACGCGCGTCGCGAGCGAACACCCTGTTAACGCAAGCGCGAGAGCGGCCGCCGCACACCTCAATGCCATTGGCCAATTATCGCACCACGATTTGCCCATGCTTCGTCCGTGCAGTGCCGAACGACACCGCCGTTAAGTCCATTCCCTGTCCGATCTGCGGTCGCACCCTGTAGTCCCGGCTATCAACCCCCGCCCCGGCCGGACTGCTGGGAATCCGCCTCGCCAACGCCCCTGGAGACCCAGTGTCACTGCGCCATGTGCGCCATGTCGTGGTTCGCCACATTCGGCTACATCCTGGGCCGCGTGATGGGGCGGCGACGAATTCACGATCCTGGCGCCGAATACCTCTCAGTCGGCGGCCATGGCGCTCGCGAAAGAATCCGCGGCCGCATTGCCGAGCACGCCGACCCGTACCCGCTGACGGCGTCCATCGGCGTGGCCACGCACGTCGGCGGAGATGACGGCGCCCGCCGACGCCGCGGCGCTCATGCGCGCGGCCGATGACGCCATGTATAAAGCGAAGAAGCACGGCAAGAACACGGTTGTGGCTGATGATACCCTTCAGCCTCAACCATGCGGGCCACGTGCATCGGCGTTCTCCTTCTAAGCATGTTCGCGAGCGTGCCGGACGCTCAGACGCTCTCCCAGGCACCCACGTCCCAGGTCGCGCCGCCGAGGCGATCGATGAGGGCCGAACGGCTCCGTGACGACGAGCGCGTCCTCCTCGATGGATTCGTGAACGAATCCTTCTGGCAGCGCGCCGAGAGCGCCGACAACTTCATTCAGCAGGATCCCAGAAACGGCGAGCCCGCAACTGAGAGGACCGATGTTCGGGTCGTCTACGACGCTGACGCGCTCTACATTGGCGCCAGCTTTTATGACAGCGAGCCGGATCGATGGCTCGGATACGAACGACGCCGCGATCAGACGCTCAGCGCCGACGACCGGTTTCAGTGGGTGCTCGACCCGTACCTGGACGGACAGAACGGCTATTTTTTCGAGATCAATCCCTCCGGGCTGATGGGAGACGGTCTCATCAGCTCGACCTCGGTCCAGAATCGGAATTGGGACGGCATCTGGAACCTGCGCGTCCGCCACACGGACATCGGGTGGACCGTCGAGATCCAGATTCCCTTCCGCACGTTGAACTTCGACCCGGGCAAAACCGAATGGGGCATCAACTTTCAGCGCACGGTGCGCCGGAAAAACGAAGAGAGCTTCTGGAATGGCTGGGCTCGAAACCAGACCTTGCGGCGGCTGACGACCACCGGCCTGCTCCGCGGAATGGACAATCTCACGCAGGGCAAAGGCCTCGACATCAGGCCGTACGGCGTCGCGAGCGCCAGCGCCGAGCCGGGACGCCATAATCCCAAGACCGAGCTTGATCGCAATGCCGGGTTCGATTTGTTCTACAGCATCACGCCATCGCTGCGGGCAAATTTCACGGTCAATACCGACTTCGCCCAGACAGAGGTCGATCAGCGGCAGGTCAATCTGACCCAGTATTCGCTGTTCTTTCCGGAACGGCGCACGTTCTTCCTCGAGGGGGCGGGGAACTTCGACTTTGCGAGCGTGTCGCAGGGTGGAGGCGGCGGAGGCCAGGCAGGCTTCAACGCCGGGGGCGACACCTCAATCGTTCCGTACTTCAGCCGACGAATCGGGTTGGGAGAAGACGAGAGGCCCCAGAAGATCGATTACGGTTTCCAGGTGACCGGTCAGTTGGGCAAGGCGGATGTCGGCGTCCTTCAGGTGCGGACCGGCGAAGAGGACGGCGTGGCAGGCGAAGACTTTACCGTCGTGCGGGTCAAGAGGCGCATGATGACCCAGTCCTACGTCGGGGCCTTGTACACGCTTCGGAATCCTCGCCAGGGTGGGGCAAGCACGCGCCAGACCAGCGGCGTCGATGTTCGTCTTGCGACCTCCCGGTTCCGGGGGTCGAAGAATCTGTTCACGACCGCCTTTGCGCTGTGGAACACGAATCCTGCTGGCAGCGGCCGGAACGCCGCCTTCGGCGCCACCGTCGATTATCCGAACGACCGGTGGAATGCGGGGGCGACGTTTCGCGAAGTCCAGGAGCACTTCTCGCCTGCGGTCGGATTCACCCTTCGCAACGGGTACCGCCGGTACAACCCGTACCTCAATTTTTCTCCTCGACCGCCGAATCATCCGCTGATCCGGCGCATGGGGTTCACCGGCGACTTCAACGTGTGGACCGATACTCACAATTCGCTGCTGCAGCGAGTGGCGACCCTCACGGTGTTTCAGATGGACCTCCATTCTCAGGAGACGCTGTCCGTCGAAGTCATTCCCGAGTACCAACGGCTCGATCGGCCGTTCAGGGTGGGCCGCGACATCCTCCTGCCGAGGGGAGCGGACTACTCGTTTGTGCGCTACCGCGTGAGCGCAGGCACGGCCAACCGGCGGAAGATCGCCATGGCTCCGACGGTCGAGTGGGGCGGATTCTACTCTGGCAGCAGGCAGCGACTTGCGCTCAACACGACGTTCCGCTTTCGTCCCGGCGTCATCGTGTACCTGTTCAACGAGTTGAACACGATCGACCTGCCCGAAGGGCGGTTCACGACACGGCTCTACCGACTGACCCCGGAGTTGCAGTTCAACCAGTTCATCGCGTTCGTCAACATGGTCCAGTACGACAACGTCAGCGGTGTGATTGGATGGCAGTCGCGCTTCCGCTGGATACTGACCCCGGGCACCGATCTCTACATCGTCAACACGCAGAACTGGGTGGACGATCCGCTGCAGAACCGCTTCACCTCGCTGGATCGACGAGCCGCCACCAAGTTTCTCTACACGATCCGCTTCTGACAGGTACAGCGCCGCCACTCGCCAATGCCCTCCATCGGCCTCGACTTCGGGACGACCAACAGCGCCATCGCGACCGTGCGTGACTCGCATCCCACGCTTGCCACCTTTTCCACCGCCGCCGGGCCCACCTCGACATTTCCCTCGGTCCTCTACTTCGAGCAGCGGCGCGAGGGCGCGCAGACACGCCTGACATCGGCCGCCGGGCCGAAGGCCATCGAACAGTATCTGGAGGCGGAAGACAAAGGCCGGCTGATTCAGTCGCTCAAAGCCTATCTGGCCGATCGACGGTTCGACGGCACGGCCGTCTTCTCCAGGCATTACGGCCTGGAGGACATGATCGCGCTGATCGCACAACACCTCCTGGCCGACGCCTCCTTTCACGGACCATCGACCATCGACCATCGACCGTCGACCATTCCTCCCCGCGTCGTCGTCGGACGGCCGGTTCACTTTTCGCACGCAGAGGACCATGCAGACGACGAGTTCGCGCTCGGGCGGCTGCGCGAGGCGATTACGCTGTGCGGTTTCTCGGAGGTGGTCTTCGAGTTCGAACCGGTCGCGGCCGCCTATAGCTACGAGCGGACGCTGGAGCGGGACGAACTGATCCTCATCGGCGACTTCGGCGGCGGCACGAGCGATTTCTGCATCCTGCAGGTGGGACCGGCCATCCGCCGGCGCGGCAGAACCCCCGACGACATCATCGGCACCGACGGCGTGGCCGTGGCCGGCGATGCGTTCGACAAGCAGATCATCCGCAAGCTCGTGGCACCGCGGCTCGGGCTCGGCTCCGAATATTTCTCGCCGCCGAGCAAATTTCTGCCGATTCCGAGCTGGCCCTACGAGAAGCTTGAGCGGTGGCACCACTTGTCCTTCCTGAACACCGCGAAGAACCTGGAGATGCTCGAGCACCTGCGCCGAAACGCCATCATTCCCGAGCGCCTCGAAGCCTTCGCGCACCTGATCAAGAACGAAATGGGCTACCGGCTCCACGAAGCGGTGCGGAAGACGAAGTTCGAGCTGTCGGGGCAGGACGAGACGCAGTTCGAGTTCCAGTGCGAGCCGGTGTCCATTACCAGGCGCGTGACGCGGCTCGAGTTCGAGAAGTGGATCGAGCCGGAGCTCCAGCTCATGGCCGGATGCGTGGATCGTCTGCTGACCGACACCGGTGCATCAGCGCGCGACATCGATCATGTCTTCCTTACGGGCGGGTCGTCGTTTGTCCCGGCGGTGCGGAACATCTTCGTCGAGAGATTCGGGATCGAAAAGATTACCGGCGGCGAGGAGTTGACCTCGGTCGCGACCGGATTGGCGCTCCGTGCGGCCGAAACTTACGAAGAAGCAACTGAATGAATTGTGGAAACGTCCACGACAGGGCTGAAGCCCTGTGCCACCGCTACCGCACTCCCCACCTCTCGCACTCACCGCACCCATCTATTCCCACGCCACGCTGTCGCCGACGGCGATGGCGCCGCCTTCGAGCACTTCGGCGAATGCGCCGCCGCCCCAATGTTCGCGCATGGCCGCCTGCAAACCGATCGCGGCCTCCTCCATGAACTCACACGGACGCGTTTCTCCGCCAATCCGCAGGCGGCAGCCGCCCATGATGAGAATACGTCCGCGGGTGCCTTCGAAATCGATGCCCGAGACAATCAGATTGGCGCGCCGCGCTTCGGGCCGCAGCGACGCCCCGATCTCCTGCATGAGCTCCGTCCAGCGCTCCTGCGAGATCAATGTGACCTGGCGGCGGCCGCCGCGATCGGCGCTGCCGACGAGTCCGCGGCCAGCCTCGAGCGTGGCTGTCTCCTGAGCATCCATCGGCCCGCCATGCGCGCGTTTCAGGAAAATACCGAGCAATTGCGCCTCAGCCATGGGCGATATCCTAAGTCGGACTCGGCGGAAAGTGTAGCGGTCGTGAACACAACCAACGCGTCAGAGCGGCGTTCCCAGCTGGTTTCAGGCGAACAGAGCGCGACCGCACATGGTCAACATCTTGCTCTCTCCGTAGTGAGGCATTTTGGCAGACATTCTTGGACTTCGGCGCGACGACCGTCGTCACGGGGACGAGCGCCGCCACACGGAACGTGGGCTGGGGGCGCGGGTCGATCGCCGTCGCTCCGCTCGGCGGCGACGCAGTCTGCGAGGGCTCGTTTTCGGGATGTTCGCGATGTCGCTGCCGGGCGCGACGTCCCGTCACACGGATCTGACGACGCCGGAGGGTTTCGTTTCCGTCTCTGAGGCTTATCGCCCTCTGCCGGCGACCATCGCCTACAACGACGCCATCGCCGAGGCCGCCGATCTTTACAATCTCGATCCGGATCTGATTCACGCGATTATTCGCGCCGAGTCAGCCTTCAACCCGTTTGCGGTGTCGAGGGTCGGCGCCCAGGGATTGATGCAGCTGATGCCCGCCGTCGCAGAAGAGCTCGACGTGCTCGATCCGTTCGACCCACGCCAGAATATCTTCGGTGGCGCTCGCTATCTGCGTTGGCTGCTCGATCGCAACCACGGCAACGTCGATCTTGCGGTGGCCAGTTATAACGCGGGACCCGGCGCGGTCGCCAGGTACCGCGGCATCCCGCCCTACAAAGAAACGCGGAACTACGTGAAGAAGGTCAATCTCTTCCTGAAAAATTCCAAATCGAACAGCGACTGACGGGGATTGCCCCGTCAGTCGCCGCTCCTAACTTCCTAGAACGTATACCGGACGGACACTTGCGTCTGCCGGGCGGTGCCGAGGCCAACGGTGCGGTTCAGCGGGCCGAGCATGTAGCCGAACGTCCCCGCCTGCGGGTCGTTGAACGGCACACCGGCCGCTACGGCGCCGGGCAGCGATGCCGCCGGGTTTTCGTAGTTGAGACGGTTCATGATGTTGAACATCTCAACGCGAATCTGGAACGACTGGCTCTGAGCGAAGTGCAGGTCCTTGCTGAACATCAGGTCCACCTGCATGAACTCGGGCCCGCGGACGGCGTTGCGCGGCAGGTTGCCGAAGGTGCCAGGCTGCGGGGTGGAAAACGCCGCCGGGTTCAGCCACCGAACCCCGTCCTTCAGATACGGATCCACGCCAGGGACGGCATCCGGGCGCTGCGTGCCCCGGCTGTTACCGCCCGGGATGTTCGTCACCGTCGCCCCGTTCGCCGTGGCGTTGTCTCCGCGCGTGATCGTCACGTTGATGGGCACGCCGCTCCTCGCGTTGACGATGCCGCCGACGCGCCAGCCGCCGCGCAGCAGTCCATCCCCCGGAATTAAGTACACGAGCGATCCGTTGAAGGTATGCGGGATGTCCTGCGGGTTCGTGCCGTACTCGGTGTTGTAGTCGAAGGTATTCTGCGACGTCGCCGCTTCGTTCGAGCCCTGCGTCGTGCCCTTGTTGCGCGAATACTGATACTGCAGGCCGCCGGTCAGGCCTGCGCGGAACCGACGCGACGCGCTCAGCTGCAGTGCGTCGTAGCTCGCCCGGCCACACCCGCTGATCGCCTGGTTGTTGATGACGAGCCCGTCGACGCAGCCGGATGTCTTGTAGTCGATCTGCCCGAAGGTCGACACCTGTCGGGCGCGTGTGTTGAAGTCGAGCGTGTTCGCCACCCCGCGGAGGAACATGTCCTTGCCGCGGCTGCCGGTATACCCCACCGTCAGATTAATCGCGCCGGGGAGCTCGCGCGACAAACTGGCGCCGTACTGCATGTTGTATTCATCCGGACGCTGGTGCGTGTAGCCGCGAATCGACAATGCGGTCAGATACGACGCCGGCGACACGGGATAGGCGAGTCCGTTGGCCGGGACGTCCGCCGCGCCAAGACGCCGACGCTCGATCGCGTTCTCGATCGGCTGGATGCGATCTTCGAACTGCCCGGGGCCGTAGAACAGACCGAACCCCGTGCGGAAGGACGTCTGGTCGTTGATGCGGTACACCGCTGACAGGCGCGGCGCGAAGTTGTTCTTGTCCGCATCGTAGAAGTTATCGGGATCGGCACTGAACGCGTTGTCCTCGATGAAAAACGGTTTCGCGTTGCCGTTCTTCTCCTTGACCACCGAGTAGAAGTCGTAGCGCAGACCGAGCTCCAGCGAAAGCCGGTCGTTGGCGCGCCACGAGTCCTGCATGTAGCCAATCAGGTAGTACTGCTGCGGGCTGAACACCGGCGAGTCCAGCGCGACCGCCACGGCATTTGGGCGGTTGTCGATAAAGTCGTTGACGGTGTTGTAGGTGATTTCGGTGCTGCCCAGGAACTGGAAGTCCGACTGCAGCTGACGATATTCGCCGCCGAACTTGAAGGTGTGCGTCCCTTTGGTCACGGTGAGCGCGTCGCTGAACGACAACGAGTACGGGTCGAAGATGGAACCCGTCGTGGACGAGGCGCTCGTGGCCCGAATCAACAAACCGCTTCGCGCGATGCCGGTGGTCCCGCGCGCGTCAATAGACGAAGACGTCACGTTGCCCGACAGCGACACGCCAACAGGGTCGTACCCGGCGACGTCGCCGAACGCGGTCGCGCTCGTGCTGGGCTTGTTGTAGCCGACCTTGAACTCGTTCACGACGTTCACTCCGACCAGTTTCTGGTGGTTGAACACCACGTTCTGCGGCCGCTGCTTGGCGCGGACGCGACGCGGGGTGACGGTGCGATCCGGCGTATTGAGGTCGCCGTCGCTGAACAGATACCGGACGTAGACCGACTGCGAGTCGCTCAGCCGGTGATCCAGTCGAAGGGACGCGCTGTTTTCTTTCTGCGTCGCCGACGTGTTGAGCGTGTAGAGCGCGAGCAGCGGGTTCGACGTGACGTTCGTGCTCTCCGGGAATCCCGCGAGCAGCGGCGCCACGGCGCGTGTGCGCGCGGCGCTCTGGCCCGCGCCCGAGCCGACGGATTCGCCGGCCAGGATTCGACGCCGGGCTTCGGCGCTCGGCACCGCTTCGGTGAAGCTCAGTCCGGTGGTCTGGCGGAGCCCCTCGAAACTGCCGAACACGAACGTCCGGTTCGCCACGATCGGGCCGCCCATGGACCCGCCGAACTGGTCAAGCTCGAGCTGCTGCTTCTTGTTGTCGTATTTGCTGGCGGAATCGAGCGCGTCATCGCGCTTGTATTCAAAGAGCGAGCCTTTGAAGAGGTTTCCACCGCTCTTGCTGACCACCGTGATGTTGCCACCGGCGCCCAGACCGCTTTCGGCCGGCGCGAGGCCGGAGTTGACGCGGAACTCCGCCACCGATTCCATCGACGTCTGCAGCCGGAACTGCGACCCGGTCGAATTCAGATAGCCCGGGCTGGCATCCCACACATACGTGCCGTCGACGCCGTCATAATTGAGATAGTTCTGCTGGTTGGACTTGCCGTTGAACCGGACACTCGCCCATCCGCCGTTGCCGTCGCTGGTCGCGCCGGTTGCGAGCGTCATGAGGTTCGCGAAGTTGCGGCCGTTCACCGGCAGGTTGTCCACTTCCTCGGGCGACACGTTGACGCCGATTCTGGCCGAGGACATGTCGAGCACCGCCGAGTCGGCCAGCACCGTGACCGCTTCCGACAGGCTGGCGAGCCCGAGCGTCACGTCGATGACCTCAATCTGTCCGACTCCCAGGACGGTTTCGCGCGTCTGCGTCGCGAACCCGGAGAGTTCGAGCGAAACTGTGTAAGACCCTGGACGGAGGTTGGTCACAGTGAACGCCCCGTCGGATCCGGACACCGCCGTGCGGACGGCGCCCGTCTGGTGCGCCGTGACCATGACCGTGACCCCAGGCATGGCTCCCTTGCTGTCGTCGAGCACGCGGCCCATGATGCGCGACTCGGTCTGCTGGGCGAGCGCACCCGTGGGCAGGGACAGCGCTACCAGCGCAAAGATG
>Ga0163144_10024028_pt1 | contig 11981 bp, 7 predicted proteins | sample OliLak19BULKMAT1_FD_123175 | JGI IMG/M metagenome (GOLD analysis project Ga0163144, IMG submission 123175) | Freshwater microbial mat bacterial communities from Lake Vanda, McMurdo Dry Valleys, Antarctica - Oligotrophic Lake LV.19.BULKMAT1 | ecosystem: Environmental > Aquatic > Freshwater > Lake...
GCAGGCGATGACGAGCGCCTTGACGCCTCGCTCGGTCAAAACACCGGCGCAGCCGCGCGCGTAGCGAATCACGGTAGCCGCCGAGCGCGTGCCGTAGGGGACGCGAGCGGTGTCGCCCAGATAGATGATGTCCTCGTGAGGACAACTCTGGCGCAGGGCATGCACGACCGTGAGCCCACCCAGGCCCGAGTCGAACACCCCGAGCGGCGCGCTCGCGGCTGGCACGCGCTGTGACTCAGCGGTCATCAGATATCTTCGATGCGCAAGAAGCGTGGTGGCCGTTTCTGGAACGGTTCGCGCGACAATTCCGCGAGCGCTTGCTGGAGCGAGCCTTCGCGCGTCTCATGGGTGATGATCAGTACGGAAGCCAGCGATTCCTCGGCCTTGTGGCTCTCCTGCACCATCTGCTCGATGCTCACCCCGTGCTTGCCGAGCGAGGTGGCCAAGATGCCGAGCACTCCCGGTGAATCGGTGACGTCGAAGCGCAAGTAGTAGCGGCTGTAGAGCTCGGCGAGCGACTGAAGCTCACGCTTCTGAGCAAAGATGCCACGCGTCGACAGGCCCTTGTCGCCTTCGATGCGCGAGCGAGCCACGTCGACCAGATCCGCGATTACGCTGACGGCCGTCGGCAGATCGCCGGCGCCACGTCCCACCAGGATGCACGGACCGAGCGCGCGTCCCTTGATGTAGACGCAGTTCAGCACGCCGTCGATGTTCGCCAGCACGCTGCTCTTGGGCACCAGCGTGGGGTGGGTGCGCAGCGAAAGTTCGTGACCCAGGTCGCGCCCGATGGCCAAGTGCTTGATCGTGAACCCAAAGCGCTCGGCGGCCGCGAAATCGACGGCATCAATGGCGGAAATACCTTCGACCGGCGCCGCGTCGACAGAAAGGCGCGAGCCAAACGCCAACATACTGACGACGATCAGCTTCTGCGCGGCATCGAAGCCTTCGACGTCGAGGGTCGGATCGGCTTCCGCATAGCCGAGTTCCTGCGCTTCTTTCAAGGCTTCGGAAAAGCCGATGCCTGCCTGGCGCATGCGCGTGAGGATGTAGTTGCACGTGCCGTTCAAGATACCGTGAATCGACTCGACCGAGTCACCGGTGAGCGCTTCGCGCAGCGTGCGAACGATGGGGATTCCGCCGCCAACCGAGGCCTCGAACGCCAAGTCGACGCCGGCTCTTTGCGCGCGTTCGAGCAGCGCTGGGCCGTGCTTGGCCAACAGAAACTTGTTGGCGGACACGACGGTCAGTCCTTGGTCGATGGCGCGCTCGATCAAGCCCTTGGCCGGGGTCTCGCCGCCAATGACCTCGATGACGACGTCGAGCTCACTGTCGGCGAAGACGCGCTCGGCATCGGTCGTCAGCCATTCGGGCCGGCACTCGGGGACACGATCCTTGGCGAGATCGCGAACCAAGACGTGTGCGACCTCGAGCGGAGCACCGACCTTCTTGGCCAGAGCGATACGATTTTCGTGGAGCAGCTTGAGGACCCCACCGCCGACCGTGCCGGAGCCGAAGAGGGCAATGCGGACGGGGCGAGCCGGACTGTCCGAGGACGAAGGCGTCGAGGCGTTCACCCGGGTCCCTCTAGCCCGGGGCGGTCGGATTTTGAAGCGGCATCCGCCGTTTGTCCGATGTTCGGAAGCGAAAGCGGCACGCCCGGTTGCTCCTGCGCCTGGCGGTAGGCCCACTCCAGCAGGGCGTGCTTGAGCCGCACGCGCGCCACGACGTAGCGCCGGGGAGCATTGCTCATCTCACCTTCCCAGGTGCGGAGCTGCGGCTGGCCGGCGTTCGCCCCAAGCAGGGTGGGCATGCCCGAGAGCGGATCGCGTTCGACGATGAAGAACGAATGAAAATGGAATTTTTGGTCACTGCGCAGGCCGTTGATGAAGACGATGTCGCCCACCTCGTAGCGCTCCCAAGTACGAGCCAAGTTCTGGAAGAACTCGGGGCGCCGCAGCAAGGGCACACGCTCGTCGCCCTCGAGCCAGATCACGTCGAACCACTCGGGCCGTGACGAGGCGAACTCGGCGACGTTTTCGACGCTGCGCGGATTTTCCAGTTCGAAGCTGGCAAAATGCAATGCCCCTTTGCGCCGGACGCGCGCCTCACCGCGCGGCGCCCAGGCCCCGCCCGTTGCCCAATCGAGCGCATCGGTGATGAAATCGATGCACACTTGAGGCAACCGCGGCCGGCCGAAACCGTCGAAGACGTAATATTTGTCGCCGTTGAACTCGTAGGTCGTGTGCCCATGCACGTAGGCATCACGAAAACCGACGCGCAGCTTGCCGTCTTGCTGACCTTCTTCGGTCCGCGGTTCGTCGAACGGCAAGCCGAGCTCGACCATGTGATCGACCGCAGCCAACACAGGGGCAATCAGACGACGGTGGCGCTCGGCGACCAGCCGCGCCGCGAACAATCGGGCTTCGGCGCCGGGCACATTTTGCTCACATTCGAGCCGGGCCGAGCCGTCGGCTTGGGGGCCCAAGATCGCCATGGTTTCCAGGCGTTCCGCCGTCGCGCCATACTGCAGGCGCGCCACCAGGCCTTCGTCCGTCACGCGCTCGACCTGGATGCGGGAGGTGCCGAGTTGTCGCGACAGTGCGCGTAGATCGACGTGGAGCGCACGTTCGGGCACGTCGCCCGACAGAAATACACGGTCGAGCAACAGCAGGCGCGCCTCGCGTGCCGTCTCCCCGCCCTCGAACCAGTAGCGCCCCTCGCGACGTACGGCGACGAGTGTCTCCGAGCCGCGCTGGATAAAGACCCGCGGCTCGCGAAACAGGTGGTCGAGTCGCAGCATCTGCGAGTAGCGGAGCGCCAAGATCGGCCGCTCGGCGTAGAGGTAACCTTCGCGCAAGAACAGCGCGCGGCGAGCCGGAAAATCACCGCGCCATTTGCGCAACGCATCCTGAATCGTGCCCGCCGGATCCTCACTCTGCTCGAGCGCGAGCCGGAAGGCTTCGCCCGTCACGTCCAGCGGAGCGAGCACGGGTCCCCGCAGGAAGTAGACCGGCGTGGCTCGCGCGCGCCCGAGGATTTCCGCCCGTTCCTTTTCGAAGCCCGGTGCCCCCGGAAGTTCGGGACGGGTAAGGAGACGCGCCCGCTCGCTTTCACAGAGATCGGGCTGGTACGCCAGCGGGCCGGAAGACACGCGCGCGGGCGGCGGCTCGGGCTGGACGCGAGGCGCTGGCGACTCACAAGCCGAAAGGAGAAAAACACCTACAAAAAACCACCTCAAGCGTCCCACGTGACCCAAGATAATACTCCCGCGCCCGCCGAATCCCAGGCCCTGCACGGCGCTCCGCGAGTTTGTGCCAAGCCCGGACGCTGCCTTCGGTACCAATAAATAAGCTTGAGTACGCTCTTGGGACGCCCCGCCCATGCGCACGTTCTGGGGGTTCATCCCGGCCGGCCCCACCTTCGGCTACTGGGAAGTGAGTGAGATCTGGATCCCAGGCAAAGCGCCTGGTGACGCACTGTTCGAGGAGTACACGCGCTTCACGTTGAACGAAAATAGCGCGACGACGGTGCGTGGCGGTTGGAACCTGCTGCTCCTGCACGACCAACTGTTCTTCGGGCCGGCCGCCGATTTCGTGGCTGCGCCGGGCCGTGACTCGCTGTTGCGACTCGGCGCCAACTTCGCGTTTCAGTTCAACGAGCACCTATCTTTCATGGCCAATTTCACGGTGCCTGTCGTGAGCCCCGACTCGATCGATTGGTTCACACAGAGCTGGGGCGTCGGGCGGTTGACCTACCGCTTTGCGACGGACGAACCCAAGTTCGCCTCTTCTTGACAGCTCGCGCGCTGCGGACCAGTTCTGCCAGGCCATGTCGATGTACACAGCCTCGGTCCCTCAGGTCTCCAAAATGTTGCGCCATCTCGAGTTCTGGCTCGAAAAAGCCGAACAGCACGCAGCAGCCCAAAATTTCGACGTCGGCACCCTATTGGGCGCTCGCCTCGCGCCTGACATGCTGCCGCTCAGCTATCAAATCCAAGCCACCTGCGACAACGCCAAGTTCATCGGTGCACGCCTGGCGGGTCAGGCCCCGCCGCCCCACGCCGACACCGAGCAAACCGTCGCCGAACTGCGCGAACGCATCCGCTGGACACTCGGCTACCTCGAATCCATCACGGCCCAAGACTTCGAAGGCGCGGCCGAGCGGCTCGTGCAACTCGGCTTCCTGCCCGAGGGCAAGCGCATCGTCGGTCACGTCTACCTGAACCAACTCGCCCTGCCCAACTTCTACTTCCACCTCACCACCACCTACGCACTCTTGCGCCAAAGCGGCGTAGACATCGGCAAATCAGACTTCTTGGGCGCGGTGCCGCAGGTGGACGCGAGCTGAACGCGCTTTTCAGGGCGCACCTCCACCCGCGCCACCGCCGTCGGCCGCGCGTGCCCATCCGCCACTGCCGTTGGCTCATCCGGGCGCGCGTGGCACATCCTCGCAATCGACATTTTGCAACTCGAGAAAGTGGTACCAGTAGTGACACCATTTTTGGCGGTCGAGAAAGTTCAGTCCGCGCGATCGAGAAGGCAGAAGGTGGCGACAAACGAGCCCCTGCGCGGCATGGGATCTTCGAAACGTCTTGGAAATGTCAGTTCTTCATACGAGGACGGGCACCGCTCTGCCTCGCCAAGACAGTAGCCGCGTTCGAGGCACCGCCAAGCGAGTTGCCGAAACGCGTGCCTGTCCGGCACTGCTGTTGGCTCATCAAACCGAAAAGGGCCCGTCCTTGCGGAGGGGCCCCTTTTCGATTTTTCGCGGCTTGCGTTCAGTTGGCGGTCGAAGCCGTGCCGGCTTCCTTCCTTGCCACCTCGTCGAGATAGGCTTGCGAAGGCTGCGGCACGCTCTCGAGCGCGGCCTTGAGCACCTCGTCGAGCTTGCTCACGAACACGAACTCGAGCTCGTCGCGGATTTCCTTGGGGACTTCCTCGAGGTCGGCCTTGTTGCGATCGGGAACAATCACGCGCTTGATGCCGGCGCGGTGCGCTGCCAGCGTCTTCTCTTTCAGGCCGCCGATGGGCAGCACCCGACCGCGGAGCGAGATTTCACCCGTCATGGCCACGTCGTGCCGCACGCGGATACCCGTGAGCAGCGAGATGATGGCAGTGAACATGGTGATGCCGGCGCTTGGACCGTCCTTGGGCATGGCGCCCGCGGGGATGTGCACGTGCAAGTCGCTCTTTTCCATGAAGTCGCGGGCCAGGCCGAACTTCTCGGCGTTGGTGCGCACGTAGGACAAAGCGGCATGGGCGCTTTCCTTCATGACGTCGCCCAGCTGGCCGGTGAGCTGCATTTTGCCGGTGCCGTACATCTTGGTGACTTCGATGAACAGGATTTCGCCACCCACGCTCGTCCAAGCCAGGCCCGTGGCCACGCCGGTTTCTTCCGTGCGCTCGGCCACTTCGCTCGTGTACTTGATGGGACCCAAGAACTCGCGGAGGTCGTCCTCGGTCTTGATGGTGCGCTTGGTCAAATCGCCCTCGGCCACCTTGACCGCCACGCCTCGGATGACGCTGGCCACGGTGCGCTCGAGCGAGCGCACACCCGCTTCGCGCGTGTAGTGCTCGATCAGCTCTTCGATCGCTTCGTCGGTGATCACCAGTGTGTCGGCGCTGATCCCATGCTCTTCGAGCTGCTTGGGGATCAAGTGCTGGCGGGCAATCGCTTGCTTCTCGCGCCGCGTGTAGCCAGGGATCTCGAGGATTTCCATGCGATCGCGCAAAGGCGGCGGAATGGGATCGGCAACGTTGGCCGTGGCGACGAACATGACGCTCGACAGATCGTAGGGGATCTCGAGGTAATGGTCGGCGAACGTGTTGTTCTGTTCGGGGTCGAGCACCTCGAGCAGCGCTGCGCTCGGGTCACCGCGGAAGTCGTGACCAATCTTGTCGACCTCGTCCATCATGAACACTGGGTTCACGGTACCGGCCTTCTTCATTCCCTGGATGATTTGGCCGGGTAGCGCGCCCACGTAGGTTCTGCGATGGCCGCGAATGGCCGCTTCGTCGTGCACACCGCCAAGCGACACGCGGACGAACTTGCGTCCGAGCGCCTTGGCAATGCTGCGACCGAGCGAGGTCTTGCCGACGCCGGGTGGCCCGAGCAAGCACAAGATCGGTCCCTTCTTGTCCTTCTTCAGCTTGCGGACGGCCAGGTACTCGACGATGCGCTTCTTCACCTTGTCGAGGCCGTAGTGATCTTCGTCGAGCACGCGACGCACCTCGAGGATTTCGAGGTTGTCCTCGGTCGACTCCGACCATGGCACGTCCAAGATCCAGTCGAGGTAGGTGCGCACGACCGTGTATTCGGCCGAGCCGACCTGCATGCTGCGCAGGCGCTTGAGCTGCTTCTTGGCGACGCCGTCGGCCTCGCTCGGCAGGTGGGCCTTGGCCAATCGCTCCTCGAGACCATCGAGATCGCCCTGATCGCCCTCGTCCTCCCCCAGCTCTTCCTTGATGGCCTTGAGCTGTTGACGCAGTACGTACTCGCGCTGGTTCTTGCCCATCTCCTCTTTGATCTGGGAGTTGATGCGCTCGCGCATCTTGAGGATCTCGAGTTGACGCGTGAGCAAGCGCAGGACCTTGCGGATGCGCTCTTTCACTTCGACCGTCTCGATCAGCTGAGCCTTCTCTTCGACAGGAGCGTCGAGGTTGGCGGCGACCAAGTCGGCCAACGCGCCAGGCGCCTGAATACTATCGATCAAGCTGCCGGCCTCGCGGGGCAGCTCGGGCATCAGCTGAATCACCTGCTTGGCGACGTCACGCAGGCTCATGGCCAGCGCTTCGGCCTCCACGTCCTCGACCTGGGGCGTCACGATGCGGCTGACCCGTGCGCGCATGTACGGCTCCTCGGTCAGCACCTCGTTCAGCCGAATTCGAGTGAGGCCCTGCAGGATGAGCGAGTAGTTGCCGGAGCTGTGCTTGAGCGCCTTGAGGACGCGCGCCGCGCAGCCAACGGGATACAGATCGTCCTCACTCGGATCGTCCGTAGACGGATCGCGTTGGGCGAAGATGGCGATGATCGGGCTGTCGAGATTGTGGACGTCTTCGACGAGCGCAACTGACTTTTCGCGGCCGACGTCGAAGGGAGCCACCGCGCCGGGGAACAAGACGGCGTTGCGAATGGGCAACACTGCAAGTTCTTCACCGATCTCGATGTCTTCTTCACTCGGCGGGGGCGGGGGGGCAGAGGAATGGTCTTGATCGCTCATGAGGAACTTTCGGGGTGGTGTTGGGAAACCAGGCGCCTCCGGCCAGCCTAACCACACCTCCGGCCAGGACAACCCCCCGAGCAGCCTGCCCGTGCACTCGACGGAGGCGCGCTTTGGTGCCAAGAGACAGCTCGGTGCGAGCGCTGTTCTTCGGTACCCCAGAAATCGCGGTCGGCTCCCTGCAAGCCTTGGTGCAAATCGCCGAAATCGTGGGCGTCGTTTGTCAGCGCGATCGACCGGCGCGGCGCGGCGTCCAGTCGCGTGCCCCGGCCGTGAAGACGGCCGCTCAGGAGCTGGGCCTGCAAGTGCACCAGCCAGGAAAAGTTCGCACGCCCGAGTTCGAAGATTGGGTCAGGTCGAAGGAGGCCGACGTGGCTCTCGTCATCGCCTACGGCCGTATCCTGACTGTCGGTGTGCTCGCCGCGCCGCGCCTCGGCTGCCTGAATCTGCATGCCTCGTTACTCCCGCGCTACCGTGGCGCCGCGCCGATTCAACGCGCTCTAATGGCCGGCGAGGACAAGACGGGAGTGTGCTTGATGCAGATGGACGAGGGCCTCGACACCGGGCCCGTGCTGTCACGTCACGAACTGCGCATTGCAGCCGACGACGACGCGGGCAGCCTGTTCGAGCGCCTCGGCGCGCTCGCTGCCCAGGTCACGCTTCAAGATCTGCCGCGCTTCTTTCGCGGCGAACTCGTCCCCGAGCCCCAAGACGAAGCGCAGGCGACGCTGGCCCCGCCGCTCGGCGAAGCCGATCAGAAGCTGTCTTTCGCGCTCCCCGCCGCGGCCCTCGCGCATCTCGTGCGGGGGCTGGCGCCGCGTCCCGGTGCAACCGCGACCTTGACCCGCAAGACGAGTCAGCGTCTCAAGGTCTTGCGCGCGCGCGCTGTCGAACCCTTTCTGCCCCTGGCGCCCGGCGAAATCGGTATCGATGCGGGGCGCGTGCTCGTCGGCACGTCGAGGGGGTTGCTCGAGATCTTGGAAGCCCAACTCGAAGGCAAACGGGCGCTGACCGCGCGCGATCTCGTCAATGGTCGAGCGCTGTCGTCTGGGGATCGCCTCGAGTGACGTTGGGGCCGTTGACCCTGGCTTTCCTGGCCGAGCTGGCCCTCGAGTTTCCATCGTTTCGCCTAGTGCCCAAGAGCGAGAGTCGCTTGTCGCGCCTCATCCACCTGCTCTTGCTCGTCGTCACCTGCGGGCAGATGCGCTCTTATCTGAGCCACTACCACACCCAACTCGGCTCGACCCTCTACCTCGCGCCCGGATGGCAACGACTTTCGGACGTCGGCCGCGTCGTGCTCTTGCGTCACGAGCGCGTGCACCTGCGGCAACGGCGGCGCTATACGTTCTTGGGCTTCGCACTTCTGTATCTGCTGCCGGTGCTGCCGCTCGGGCTGGCTTGGGGGCGCGCGCGGCTCGAGTGGGAGGCCTACACCGAGACCCTAGCGGCCACATGGGAACTGCTCGGCCCCGAGCGGGCCTCCGACCCTCGGCTTCGCCACGAAGTTGTCCGCCGCTTCACGGGACCCGACTATGGTTGGATGTGGCCCTTTCCATCCAGGGTCCAGCGCTGGTACGATCAAGCTCTCGAACAAATCGAGCAAAACTCCCGGCTTGCGCATGAGGGGACTCTCCCGGTAGGTCCCGAGTTCGCGATAGCTTCTTCCGCCGTTCGGTCCCGATCACCGACTCACCCGCAGTCTGAAGAACCTTCCTGATGGCAGTCGTTGGAATCGATCTCGGAACGACAAATACGGTCATCGCCGCCGTACGCGACGGCCGAGCTACAGCGCTGAAGGACGGTCTCGGTCGCGCTCTGTTGCCGAGCGTCATCTCGCTACCCGCCGAAGGTGAACCCGTCGTCGGGCACGATGCCAAAGAGCGGCGCAGTCTCGACCCCGAGAACACGATTTTCTCGATCAAGCGCCTGATCGGTCGGAGCTGGGAGAGCGAGCACGTACAAAAGGCGCGACAGCGCTTTCCGTTCGAGCTCAAAGAGGGCCCCGGAAAAGCCACGCTCGTGCGCAGCCGAGGTGCCGACTACACGCTTCCCGAAATCAGCGCTCTCGTGATCGAGCGCGCTCGCGCCATCGCCGAGGAACGCCTGGGCGAAACGGTCAGCGACGTCGTCATAACCGTTCCTGCCAATTTCAACGACTTGCAGCGGGCCGCGACCAAGGTCGCCGCGCGCGTCGCCGGCCTAGAAGTCCTGCGCATCTTGAATGAACCCACGGCAGCTGCGCTCGCCTACGGCTTCGGCAAGAAGGGTCGCGAGCGCATCGCCGTTTACGATTTCGGCGGAGGCACCTTCGACATCACCTTGCTCGACTTGAGCGAGAACGTGTTCGAGGTACTGGCGACGGCTGGCGACACCTTTCTCGGTGGCGACGACATCGACATGGCCATCGTCGATCTGATGGCCCAGGAGCTGCTCAAGAAGCACGGCATCGACGCGTCGAAGAATCTGAACGTGCGCGAACAGCTGCGATTTGCTGCAGAAAAGCTGAAAATCGATCTTTCGACACGCAGCATGGCCAAGGCGCGCGTCGAGCAAGTCGGGCACGGCACGCTGTCGAAAAGCATCAATTTCGAGTTCGCCATGAAGCGCTCGGATTTCGAGAAGCTGTGCGAGCCGTGGGTCGAGCAAACGCTCGAGGTCTGCCAAGAAGCGATGAACATCGCGGGCGTCGGCACCAAGGATCTCGATCAGGTGTTGCTGGTCGGGGGTTCGACGCGCATCCCGCTCGTGCGTCGCCGCATTTCGAGCTTCTTCGGCAAGATGCCGCAAAGCCGCGTCAACCCTGACGAGGTCGTGGCCATCGGCGCCGCCATCCAGGCAGCAGCTCTCGAGTCGAGGGGGCAATCGCTCGCGCCACCCGAAAACCGCGGCTCGATTCGGCCGCCTGCGACCGGACGTAGCCAATTCCCCCCCCCGCCCGGCATTGCGCCCGGACCGCTCGGGCGACCCGCCGGTAACACGCAGACCGGTCTTGCTGGCTTGAGCAAGACGCTGGCTGGCACCGGGGGCAGCCAACCGCCCGGTTCCGACGGCGGCACGCGCGAAGGTTCGATCCTGTCGGCATTGCCCAAGGGGACTGCGGCGACGCGACCGCACATGCCAGCTGTGCGAGTGCGCTCGGCTCCCGATCCACTCACACCCGCGGAAGGCGAAGAGCGCGGACCCAAGACCCTGATGGGCGTGGGCGAGCCCGAAGCCGTGGCAGCGGTCGGACCGAGGCCGCCCTTGGCCGGCATGGAGGCGAGTCGCCCCCCCGCCCTGCCGCTCGGTGCGCCGGGAGGCCGTGGACTCGCCAAGACGCTCACCGGCGTCGCAGCTCCGGCCAACGCGCCGCTCGGCGGGCACAAGGTCGTCAAGACGCTGAGCGGCGTCGGCCCCGAAACGCCGATCGGCTCTCCTCCTCCGGCGGGGGGAATGCCCTTCAAGACCTTGACCGGCATGGGCGAAGGCCCGTCGCCTTTCAAGACGTTGGTGGGCGTTGCGGTACCGAGTCCAGGAGCCGCACCCACGCCGTCCACCGCGCCTGCGCCGCCCGGAGGTCACAACAAGATCGGACCGATGAAGACGCCGAGCGGCGTCGGCGGCACGCTCGACGAGCCGACCACTGCAGGCGAGGTGCACATCACCCCAGCCGCTCCGAAACCAACGACGACGAGCACGCTGTCGCGCTTGCCGCCGATTGGCGATTCGAAGACCACAACGGGCAGTACCCTGTCCCGGCTCGGTCCGAGCGAGAACAGCGTGGCGATGCTGGCAAGCACGCTGTCGGGCCTGAATCGTCCTGGTTCTTTGCCGCCGCCTCGTACCGAGTCGGTGTCTACGGCGCTCGGCGGAGACGATTTCGAAGACGTCACCAGCATCTACCGAGGCAAACCCACGCCCAGTCTTTCGCCTGCCAGCGATCAATCTCCGCTGCGGGCCCGCTCCGAGCGCTCTCCGGCGATCGAGCAGGAGAGTGAACCGGGCGGCGCTGGTCCGGAGTACGCCGATCCATTCGCCGACTTGCCCGCTTCGGTGGCGCCCCCCGCGCCTGCGGCCGCCGATGGTTCGGTGGTGTTCGACTTCGCCGATCTCGGCACGAGCGAAGAGTGCGACGAGGATCCGACGATCGCCGGCAACGCTTTCGGGCTCCGGACGCTGAGCGCGGCGGGAGCCGAGCAGTTGCTCGAGCACGAGAGCGATCAGGCCGATCTGCCTTCGCCTGCCAGTCGAGCTCGCCCGGATGAGTTCGCCGCAGCCGATTTGCCGGAGGTGAGTGCACGTCGCTCGGAACCACCACCCGTCGATCTCCCGCTCATCGGACGCAGCAAGCCGCAGTACCCCGAGACCGATTTGCCGACGATCGGCCATGCGTTGCCTACGGCGCGCGTCGAATTGCCGGCGCTTCAAGAACCACCCGCGCCCCGCACAGCAGCTGCCCGTGCCGCTCCACCGCTCGTTCGCCCACGCGAGCCGGAAATCGAGGAGCTCTCCGTTTCGGCAATCGATCTGGACGATCTCGAAGCGAGCGGCGATGATTTCGACGAAGCCGAGTTCAGTCCGCCGACGTCCGGCTCGCTCGACTTCGAGGCGCCGCTCGATCGCACCCAGCTCCAGGGTTCACCACCTGCGCGCCCGACGCGCGCAGCCGACCCCGCAGCTGCGCCGACGAGCCTGCGTTCCGCTCTCGGTCCGAGCGCGTTCGATCTGGCCTCGTTCGAAAAGACTGCTGCGGCAGGAGCGGGCCAACTCGCGTCGCAAC
>Ga0163144_10024031_pt1 | contig 11980 bp, 11 predicted proteins | sample OliLak19BULKMAT1_FD_123175 | JGI IMG/M metagenome (GOLD analysis project Ga0163144, IMG submission 123175) | Freshwater microbial mat bacterial communities from Lake Vanda, McMurdo Dry Valleys, Antarctica - Oligotrophic Lake LV.19.BULKMAT1 | ecosystem: Environmental > Aquatic > Freshwater >...
CTGCTGGGCGCCGGTGCGGTGCCGAAGATCTCCGGCTCGGATTTGATTGAGCCGTTGATGGCCCATGCCGCCGAACACGCACACCCCGTCTTTCTGTTCGGCGCATCGCCCGAGTCGTCCGCGGAAGCGGCTCGTCGACTGGAGCAGCGATACCCGCGGCTTCGCATCGTCGGGCGCGACACATCGCTGTTGTCGAGTCACGACACCACCGCGCCGGAAGACTCCCCCGTGGTTCAGGCGATCCGCGCCTCCGGTGCCCACATCGTGGTGGTCGCCATGGGTGCACCGAAGCAGGAGCTGTGGATGGCCCGTCATGCCGACGCCCTGCGACCCGCCGTACTGCTGGGCCTGGGCGCCTCACTCGACTTCGTGGCGGGCACGGTCACACGCGCCCCCAGGTGGCTCTCCAACGCCGGCCTCGAGTGGTTGTACCGCCTGGCGCAGGAACCCCGCCGACTGGCGTATCGCTACCTCGTCCGCGACCTCTCGATCGTGCCGATCCTGGCACGCGACCTCGTTCACAGAAAGGGATAGACCAGAGGCACCATGTCACGACCACACCCAGACGTCCTTCTGATTGGCTGCGGCCCCCTGGCCCGCGCGACCGCCGCCGACCTGTCATCACGGCACCACATTGCAGGGGCCTTCTCCCTCTCGCGCGAAGCGGTCCTTCCGGACCTCGGAGTGCCGCACCTGGGCAAGGCCGAGTCGCTCGACGACTACCTCCAGATGAATCCGGTCGACGAGGTTTACATCTCCGCCGACGTACGTCGGCATCACGCCACCCTGCAGAACGTGGTGGCGACCTGCGAGCGCCTGGGCATTCCGTTCGCGGTACCGGCGCATGTCTTCCAGCTGGGCCGCGCGCTGCCGCGCGATCGCCACAGTGTGCGTGACGGATACGTGCACTACGTGCTGACGGTCTCGCATCCGGTGCAGGACGCCATCAAACGGGCCACCGATGTGACGCTGGCACTGCTCGCGCTCGTCGCACTGTTGCCGTTGCTGCTGTCGGTCGCGCTGGCGATTCGTCTCACATCCCGCGGACCTGTCTTTTTCAAACAGGTGCGCGTGGGCCTCCGCGGCCGGTACTTCCAGATGGTCAAGTTCCGCTCGATGGTCGTGGATGCCGAACGTCTGATGGCGACACTGAAGAAGGACAACGAACAAACCGGCCCGGTTTTCAAGATGGCGCATGATCCCCGCACCACCCGCATCGGCCGCTTCATTCGCAAACACAGCATCGACGAGTTGCCGCAACTGCTGAACATCCTCAGCGGGGATATGTCGATCGTCGGTCCGCGCCCTCCAGTTCCGAGCGAAGTGGCGCACTATCTGCCGTGGCAGCGGCGCCGCCTGTCCGTGCGGCCGGGACTCACCTGCTTCTGGCAGGTGCAAGGCCGCAACAACATCGGCTTCGACGAGTGGATGTACCTCGACATGCAATACGTCGATCAGCAGTCCCTGATCACCGACCTGCGTCTGGTGGCCCAAACCATTCCGGTGGTCGTCACCGGCCGGGGAGCCAGTTAACGTGTCCCTCAAGCTGATGTTCTCCGTCCTGACCGCCAAGGCCAAACGCGATTCGGCCGAGAGTCTCCGCCACCGCATCTCCAAAGGCGCGCGATATCTCGCGGAGCTGCTGACGGCGAAGTACTACCTGCGCATGGTCACCGTCGTCGGCGCCCATGCGCGCACGCTGGCGCGCCCACGCATCATCAACCTGGGTCGAATCGAGATGGGGCGTCACATCCTCATTCGGAGCATTCTCGTCCCGGCAGAAATCGGCACGAGCCGTCGCGGCATCCTGCGCATCGGCGACGGCGTCCGAATCAACTACGGCACGTCCATTTATGCCGAACGCGCCATCACGATTGGCGATCGCGTGCGCATCGGCCCCTACACCGCAATTGCCGACACCGACTTCCACGACCCGTATGACCGCAGCGTGGTGCCCGCGGGTTCAGCCGTGGTGATTGAAGACGACGTGTGGATCGGCGCGCGGTGCACGGTGCTCAAGGGGGTGCGGATCGGGCGTGGCGCGGTGGTGGGCACCGGCGCCATCGTCACGAAAGACGTGCCGGCCTTCACGGTGGTGGCCGGCGTGCCGGCCAAACACATCCGCGCGCTGGATCCGTCCCGCTTCGTGCAGGAGTCATACGCATGAGCGCGATCGCTGTCTCGACCGCAGACGCCCCCGAGCTGTCGGAACCACTCCGCGCGGCCAGGAATGCGCTCACGCTCGGCACCGCCCTGGCGATCACCAGCGCCATTGCGATAGCGGTTCGACTGTTGGTGCCCCGTGTCCTGGGTCCGGCCGCGTTCGGGGAACTCCGGCTGGCTGAGAGTTTTGCGGAAATGGTGTTTGTCATTCTGACGTTCGGCGTCGACATGCAGTTGCGACGCGAAGCGGCAGTGGATCCCTCACGCGCCAAGCGATACCTGATGGGACTCGCGGTCTGGCGCATCAGCATTGGTGCGGTCGTCATCACGAGTCTCCTCGCGATCCTCCGCGCCACCGGTGCGGGCACCGGCGTCATCACCGTGTTTGTGCTGCTGGCGATCGGCCAGCTCCTGCTCGTGCTGAACAACTCATGGGCCGCCTATGAACACGCGGCCGGCGACGTCAGGTGGCTGGCGCGCACCAACTTCGGCGTCAAGTTGTTGTGGGCCGGCGCGATGCTCGCCGCCCTTGGCGGGTTGCGGTCCGGCCTTGGTGTCGCGCTGGCCGGCCTGGCCGTCGAAGCGATCCGATGCGGCTGGCTGACGACGCGGGCGATTCGACATCACGGGCTGGGCCTGCGACCTGATGTGCGTCTGGCGGGTACGGCGATCCTGACGAGCCTGCCGTTTTTTGTGCATCTGCTGGCCTACAGCCTCTATGCGCGCCTTGGTGTGGTGTGGCTCGGAGCGATCAGCACGGAGATCGAGGTCGGACTCTTCGGCGCCGCCTCCACATTTGCAGGGATTGCGCTGATCGGCATGCCACTGCTCTCGTGGGTGCTGGTGCCGTCGGCCGCCAGAGCTGCGGCCCAGTCGCCCGCGCATATGGACACGCTGGTTGCTGGCGCACTTCGGGCGTCACTGCTGGTCGCGGTGCCCATCGTGCTGGTCTTCGCCGGTGCGGCGGCACCGCTGTTGTCGCTGGTGTTTGGTCCGGACTACGCGCCAGCCGCTCCGGCATTACGAGTGCTCGCGCCGACATTTGGACTCGCGTACGTGTCGACCGTCTGCGCCATCGCGCTATTGCAGCAGGGCCGTGTCTGGACCGTCGCCAGCATCTCCATCGCCGGGCTCGCCCTGACGGTGGCTCTGGACGCGGTATTGATTCCGTGGGGTATGGCGTCGCTCGGTGACGCCGGCGGCGCGCAGGGCGCGGCGTGGGCCACGCTCGTGACGGAAGTGCTGGTGACGGTGGTGCTGGCCGCGTGTTCGCCCCGGTCGTGGCAGAACGTGCAGCTGGTGCGAACCGTCGGCGCGCTGGCCGCCGGTATCGTGGCGGCCATGCTGATGCCGTCACCCGTCTGGTCGGCGATCGCGGGTGTGTGTTGTGTGGTGGCACTCGGGGGCGTCCGACGCGACGACCTGACGTTTGTGCTGCAGGTGTTGCGCCCGAAGGCGCCCGTTCCCTCGTCATCGGAGTTGTCATGAATATGTTGTCTCGTCTTGTTATCGCTGTCATCGCAGTGACGTTGTCGGCCTCCGCCCTTCGTGCCCAGAGCGCACCTGTGCGTGAGGAATTCGTGATCGGCCCCAGTGATGTCCTCGAGGTGTCGTACTGGAAAGACAAGGACCATTCGGCCGAAGTGACCGTTCGGCCCGATGGCTTCATTTCGCTGCCGCTGATCAACGACGTGCAGGCCGGCGGACTCACCCCGGCGGTGCTGGCCGAACACATTCGGGCAAAAGCCGCTGAGTTCCTGCAGTCGCCCACCGTCACCGTGTTCGTGAAGCAGATCAACAGCCGGAAGGTGTTCATCACGGGTGAGGTCGGCAAGCCGGGTGCCTATGCGCTGACCGGCCCCACCACCGTGCTTCAGTTGATTGCCATGGCCGGCGGGTTGTCGGACTTCGCGGACCGCGAGCACATCACCGTGGTCAGGGCGACCGATGGAGGTGCGCAACACGTCATCGTGAACTACAAAAAACTGGCGCGGCTGCGGGATCTGTCGCGGAACATCGTGTTGCTGCCGGGCGACACGGTGGTGGTGCGGTAGGTGGCGCGATCGCAGCGCTTCGCCGTCACGGGTCTGTGCGTCGCACTGCTTGGAGGCGTCATGGCGCGTCCGGCCGCGGCACGGCCCCAGGAGCAACGGACGCCGGTGGTGTCGGTGCAACTGTTTGAAGCCGTCGATCACGAACAGCAGGAGGCCGCGTCGTACACGGGGCTCACAGTCAACGCGCGCCGGACGTTTGTCACCCCACGTGCCTCGGCCGGTCTCTCCGGTGGCAGCCGCGTGCGCCGGTATCCCTCAGGCGGCGGCGTGGTCACTGACGCGCAGTTGCTGGAGACTCGCGTGCGCTTCACGCTCTCGCCGCGCACCTCGGTGACCGCAAGCCAGCGGGTCTCGTGGATTCCCACGCTCAACGCACCACCCGCCAGCACGGCCGGCGTTATCGCCGGCCTCACCACGAGTTCGGCCGCGGGCGTCAGTCGGTTGTGGAGTCGACGCACCGTCGTCACGGTGAACTACAGGTTCGACCGGGTGTCCTTCGCTGGTGAACGTCGCATCGCGACGGACCAGGGCGTGTCCGCATCGATCAGTCGGACGACCCGCCGCAATCTGACATGGCACCTGGCACTCGATCAATCCGGCGGCCTGACGACGTCGGCGATCAGCACCAGCGGCTTGCGCACACATGCGGCAAGCGTGCAGGTGTCGTATTCGCGCGCATCCGCACCGAACACCACGCTGACACTGCGCCTGATGCCGGCCCTCACCCACCTGCGGCAGGTGGCCAATACCGGGGACACGACCGAGCGCGCGGCGCTGGTCTTTGCCGGCATGGCCAGGCTGGATCACCGGATGACGAATGCGTGGCGGCTGGGCCTGTCGTCCGAGCGGTCGATGTCCTCGCTGGACGGCTACGACCAGCCGATCGTGTCGGAAGCGGTCGGCGGATATTCGGATGTTCGCGTGGGCCGGCTTGCCACCGCCACCGCCAGCGTTGTGGCTTCACGTGGCACCCCGGGCATCTATCAGACAGACGGCAAGGCCCGTGCCCTGAGTGGGTCCGCTCGCGTCGCGTTGCAGACGTCGGCCACATCGACCATCTTTGTCGACTACGCACGAAGCATCTTCGAAGTGAACGGTGTGCTGGCGACCGGGCCGCAGCGCCGCAGTTATGACCGCACCACCATCCGGATCGGGGCCACACTGGACATGACTCCGTGGCATCCGTCGGGCTGGTTTCGTGAACGGCGGTAGCTTGACAACCTGGGAGATCGCGCCAAGACTCATCGGCAGAATGCCCGAGGTCTTTGTGGTCGAGGACGATCCCGTCATGGGCCGTCTACTGGTCTCGGTGCTGCGACAGGCGGGCCTGATCCCAACCCTGTTCACCACGGGAGCAGCGGTACTGGCGGCCATGGAAGACGCGGCGCCGGAGGTGGTGTGCCTGGATCTGGTCCTGCCAGACGCCAGCGGCGAAAGTGTCCTGCTGAAACTCCGCGAACACCATCCCGACCTCCCGGTCATCGTGCTTTCCGCGCAGGAGGATGTCGGCCGGGCGGTCGAGATCATGAAACTCAGACCGTTTGACTATCTGGTCAAACCGATCGCCCCCGATCGCCTGGTGCACAGCATGACGCTGGCCCGTCAGGATCACGATCTGCGACGCCGGGTCCGCCAACTCGAGCGTGAGGTGCAGAACACCCTGCGATTCGAGGACATCGTTGGCCAGTCTCCACGCATGGCACGTGTCTACGATCAGATCGACAAGGTGCTGAACAACCGTGTGCCGGTGTTCATCCACGGGGAGAGTGGGACGGGCAAGGAACTGGTGGCGCGGGCGATTCACTATCACGGCATCCGCCGGTCCGGTCCGTTGGTCGCGCTCAACTGCGGCGCGATCGCCGAGAGTCTGCAGGAGAGCGAACTGTTTGGCCACGAACGTGGCGCGTTCACGGGGGCTGCGGCCCTGTATCGCGGACGATTTGAACAGGCGCATGGCGGCACGTTGTTCCTGGATGAGGTGGGCGAACTCAGCCCGGCGGTGCAGACGCGTCTGCTGCGCGTCCTGCAGGAACAGGAGATCCAGCGTCTCGGCGGTTCACAGCCCATCGCGGTCGACGTCCGCATCATCTCCGCCACCCACCGTGATCTGGAAGCCCTGGTCCGCGAGAGCGGTTTCCGCGAAGACCTGTACTACCGCCTGATGGTGTTTCCCATCGACATGCCGCCGCTCCACGAGCGCGTGGAGGACATTCCGGCCTTGACGATGCACTTCGTCAGGAAACACCAGAAGCTGCTGGGCAGCGTGCCGGGCACGTTTGATTCGGATGCGCTGGATGTGCTCTGCCGGTATCCATGGCCGGGCAATGTGCGCGAACTGGAAAACGTGGTGGTGCGGACGCTGGTGTCGAGTGGCGGTGGCGCGATGGGCGTGGCTGCACTGCCGCCGGCGCTCGTGCTCAAGTCCCTGCACCTTGACGCACCCGCGTCCGCCGCCTCCTCCTTGGTCGGGGCGGCGCCGGTGGTGACACTGAAAGAACTGGAGCGCCAGGCCATCATCCATGCGATTACGGCGCTTGAAGGCAACATCTCGCTGGTGGCCAGACGCCTCGGCCTCGGGCGCGCGACCTTGTACCGCAAGCTGGCGCAGTTCGGCATCACGCCACCGGGATAACGCCGGGTGATCCATTCGTCACGAGGACGCACCTCCGGGTATCAGCCAATGATCGTCGGACGTCGTCAAGTGGGTGGTCCTGATCGAGTGTGGTCCTGATCGGCGTCGGTCGCCGACAACTCGTCCATGAGCGTTAAGGCCGGCACCCAGCGGCGCAGGGTCTGGGCGAGATCGGTGAGGCGAACGGGCTTCGCGAGATAGTCGTCCATACCGGCGGCCAGGCACCGATCGCGTTCTCCGTCGAGCACGTTAGCGGTCATGGCAATGACCGGCAGACGTGGCTGGTCAGGACGCGCCTCCGCACGGATCCGTCGGGTGGCCTCAAACCCATCGAGCACGGGCATCTGACAATCCATCAGCACCGCGTCGTACGGCACACGTGTCACGGCGGCCACCGCCTCGGCGCCGTCACCGACCACATCGGATCGCAGTCCCAGGCGTTTGAGCATGGCCACGGCCACCATCTGATTGGCGGGACTGTCCTCCACCACGAGCACCCGGACCTGTGTGGCTGGTGACACCCAGTCGAACGCGACGACCGGCGCCGGCCTCGCGTCGGCGCGTTGCACCGGGACCCGAAGGGTGAAGGTGCTGCCCGCTCCGAGCTGGCTCTCCACGGTCAGGGTGCCACGCAGCAGTCGCGCGAGGCGATCGCTGATGGCCAGTCCGAGGCCCGTCCCGCCGTACCGGCGCGTGGTCGAACTGTCGGCCTGCGAAAACGGCGTGAAGAGTCTGGGCAATACGTCCGGAGCAATGCCGATGCCGGTGTCCCTCACACGAAACACCAGATCGAACTCGCCGGCCGGTGTCGCTTGGTCTACGACAGACGAGACGGAGATGGTGATGCGGCCGTGGGGCGTGAACTTCGCGGCGTTGCCGACGAGGTTGGTCAGGATCTGACGCAGGCGGCCGGCATCAGTCGTGACCGCTGAAGGGACTCCCGGTTCGAGATCCACCGTGAGGGTGAGTCCGCGCCGTTCAATGTCAGCCGTCAGCAGGTCGACCACCTCCTGCACGAGCTCGGCTGGTCCACACGGCAACAATTCGAGGACCAGCTGGCCGGCTTCGACCTTCGAAAAATCCAGGATGTCGTTGATGATCGTGAGCAACGATTCGCCAGCGTCGCGCACGGTGGACGCCATCGCGCGTTGTGCCGGGTCGAGCACCGTATCAAGGAGGAGGCCACTCAACCCGATGACCGCATTCATCGGCGTCCGAATTTCGTGACTCATCGTGGCCAGAAAGTCCGACTTGGCTGCCGCAGCGGCCTCGGCATCCGCCATCGCCTGGCGCAGTTCGCGTTCGGCACGTTTGCGATCGGTGATGTCGCGGATGAAGCCCGTGTACAGCAACGGGGGGCCCAGTTCGCTGGCCGTGGCGTCGTTGCCCCGGGTGGTCTGTCGATGAATCGGCGTGATCGACAACTCCACGGGAAACTCGCGACCGGTCCGGTCGATCGCCACCACCTCGACGCGGCGATTCATGATGTCACTTCGATGGGTCGCATGGTAGCGGGCCATGCCGGCTTTGTGGGCGGCCCGGGACGCAGGCGGAATGATCAACGACGCCAGTTCGCTCTCGACCGCCTCGGCCGCCGTCCAGCCAAACACCTGCTCGGCCTGCGCATTCCAGGCGCGGACGATGCCGGCCGAGTCCATGGTGACGACACAATCAAGGGCGGTATCGAAGATCAGGCGGACGCGGGCTTCACTTTCGCGCAACGCGTCCTCCGAGCGCCGCCGGTCGATGACCTGACCAATCTGGCTGCCCAGCGACGTCATCACTTCGAGAATCTGCCGATCGGGGTGTCGCGTATCGTTCGTGAACACTTCGAGCACGGCGGCGACGGCGATGCCGTCTCCGTCTCCGTCCCTGGCAATCACGGGACAGGCAAGTGCGCCGTGCAGGCCGGCCACTCGCGCGGCTGCCGCACGCCGGAAATTGGCGTCGCGGGTCACGTCGGTGATCCACACGGCCTTGCCGGACTCCCACACCCGGCCAGGCAGCCCCTGCCCAATCTCAAACGTCCACGGCATCGTCACATCGGCGAAGCCGGGCGCGGCACCGGGGCGGGTCCAGGTGCGGACACATCGCAAGACATACGGTGTTTGGCGGCGATCCACACGCCATAACGCGCCAAACGCTCCGTCCACCATATCGCCAAACGCCGCGAGAATGGGTTCAGCGGCCGCGACGATCGAATCGGCCTTCGCCAGAATCTGCGTGACGGTGAACTGCGCGGACAACAGACGGAGGGCTCGGGTCAGTTCCGCGCGTTGCTCGGTGAGGCGGCCGGCCAACTGCCCGGCTTCACGAATCGAGGCATCCTTGGTCTGCAACAGCAGCAGGTACTCACGATCACGCTGCGACAGGTCGGACAGGGACAGATGAAAGGGCTCAAGGTCCGCCGTGTGTGTGACCCAGGGGCGCCCCAGGAAGACAAGGCCGCCACCGGCACACGGCACCACTTCTCCGTACAGCGGCAGCCCGGTGGCGATCACCTCCACAAACAGCGGATCGGTACCGTGGTGTCGGAGTTCCTCAAAATCCGGAAGCGAGGCGGTCCCGGCGCTTCGGATCAACGCCGACAGGGGGAGGCCCACTTGGGCTCCCGGAACCGTGGTGTGCCACGCCGGGCCAAGATGCTCGACGGTCAGGGCGGGAGTAATGCCGAGGCAAAATGGCGCGACGCCTCCCAGCTGGTCGAGCGCCATGCTTCCGGTCCCGGGTCCGCCCCTGTCCATATCGCCGGGTCCACTGTACCTCTAAGCGCCCACTGGGTCAGACAGGTCATCCGCGTCGCACCAGGCGATAGTCACCCCTTTTCTTACCATCGCGGCCCTCAACTCGCGTGCTTCGCAGTCCTCGGCCGGTGGTTCCTTGATCATCAGGAACCGCTGGCCGTCGAGGGTGGCCGGCCGCGACTACACGTCGCCATCGCGCGCGTCACCCTGGTGACGCCCCGCGAGATTTCGTCCACGCAATTTCAGATAGTCGAGCAGCAGGCGGTTCAACTCGGCGGGCTGGTCGAGCATGATCCAGTGTCCGGCCCCGGTAATTTTTCCGTAGCGCCAGGATCCTGATAGTCGTTCGGGCGATTTCCTCACGTGGTCTTCGGTGAGACACGGATCGCCGTCGCCCCAGATCCCCATCGCCGGCACGGAAATCTTCGGCGGCGCCGGGGCATTTTCAACGGGCATCTGCGGCCTGACGTTGGCGCGATACCAGTTCAAGGCGGCCGTCAAGGCGCCCGGCCTCGCGAGATCGTTGACATAGCGATCGGTATCGCCCTGTCCGCGCGACCAGTCCTTGAAGAACGCCCAGTCGTTGCGCATGAGCGTCGTCTCGGCGATGCCTTCGAATTGGAAGAACAGGAAGTACCAGGACTTCTCGCGCTGCGCCAGCGACGCGGCTCCGGAATTCCCGTTGGCACCGACCGACCACGCGACCACGCGCTCGACCCGATCCGGCCTCGTCTGCGCCAGGTACCACGTGAGCGCCGCCCCCCAGTCGTGACCGACAATCCGGACCTGCTTGACGCCGAGCGCATCGAGGATGCCGGTCACATCGCTGGCGATCACGGGAAGTCGATACGCCTCGACCGCGGCCGGCTTCGGTGCGTCACCGACGCCTCTCAGGTCGGGGGCGATGACGCGGAACCCGGCATCGAGCAACGGCCCGATCTGATGGCGCCAGAGACACCGCGAATCCGGGAAACCGTGTAACAGCAGGACTGCGGGTCCCGTGCCCTGGTCGACCACCGTGAACGACATGCCGTCCACGGTGACGTTCTTGGTGATGGCGTTCACATCCACTGCTCTACCGGTCTGCCGGGCGTCGGCAAATGGTACGGCGCCAAGCGCGATGGCGCACAACGCGACAGTGGTAAATGGTCTCATGCCGGCTGAATCATACGCCCGATCACTGATCGCTCAGGGCGACCAGCGGAGGTCACGGCTTTTGCCGCAGTGCCGCCTCCGCCTGCTGGCGGATGTAGTGCTGCAGCGCCGTCAGCTCCTGGTCGGTGATGTCCGCGTACGCCGGCATGCCCCGCGCCGCGCGCGCGCCGTTGCGCAGGATCCGCGTGAACTGCTCGGCCGACGTCACGACGAACGCGGCCCGCAGGTCGGGCGCCATGCCGGCGGCCACGGCACCAGGACCGTGGCAGGCAGCACATCGCGCATACAACTCAGCACCGGCCTGGGCCAGTGCTGGAATCACCGTGAATTCCGCTTTCAATGGCGTCGCAAACGTCGGCGGCAATTGCACCGGGAGTGCCGCGCCGCCGTCGAGCGAGAACGCCACGAGATACCGTTTATGACGATAGACGATATTAGAGGCCTTTCTCCTGGGGAACATAAGGTCCGTTCTCAGACCCAGTGCCCATGAACCAGCCACAAAGCACATCAACGCAGGGCCCATCATGACGTGCGATGCCGTGACATCAAGATCAGTGAGGCCTTCTCGCTTCGGTGGCGGGCGCGTACGGCACACCTCCGGCCGACCCACGGCCCGACACGTGGTCGCGGGGCTAGTCAGGCAACGCGGTTTTCTTCAGTCGTCGCTCGGCTGGCGTTCGACGTCGACGTCGACGTCGAACGGTAACGGCGGGGCGCATCGCCGGCACCTCGTCCAGCAGGCCCAGATGACGCAGGATGCGCAGGATCACGGCCGTCTCCCGAATCAGCGCCACCAGCGTCAGACGACCGGGGCAGCGCGGACAGGCCAGGACATCAAACCCAAAACTTCGGCGCTTCTTCGGCATACCGATCCGGCGCGTCGAACCCTTCGCTGTCATCTGAAACGCCACGCCTGGCCAGTAACTTCTCGATGCGCCGCTCAATGGTGGTGAGCAGCAAGGCGAGGTCGTCTGCGCTCATCGGCTCCACCGGACACAATCGCACGCCGTCCATCACGAGCGCGTGGATGTGCACGTTCAGATTCAGCTGGCGCACCGGAACCGCGCGAAGCCCGCCGCCAGGCAGCCGCACGTCAGGAAGTCGCGAACTTCCTGCTCAACGAAGCGCGGCAGGCCCTGGCCATCGCGCAGGCCCGCGGCCTGGACGCGGAAGGTCTCGAAGTGATCGCGGACCAGTTGGTGCAAGGCGCCCTGCTCGATCGCAACCATCGC
>Ga0163144_10024032_pt1 | contig 11980 bp, 11 predicted proteins | sample OliLak19BULKMAT1_FD_123175 | JGI IMG/M metagenome (GOLD analysis project Ga0163144, IMG submission 123175) | Freshwater microbial mat bacterial communities from Lake Vanda, McMurdo Dry Valleys, Antarctica - Oligotrophic Lake LV.19.BULKMAT1 | ecosystem: Environmental > Aquatic > Freshwater >...
CGCAGCGTATCAAAGCGCTCGAGGCAGAAGTGCGCGAGTTGAAGCGTGCCAACGAAATTCTGTTGGCGCCCTCCTCGTTCTTCGCGCGGGAGCTCGACCCGCGACTGCCGTGGTAGTTCAATTTATCGACGATCATCGTGACCGGTTCGGGGTCGAGCCGATCTGCCGGGTGCTTACTGAGCATTCCGTGCCGATCGCACCATCCGGTGACTATGCGTTCAAGGCCCGGCCTGTCTCCGCGCGCGCCCGGTCGGACGCGAAGCTGATGGTTCAGATTGAGCGGGTGTTCTGGGACCGCAAGCTCGGTCGCGGCATCAGCGGCGCCCGGAAGGTCTGGCGGCTGCTGCGCCGCGAAGGCATCGTCGTCGCCCGCTGCACGGTCGAACGTCTCATGCGTCAGCAAGGGCTGCGCGGGATCCGCCGCGGCAAGCAGTTCATCACCGCGAGAGCCGACGGGGCAGCGTTCCGACCGCCGGATCACGTGCAGCGCTGCTTCCGCGCGGACCGCCCGGACGAGCTATGGGTGGTCGACTTCACCTATGTTCCGACGTGGTCGGGGATGGCGTTCACCGCGTTCGTCACCGACGTCTACTCGCGCCGGATCGTGGGCTGGCGGACCATGGACCGGACCTACCACTGGACGCCCTTGAAATAGCGCTCTGGGTTCGGGACCGGGCCGCCCGGGATCCTGGACAACGTCGCTGCGGAACTGAACGCGCGACCACGCAAGCGCCATGGCTACCGCACTCCCGCAGAAGTCCTCGCCGAGCTACTCTCGAACCCAACAAATCAAAATGGTGTTGTGACGACCACCTGAATTCGCCTCCCACGGGTTGTGGGGCACATAGGTTGCGAGACACCTCACATCGCGATCACGGATCTCTTGTGCCGTTGAGGGCTCCGTGAGCGGGCGACTCCAGTGAGCACAATGGTCCGAATGCGGCTCACAGAAATCGGTCTCAGAGTGCGGCGTCCCACTAGTGGTGCACGCGCGTTCCTTCGGCTGCGTGTTCGTCAAGCCGGACGCAGGGCTAACCGCGACTCAGTTGGAGGGTGATCCCTGGCGCGCCCAGGCTTCTCGCACGAGTGCTTCGAATAGGTCGTGGTCGATCGCGTCAAAGCGGGTGATGTACAGGCAACCCTTCCCCAACCGGTGAGGGCCCAGCTTCTCGAAATGCGGATCGGGGTCATCAGCGTTGTAGAGCCCGTACACCGACATTGCCGCTGACCGTGGCGACAGTCCAATGACGTGTGAGTCACCCTCATGCCCGGATTCGTAGCGGTAGTGGTGGCTGCCAAACCCGATCATTGATGGGCCCCACATCGCAGGCTCCTCGCCCGAAACGCGCCGCATGATCTCGATGATCTGCCGCGCATCCGCGAGTCTGCGTTCTTTCGTGACAGTCGATAGGAAACTCTCGACCATAACCGACGATATTTGAGTCGTGGGGTCATTGCGCGATGTCGTGGACATACGCTGAAGCTACACGAACACATTGTGGTGGCTTCGAGAACTTCGGGAGCCACGCGGTTCGTTGAGCGCTGTGAGAATCTCGGGATAGTCGGCCCCACTGAAATAGTTGCCGTGATCGTGCGGCACGACCGCACTCGGTGCCTGTGAACCGAGTTCCCTGCCTCTGGCAAGTGGCGGCCCGTGGTGCGTCACCTAGATCGCAAAGAAAGTCGAGAATGCCGACTCGGCAGTTTATAGGCTTGGGTGATGTTGAGCACCGTACGAGCAACAACGACCGACAGGTACGCGCAGAGCGTGTTCCCGGTGCTCATCCACAGCGAGGAGCATCTTGAGGAGCCACTTAGCCTCGCTGAGCTGGCCGCCATCGCCGGCTTCTCGCCACACCACTTCCACCGCATCTTTCAGCACGTGACCGGCGAGGCCCCGAAGGAGTATCTGCGGCGTCTGCGCCTCGAGCGAGCAGTTACCCGTCTCAAGGTCAGTCCCGATAATGTGCTTCAGATCGCGCTCGAGGCGGGTTTCAGTACCCATGAAACCTTCACCCGGGCATTTACCCGCCAGTTCGGCATCAACCCATCCGAGTTCCGCCGCGTGCTTCGAACCTATCGTGTGTACGCCGATGACGAGATGGGAAGGGATACGTTCGCCGGCTTCACCGACGACACGCCCCTCACCCTGCGCTTTACCATGCGAAGAGAGCCCGTGACAGTCGAGATTAGTCCACCCCGGCACCTCCTCTTCATCCGTCACAGTGGATACGGGAATTTGCTCGCGAAAGGGCAATCATTCCTAGGTCTCTGGGATGGGCTATTCGAGTACGCCGACTCGAACGGTATCGAGTACTCCCCAGAGCTTCTTGTCGGTATCACCCACGACGATCCCTATGTGACTGACGAACACAGGATCCGCTTCGATGCCTGCCTCCCCGTTAGCGAGCCGACGAAGACCAGCTACCCGATCGGCTACCGCTATCAAAAGCCCAGACTGTGCGTCGCCCGAGGACACCTCGGAGGAATGGAAGAAATCGCGAAGACTTTCGCATATATCGGATTTGATTGGCGGCCCTCCGATGATTACTGCCTGAGCGCCGTTGCCCCATTCGAGACCTACCACTGCGCGCAAGTCAATGGTCGACTCCACCGACTTTCGACCGTCGCATACGTCCCGCTCGAACCTGTCAGACAACAACCACACTGAAACGACAACAATCAGGAGAACAATGAACGGCTTCGAGTTCCACGAACACATCGCAAAGACGCCCAAAGACGTCTTCGAGGTACTGTCCGACCCGACCAACGCGACAGAATTCCTCGACAACATCACAGAGAGTAAGAAGCTCACCGACGGGCCTATCGGAGTGGGCACCTCGTTTCGAGAGACCCGCGTCGTGCGCGGCAAGGAAGCCAGCGCCGACCTGCTCGTGAGCGCCTACGAACCGGGCACGCACTTTGGCATCAGCAGTGAAGCCGAAGGCATCAAAGTGGATTACAATTACCGCCTAACCCCAGAAGGCGACGGTACTCGGCTCACGTGGACCTGCGAGTTGCAAGCGAGCGGCCTGCGCAAGATGATGCTCCCCCTGGTGGTCAGTATCATGAAGAAGGAAGACGGGGACCACCTCCAGAGATTGAAGGCATATCTCGAGGCAAATTGATGCTCAGCGCGCGAAGGAACTCGAACGGACCTTTCGCGCAGTGGTGAGCGCCCGACCAGCAATCGAGTAGGGCGGGACTCGGAATCCGAGCCTCAAGCTAGGCCCCGAGCTGCTCTAGAGGGCACCGCCTTGGTAACGGATCGTTACCAGACGCCCGCAAGCCGGTCGGCCAGAGGCCGGGTCACTAGCGACCAATATGCCGCCGCCCCGTCGTCGCTGAGATGCCTGTTTACCCCGCCGGATGAAAATGCCCGCAAACGTGCTCTATCTGCGACACGCATTTTGTCGCGCAACCCTAGGGTTGTGAGACGGCGGCGGGGAAATTGCGGGGCGGGTTACCGAGTCAACCAAACCCCCAGCAGACCCATTTGGCCTGCCAGAACATCCTCGACGGGCTCGGGAAGAACAACCGAGAACGACTGGAGGCGGCCTGCCAGGAACTCGTGAACCGCCGCACCCATCGGACCTATACGACCCTGAAGCGCCTAATGGCGGTAATCGACAGCGACGCGAGAAAGCCTCGGCCGGTCATCCCGGCGGCCTCGACACGCAAACGCGTCAGCACCGTCGTTTTCCGCGACACCATGCCAGACGTCTATGTTCGCGACGCCTCCCACTACGCACGCGACGAGGAGGGCAAGTGATGTTCACCAGCATCGATTACGACAAGTTTCGGGCTCTGCGGGTGACCCATGTCGCGACCCGGCTGGAGGAACTCATCCAGGATGAAACCAACGACACCCTCACCCCCGAGCAACTGTTCCTCACCGCCGTCGACGACGCGTTGGAGTCCCGACGCATCAACAAGGCCGACAAACTCATCCGCCAAGCAGTCTTCCCGATCCCGGGAGCGACCGTCGCCGAGGTCCACTACCGCGACGGGCGCGGCACCACCCCGGTCAGAATGCGACGCTATGCCGCACACGACTGGCGCTCGGACCCGACGAACCTGCTCATCACCTCGCCCACCGGAGGCGGGAAAACCTACCTCGCCTGCGCGCTGGCCATCGGCGCCTGCCAGAGTGAACACACGGTTCTCTACTTCCGGATGGACGACCTCGCCCGAAGGCTGATCATCGCCCGCGGCGACGGCATCGCCCACCAGAATCTGTTGAACGAGCTTTCCAATATCGACCTGCTCATCATCAATGACTTCCTCACCGTCGGCATCGACAGCGACGCCGCCCGTGACCTGTTCGCGATCCCTGCCAACCGCGAACACCGGCTGCCAACAATGATTGCCTCACAGACCGGGCCGACGCACTGGGTAGCCGAACTACCCGACCGTCTTGCGGCGGACTCGATCGTGAACCGCCTCGCCAACAACGCCAGGATCATCAACCTCGGCCAGATCGACATGCGCCGACACCGCAACGATCAAGCCCACGAGGCCTACTGGGAATAACACCGTAGTGGCCCGGGCACCCCGCCCGGGCCACTACCAGCTCGTCAGAACCGCGCTACCAACTACGCGGACCGCTGATTCAGTTCGTGGATGAACGCCTGAGGCGGCCACCGCGAATTCGGTTCCGCTTCCTTTGGAAGGTCGACTCTAAAGCGTCGACTAGGACACCGCGAACCTTCATAACTGAACGGCATTGGGCCTCAGCTGCGTTCCTCCAATGGCCGACTCGACCTGGCGAAGAAGGCTCGGCACCGTCTCAAGCAATCGTTCCAACGGATATCTGAACCGCAGCGCGCTGACGCTGATCGCGCCGACCGGCGGCCCGGATCTATGGGCGTACACCGGAACAGCAACGCAATTGATGCCGAGCTCGTTCTCCTGGTCATCGATCCCGTAACCTCGCGCATGTGTCGCCTCGAGTTCGATCAGGAGCTCATCCGGATCCGTGATGGTGAAAGACGTCTTGGCCTCAAGCGCGTCTCCATTCAGCCATTCAACCAATTCGGCCATGGTCGTAACCATGTGGCTCAGGAGCAGCTTGCCGACCGCGGTGCGGTAGACGGGATTCCTGCCCCCGACAGTTGACGTGAGCTTGACGGCACCCTGCGGCGGGTCGACCTTGGCGCTGTACACGACGTCTTTGCCATCCAGTACCGCGTAGTGAACGGTTTCGCCATATTCTGCGGCGAGCGCCCGCATGAGGGGATCGAGTCGGGCGGTCTCTGAGCGGCCCTCGTAGTTGTGGAAGGCAAGCCTGTAGAACTCGTCTCCGAGGGCATAAATACCTCGGGACGTGAGTTTGGCGAGCGAGGCTTTGCGCAGAGAGACGAGGGCGCGGTGCACAGTTGGCTTGGAACTCTTGACGACCGTGGCGAGTTCGTCGAGGGTGGCCCCCTCGGGGTGCCCTGCAAGTTCGATGAGAACCGCGAGCACTCGGTCAGAACCGACGAGTCGGTCGCCTTGGTCGGCCGCCGCATGGTATGACATAATTCCGTATAGTAACGCAGAATTCGAATAGATGGAAAAGGATCACCGTGGATCACCTCCGCAGCGCTGACTGGTACGAAAGCGGCGACCGCAACGCCTATGTCGATCGGGTGTGGATGCGGCGCAGGCTTCCCGACGATGCGCTGGACTCCACGAAGCCTCAGATGGCCATCGCCAACACCGCCTCCGACCTCACCCCCTGCAACATGCACCTCAACGAGGTTGCCGAGTCCGTCAAGCAGGGTGTCTGGGCAGCAGGCGGAGTCCCGTACAACCTCCCGGTGATTTCACCCGGCGAGACCCAGGTGAAGCCGACGGCGATGCTGTGGCGCAACCTGGCCGCGATGGCTATGGAGGAGATGTTCCGCGCCAATCCGATCGACGGGCTTGTGCTGTTGGGAGGGTGCGAGAAGACGATTCCGTGGCTAATCATCGCTGCGGCACACGTCAACCTGCCTTCTGTCCTGGTGCCGGGTGGGCCAATGCGTACGGGCCACTTCCCTGGCGAAGCTCTCGACTGCGGCACGGACGTTTGGCGGCTGAGCGAAGAAGTCCGGGCGGGAACGAACGCGAACGGGCAGTTCCTCGCCTCGGAACAGGCAACGATCCGCAGCACGGGTCGCTGCAACACGATGGGCACCGCGTCGACCATGGCTGTCGTCGCCGAGGCACTCGGTATGACTATCTCCGGCTTTGCGGGAACCCCCGCACCGGATGCTCGGCTCCTGTCGATGTCGCATGAGACCGGGCGGCTCATCGCCGACATGGTCGCCCAGGGTCGAAGGCCCAGCGACATCCTGACGACGCAGTCGTTCGTCAACGCGATCATCGCCGTCGCCGCGGTCGGCGGATCGACGAACTCCGTGTTGCACCTGCTCGCGATCGCCGGGCGCCTCGGAATCGATCTCACGCTCGCCGACTTCGATGCCACCAGCGCGGACGGACCGGTGATGGCGAACCTGCAGCCGTCGGGGACATCCCTCGTGGACGACCTGTGCCGCGCTGGAGGGGTCCTCGCCCTGCTGTCGCAGGTGAAGGACCTCCTGCATCCCGAGCCGATCACGGTCACGGGAGTTCCTCTCGTCGAGTACCTGGTCGGTCGTCCCGTGTATGACGACACCGTGATCTTGCCGCGCGACGTTCCCCTCATGGAAAGCGCGGGTATAGCGGTGTTGCGCGGCAATCTCGCACCCCGCGGCGCGATAATCAATCCCGACGCAGCGAAGCCCGCGCGGCTTCAGCACACGGACCCGGCAGTCGTGTTCGACTCAATCGAAGACTTGCGCGCCCGCGTCAAAGAGCCCTACCCCGACTCCGATCCCGCCCCCGACCCCGACGTGACAGGCGACTGCGTGCTTGTAATGTGTGGATGTGGTCCCCGCGGCTACCTGGGAACGCCCGAAGTCGACAACATGCAGATGACCCGCAAGCTGCTCGAGAAGGGCTTGCGCGACAGGATTCGCCCCAGTGATGCCCGCACGAGCGGCGCCGCTGACGGCAACGTCATCCTGCAAGTCGCGCCGAAAGCTGGCGCCGGTAAACCGCTCGCGCTCATGAGGACGGGCGATGTCATTACCCTTGAGGTGGAGAGCCGCACGCTGAATATAGATGCCGTGGACGGGGGAGTTGCGTCGTGCGCAACCAAACCCCCGCGAGCGAAGTTACGTACGCCGCGCCAGCCCGCGGCTGGGGCAAGCTTACGCCGAGCACGTCATGCGGGCCGACACCGGTGCCGACCTGGACTTCCCGATCGGCTCATCCAGAGACGAGGTAAGCCGTGAGTCACATTGAGTCGGCGTCCCGCGCGCACGTGACCCCCTCGGAGACCGCGCTGGGCGCCGCCATCGGAGCCGTGCTACCCCGTGAGGGCGCCGTGTCAACGACCCTCTTCGACCGCGTCATCGCTGCCGTCGACGCCTCGCACTACCTCCTGACCCCAAGGGCGGTAGTGACGCCGAAGGATGCCGAGGAGGTCGCCGCTCTGTTCGCCTACGCGACGGCAAGCGGTGAGCGCCTGACGTTCCGATCGGGCGGCACGAGCCTCTCCGGCCAGGCATCAACAGGCAACATCCTCGTCGATACTCGCCGGTTCTTTCGCACCATATTTATTGAGGAGGACGGCTTCGTCGCCCGGGTCGGCCCCGGTGCGACTGTTCGCCAGGTCAACGCGCGGCTGTTGCGCCACGGCCGCAAGCTCGGGCCGGATCCAGCCAGCGAGATGGCGTGCACGATCGGCGGCGTGATCGCCAACAACTCAAGCGGAATGGCGTGTGGCACCGAGCAGAACACGTACCGGACCCTGCACTCGGCGATCATCGTGCTCCCGAGCGGCACGATCGTCGATACGGGTGCGGATGATGCTGACGAGAAACTGCGCGTCGCGGAGCCGACCCTGTGGGTCGCACTCGCGGCCCTGCGTTCAGAGGTGCTCGCCGACCCTTCACTGACCACAGAAATCGTGCGTCAGTACCGCATCAAGAACACCATGGGTTACGGACTCAACTCGCTCGTTGATCACGAGTCGCCGGTGCAGATCCTTGCCCACCTCATCGTCGGCAGCGAGGGTACGCTCGGGTTCGTTGCCGAGGCGACTTTCAATACGGTGCCGCTGCTAAAGTTTGCGGCCACGACACTGCTCGTCTTCGACACCCTGAGGGCCGCGACCGACGCGCTCGTCGACATCATCGCCACAGGCCCTGTCACTGTAGAACTCATGGATGCCGCGTCCTTGCGCGCCGCACTGATCGACCCCACCTCACGGGATGCCCTGCCGACATTCGAGATCGTCGACCATTGCGCACTCCTGGTCGAGTACCAGTCCGACACTGCACCGGAGCTGTTCGAGCTCAGCGTCGACGCGGGAGCGCTGTTCGCCCGCCTGCCGCTTACTGCGGCACCGGTGCTATCGCAGGACCCGAAAGTGCGGGCATCCCTGTGGCACATCCGCAAGGGTCTCTACGCGACAATCGCGGGCGCCCGCCCCTCGGGAACGACGGCTCTGCTCGAGGACATCGCGGTTCCGGTCGCGAAGCTCTCGGAAACCTGCATGGGGCTCACGCGCCTGTTCGAGATCCACGGCTACGACGATGCCGTGGTTTTCGGCCACGCGAAGGACGGCAACGTCCACTTCCTCATCAACGAGGACTTCACCCTCGAGTCGAACCTCGCCCGCTACCGAGCCTTCACCGAGGACATGGTGGGGCTCGTTCTCGGCACCGGCGGTACGCTCAAGGCAGAACACGGCACCGGCCGAATCATGGCCCCCTTCGTCGCCCGGCAGTACGGACCCGTCCTCTTTCGCATCATGCTTGACATCAAGGCCGCGTTCGATCCGGCGGGCATCCTCAACCCGGACACGATCCTCACCACGGACGCCGACCTGCACCTGCGCAATCTCAAGACCACCCCGACCGTCGAGGCCGAAGTCGACCGCTGCGTCGAGTGCGGCTACTGCGAACCGGTGTGTCCGAGCAAGGATCTGACCACGACCCCGCGACAGCGCATAGTTGTCCAGCGGGCAATCGCGGAAGCAGAGATGCGTGGTCACAAGGCCCTCGCCAGGGAGCTGCGTCGCGAGCAGGCGTACGAGGTAGTCGACACCTGCGCGGTCGACGGCATGTGCCAAACTGCGTGCCCCGTGCTCATCAACACCGGTGACCTGGTTCGACGACTGAGATCGGAGACCATCGGCGCCGTCGAGAGTGCGATCTGGACTGCTGCGGGCAGAGAATGGAAGCCCGTGACAGGTTTCGCATCCCTCGCGCTCACTGTTGCGGCGACCATTCCCGCGCGACTCATCACAGCGCCGAATAAGATGGCGCGCGCAGTGCTCGGTAATGACACCCTCCCGCTCTGGTCGAAGGATCTGCCAAAGGGTGGCGCCAAGCGCACCGCCGCGGCGAACCGCACTGCGGATGCCGTCTACTTCCAGGCCTGCGTCGGCACGATGTTCGGCCCGGCCGAGGGTGGGCAGGGTGTTGCCGTTGCGTTTGAGTCTCTCGCCGCGAAGGCGGGTATCGGGCTCGTACGACCCGACACGATCGGCAGCCTGTGTTGCGGTACTCCCTGGAAGTCAAAGGGAATCCTCGACGGGTACCACAGCATGGTTGAACGCACCGCGACCGCCCTGTGGGAATCATCCGATTACGGACGCCTGCCTGTCGTGTGTGACAACTCATCCTGCTCTGAGGGGCTGGTGCTCGCGCTTGAGAAAGCGATCGACAAACACCCCCAAATGCACAGGATGCGTATCATCGACGCGGTCGATTTCACCGCTGAGCGCATCCTTCCCCTGCTCGATATCGACCTGACGCTCGGCAGTGTTGTCGTTCATCCGACCTGCTCGAGCAACCGCGCTGGCTCGAACCCGAACCTCGCGATCCTGGCGAACGCCGTCGCCGACGAGGTCACCGTGCCCGACAACTGGGGATGCTGCGCTTTCGCGGGCGACCGCGGCATGTTGCATCCGGAACTCAGCGCCAGCGCCACCAAGCGTGAATCTGAGGAAGTCGCGGCGGGAAGCTTCGACGCTTACGTCTCGTGCAACCGCACGTGCGAAATCGGCATGACTCGCGCCACCGGCCACCAGTACCAGCACGTTCTGGAGGTGCTCGATCGAGCCGCCTCCCCGATCAAGAGTGGACATACGCATGGGTGAATTCGACGGCCTCGTCGCGATCGTCACCGGCGGCGCTTCCGGCATCGGTGCCGCGGTCGCCCGCCGCCTCAACAACAGCGGCGCATCCGTCGCCGTGCTTGACCTCAACGTCGCCGGGGTCGAACACTTCGCCGTTACAACGAACGTTGCCGAGGATGAATCGGTGAAGACTGCGATCGCCGCGGTGGTGGCGAGGTTCAAACGCATCGACATCGTTGTGAATAACGCGGGCATCGGCGCACAGGGCGATCTCTCGGCCAACTCCGACGACGAATGGCACCGCGTGTGGGATGTCAACGTGGTCGGGATTGTTCGCGTGACTCGCGCGGCGCTGCCGTACCTGCGCGAGTCGCCGTCGGCATCCGTCGTCAACCTGTCATCGGTAGTCGCGACCGCGGGCGTTCCCCAGCGCGTGCTGTACACCGCCGCGAAGGGGGCCGTGTTTGCCATGACGCGCGCCATGGCCGCCGACCATCTGCGCGAGGGTATCCGGTTCAACGCGGTGAACCCGGGCACTGCCGATACCCCGTGGATTAACGGTCTCCTCTCGAAGGCCGACGATCCCGCCGCCGAACGCGCGGCACTCGCGGCCCGCCAGCCACACGGGCGACTCGTAAGCCCCGACGAGATCGCTGGCGCTGTCGCGTATCTCGCGAGCCCGCTTTCCGGTTCGACGACTGGAACGTCGATCGCCGTCGATGGCGGTATGCAGGAGCTAAGGCTGCGTCCCTCATGACGACCTACCGGGGCACCCCGGTCACCGACCCGGTTTACCACCTGGGCGAGGGGATCATCTGGGATGACCGCGAGGAGCTCGTCCGCTGGGTCGACATCGGGGAGGGGCGCGTTCTCGCCGGTCAACTGCGTGATGGTCGACTCGTCGCGACGGAGGACATCGGCCTTGGCCAGACCGCCGGAGCGGTGGCTTTCGCCGAGGAAGGCGGGCTCCTGGTCGCCGCAGCGCGCGGGCTCGCCACCATCTCCCCTGCGGGTTCGCTGTCATTCGGCCCCGACCTGCTCGGCGACCGCACCGGCGTGCGGTTCAACGACGGATCTACCGACATATTCGGCGCGTTCATCGTAGGCACCCTCACCATCGGTGGTAACACCGGCGAGGAGACGCTGCTGCGAGTCTTCCCCAACGGCAAAATCGAGTTACTGCGCGAGGGAATCCAGCTCTCCAACGGCGTTTCTTTCTCCCTCGATGGCGGCACGATCTACCACGTGGATACGTTTGCGCGCACCGTCTCCCGCCACTCCTACGGGTTCGGACCATTCGACCGAACAGAGCCGTGGGTCACGGTGCTACAGGATCTGCCCGCGTATCCCGACGGACTGACCGTCGACCGCGAGGGTGGCCTCTGGGTCGCACAATGGGGTGGCTCAAGCGTTCGCCACCACGCGCCGACGGGTGAACTCCTGGACGTCGTGACCATTGACGCCGAACAGGCTTCCTGCCCCGGGTTCGTCGGTCGTAACCTTGACCGGCTGGCGATTACCTCCGCCCAGGAGGGGCTGACAAGCTTCGGCGATCTCGCGGGAGCCATCTTCCTTGTCGACGTTAGCGTCACAGGCTTGCCCGCCCACCGTTGGGCCGGCAGTACAACAACCCCATATTGGCTGCTGCCGGAAAGGAATAAGAAATGAGACTCGTACGAGTAGGAGCCGCTGGCTCCGAAGCTCCCGGTGCCCTTCTGGACGACGACACCTTCGTCGACCTCTCCGACGTCGTTGACGACTTCAACGAAGCCTTCTTCGCCTCCGGAGCGATCACAACCCTTCCCGCGATCGTGGAATCGCGCA
>Ga0163144_10024034_pt1 | contig 11980 bp, 10 predicted proteins | sample OliLak19BULKMAT1_FD_123175 | JGI IMG/M metagenome (GOLD analysis project Ga0163144, IMG submission 123175) | Freshwater microbial mat bacterial communities from Lake Vanda, McMurdo Dry Valleys, Antarctica - Oligotrophic Lake LV.19.BULKMAT1 | ecosystem: Environmental > Aquatic > Freshwater >...
CGGCAGGCGGGATTCTCCTGCTCGACCTACCGGTTCTCACGAGCCGCGGTCTCCGGGCACGCCACCGGCTGGGAAGGGTTCGTCGCGGGCATTGAAAAATGGATCGACACATGGAAGCCGCCGATCGGGGTTTTCGTCTGTCAGGACCTTTTTTGCCGCTACCTCATCGACGTGTGCCGCTCGAAAGGACTTCATGTTTCGCAGGATGTGGGAATCGTCGGCACCCACAACGAGTCCGACATCTGCAACTCTCCGGCCCCGAGCCTGACAAGCATTGACCTCGGCTTCGGCCAAACCGGCTACCAGGCAGCGGCAATGCTCGACCGCCTGATGGCCGGCCGTCGGCCACCGGCGACACCGGAGCTGGTGATGCCCGCCGAGCTGTTATCCCGCCAATCGACCGACGCGCATGCGGTGGATGACCCGGTGGTGGCGAGGGCGTTGCGATTCATGACCGAAATGGGTCACCGGCGGATCCAGGTGAATCACGTGGCGACCGCGGTTGCGACGCACCGCCGCACGCTCGAACGGCGGTTTCGGGATTCGCTAGGGCGGAGCATCGCGGAGGAAATCGCGCGGTTGCGCCTCGAGCGCGCCAAACGGCGCCTGGTCGAAACCGACGCATCAATGAAGGATGTGGCGGAAGATGCCGGTTTCCGCAGTGCGGACCATTTTTACAAGGTTTTCGCCCGCGTCGAAGGCATCCCGCCGAGTGAATACCGTCAACGGCACCAGCTCGCGTTCCATCAACGCGTCTAGATGATTTCATCAGCCGCAGTTGGCAAAATCCTGACTACCTGGATCCTGCGATTCGCCTCAGTCTGGCGTTCATCTTCTCCACCCGGTAGCGGCGATCACCGGTCGCCGCGTCCCCGATCTTCACCTCTTCCACCACGACTCTCGGGAAACACTCCACGGTCTCATGATTCAGATGCCAGTGGGCGAGATCCCGACCGGCTTGGGAAGAGGCGCGAAAATCCGCGAGGGTCTTCACGGCGGGGATGCGCGGGAGTTCCTTGCTGAGGTTGTCCGCGTAGCGGCTGCGGTAGTCCGGGGAATGCAGCAGGCCGTAAATGTAGTAGAAGAGATCTTCTTTGGTGAGCGTGGACCCTTCGTCCGCTCCGGGATGCACGGCTTGGAAATGGGCGAGTTCAGCGGCGGCGTTGCTAACGCTGCACCACCAAAACGCGGAGCAAATAACAAGCCGCACGACGCATTTAAATTCAGCAATCACCTAGGTCGCTGAATAATCCTCAGATTAAATCATCGCAAAAGTGACGAGCCATCAGGAAAAACCAAGGAATCTGACTCCTCTGGAGCAGCCCTAGATTATAGTCCTCTGATACCTCTGAAATAGATATAACGGCAGGAAGATCGCGAATAGTCAAACTGACTATATCCTCTTTTCTGGCGGTTGGAAGTATGCAAGCTCGAATCATCGCGATCAAAACTTCATTGAGGCAATTCGCCCCTCCCAGATGCGTCCACCAGTCAAGTCCGATTCTCACATCTGCGCTAACAGGTATTCCGTCAATTTCAACTTTACAGTTCCATTGATTTGAAGGGCGCGATATAACTCGACAATTCTTTCTTGCATCGCACTTTTCGGCTAGTTTACGAAGAATATGCCAGTCTTTCTTGTTTGATTTTTTCTCCGTCCCATAGAGAACCCCGTAGGTAAAAGAAACTTTTTTCACTGAAGCTGCGCCTGCCCACGAATTCGCGTTTTTAACAATCGCATCCGCAAAATTCTCACTCATTTCGTCATTCAAACACCGAGGGCCGCTTTTGAGTGTGGCAACTTCGTAGGAGTCCTTGCCTAATTTTCGACCATCGAGAGCAGAGTTAGCCGTGTGCATTTTACTTGCAACACATTGCCAGTTGTAAAAAGGCAGCACGACCTCCTCAACCATTCTTCCCGCCGACGTTTCCATGGACGAAAACTGCTTTGCGGGAAGTATGTCCCGCTCAATTTCATCCACCGATGAATAGCCTCTGCTTGAAGCATGGATTAGCAAAACGAAGGGGCTGGTGTTGAACTTGTCAAAAAGCGCATCCTTGGCTGGCAGGCCTATTGTATGGGCATTAATTCTCTTCCGAAATCCAGTTTCTATTGCTAGAATCCGTTTTTTGGATGCCTCGTTGGAGTCGATTGCTTTTAGATGATCTAATAACGCAGCCTTCGTCATCACACGAGCAATGGCCTTGGGTATGCCCTTAGGTGCTGCCTTTTTAGCCGCCTTCTTTGATGCCCTTTTTGCTACTTTTTTTGCTGCCATTAGTCTTTTAGGTTACTTGTTCGTTTCTTTGTTTTCGGTGAAGAGTAGGCCTGATCGCCCGATTCATCCCAGACCTTGACTTCGCCATCTTTAAACCAACTCCTGGTCCTGATGTGGGACTGAATGTAGATCTTACGGCAATTTCCATCCGCTTTTGCGTAACGTTTTAGGGTTCCTGAATCGGCAGAGTCTAATGCATCCACAATTAATTCACCAGCTATAGTTGCTAAACGCACAGGAACCGCATTTCCGACCTGAGCATATTTTTGAGTTGTCGATCCAGCGAACTTCCAATCGTCAGGAAATCCTTGAATTCTTGCATACTCCTTCAGAGTCAGTGCTCTTGTTTCTTGCGGGTGACACAATGATGTGCTCGCATGATTTGGCATTGTCACCAAAGTGGGGCAGGGCAGATCAAATGTTAGGCGTCTCCACCATCCCGAACGTCCCCCTTTCGCAAGCCACGCTTTCCCCATTGATTCTTTCTGTAAATACTCGGGAAGACTTCTCCAGTTGGATCCTTCGGGGACTTGGGCTAGGAAACTCTTTTTTCTAGGGCTGAAATCCATAATCTCTGGATATTCATCTTTCAAATCTCCAATTGCATCTCTTAAAGTTGCCCACGGTTTTTGCTTTGGCGTTTCGGTAAAGCCGAATTCGGTCTGCGGCTTTTTGGCCTTTTCATTAGCTTCAATAAGAGATGCGTGTGTTGGATTTGGGAAGTCAATCATGACACCCAATCGATTGCCTATGAACAATGCTCGTTCACGGATTTGTGGTGCACCGTAATTCACAGAGTTAACCTCATAGCAATCCATATGATATTTTCCCTTTGTAAGGCGCTCCAAGTCGTCACAAAAGAGACGGACAACGCATCCAGGTTCTTCTTCTGGAAGAAGTGGAGGCCCTCCATGTTCTGGGCGGTCCTTAATCTTCCGGTGCACTATTGAGGCGGACATCAGCCCTCGGACATTTTCCATCAGGAAGACTCGCGGTTGAAACTCCTCGACAAATCTAAGGTAATCCCAAATCAGAGTTCCACGTGCATCTTGCAAACTGTCTCTGCGTCCTGCTGTGCTAAATGCTTGGCAAGGCGGTCCTCCGACAAGCACGTCGAGTTGTCCCTTCTTAAGCCCCAACCTTTTTCGTAGTTCCGCAGCATCAACGTTTTTTATATCAGCTTCTTCAATGATTAGATCTTCAGGAAGCCTCCCTTCTTTGTGATTTAGCCGTATAGTTTCGCAAAATGGCCGAATTTTCTCAACGCACGCCATGAGCTTAAATCTGCCCAGAGTGGCTAGGCCCACATCCAGCCCCATTCCTCCCGAAAACAGGGAAACTACCGAAAATTGATTCTTCGTATTCATGGAGCCTAGGGTGGAGTTCATCGTATGCTTGTCAACGCTGTGAGAGATATCGTAGTGCGACTCTCCGAATTTGACCTCTTGGGGCTCCAGATTTTCGGGGGTGACGACAGAAACAACGATTTTCCCCCGGAGCATTCCGCATGACGCGGCCGACGGACTGGACGACATCGACCTGGGATTTCCGTGGGGTGAGGACGATGACCTTGTAGTCGGTGAGGAGGTTGAGCTGGACGGCCTCGGAGAAGGTGATGACGTGGAGCTGCTTGCCGTAGACGGCCTCGTCGTCCATGGAGCAGAGGGCGACGTTGTCCTTCTCGGCGGAGGCCTTGGCCACATCTGCGTAGTTGCGCGGGGTGGCGGTCATGTAGAGGAGCTTGGCGGAGCGGATGAAGGCGGCGTCGTAGATTTTCACGAAGTTGCTTTCCAACTCGCTTTCGAAGGTGGCTCCGGTGGTGCGGCGGGCTTCGTCGCAGATGATGAGATCGAAATCGGCGAGGCAGTGGAAGTGCTGGGCGTCGGCGATGACCTGGATGGAGTGATAGCCGGGGTGGACGTTGGTCTTGGCGCTGGTCTGGTGGGGGCGGAGTTGTTTCTTGGGCTTGAGAGCGGGCGCAGCGCGAAGAGGTCAATCTTCTGGATGGATGGCTGCTGCTGGTGGAGGGATTGCTCGGCGTTTTCGCTCGAGTCGTTGGTGGTGGTGACGATGTAGCGGTGGGTGAACGGCTTTTGGCCGGAGGCGGTGAAGAAGCTCTCGATGTCGGCCTTCTGGCCGATTTCCTTCTCCCAGTCGGAATGGAGCGTAGGTGGCCTCGAAGCGGAAATAAGTGCGGATGACCGCGTTGGCCTTTGGCGGAGCGGCTGGGAAGCACTTGGGGTAACAGGAGGGAGATCATGGGCTTGGGTGGTTTCTATCTGAGGGTGCAACGGGAAGGTGGCGGGGGGAGCGCATGTCATTCGCCCCGAAGATGGAAGGGTTTGCGGTGAATCGGCGGGCTATTCGCCGCAAATAGCGCGGTGAATCTTGGTTGTCTTTGCGGCAGGTCCGGCGGAGAATGGCGGCATGCCATACATCCATGAGGACCCGGAGTGGCCCAACTTGCGCTGGGACGATGGCCGCTTGCTATCGCTGCTGGCGGAGATCCGGCATCGGCAGGGGCGCTTGCTGGGACGGATGGAGGGGCTCGGATTCCGCCTCCGCGCCGAGGCGAGCCTGACCCATTTGACCGCCGATGTCACCCAATCGAGCGCCATCGAAGGTGAGCGGCTGGATGCGGCTCAGGTGCGTTCTTCCATCGCCCGCCGGTTGGGACTGGATTTTGGCGGTGAAGTGAAAGCCAGCCGCGACGTTGAAGGCGTGGTGGAGATGATGTTGGATGCCACTCAGAAGTATGCCGAGCCGTTGACGGCGGAGCGCCTGTTTGGCTGGCACGCCGCGTTGTTTTCCACCGGGCGCAGCGGGATGCGGCGCATCGCTGTGGGTGAGTGGCGGCCGGCATCCGTGGGACCGATGCAGGTGGTGTCCGGGCGATCGCCGACATGGCACTGGCGCGGGCGGAAGGCACGCCGGAACGGTTTTACAGCATGTCCACGCAGATCGAGGCCGAGAAAAAACAATACTATCTCAAACTGGAGCAAAGCCAGAAAGGTGGGTTGGATATCACTGCGTGGTTGGAGTGGTTTCTGGCCTGTCTGGGGCGGGCCATCGAGAACGCGGAATCCGGGTTGTCCGAGGTTTTCCATAAGGCTGGAACCTGGGAGCGCATCAATAGCGGGATGCCGGTCAACGAACGGCAGCGCACGGTCATCAACCGCATGCTGGACGGATTCGAGGGCAAGCTTTCCACCTCGAAATACGCCAAGCTGGCGAAATGCTCCACCGATACCGCTTTGCGGGACATCAAGTTTCTGCTCGATCAAGGCATCCTGATTCAGGACGAGGGCGGTGGACGCAGCACGAGTTACCGACTGGCGGAAGCTTGATGGCCGCGAGGGTTCGCAGGCGGTAAACCTTTCGCAGGATGGCTAAGCCGGCGAACGTAGAGCGCTTCAGGCACTGGATCTTTTCAGCCGAAAATCGAGGTGATCGGCTTGCCATCCAGGCCACCCATCTTGAACGGGCGCTTGGTGGGAGACATGACGGGCAGGTCATGGGGAATGCCGAGGGAGAAGGCGATGGTGGCGTTGAAGTCGTGGGCTCCGATCTTGTTTTCGACGACGTTGGAGGCGGTGATGTCGGTGGCACCATAGACCTGGCCACCGCGTATTCCGCCGCCGGCGAGGAGGCAGGAGAAGGCTTTGGGGTAATGGTTGCGGCCGGCGTTGGGGGTGATTTTCGGGGAACGACCGAACTCGGTGGCGACGACGACGAGGGTGGAATCGAGAAGTCCGCGCGTGGACAGATCGCTGAGGAGGGCGGAGAGCGCTTGGTCGAGAAGCGGGATCTTTTCCTCCATTTGATCGAAGTTATCGGCGTGCCAGTCGAAGCCGCCGAGCTCGACCTCAATGAAGCGGACGCCGCGCTCGACGAGGCGGCGGGCGAGCAGGACGCCTTGACCAAAGCGGTCGCTGCCATAGGCGGCGCGCGAGACTTCGGGTTCCTTGGAGAGGTCGAAGGCTTCCAGATCCTCGGATTTCATGAGGGTGACGGCGGCGTCGTAAACCTGGTCGTAGGCGCGGACGGATTTCTGGCCTTGATGGAATTTGGTATCGAAATCGTGATCGAGTTCCTTGCGGAGATCGAGCTGGCGGGCGAACGAGGCGTCGGTGGTCGAGTAGCGCCGTCTGACATTCTGCAGGCCGAGTTCGGGGTCGCCGATGGGAAGGGGGGCGAATTCCGGTTCGAAGAATCCTGCGCCGGGGTGTTTGTTAGCTCCGCCGACGAGGACGAATGGCGGGAGGTCCTGGTTGAGCTTGGAGGTCATTTTCGCGACCCACGATCCGGACGAAGGGTGGGAAACGGTGCCGCGCGGCGCATAGCCGGTGTGCATGAGGTATTTCCCCTGGTCATGCGCACCTTGGGTGGTGCTGAGGGAGCGGATGAGCGCGACCTTGTCGGTGTGCCGGGCGAGGCCCGGGAGACAATGGCCGAGCTGGATGCCATCGACCTTGGTGGAAATGGCTTTGACCGGGCCGCGGATGTCGCTGGCGGCGTCGGGTTTGGGATCGAAGGTGTCGATGTGGGTCATGCCGCCTGCCATGTACAGATAGATGACGTGCTTTGCCTTTCCTCCGCCTGCCTTGAGGACGGTGGGATCGGCGGCGTAGGCCGGGCTGTCGAAGAGCCGTGCCATGGAGCCACCGATGGTGAGACCGAAGCAGGTCTTGGCGGTGCGGCTGAGGAAGTCGCGGCGGTTGATTTCGTCAAGGTTGTTAGGATTCATGGCAGGTTGGAGTTATTGGATGAAAAGGAAACGGTTCGAGGTGAGCATCGCGCGGGCAAGGTCGCGGAGGGCGGTGGGATCGCTGGCAAGAGTGCGGTATTTTTTCTCCTCCTCTGGACTCGGTGGCCGGCTGAAGAGCGTGACGAACAGGCAGTCGAGGCGTTCGTTGGGAGACTTGATGTTGATCAAGGTCTGGCCGAGCCGGCTCTTCTTTCCCGCAGCGATGTCGGTCTTGTAGTCGTTGAGAAGCGCGAGGGCCTGCGGGACGGTGGCGGTGGTGGCGCTGGACGAGGTTGTCTGGCGGTCCGATCCACCGAACTCGCGGACGAGGCTGCCGGGTTGGAACGGAGCGGGGTATTCGGAAGCGCGGAGGCTGCCGTTGCCGTCGTTTTTCTTTTTGTTGCCGCCGCCCATCGACATTTGCATGGATTTGAACGGGTCGGCTTGTTCGCGGGCATCCCTTTGTTTCATGCGAGCCTCCTGAAAGGTGGCCTGGGCCTTTTGGCGGGCCTCAGGGGTTTTTGCTTCGGCGAGAGCTTTTTGCGCGTCGCGCTGGTCGGATTGGGCCTTGCGAAGAAGGACCTCACCTTGCTTGGCGGACTCGGCGAGAACGATTAGCTCACGAGGCTCGGCATGAAGCAGTCCGGCTACCTGTTTGCGATAGGTGTCCCACGATTTGGTGAAAGCGGAAGAGGACTCATCATCGACTTTTCCACGGGTCAGGATGAGGAAGGAGTCGAAGATTTGCTCGGCGCTCATGCGGGTGAGAACCGGTCCGCGGAAGGCGAGTGGAACCCCCATCGTGGGCTCCTCGGTGAGGCATTCGCGCTGGAAAAGCCGGGTGTGATAGAGGATGCGGAGAAACTGGCGAAGATCGTATTTCGCGCCTTTCATCGTGGCTTCCAGACAAGCGAGGACCTCGGGATGGGCGGTTTCTGAATCATCCTTCCAGTCATCAATGGGATCGATCAGGCCGTGACCGAAAGCACGGGCCCAGAGGCGGTTGGCGATGACCTTGGAGAAAAACGGATTGTCCTGCGAGGTGACCCAGGAGGCGAATGTCTCGCGGCGTTCGGCCGGGGCGATGTTGACGAGCTTTGCTCCGAAGAGCGTCTCGGGTGGGACGACCTCGCCGGGTTTGGCATCGCGATATTTGTAGTCCTCGGGGAGGACGAGTTTGGAATCCGCGTCTTCGAGGATGGCGTTTTTGTTGAAGTCCTTGAAAAGCGGGCGGAACTGATTGCCAATGTTTCTAACGAGCTTTTGTCGTTCATTCCGTTGTTTCCTAATGCCTTGATTCCGTTCCTGCTTGTTGTTCATGGAAATCGTGGGTGCCGCGTCCAGCCTTGGTGCGGCAAGTGTCTTGATGGTCTTGCGGACAAGATCCTGAGCATCGCTGCTGCGGAACTCGATGCCACCGCCGAAGGCCGCCATCTGATAGTATTCATACTGCGTCCAGTCGTCGAACGGGTGATCGTGGCACTGGGCGCACCCGATCTGGCGGCCGAGAAACACGCTCATGGTATTGCTGAAGTTATCGAGCTGCATGTTGCGGTCCCGCAGGTAGTAGCCGACGGCGGGATCGGTGGTGCAGTGACCGGTGGATCCTAACATTTCAGCGACCATCTTATCCCACGGCTTGTCCTCGGCGATGGATTGACGGAGCCAGACGTGCCAGCCGAGACCGAATTGTTCCTGGCGTGTCTGGACACGGAGGAGGTCGGCGGCCCAGTTAAAGAGGTGGGAGTCGAATCCGGGAGAGGCGACGAGGCTGTCGATGAGTTTCGAGCGGCGGTCGTTGGACGGGTTGTCGAGGAACTGGCGGGCCTCCATTTCCGACGGGATGCGTCCGATGATGCCAAGATAGGAGCGACGGAGGAAGGTGGCGTCGTCGATGACCGGGTTTGGCTTGAGCCCGGCGCTCTTCAGGTCATCGGCGAGGATACGGTCGATGCGGGAAGCGGCCTGGGTTACGACAGAGTCGGGAAGAGGCTTCGCGTGCGCTGAAATGACGCAGACGAGCGGAAGGAAATGGGTGAGCAGCCGGCGCGGGAGTTTCATGGCAGTGGGGAAATACCCCGCCGCAAGCGCTAAAGTTGCGCGAAAAGTCATACGAACCTGGCATGAGCCGGCAATAAAGCCGTGTAATTTACTGAAATAAAGACACTTATGCAAATTCTCTCCTTGAAGCAAGCCAGTGATGGAAAACACCCCAGGAGGAGGTCTTCAAACTGTTGATCGGATTCAATCTGGGTGTGGAAGGGGGCAAATCAGCGTTTTGGCCGCCTTCCCTAGGAGGCTCAGCGTGACCGAAGGGAATGGATGCCTATAACTTCTCCGCATCGACCGGGATGCTGAAATCCACCGCATCTTCCGGCACGAATCCGACTTCGGAAACTTCGGTGAATCTCATTTGCGCGCCAATTTTCCCGTCCTCTATCTTGAAGGTCCGGTGCCCCGAGGCTAACAGCAATCCGGAAACGTCCTTGAGTCCGTCCAGTGTGATGAACTTCGCCGGTCCCGGTCCATCGGGTGCCACCAGCGGATGGGTCACGATGTAATAGGCACCCTTGGTCAGCTTCGTTTCCGGATCGATCACCAGCACATACCAGTCATCCGGCGAATCCCCCGCCTCGCTGGTGTAGGTGATTTTCACCTGATCGTATTCTTTCCCCTCGAAGGTGATCTTCTCAGCAAGCTTCTCGAACCGCGCGTTCGGATCATTGAAAACGAACGGAATCCCGATGAAATAGAACGGTGTTAGCGCCCAGAACTTCGCCGGAGGCGTGAACTCCGCATCCGCTGGTGAAATCCAGTATTGTCCGCCCTTTATCCCGAAACGAATCTTCGAATCCGCCACCTCGTGCACCACGTTCATCGTCTTCGGATCGACGGTTTGCAATGTGTTCACCACCGCTTGCGGTCCTTTGTCGGTCATATGATAGGTCCAGCGGAATCTCAGCGGCCCATTGCCATACCACTTCTCCGTGCCGCCGTGCGCCTGCATCGAGTCCATCACCAGTTGCTGCCCCTCCTTCGGGACATCGCCGGTGGCGGATTCATTCTTCTGACAGGAAGCCAGCGCGAGAAGACCGCCAAGCAGCGCGGATCGTGGAAACAGGTGCATTATCATGGTGGGAAAGGGCGTTGTTCCACCCGGGATTGGCACTCAAACATCGGATCGACAGAATGCAAACACGACCTTCGGCTGAACTCCACCGCTTGACCGCCCTCGCATTTCCATCAGGAGCGGCGACATTTCTGCCGCCGCACTACCTGCGGCTTGCTGGTCCCTAGCCCGCTCTTACTCGCCCACGCACCGCGACGACAGCCACACATCCGAGTCGAAGGAGAAGTGACCGCCACTTATGCGGATGGCAGCGAAGAGACCATCACCGCAGGTGAACTCTTCTATTGGCCCCCAGGCCATTCCGTAAAGGCCGGTGTGGACGCCGAGATCATTCTCTTCAGCCCACAAACCGAACACTGCAAGGGGTTCGACCACATGAACCACCGATTGAACGGTTAGGCGATTTTTGAGATCCATTGCATCCTTCGCTTTTACTCCCGGGAAAGGGATGTAAGCTCAGCCGCAATGAGAACATTTCCCCGGTTTTTCCCGGTTTGGGTACTGCTGTCCGTCAACTTGTTAGGTGCGGCGGCCGATAAGGAACCCGGGACGCCCAAGCCGAATGTCATCCTGATGATGGCCGACGACCTCGGCTACGGTGACATTTCCTGCAACGGAAGCAGCGTGAACCGGACGCCGGAGCTGGACCGCCTTGCCAAGGAAGGCGTGCGGCTGACCGACTACCATGCGGGTTCCACCGTCTGCACCCCGTCCCGCATGGCGCTGCTGACCGGCTGCCACCCGCGGCGCGTCGGCTGGCCGGGTGGCGTCCTTGGGCACAAGATGATGATGACCAGCGGACTCGCCACCGAGGCCCGCACCATCGCGGAAGTCTTCAAGGATGCCGGATACCGCACGGCCATGTTCGGGAAATGGCACCTTGGCGATGCACCCGACCGCCTTCCTCCCGCCCAGGGTTTCGATCTGGCCTACTATATCAAATCTAGCAACAACCAGACCACCGAACTCTGGCGGAACGACAAGCTCGTCGAAGATCCTTTCGATAACCGGCTGCTCACCCAGCACTTTGTGGACCATGCGATATCATTCATCCGCGAAAACCACGATCAGCCGTTCTTCCTCTATCTCCCGTTCACCGCGCCGCACTTTCCGGTGCAGGCGCATCCGGATTGGAAAGGCAAATCCAAGAACGCTGCTTTTGGTGACGTCGTCGAGGAAATGGACGCGAGGATCGGCCAGATGATGGCCGTCCTGCGGGAACTCAAGATCGACCGGCGCACACTCGTCGTCTTCACTTCCGACAACGGTCCACAGCAAGGATACAAAAATTTCACCAGCGCGGCACCCTACCGGGGCAAGAAATGGAATTCGCTGGAGGGTGGGACCCGCGTGCCCTGCATCGCATTTTGGCCCGCAGTGATCCCCGCCGGACAGGTCTGCGATGAGTTGGTTTCCGCCGTCGATCTGCTACCGACCCTCGCCCATGCCAGCGGAATTCCGCTCGACGTCGCGCAGTCCACACCACCGCTGGATGGCCTCCAGGTCTGGGATGCGTTTCTCGGAAATCCCGCCCGGAAGCCCCATCCCCGTCAGGAGCTTCTGTTATGGAATGGCTGGGCCACCCCGCAGGCGATCCGCCTCGGAAATTGGAAGTTATACTTTGACAAGGTGGAGGAAATCGCAGGCTCAGACACCGGCCCGGTCCTCATCAATCTAGCGGATGACATCACCGAAGAAGATAACATCGCCGCGCGACACCCCGAGAAGGTGACGGAGATGCTGGCCCTTGCCCGCAAGCAACTGGACGCGATCGCCGCCGACTCGATTCCACTTGGAGGCGGCCCCAAGAAGCCTGTTGTCCCG
>Ga0163144_10024035_pt1 | contig 11979 bp, 9 predicted proteins | sample OliLak19BULKMAT1_FD_123175 | JGI IMG/M metagenome (GOLD analysis project Ga0163144, IMG submission 123175) | Freshwater microbial mat bacterial communities from Lake Vanda, McMurdo Dry Valleys, Antarctica - Oligotrophic Lake LV.19.BULKMAT1 | ecosystem: Environmental > Aquatic > Freshwater > Lake...
AGCCCGCGTAGAAGTCGAGTTGCCCGGCCGGCCCGAACTTGCGTGTGAGGCGGGCGAACAGCGGCACACCAGAGTTCTCTCCGAGGCCGTTCGCCACCGGCCCGTTGCTCTTCAACCGAAAGCGATAGTCGCGATAGGCCGCGCCGCCGGCCAGTTCCCAGTCGCCCGACAAGGCATAGGCCAGCTCCAGGCCTGCAGCACCGGCGGGCCCGGCCGGCAACGGGTTGCGCAGGCGCAGCGCGTCGGTGATCTGCCAGTTCACGATGACGAACGGAAAGTATTTTGTCTCGTCGATCTGGCGGAAGGCGCCCAGACCCAGGCCGACGAAGAGCGTGGGAGAGAGAAACTGGGTCACGCCGACCACCGCGCCGTAGTTCATGCCGTCTGACGACTTGGCGCCGGACTCGTAGGCCCACTCGACCTGAGGCGCCACGAACAGCGACATGCCCTGGCCCAACCTGTAACCCAGGTTCAGCCCCAGGCTCGGCCGCTCGATGTCCCGCCATGGCGCTGCCGAGCCAAACGCATTCGGTCCGCCGAAGGACCAGCGCTCGGTGGCATAGGACGCCGTGATGCCCGCGGAAAGTGCCGGGGTGAACTGCCTGGTGACACCGGCTTTCACGCCCAGACCCCACCATTCGAAGTCACCGCCCTCGTCGAGGTCGGACTTCAGCTCAGTGAGTGACGAGAAAGAGAACGAAGTCGACACCTCGCCGGGCGCGGCGCGTTGGGCGCTCGCGGTACCGGCGATGGCCAGGAGACTCAGAACGATTGGAAGGAAAGCGCATCGGTGCATCGGAGAATCTTTTCTCATACTCGTTAGTTTATTTTAACTACTTGTCAGTAATATTTCAAACTTTATGGTTTTACTGACCGCGGCTGCCTGGAGATTTCATGAAGCCGGCGTGTCGTCGGGAAAGCGCTGTCCGGCAGCCATTGCTCACACTGAAGATACCCTGGCGGAACGGCGAGACCCGCATGGTGATGGCGCCGCTGGAGTTCATGCAGCGCCTGGCCGCCCACGCTTCTAGCCGTGCAAAAGGCCTTCACGCACCGTCGGGTAACGCAGCACCAGACGCAGCTCCTTTTTCAGCCGCACGTTGACCAGGCGGCGGGACTCGCCCATGAAGCTGAGCACCATCGGGGACAGGTGCCCGGCGGCATCGGCTCGCGCCACACGCGGCGGCCGCGGCAGGCCGCAGAGATCGGCGGCGAGGTCGAAATAGTCACCCATCTTCATCTCGGTGTCGTCGCTGGCGTGCAGCACACGCTGCGGCGCGCCGCGGTGCAGCGCGGCGACGCAGGCGCGCGCCAGGTCGTCGGCGTGGATGTGGTTGGTGTAGACGTCGTCGGCGGCGGCGAGCACCGGCGTGCCGCGCAGCAGGCGCTCGCGCGGGTGGCCGCCCGGGCGGTTGCTGGCATAGATGCCGGGGATGCGCAGGATGGTCACGCTGACACCGCAGGCGCGGCCGTAGGCGCGCAGCTGAGTCTCGGCGTCGACACGGCGACGGCCGCGTGCGGTGGCAGGCCGCGGCGCCCGCGTCTCGTCGAAGAAGGCACCTTGCGCATCGCCGTAGACGCCGCTGGTGCTGCCGTAGACCAGGCGCCCGACACGGCCGCCACGCGCCAGTGCGCGCACCAGCGCGGCGGTGCGCGGGTCGTGCTCGCCATTGCCGGGCGGCGGCGCCAGGTGCAGCACGGCGTCGGCCAGGCCGCCGAGCCGGCCCAGCGTGGCGGGCTCGTCGAGGTTGCCGAGCAGCGGCGTGGCGCCGGCGGCGCGCAGTTCGGCCATGCGCCCTGGCGACGAGGTCAGCGCCAGCACGCGCCAGCGCGGCGCCAGCAATCGCAGCACACGAGTGCCGATGTCGCCGCAACCGACGATCAGCAGGGTCGGGCGGCGCTGGCGCGGGCTGGGTGCGGGCATGGGTGCGCGGTCGACAGTGGCAAAGGGTGGAGTCGCCTCGCAAGGCACGGGCCGGCGGGCACAATCGAACGAAGTTTACGTGGCGCCAGCCGGCTGCCTGCTATCCGCACGAACCGCAAATCAAGGCCATGAGCTTCAACGTCACCCTCCAGCCCGCCGGCCGCAGCTTCGGCGTCGACCGTGACGAAACCATTCTGGTCGCGGCCATCCGCCAGGGCGTCGGCCTGCCGTACGGCTGCCGCGATGGCGCCTGCGGCTCGTGCAAGAGCCGGCTGCTGCAGGGTCGGGTGATCCACGGCGCGCACCAGCTGAAGGCCCTGCCGGTGGCTGAAGAAGACGCCGGATTCATCCTCACCTGCTGCGCCGCGCCGCAGACCGACTGCGTGGTGGAGGCGCGCAGCGTGCCCGGCGCCGGAGAGTTCCCGGTGCTGAAGATGCCCTGCCGGGTGATGACCATGACCAGGCCCGCTGTCGACGTGGCGGTGCTGCGACTGCAGTTGCCGGCCAACAACAATTTTCAGTATCGCGCCGGCCAGTACGTCGAGTTCATCCTGCAGGGCGGAGCGCGGCGCAGCTACAGCATGGCCAACGCTCCGCATGCGCTCGGCAGCCCGCCGGCCATCGAACTGCACCTACGGCACATGCCGGGCGGCCTGTTCACCGACCATGTTTTCGGCACGCTGAAGGAGCGCGACATCCTGCGCATCGAGGGGCCGTTCGGCAGCTTCTTCCTGCGCGAGGAATCTGCCAGGCCCATCGTGCTGCTGGCCAGCGGCACCGGCTTCGCGCCGATCAAGGCCATCATCGAACAGCTGCGCCACAAGGGCAGCACGCGGCCGGTGCAGCTGTACTGGGGCTGCCGCCGCCGGGCTGATCTGTACGAGCACGACTGGTGCATGGAGGTCGCCGGCACCACGCCGCTGCTGCACTACGTGCCGGTGCTGTCGGAGCCAGATGCCGGATGGACGGGCCGCAGCGGCTTCGTCCACCAGGCGCTGATGGCCGACCACCCCGACCTTTCCGGCCATCAGGTCTACGCCTGCGGCGCGCCGCTGATGGTGGCCGCGGCCGAGCGTGACCTGATCGCCCGCTGCGGGCTTCCGGCCGACGAGTTCTTCGCCGACTCCTTCACCTCGGCAGCCGACACGCAGGACGCCTGATGACCGGCTGGCTGACGCGCTGGCTGATCGGCTGGCTGCCCGGCTGACAGGCGCCGGACCGGGTCACTTCTTGCGTGGTTTGGCCGGTGGCGTGGCGCCGGCTTTCGGTTGATCGCCAAGCACGCTCTTCAGCGGGCAGATCTTGAAGACCGGGCACTTGGCACAGCCGGCCACGATGGCGATGGGACACACGGTCATGGGAAATCACATCTGCGGGTTGGGAAGCTTGCAGTGGAACACAACGGTCAGTCTGGGCCGCCCAATCCACGCCTGGGCTCTGCAATGACGATGAGCGACCGCTGTCGCCCCGCCTGACTGCCTGACGGCCTGACGGCCTGACGGCCTGATTCCGGCACCGCGCCGGGCTCGCCCTACTCGCCGAGGTAGGCCGCGCGCACCTTGGGGTCGGCCAGCAAGGCCTTGGCTTCACCGCTCATCGTGACCTCGCCGGACTCCATCACGTAGCCGCGGTTGGCCAGGCCGAGCGCGCGCGAGGCGTTCTGCTCGACCAGCAGCACCGTCGTGCCGCGGCCGTGGATGTCGGCCACCACCTCGAAGATCTTGTCGACCATGATCGGGCTCAGGCCCATCGACGGCTCGTCGAGCAGCAGCACCTTGGGGCGAGCCATCAGCGCACGGCCCATTGCCAGCATCTGCTGCTCGCCGCCGCTCATGGTGCCCGCCAACTGCTTGGCACGCTCCTTCAGGCGCGGGAAGATGGCGAAGACCTTGTCGATGTCGGCATCGATCTCGTCATCGTCGCGCACGAAGGCGCCCATCTGCAGGTTCTCGGTGATCGTCATGCGCGTGAAGGTGCCACGCCCCTCCGGCACCATCACCAGGCCCTGCTTGACCAGATCCCAGGCGCCCTGGCCCTTGATGTTGCGGCCGAGGAATTCAATGCCGCCCGCGGCCACCGGCTGGGTGCCGGTGATGGCCTTCAGCGTGGTCGTCTTGCCGGCGCCGTTGGCGCCGATCAGGCTGACCAGTTCACCTTCGTTGACCTCGAAGCTGACGCCCTTGACGGCCTGGATGCCGCCGTATGCGACCTTCAAGCCTGTGATCTTCAACATCGTCGTGCTCATCTCGTCTGCTCCGATACGCGCAATTCCAGGCAAACGCCGGGGAACCGGCCAAGCCGGGCCGCTGGTGTTGCACCCTTGAGGGGGAAGCGGCCGCAGGCCGCTTCGGGGGTGGTCAAGGTCAATGTGCTCCGGCGCCGAGGTAAGCCTCGATCACCTTCTCGTTCTTCTGCACCTCGGCCGGCGTGCCTTCAGCGATCTGCTTGCCATAGTCGAGCACCGTCAGGCGGTCGCACAGGCCCATCACCAGCTTGACGTCGTGTTCGATCAGCAGGATGGTGCGGCCGTCCTTGCGTATGCGCGAGATGAGCTCGCGCAGCACCATCTTCTCGGTGGCGTTCATGCCGGCGGCGGGCTCGTCGAGCGCGATCAGCTTGGGGTCGGTGGCGAGCGCACGCGCGATCTCCAGCCGGCGCTGGTCGCCGTAGCTCAAGGTGCGAGCCTTGTAATCGGCGAACTTGCCGATGCCGACATAGTCGAGCAGTTCCTGGGCGCGCTTGGCGATGGCCGCTTCCTCGCTCAGGAAACCCCTGGTGCGCAGCACGGCTCCGATCAGCCCCGAGCCGGTCCGCACATGGCGGCCGACCATGACGTTTTCCAGCGCCGTCATCTCGGCGAAAAGCCGGATGTTCTGGAAGGTGCGCGCGATGCCGGCCTTCGCCACCTCATGCACGGCCGCCGGCTTGTAGGGCTGGCCGCCGAGCTCGAAGCTGCCGGCATCGGGGATGTAGAGGCCGGTGATGACGTTGAAGAAGGTGGTCTTGCCCGCGCCGTTCGGGCCGATCAGTCCGTAGACCTGTCCGGCATGGATGGTGATGCCCACATCGGACAGCGCCTGCAGGCCGCCGAAGCGCTTGCTGACACCCTTGACTTCGAGAACGGTGTTGCTCATGGGTGATGCTCCGTTCAACCCGCGGTTTTGGGCAGGGGCGCCGGCGCCGCCTTGCCATGCTCAGGCGAAGGCCACAGGCCGCGCGGTCGCGACAGCATGATGCCGATCATCGCCAGCGCGATCAGCAACTGGCGCAGGATGGAGGCGTCGAGCCGGCCGCCGGTCAGTTGCTGCAGCGGGCCGGCCACGTAACGCAGCACTTCGGGTAGCGCTGAGAGCATCACCGCGCCGAGGATCACGCCGGGAATGTGGCCGAGGCCGCCGAGCACGATCATCGCCACGATCATCACGCTCTCCATCAGGCTGAAGGACTCGGGCGAGACGAAGCCCTGGAAGGCCGCGAACATGGCGCCCGAGACGCCGCCGAAACTCGCACCCATGCCGAAGGCGAGCAGCTTCATGTTGCGCGTGTTGATGCCCATCGCCTTGGCGGCGATCTCGTCCTCGCGGATGGCCATCCAGGCGCGGCCGATGCGCGAGGTCTCGAGTCGGTGGCAGATGATCACGCTGAACACCACCAGAAAGAGGAAGAGGTAGTAGTACATGGTGACCGACGGGATGCGGAAGTCGCCGATCATCAGCGCCTTGCCGAAGTCCACGCCGAACAGGTGCATGCCGTCGATACGGTCGAGGCCGCGCGGGCCGTTGGTGATGTTGACCGGCTGTTCGAGGTTGTTCAGGAAGACGCGGATGATCTCGCCGAAACCCAGCGTGACGATGGCCAGATAGTCGCCGCGAAGCTTGAGCACCGGCGTGCCGAGCAGCACGCCGGCGGTGGCCGCCAGCAGGGCCGCCAGCGGCACGATGATCCACACGGGTGCGTGCAGCCCGTTCGGGAACATGCTGGCGATCCAGGCGAAGTTCTCTGACAGGTGCGGGCTGGCCAGCAGCGCATACATGTAGGCACCCACCGCGTAGAAGGCCACGTAGCCGAGGTCGAGCAGGCCCGCGTAACCGACCACGATGTTCAGCCCCAGCGCGAGCAGCACGTAGAGCAGGGCCAGCGCCATGATGCGCACCCAGCCCTGGCCGAACTGCTGGGCAAAGAGTGGCAGCGCGATCAGCGCGATTGCGGCCAGCAGAAACATGACCATCTTGTTTTTCATCATGAGTCTCCTGCCGTCAGGCCCGGTCGGCGACACGTTCACCGAGCAGACCTTGCGGCCGCAGCGTGAGCACGAGGATGAGTGCAACGAAGGCAAAGATGTCGGCGTAATGGCTGCCGAGCACGCCGCCCGTCAGCTCACCCAGGTAGCCCGCGCCGATGGCCTCGACCAGGCCGAGCAGGATGCCGCCCACCACCGCACCGGCCAGGTTGCCGATGCCTCCCAGCACGGCGGCGGTGAAGGCTTTCAGGCCGGGCAGGAAACCCATCGAATGCTGCACGGTGCCGTAGTTGGCGGCCCACATCACGCCGGCCACCGCGGCCAGCGCGGCGCCGATGATGAAGGTGGCTGAAATCACCATGTCGGGACGCACGCCCATCAGGGTGGCCACGCGCGGGTTCTCGGCGGTGGCGCGCATCGCCCGACCCAGCTTGGTGCGGTTGACCAGCCACATCAGGGTGGCAAGGATGACCGCGGTCAGGCCGAGGATCAGGCACTGCGTGACGCTGATGACAGGGCCGCCCAGGTTGATGGGCTCGGTGGGCAGCAGCAGCGGATAGGGCTTGGGGTTCGGCTTCCAGATGATCATTGCCAGCGTCTGCAGAAGCAGGCTCATGCCCATCGCGGTGATCAGCGGCGCCAGTCGGGGCGCGGTGCGCAGGCGCTTGTAGGCGAGCTTCTCGATCGCGAAGTTGAGCGCGGCGCAGACGACGATGGCCACCAGCAACGAGATCAGCATCATCAGCCAGCCCGGCATGCCGGTGTCGGCTAGCAGCGAGACGACGGTCCAGCTGGTCAGCGCCCCCACCATCAACACCTCGCCGTGGGCGAAGTTGATCAGGTTGATGATGCCGTACACCATGGTGTAGCCGAGCGCCACCAGCGCATACATGCTGCCGAGCACCAGACCGTTGATGATCTGCTGGAAGAATGTTTCCATCGATGAGTCTCCTGTGTGTCGCGGGCCGGGCCAAGGCTTGTGGCCGGATGCCCCTGATGCCGATGTCCCGGACCCTGCCAATGCCTAGCAAGAAACCGGCCTCAGGCGACGCTCAAGGCTGGCGTCCGGCTCTCGGGCCGCCGCATTGTAGGGTTGGGTCAGCCGCACAAAAGGCGGGAGTTACCCCCTTGGCGGGCGCAGCATTCAGCACCCGGCAACGGCACTACAGTGACTTCTTCGCCTGCTCATTCAAGGCCCGGAGCTCAGCGAGTCTTTCACCAATTCGCTGCTCCAGGCCGCGTGGCACCGGCTCGTAAAAACGCTGCTCGGGCATGCCGTCGGGCAGGTAGCCGACACCGGCCGCGTAGCCGCCGGCTTCGTCATGCGCATAGCGGTAGCCGGCGCCGAAACCCAGGTCCTTCATCAGCCGCGTGGGCGCATTGCGCAGGTGCGCGGGCACCGGCCGCGTGCCGTCGCGCTTGACGAAATCGCGCGCGGCATTCCAGGCCTTGTAAACGGCGTTGGACTTCGGCGCCATCGCCAGGAAGACCACAGCTTCGGCCAGCGCGAGTTCGCCTTCCGGCGTGCCGAGCCGCTCATAGACTTCGGCGGCGTCGAGCGCCAGGCGCAGCGCGCGCGGGTCGGCCAGGCCGATGTCCTCGCTGGCCATGCGCAGCAGGCGTCGCGTCACGTAGCGCGGGTCGACGCCGCCGTCGAGCATGCGCGCCAGCCAGTACAGCGCGGCGTCGGGGTCGCTGCCGCGCACGGCCTTGTGCAGCGCCGAGATGGCGTCGAAGAACTGGTCGCCGCCCTTGTCGTAGCGGCGCAGCAGCTCGCCCAGGCTGCGCTCCAGCGCGGCGTCGTCGAGCAGCGTCGCACCCGGGTTGAGCACGACCAGGTTTTCGTAGGCATTGAGCAATCGGCGGGCGTCGCCGTCGGCATGCGCGAGCAGGCTGTCACGCGCCGAAGCGGCGAGCGACGGCGCGGCCAGCAGGGCCTGCGCCCGCTGCAGCAGCAAGGCCAGGTCCGCAGGCTCCAGCGCTTTCAGCACATGCACGGTGGCGCGCGACAGCAGCGCCGAATTGACCTCGAACGACGGGTTCTCGGTGGTCGCGCCGATGAAGGTGAAGAGCCCCGATTCGACATGCGGCAGGAAGGCGTCCTGCTGTGCCTTGTTGAAGCGGTGCACCTCGTCGACGAAGACGATGGTGGCGCGGCCGAGCCGGCGCTGCACTTCGGCCTGCTCGACCGCCACGCGGATGTCCTTCACACCCGCCAGCACCGCCGACAGCACGATGAATCGCGCCTCCACCGCACCGGCAACCAGCCGCGCCAGCGTCGTCTTGCCCACACCCGGCGGGCCCCAGAGGATCATCGAGTGCAGGCGCCCGCTCTCGAATGCCACTCGCAATGGTTTGCCTGCGCCCAGCAGGTGCGGCTGGCCGATGACTTCATCCAGCGTGCGCGGGCGCAGCCTTTCGGCCAGCGGTACGCCGGCGAACGGCGACGTGGCGGCGGGCGTGGGGCCGTCGTCGGCAAACAGGGAATCTTGTGGTTCCATCGGCGTTCTGTCGGCGCGCGCCGGTGGCAGCGGCCCAGGCTACTGCTCGATGACGTCGGCGCCGGCCGGCGGCACGAAGCGGAAGGTCTCGGCGAGCACCGGCACATTGGCCACGAATTGACTGAATTGCAGCATCGAGCGCTGGCCGAAGCTGTCGGTGATTTCGAGCGCCGCCAGTTCCTTGCCCCGGAAGCCCACGCGCATGAACTGGAACGGGCCGTCCTTCTGCTTCGGCGTGGCGAGCGCCCAGGCCAGACCGTCGGCCGGGGGCTGCGCCGCCAGCACGAACTCATTGTCCAGTGAACCGCCGGCCAGCAAAGCCGCCGGCGTGGCCCCGAGCGCCTGCGTGAGCTTGCGCGAACTGGCCTGGTTGAGGTCGGGATCGAAGATCCAGACCTTCTGGCCATCGGCCACGATGAGTTGTTCGAAGGGTTTGAGGTAGGCGAAGCGGAAGCGGTTCGGGCGCGCGAACTCGAAGGTGCCGCTCGACAATTTCTTGCGCGCCCCGTCGCTCGACGTCACGGTCTGCGTGAAGGCGGCACGGCCGCTCTTCACCTCGGTGACGAAGTCGCGCAGCGTGTCGACGGCGTCGGCATGCACTGCCGACGCCGCCAACCCCAGCAGTGCAGCGCCGATCAGCATCAGGCGAACGCGACCGGAACGGCTCTGCCGGCCGGTCGACGTTGGCCGACTGGAGAAGAGCATCGAAGCCGCTTCGGCGAGCCTATTCATCTCTCTTCGGAACGATGATGTCGCGGTTGCCATTGCTGCCCATTGCCGAGACGAGGCCCGACTTTTCCATCTGTTCCAGGAGCCGCGCGGCGCGGTTGTAGCCGATGCGCAGATGGCGCTGCACCAGCGAGATCGAGGCGCGCCGGTGCTGCAGCACGATGGCCACGGCTTCGTCGTACATCGCATCGCTCTCGCCACTCGCCCCGGCGCTGCCCTCGCCGGCCGGCGCGTCGGCATCGGCGTCGAGCACGCCACCTTCCAGGATGCCCTCGATGTAGTTCGGGTCGCCCTGGGTCTTCAGGTACTCGACGACGCGGTGCACTTCATCGTCGCTGACGAAGGCGCCGTGCACGCGCACCGGCAGACCGCTTCCCGAAGCCATGTACAGCATGTCGCCCTGGCCGAGCAAGGCCTCGGCTCCCATCTGGTCGAGGATGGTGCGGCTGTCGATCTTGCTGCTGACCTGAAAGCTCAAACGTGTGGGAATGTTCGCCTTGATGAGGCCGGTGATGACGTCGACGCTGGGCCGCTGTGTGGCCAGGATCAGGTGCACACCGGCGGCGCGCGCCTTCTGCGCCAGGCGGGCGATCAGCTCCTCGATCTTCTTGCCGATCACCATCATCAGGTCGGCCAGCTCGTCGATCACCACCACCACGTGCGGCAAGCGCTCCAGCGGCTCCGGCGCTTCGGGCGTCAGGCTGAATGGGTTGGGCAGGTGGGCGCCGCGGTCGGTGGCTTCCTGGATCTTCTTGTTGTAGCCGGCCAGGTTGCGCACGCCCAGCTTGCTCATCAGCTTGTAGCGGCGCTCCATCTCGCCGACGCACCAGCTCAGCGCGTTGGCCGCCTGCTTCATGTCGGTGACGACCGGTGCCAGCAGGTGCGGTATGCCTTCGTAGACACTCATCTCCAGCATCTTCGGGTCGATGAGGATCAGCCGCACGTCACGCGCCTCGGCCTTGTAGAGCAGGCTCAGGATCATCGCGTTGATGCCGACGGACTTGCCGGCGCCGGTGGTGCCGGCCACCAAGCAGTGCGGCATCCTGGCCAGGTCGGCCACCACCGGGTTGCCGACGATGTCTTTCCCCAGGCCGATGGTCAGCATCGACGACGCGTCGTTGTAGACCTGCGAGCCCAGGATCTCGGCCAGGCGGATCATCTGCCGGCGCGCGTTGGGCAGTTCCAGCGCCATGCAGTTCTTGCCGGGAATCACCTCGACGACGCGGATGCTCACCAGCGACAGCGAGCGCGCCAGGTCTTTCGCCAGGTTGACGATCTGTGCGCCCTTCACGCCGGTGGCCGGTTCGATTTCGTAGCGCGTGATCACCGGGCCGGGTGAGGCCGCGACCACGCGCACCTCGACACCGAAGTCGCCGAGCTTCTTCTCGATCAGCCGGCTGGTCATTTCCAGCGTTTCGGGCGCCACGGTTTCCTGGCGGCCGGGTGCGGCGTCGAGCAAGTCGACCTGCGGCAGCTTCGTGTCGGACAGTTCGACGAACAGCGGCTGCTGGCGCTCCTTGGCGGCCCGCTCCGAGCGAGGCAGGTCGGGCAGCGGCGGTTCGATGACGATGGGCACATGAACCGGCGCCACCTGGCGCTGTTCTTCGGTTTCCTGCTTGCGCTCACGCGCAGCCACCTCGCCGAGGCGGCGGTCTTCGGCAAACGCGATGCGGTCATGGCGCCGGTCGCGCAGCGCGTCCATGCGCTCGCCGATGGTGTCGGCGACGGTCAGCCATGAAAAACGCAGTGCCAGCGACACGCCCACGACAAGCAGGGCAATCCACAGCACGCCGGAACCCGCGAAACCCAGCCAGCGCATCGAAAGGCTGCCCAGCATGTAGCCCAGCGCGCCGCCGGAATGGCCGGGCAGCAGTGTTTCCCAACGATAGAGTCGCGTCCACTCGAGCGCCGTGCTGGCGGCCAGCAGCAGCGCCAGACCGGCCCAGAAGCCCCACTTCGGCAGCGGCTGGGCGTGCGGCTGCGTTTCGGCCAGGGGCACCTCACCGCGCAGTGCGCCGGCCAGCGTCGACAGCCAGGCGCGCAGGGCCACCGGCACCAGCCACCAGGCCGACAGGCCGAACAGGAAGTACGCCATGTCCGACATCCAGGCGCCCAGTTGGCCGGCCTTGTTGAGGACCGGCCCGCCGTTGCCCGTGGTGGTGAATCCCGGGTCACCGGCCTGGTGTGTGAGCAAGGCCAGCACGAAGAGCAGCCAGGCCAGGCCGCCGGCCAGCAGGGCCGCCTGGCCGCGCCAGCGCGCGGCGGGCAAAGCCGGGCCGGACATGCCGGTGGTGGCACTGTCGGCGCGCAGCGATCCGAGCGGAAAGGTCATGAACGGGATTGTGGCCGATCAGGCCAGCCGATCCCGCGTGGCGACCCGGGCAACGGCGACTCGCCGTGAATGCCGGCAGGGTCAGGCGCCCGCTCAGTCGTTCTGCAGGCGTTCCTTCAGGATGACGAAGCCGTTCTCCTGGGTCTCGATGACGCCGCGCTGCTCCAGGTCCTTCATGACCCGGCTGACCATCTCGCGCGAGGCGCCCACCACCTTGGCCATGTCCTGGCGCGACACCTTGTGGCGAATGATG
>Ga0163144_10024039_pt1 | contig 11975 bp, 8 predicted proteins | sample OliLak19BULKMAT1_FD_123175 | JGI IMG/M metagenome (GOLD analysis project Ga0163144, IMG submission 123175) | Freshwater microbial mat bacterial communities from Lake Vanda, McMurdo Dry Valleys, Antarctica - Oligotrophic Lake LV.19.BULKMAT1 | ecosystem: Environmental > Aquatic > Freshwater > Lake...
AGCGTGGTCTTCCACGACGGCGGCGCCTCGCTCGGAGCGAGCGCCCTCGCCGGTGTGCTCAGCCGGGAGTTCGAGACGCTGGCGCCGGGACGCCGCTCCAGCGTTGCGCTCATCGCCGCTCACGCCATCGCCACTCACCTGCGCATGCGCCTCTCGGCCGCGGAGCCGGGAGGCCAGGGCGCGCGAATCCGGCTCGATATCCCGCGTTCTTCTTGATCTTTTACTCTGTCCCTATTTTAACTGCCCTTATTTTCTTGACTTTTTCTACGAAGGAAAACGACGCATGAACCACTTCTGGAGCCTGGCGCGAGCCGGCGGTTTGTGGGCGGGCTGTGCGCTGCTCGGGACGTTCGGCTGCGCGACGAGCATCGCGACGAGCGACAACACCACGACGGGGACCTCGACCGGCACCGGTGGGCTGGGCGGCGGCACGACGACCGGCGGCAGCGGCGGCGCGGGCGGCGTGCCCCCGACGTGCACGAGCGCGGGGGATTGCGCGGGGCTGAGCGACCAGTGCAACAAGGGGGAGTGCACCGACGGGAAGTGCGTCGCCACGCCGATCCACGACTTCGACAAGTGCGACGACGGCGACCTGTGCACGGGCAACGATCAGTGTGGCCAGGGCAGCTGCAAGGGCGCGCCCAAGAGCTGCGGGACGGCGTCGGCGTGCAACATCGCGACGTGCAACCCGGCGACCGGCGCTTGTGAAGAGGAGCCGGGCGACAACGGCGCGCAGTGCGACGACGGCGACCCGTGCACGTACTTCGGGAGCTGCCAGAACGGCGTCTGCAACAAGGGCCAGAAGGTCGACTGCAGCCTGTTCAGCACGCAGTGCACAAAGGGCATCTGCGACCCGGTGGACGGCTGCAAGGCGGTGCCGGTGAACAACGGCATTTCGTGCGACGACGGCCAGTTCTGCACCTCGGACGAGGCGTGCGTCGACGGCGCGTGCAGCGGCGGGACGGCGACGCTTTGCGCGCCCCCCGGCGGCTGCTTCATCGGCACCTGCGACGAGCTGAACAACGCCTGCACGGCCATCCCCGGCAACGACGGCGCGGCCTGCGACGACGGCAGCCCGTGCACGGCGAGCACGACCTGCGCGAACGGCGCGTGCATCAACGGAACGCCGGCCAACGAAGGGCTCGCGTGCGACGACGGCACCGCGTGCACCACCGGCGAGATCTGCGCGGCCGGCACGTGCAGCGGAGGCACCGGCCTGGTCGTCTACTTCTCCGACGACTTCTCGGACAACCTGGCGGGCTGGGTGCTCGGCCCCGAGTGGGGCATCGGCCCGGCCGAGCAGGGCTTCACCAACGGCTTCGCTTTCCCCGATCCCGACAACGATCAATCGGCCTCCGCCGACGACGGCGTGGCCGGCGTGGTGATCGGCGGCGACGCGTCGACCGACAACCACGACTACGCCTTCCTCGAGAGCCCCGCGTTCAACACCGCCAACGCCTCGGGCAAGGTGATCCTCGGCTATTACCGCTGGCTCAACAGCCACGGCGATCCCTTCATGCACAACCGCATCGACGTGTGGAACGGCAACCAGTGGATCACCGTGTGGGCGAGCGGTGACTTCTTCTTCTCGGACAGCTGGAGCTTTTTCCAGCACGACATCACCAACTACAAGAACGCGGCGATGCGCGTCCGCTTCGGGTTCGACGTGAAGCAGTTCGATTTCTCCAGCTTCAGCTCGTGGAACCTCGACGACGTGCTCGTCGGATCGCAGGCCTGTCCGTAGTCTTCCGCGGTTGGTTCTGCGCCTCCCCTCCCCTCTCCGTCCCCGGCTCGCCTGGGCCCCGCTCTTCGGCGCTCTGCTCCTCGCGATCGGCAACGCGGCGGACATCGCCGTCACCGTGCGGATGCCGCCCGGGGGCGCGCCTGTCCGCGCGGCGCACCACACGTTCGACGTCATCGAGACGCTGGCGCTCGGCCTGGTCTGCGGCCTCTTGCTGGGCACCGCCGGGCACGCCCTCCGGCACCACCGCCGGGCGGCGCACGCGGCGTACTTCGCAGCGGCCGTCCCCATCTCGTACGTCGTGCTCGGCCAGGACCTGCGCCACCAGTCCGACTACCTCGTGAGCGGCCTCCTCGCGCACCTCCTCTTCGGATCGCTCGTCGCGCTGTGCGCCGCCGCGCTCCCCGTCGCGCACGCGATCGGCGCGTGGTGCGCGCGCCGCCGCCTCCTCCGATGGCTCGTCCTCGTGCTCCCGCTGGGCGGCATCGTCACCAGCCACCTGGTCTTCCGCGACGACTACGCGCCGTTCCACGGCTCCATCGAGTGGACTTCCGCCACCCTCGCGTTCGCCTGCCTCGCGCCGCTCGTCGCGCGCCTGCACGCTCGCCGCGCCGGCCGCCTCGCGCTCCGGGCGCTCGCCCTCGCGGGGGTCGCCGGTCTGCTCGTTCCCCCGGCAAACCGCACGCGCGTCGAGCTCTTCCGGACGCCCGGCGCGATCGGCGCGTGGGTCCTCGCGCGAACCGTGTGGCCAAAGCCGAGCGAGGGCGCGAGCGCACCTGCGCAGGCCCCGCGCCTCCCGGAAGCACCGATCCCGCCGACGCTGCCGCCGCTCGTCGACGGCGCGCCCGTCGTCGTCTTCATCACGATCGACGCGACGCGCGCCGACGTCACCAACGACAAGGCGCGCGCCGCCGCGCTCCCGTTCTTCGCCGAGCTGCGCCGCACGGCGGCCATGTTCGGCAACGCCATCTCGCCCGGCAGCCAGACCTCCGTGTCGCTCACGACCATGTTCTCGGGCCGCTATTTCTCGCAGCTCTACTGGAGCCGCTACGGCATCGGCTCGGCGCGCTTCCTCTACGCCGCCGAGGACAGCACGCCGCGCTTCCCCGAGATCCTCGTCGCCAACGGCGTCCAGACGGCGCTCTTCGGCGGGACCAACTTCCTCGCGAACGAGTTCGGCGTGGCGCGCGGCTTCACCGAGAGCAAGGTGCCCACCGGCCGGCGCCACGCGGTCGCGACCGAGGTGCTCAACCCGCTGATCGATCGCCTGAACCGCGCCGGGCCCGAGCCGCTCTTCGTGTACGCCCACATCATGGAGCCGCACTCGCCCTACGATCGCGGCAAGCGGAAGGGCACCGACTTCGAGCGCTACGTCTCCGAGGTCGCGATCGCCGACACGCAGATCGCGCGGGTGGCGCGCACCCTCGCGCAGCGCTTCCCGACGCGCGGCGTGCTCATCATCTCGGCGGATCACGGCGAGGCGTTCGGCGAGCACGGCACGCGGCAGCACACAAAGACGCTGTACGACGAGCTGCTGCGGGTGCCGCTCTTCATCCGCGCGCCGTCCGTGCGGCCGCGCTCCATCCCCACGCGCGTGAGCCTGGTGGACCTGGGGCCGACCCTCCTCGACCTGTTCGGCATCGCGACACCGCCGGGCTACGCGGGCCAGAGCCTGGTGCCCGTCCTGCGCGGAACGACCACCACGCTGTCGCGGCCGGTGATCGCCGAGGGCCGGCTGCGGCGCGCGATCTACGACGGCAACGTGAAGGTGATCGAGGACCTGCGGCGCAAGGTGGTCGAGGCGTACGACCTGGAGCGCGATCCGAAGGAAGAGGTGAACCTGTTCGACGAGGACGACCCGCGGGCCGGCGCCGCGCTCGCCTCGCTCCGCGCGTTCTTCGATGCGTACGCGTTCCGGCGGCCGGGGTATTCGCCGCCGTACAAGCCGTGATTTTGCGATAAAAACGAGAGTTTTAGTCGCGGAACGACCGGCGCTTCGCCCGCAACGTCCATCGCGTGAATGGCCGCTCCACCATTCACGGCCCCGCTCACACTGTGACGCGCTTGGACGACACGCCGTGATGTCGCGACGCCAGATCGTGATCAGGCCGATGTTCGCTCGTGTACGGCGATCGACGGCTCACACATCACGCGCGGCGATCAACGCCCCACACAGCGCGCGCGGCGGCCCGGTCGCTCACCCGACCATGCCGCCACGCCACAACCAGAAGGCCGTGACGAGCAGCACGATCAGGAGCACGCACCCCAGCCCGATGCGGCCGTGCAGCCCGGTCTTGCTCCGCACGTCATCGATCGTGGCGTCGCGATCGAGCGGCAGCCCATCCTCGTCGAGCCGCTCGGCCACCCCGGCCACGCCCGCCGTCTCGCTCGCCGCCACGCCCGCCGCCACGCCCGCCGTCTCGCTCGCCGCCACGCTCGCCGCCACGCCCGCCGCCACGCCCGCCGCCTCGCTCGCGGCCACGCCCGCCGCCACGCCCGCCGTCTCGGTCCCTGCCTCGTTCGCGGCTCGCTCCGCCTGCGCCCCCTGACCCTCTGCCTTCTCGTTGCTCATTGGACACCGTTGTTCTGCAGCGCCTTCAGGTGCACCGGCGCGCGCTCCTCGAACAGCACACCCAGCGCGGCCCCGACAAAAACCCCTTCGAACGAGCTGCGCGCCCCCGACGTCGCCTGCACGTCGAACGGCCGCAGCAAAGCCGATGGGTTCACCCCCAGCGTCAGCCACACCGGCTCGCGCACGCGCCACTCGATCGACACGCTGCCACCCGCGCGCGCCGACCACGTATCGACCATGCCAGGCGGCTCGCCGACCAGCCTCGCATCCGCGATCCGCACCGCCGCCGCGCTGGCCGACAGCTCCCCCGCGAAGCGCAACGACGGGCTCACCCACGCCCGGTACCCGCCGGCCAGACCGAGCTCGAACCACCGCGCCGATCCGAAATCGGTGGGCCCCGTGAACCAGCTCGCGAACACGTGCGCGCTCGCGCCGAAGCGTCGAAAACCGAGGTCCGCGGTCGGCCCGAACAGCGACGCCCCGGCCGACGGAACGAACACCGCAGCGGCGCGCGGCGTCCACGTCAGCGCATCGACCTGGCGCGACGCCGCCTCGATCTCCTCGGGCGACGGCGGCTTCGGGGCCGCCGGCTTCTTGGGCGGGCGCAGCGGCCGCATCTGCGCCCGCACCATCTCGGCGGCGGCGATCGCGATCACGCGCACCGCGATGTCGCCGGTCAGCTCCGCGTCCGCGATCTCGCGGCGCTCGACGGTGCGCACCCCGACGCGCACCTCGATCGCGACGGTCGACGGCTCGGCGAGATCGACCCAGATGTACGCGACGTGATCGCCCAGCGGTCCGGTCGGGGCCGGCGCGAGCACCGCTTCGTCGCCCAGCTCGATCTCGAGCAAGCGACGGAGACGCGGCTCCGAGAGCTGCCTCGTCGCCGAAGACGAGAGCGCAAACCGCACCTCGACGAGGCGCGACGCCGCCGCCGCGACCGCAGGACCGACCGGCGGCCCCGCGATCTGAGCCCGAGCGACGCCGGGAACAGCGACGAGCAGCGCCGCGAGCGCCCCCGCGGAGAGCGCTCTAAGGCGACGGTTTGCTCGAAGCGGAGGGTGACGGTGCAGGCGCGGGCGCGGCGGGAGCAGCCGCGGATCCAGGCGCTGATCCAGGTGAAGACTCGGCGGTCGCCGGCGGATCGGCGTCCTCGGCGTCGCCGCCGCCGTCGCGGATGCGCTGAGCCTCGTCTTTGCACCGGCCATTCGGATACTTGCCCAAATACTCCGAGGCGCGCGTCGCCGCCTCATCCTTGTTGCCGGCCGTGTGATCGGCCGCAATCTGGGCGCACAGCGCGTCTTCGCTCAGGACGCCCTTCTGCGCGGCCTGCTCGCGGTATTTCTTCGCGAGATCGGGCTGGCTCGCCGCGAAGTGGTTGCCGAGCGTGTAGGCCGCGGTCGACGCATAGGCGCTCGCCGAGAACTCGTCGGCCACGCGGCGCAGCGCTCGAATACCCTGCGAAGCGTCGCCGCCCTTCTGGCGCGCGACGTCGCTGATCGCCATCAGCTCGGCGGCGCTCTTCGCGCTGTCGACCGCCCCCGCGATGCCCCCCGGCTGCTGCTTGAGCAGGTCGAGCGCCTCGGGCCACTTGTTCGCGACGTGCTGCTCGCGCCAGCCCGTCGGCGCCACCGCGACGACCGACGCCGGCGAGCCGTCGTTCCGCGCCACCCGCGCCGTGTGAAGCGGCGCCACCCGCACCGGCTGCTGCGCCGACGTCGTGGTCGTGCGCGTCGGCACGTCATCCATGCGCTCGCCCTTGCCGAGCGCGCGCGTCCCCGCGGGCGACGACACCTGCGCCGAGCCCGACGACACCCCCACGTCGAGGTTGTCCGCGCGCTGCCGCACGTGCACCACGCTGCCCGGCGCCGTCGCCACCGTCGCCTCGCCCGAGACGATGGCGAGCGCCTGTCCCGACGCCTGCGCCGTATCGAGCGACGCCTCCCCCGCGAGCAACCGCAGCCGCACGTCGCTGCCGCCGACCCGCTCGACCTCGATCATGGAGCCGGGCGTGAGCGTGACGCTGCCGCCGCCCGGCAGCGTGTACGTGCGCTCCTGCGTGCCCGCCGCGAACACGTCGACGGTGGCGCGGTCGGTGGTGGCGACGACCGGCGACGGACCGCCGGTGCGCTCCTTCCACACCACGCGCCCCGCGAACAGCCCGACGCCGAACGCCGCAAACGTGGCCGCGACCGCCCAGACCATGGTGCGGGAGGCTCGCGCCGGCCGCGCGCGCAGCGTCACGATGTCTTGCTCCAGACGGCCCCAGATCCGCTCGACGCGCTCCTCGGAAGCGACATCGCGCAGATCGGTCGGCTGGATGGGGGGCACCGAGCGCCGACTCATGACAGATCCTCCTTCGTCGAATCGATGAAATGCTCGTCCAGGAAATGCTGCGCGCGCGAGATGCGGCGCTTGACGGTGGCGAGCGAGCACCGCGTGAGCTTCGCCACCGAATCGAGGTCGTGTCCCTCCACGCAGCGCAACGTCCACGAGATGCGGTCGTCGGCGGGGAGCGTGCGGAGCAGCGCGTAAATCTGGGCGATCTGCGCCCGGATGTGCGGCGAGGCGTCCGGGCTGGTGAGCGCGTCGAGGTCCACCGGCTCGCTCTTGCGACCGATGCCGAGCAGGTTCATCAGGCGGTGCCGGCGCATCCGGCTGCGCACCGCGTGGACCACGATGGCCCCGAGCCAGCTCTTGAAGGCGCCGCGATCGGTCAGATCGTTGATGCGCTCGAACGCCCGGATGAACGCGTCGTGAACGATGTCCTCGACGTCGCGCGACGACCCTTCGATGCGGGTGGCGAGGTGCAGCGCGAACGACGCGTGACGCCTGTACAGAAGCTCGAACGCGCCAGGCTCACCCTTGGCGCCGAGCGCGACCAGCTGAGCGTCGGGCAAATCTGCGAGCGGGCCGCGTAGCGCCGAGCGAGTCGAGCGACGGGGCGCAGCAGCCACCGCGCTCGATGGACCCGCGATGGGCGTGACAGCGAGGGGCTCGCCGTCGGGGACGACCGCCGGCACCACCTGGCCGGTTTCTTCCGCGTCAGGACGCGACGGCGACCTCTGGGACGATGCGTGGCCGGCAGCCTCGGCGCGCTCGGCGTCGGTCTGCTCGACAAGTCGGAGGTGCCCGCGGTGGGCTCTGGATGCCATGGGACGTGCCAAGGTTCGCAGAGAATTGGACGCCCGATAAGCCGGCCGCGGCTCATTTTTCGAGCCTCGGATCTCGAATGAGTCGATCACCCCGTCCAAACCCTGCCAGCGCTGCACATGCGTCGCCCACTCCGCCTCCCGTGCGGCCCCGCACCGCCGCGGGTTACTGCGCCAGCGCGCCACGCATCCTCCGCCCGTGCGGCCACGCAGCCGCCGCCGGCCACCGCGCCCGGACGCCGCGCACCCTCCCCCGTGCGTCGCCCATTTTCGTTACGCCGCTTTCTTTTGAGCTTTTTCCCGGACCTCACACGTCGAACCAGTTGCCGCAGTCAACGTACGGCCCCGGACCAGTCGGTCGCTCGTAGTGGCGCCTCGATTGAACCCGCGCCATGAGGTTGCCTGCGGCAAACGTTTTGTCGATCAGAGTGTGTCGAGCTCATCGTGTCGAGCTCATCGAGCTCATCGTGTCGAGCTCATCGTGTCGAGCTCATCGAGCTCATCGTGTCGAGCTCATCGAGCTCATCGTGTCGAGCTCAGTGCGTCGATGACAGTGCCCCTCGGCAAAGTGCTCCCCCTCCCGCTCGGCGGCGTCGACGCCTTCCACCTGGTGAACGATCGCGTGATGCGATCGCGCGGCCTCGCGGGCAACCACTGCCTCTTCGTCGTCGAGCTCGACGGCCGCCTCGACGTGCAGCGCCTCAATCGCCGCATCGAGCGCGCCGTCGCCCTCGCGCCCGAGCTCTCCCGCCGCCTCGTCCGCACCCCTGCCGGTCCCGCGTGGGTCGACAATCCCGCACCGCCGCCGACCGTTCGCGTCCGCGGCGTCACCACCGACGGCGTCGAGACCGCGCTCGAAGCACTCGTCGACGAGCGCGTCGACGGCAGCGCGCCGTGGGCCGCCACCGTCCTCCGCACCGAGGACCACGACCTCTTCGTGTGGCACTGGTTCCACCCGTTCACCGACGCGAAGGGCGCCGAGCGCTTCGTCACGTGGCTCGGCTCGAGCGACGGCCTTGCCGGCGGCGCCCCCGACCCTCCCCACGACGCCGGCGGCCCCGCCGCTCCGCCCCCACCCGAGGACCGCTTCGACTGCGGCACGCGCCCGCTCGCCAAGCTCGATCGCAAGGCCCGCCTCGCCCTCACGCGCGGCTACGGCAACCACATGCTGCGGCACGCGCAGACCCCGATCGTCTCCCTCACCACCCTCGCCAACCGTCCGCTCGGTCGCACCCGCGTCGTCCGCGTCCGCCTCACCGAGGACGAAACCCGCGCCTTCGACCGCCGTGTGCGCGAGCGCGCCAAGCTCGCCGAGACAAGCATGATGGTGCTCGCCACCGCCCGCCTCTACGACGGCATCCTCCGCGGTCGCGGCCTCGCCCCCGCGCAACACCTCGTGCCCGTCCCCCTCTCGCTCGATCCCAAGGCCGGCGCCACGCGCATGTTCGGCAACAACATCACCATGATGACCTTCGCGCTCCGGCGCGACGATCTCGCCGACATCGGCCGCGCCGTCGCCACCCTCGGCGAGCAGCAGCGCGCCATCGTCCGCGAGAAGCTCGACGTCGGCCTGCTCGCCTCCCTCGACTTCGCGAAGGCCGTTCCCGCCGCCCTCTACCACTGGTTCCTCACGCGCCCCTTCAACGGCGAGGTCTCCTCGTTCATCTTCTCCAACCCCGGCGCCGTCTCCCTCGCCACCTTCGCAGGCCTCCCCGTGCGCGACGCCTTCGCGTTCCCCAGCGTCGCCACTCCCCCTGGTTTCCAGGCGATCTTCACCCGCCACGGCGGCCGTCTCTCGGCCTTCATCGGCTACGTCGATGGCGTCCTCTCGCTCACCGAAGCGGGCTCGCTCGCGCAGCAATTGCGCACCGAGCTGCTGGGCCCCTGACGCGCGACATCTTTGCCGGATCGGCGGGCGAAGATCGGCAGGCGAAGATCGGCGGAGAGCTGCCGCGGCGTGCTGCGCCCGCCGAGTCATTGTAGAAGCGCGGGCTCGGAGGCAGACGAGTGAGCACGTACGACGTCGTGGTGTTGGGCAGCGGGATCGCAGGCGGCTTCTTGGCGAGGCAGCTCCGCCTCGCGCGCCCCGGTCTCTCGCTACTGGTCCTGGAAGCGGCCGAAAAAATGGTCGACTTCAAGGTCGGCGAGAGCACGGTCGAGGTCGCGGCCAATTACATGATCCGCAAGCTCAACCTCGGCACGTACCTCTACCAGCACCAGCTCCCCAAGAACGGCCTGCGCTTCTTCTTCGACTCCGAAAAGAAGGACCTGCCGCTCACCGAGATGAGCGAGATCGGCAGCGACCACATGCCGTACCACCCGAGCTTCCAGCTCGAGCGCGCCAAGCTCGAGCGCGACCTCGTGCAGATGAACCGCGACTCGGGCGTGGACGTCCAGCTCGGCGCCAAGGTCACCGACGTGACCATCGATCCGAACGGCCCGCACACCGTCACATACGAGCAGAACGGCGAGAAACACCAGGTCAAGACGCGCTGGGTGGCCGACGCATCGGGCCGCCGCCACCTCGTCGCGCGCAAGCTCGGGCACAAGGTCCACAAGGAGACGCGGCTCAACACCGCGGCCGGCTGGGGCCGCTACCGCAACGTCGCCGGGCTCGACGCCGTGCGCGATCCGGCGTGGCGCTCGCGCGTCCGCTACACCTCGCGGCACCTGTCGACCAACCACATGATGTACGACGGCTACTGGATCTGGTTCATCCCCCTCGCGGGCGACCTGATGAGCGTCGGCCTCGTCTACGACAAGGACCGCATCGGCGCTTCGGCCACAATGGGGCTACGCTCGGACAAGCCGAGCTCCGCCCCATACCCCGGCCCCCGCAACAAGGACGACTTCGAGACCTTCATCAAGTCCCACCGATCGAGCCGCGACCTCATGGAAGGTGCGGTGTTCGAGGACTACCAGCAGTTCGCCCACCTGGCCTATCACACCGACGTCTTCTTCTCGGCCGACCGCTGGGGATTGACCGGCGAGGCCGGAGCGTTCACCGATCCCTTCTACAGCCCGGGGTCCGACTTCATCGCGACTGCCAATGAGTTTTTGACGTCGTTGATCCTGACCGATCTCGACGGCAAGAAGGAAGAGATGCCCGAGCGAGTCGAGCTCTACAATGCCTTCTACAAGCTCAAATACGAGGCGACCCTCCGGCTCTATTCAAAGCTCTATCCCATCTTCGGAAGCTACGAGATCTACCGGATCAAGTACCTCCTGGACTTCAACAACTATTACAACCTCGTCGTGTGGCCGTTCATGGCCGACAAGCTGACCGACACCGCCTGGCTCCGCGAAGAGGTCAAGCTCGGTGACTTCGTCCTCCGCGCGCAATCGGCCATTGCCGACATGTTCGTCCGGTGGGGCCAGCAATTGCACGAGCGCGGCCAGTACTTCGCGCAGAACAGCGGCCAGTGGGCCAATGGCCTGAACGGCGTGGTGCAGTTCCAGGAGAAGCTCGGCCCCGTGCTCGACGAGGCCTTCCGCAAGCGCGAGCTCGACAAGGCCTATTCGAGCGTGTTCACCGCCGTGGTCGAGCGCGTCCTCGACGCGCCGGGGTTGTCGACGCGGCAGCGCGTCCTGTCCGAGCTTTCATTGCCTCATGTGGTCATGCTCAAGGACATGAACGAGGGCACCGTGGAGCAGATCCTCAAGCGCGCGAGCGTCCGCCTCACGCGCGACCTCAAGGCCGAGTTCCCCGACGCCGGCATCGACAAGGTGGCCTTCGAGAAGAACGGCAGCGAGGGACCAAACGTGCGCGTGCTCGGCATCCCCGAGACGTCGCCGGAGCATGCCAGTGTGCTCGCGCGAGCCAGGGAGCTATGGGACGAGCCCGGCGAGCCGTTGACCCAGGTGCGGATGTGAGCGGGCCTGACGTCCCGCAATCGGCACCGCGTGGGGTCGGGCAATCGCTGCCGCGCGACGTCCGGCAATCGCTGCCGCGCGACGTCCGGCAATCGCTGCCGCGCGACGTCCGGCAATCGCTGCCGCGCGCTCGGCGGCTGGCGGCCGCGGCATTGATTGGATTGAGCACGACGCTCGCGTGTGTCGCGGCGACGGGCGGGCCGGGCGGAGCAAAGTCACCCGACGTGCAGCCGCTCACCACGCCGGGGGCGGGCGCCGACGCCGAGACGCTCGGGACCGACGCGGGCGCTGGCGATGCGAGCGACGGCGGCTGCCCGCACGGCGCCCTCGAGGATCCGCACCGCGGCTTCGTGCGGTGCCTCGGCCCCGGCGAAAAGTCGCCGATTGTAGCCGGTGACCCCGATGCCGGCGACGGTGGCGCCCCGAGCGACGCGGGCCCCGGCGGCGCAGCCCCCGCTCCCAGCGCAGCCCCCGCTCCCAGCGCGGCGCCCAGCGCAGCACCGAGCGCGGCACCGAGCGCCCCGCCGACAAGCGCGCCCCCCGTCGCGGGACCGCCGCCCGCGGTCGAAATGAAATCGCCGAAGTTCGACAACGGCGACGTGCCCAAAGCCGAGAAGACCCTCTCCGGCACCAAGAT
>Ga0163144_10024040_pt1 | contig 11975 bp, 16 predicted proteins | sample OliLak19BULKMAT1_FD_123175 | JGI IMG/M metagenome (GOLD analysis project Ga0163144, IMG submission 123175) | Freshwater microbial mat bacterial communities from Lake Vanda, McMurdo Dry Valleys, Antarctica - Oligotrophic Lake LV.19.BULKMAT1 | ecosystem: Environmental > Aquatic > Freshwater >...
GAGAGCAGGACACTCCGGCCGGAAAGCCACTTGCCGGTATCCACCACCAAATAGCGAGTCGTCCAGTGGGCGTCGTCGAAATAGAAGTCCTGCACGCTTCCTAGTTCCCCATCGACGCACCTTAGCTTGTCACCCTTCAGATGCTTGGCGCTCTCCAGCATGGCAACTCCTTCGTCGGCTGACGCATGCCCGCGGCGGATGGCCACGGGGACAGGGGGAACCGAAAGGTTAGCGCGTGCGGAGAGGTCGAACTATCGATCAGAGGAGTGAGTTTTGGCGGATGGCCGCGTGTCACGATTCCGGATTGATTGATGACATCCGTAGGCGCTCGGTGCGTCGCATCGAGCCATCGCCGGATTCCCGGATTGCTTTGCGCAGCAACTCGAGGGCGGCCGCTGTCGCCACCCCTCGCACTGCAGTCCGGATGTCCCCGGCCAGCAGGCCCAATCCGGACGGCCGGCGCGGTGCGGCGCTCATCGCTTGACGTGGCCACCGCTGTTCCCGTCGTCGCCCCGCCAAGAACGCCAGCACCGCCCCACCCCCCGCCGCGATCGCGACCATCTGCATCGGACGCGCCGCAACCTGCGCGCGCCAGTCGGTGACCGCGCGGGCTTTGCCGGCCAGTCTCTCCATGTTGTCGCCCAACTCCTGCCGCTGCCGCTCGATCAGCCTTTCCAAGGTTCGGCCATTGTCACCCATGTCTCGCTCGCTTCCTGTGTGATGTCGGCCTGATGGCGCGACAACTTCATGTGTGAGAGCCGCTGACGCCCCATCTGCAACAGCGTCAGGGCCGCGGCACCGCAACCCGCGGCCACGATCAGCGCCGAGAGCCAGAGCGATAGTTGCGTCGCCAGCGCGTAGATGAGGCCGAGCAGCAGGCATCCCAGCGCCAGTTGGGCCATCGCCAGACCCAAAACCAGAAAAATGGAGGCGCCACCGAGGCCTGCCGCGTCGTCCAGCAGCTCCACTTTCAACAGCTTCAGCTCGGCGCGCATGATCGTCTCGAGGTTGCCGACGATCTTCCGCAACAGTTCCACCGTCGAGGTCTGTGTGCCCACCGTCTCCGCGGGCACCGGCGTCACTCGTCCCGCATGGCGCGCGCGGTCAGGAACCCGACGACCGCCGCTACGGCGAGCGACTTGCCCGGATGCTTGCGCACGAGATCCTGGACGCCGTCGATCATGTCGCGGCTATCGTGCTCGCGCAGGTAATCCGCCGCACCTCCGAGCCGATTCGCTGCGCCGTGCGTGAGATTCGAGAGTTGCTGCACTCCGGGCAAGTGATCAGCGGTCTGGTGCAGCTTCTTCGCCGCCGAGGCCAAGCCATCCGCTGCCGCACGCCGGCGCCCGTCGACGGCTTCCGTTGTCGCGCGTCCCATGTCGCCCATCGCACCGGCTGCGTTGTCCTTCATGTCGCGGATCGCATCTCCGGCGTCGCTGATCATTTCGTGGTCTCGCATGGCAAACTCCTTGGTTGTGAATAGCTGCATTGATGTACTTGGTGTCCTCGTGCGTCAGCGCGAGCCGGTGATCTTCTTCCCGACGAAGACTCCGGCAAGGAGCGCGATCACGAAGAGCACCAGAAACAGAAAGAACAGCGTTTTGGCGATGCCGATCGATGCCCCGGCGACGCCCGTGAAGCCGAGTGCTCCCGCAATGATGGCGACGATCAGAAAGCCGATTGCCCATCTCAACATGGCGTGCCTCCTTCGAGTGGGACCTGCTCATGCACGTGCACGAATGCGCAGCAGATGCGGATGACAAGAAGGCGCGAACTTGATGCCCGAGGGGCGTCGTTCGCGCCTTCGATCAGCGAGCCACCGGCGCTCGCTCGACAAGGTGGTCGAGGGAGCGCCGATGCAAACGATCATCGCTGCGGCAGGACGATATCACGCGCGCGCTGTCGCCACAGTCGGAGTTCGGAGGACTTGTGGTCCAACGCCTCACACGAACCAGATGATCCGCTCCTGCCAGACTTCTCCCGCTTCCGACTCGGGATGCCAGACCTCGATCTGGAGCTGCCCGGGGTCTACCACCCAGTAGTGCGGCACGCCGGTGCGCTGGTAGCGGAGCCGCTTCTGGCGGTCGGTGCGGGCGCTAGCGGCCCTCGGCACCCGCCAGCAGCAGCTCCGCCGCCCACCGTGCCGCATGGCACGGTGCCGGTGACTGTTGCATCTGTGCGGAGATGAGCGCGCCATCGTACAGCGTCACGAGCGCGTCGGCGAGTTGCGGCATGCGCGCCAGAGCCGGCGCCTCCGCCACAACCGCGCGGACGCTGGCCTTGAGCCACGCCTGCTGGCGGAGGACCACTGCGATGGCGGGATGCGCAGGGTCGGCGATCTCGCGGCTGGCATTCTGAAAGGGGCAGCCGCGATAGTCGTTCCGCGACGCATGCTCGACGGCAAAGTCGAAGAGCAGCAGCAGCCGGTCACGCGGAGCGATGCCCGGCCAGCCCAGCAGCTCGGCGAGGGCCGGGCGCGTCAGCTCCGCCCGCGACTCCAGATACTGCTTCACGAGCTCCGCCTTGGAGCCGTAGTGCTGGTAGAGCGAGGCTTTCGCCGCTCCGGCCTCTTCCAGCACGCGCTCGATGCCCACCTGCGCGATGCCTTCCGCATAGAACAGACGGTTGGCCGCCTCGAGAAGGCGGTCCTTCACACATCGGTCGTTGGCGAGCGTGGCGTTACGGTTGGGGCGGGCGGGCCGCGCGGACGGCTTGGGCTTCGGCACGGGCTTCGGCAGGGTCTTCGGCATGAGCGAAGAGTATAGACCGATCGGTCTTTCGACGGCAATACACCAGAGGGTGTCTGGTCAGGCGGGCAGGTGGCAGACGGATGCGTTTGCTACCTGCCGTCAGCGGGTCAGTCGCGGTCCGGTGGGAGTTCGCGCTTGGGCGCCGCACCGTAGCCGGTGCGCGCTTGCAGCTCGTCGATGCCGATCAGGCCGCGCACGCTGGCGATGATGCCCGCGACGACGTCGTCGGCGAAGTAGTCGTCGGGTTGCTGATCGACGGGGAGCTGCCGGCCGCACTGCTCGAGGTACTGCGTGGCGGTGTTGACCCACTCGTGCTGCGCGGCGCCGTGGATGGCCCACGAGGCGGTTGAGCGCAGTTCCAGCTCGGCCAATTGCGCCAGGTGCGACTCGATGCCCGCCACGACGGGCGCACTGCGCAACTTCTCGGCGATGAGGTTCAGTGTGCGGGCCCGCTCGCTCTCCTGCGGCTCGGGCAGCGGCAACAGATAATGCCGCTGGTCGGCGACCATTTCGGCGAGGCGGATGCAGACCGCGCGGATGGCTGGTTCGAGCGCCGCTGGTGCTTCGGAAGACCAACTCCGGGCTGCCCGGTGGATCTTGGCGATGGTGTCATCCGCCTGAGCTGCGGGCGTCGGGCGAGCGGGCGTCGTCATAAGGGAGGGAGAAAAACCCTGTGGACCGTGAAAGGCAACGTTAGCGACGAGAGCCCCGGCGCATCGGTACGGGGTCCGGTCGGCCGAAGCGCTGCTCCTGCCACGGCTCACCCAACATGTGGTAGCCGTTTGCCTCCCAGAACCCAGGTTGGTCACCGTCCAGAAACTCGAATCCGGTCACCCATTTGGCAGATTTCCAGAGATAGAGATGCGGAACGAGAAGCCGGATGGGGCCGCCATGCTCGGGGGTGAGCGCCTCGCCGTCGAAGTGCGTGGCGAGGAGGTTGGCGGCGAGCGCCAGCTCCGCGAGCGGAAGATTGGTGGTGTAGTTCTCCTCGGCATGGATCAGCACATGCGTGGCTTCCGGCAGCGGCTGCACCGCCGCAAGGAGTGCCAGCACGGGAATGCCGCTGAAGACGTTGTCAAATCGGCTCCACTGCGTGACGCAGTGCATGTCGCAGAGCGTATCCTGCATGCCGAGGTCGTGGATGTCGTCCCACGAAAAACTGTGCGGCGCCGCCACGAGGCCGGTCACGTCGAAGCGCCATGCCTCGGGAAAGACGGTCGGGACCTCGCCGTAATGGAGCACCGGCCACTTCTGCGTCAGCACTTGCCCGGGCGGCAGCCGCTCGCGGTCGCGGGGGCGGACATCGACGACAGGGCGCGGCGGGGTATCGGGCATCAGAGAGTTCCTCCCAGGGGCGCATCGACGCGCCGGTGGCCGAAGCGGACGGCGATCGCGTCGGCAACGGCGTCGTGCGTGGTCTGCCAGAGCGCCACCGGATCCCCGCCGCGCTCGTGCAGTAGGCTGGTCATGGCGACGCCGGCGATGCCGCACGGGACGATGCGCGCAAATCCCGCGAGGTCGTTGACGACATTCAGCGCGAAGCCGTGCATGGTGACCCAGCGTTTCACGTGAATCCCGATGCTCGCCAGCTTGCGGCCCTCCGTCCAGACGCCTGTGTACCCGGGATTGCGCTCGGCACGGACTCCGACCGTGGCACACGCCTCGATGAGCGCCTGCTCCAGTTCGCGAAGGTACCAATGCAGGTCTTCGCGCAGTGCCGAGAGATGCAGGATCGGATAGCCGATCAGTTGCCCGGGTGTGTGCCAGGTGACGTCGCCGCCACGTTCGATGTCCACGACGTCGCTGCCATCGGCGGCCAGGGCCTCGGCACTCAGCGGCAGACTTGCCGCCTTGGTGCCGCGGCCGAAGGTGTACACCGAGGGGTGCTGCACAAGGAGGAGGACATCGTGCGCGAGCCGGCCCTCGGCGCGGGCGAGGCAGAGATCGCGCTGCAGAGTGTAGGCGTCGGCAAACGGCATGATGCCGAGGGGCCGGACTTCGAGCATCGGGAGCGTCATCGGAGTGTGCGAGCGGCAGGCACCCCGAGGGAGCCGACCGCTCAGAGCGTCAGGCGGCCGGTGCGGCCGATTCGACGACCTCGACATCGGTGATGGCGCGCTTCAGGCGCCACGCCATGAACGCGAGGATGCCGGCAAAGAGCAGCAGACCGGGCTGCCGGAAGATGATGTCGAACGGCACCGTGAGCATCATCCCGATCAGCGTGCCGATCGCCGCGGTGAGCGAGAGCGAGCCGCGGCGATACAGCGAGCCGAGCGGTACCAGCGAGAACCAGGCGGTGAAGCCGGACGCGAAGATGCCCGCAAGTGCACCGAGCAGCAGGCCGTTGGCGAGCGGCGACCTGGTGTCGACACCCGGCGGCGGCGGATCGTTGGGAATCAGCTTGGAAAACGGATGCGCCTTGGCCGCCGAGTCCTGCGCGGTGAGCGGCGGCGGCGTCTCGGGGTACGACGTCGGCGCATCTGCGGCCGGGCCTCCGAGGAAGCCGACCTGACGGATGCGCACACCGAGGGTGGTGAGCGTGACGACGAACGACCCGACGCACACCGCCATCAGGACGGCCCGGATGGCGTACTGCCACGTTTCCAACACGGGGCGTGCGTACGCCTGCATTGTGGCGCTCATGCGTGGATGACGCGACCCATCGCATCGAGCGCCGCTTCGGCGATCGCTTCGGAGAGGGTCGGGTGAGCGTGCACGGCCCGATCGAGCTCGGCCACGGTGTACTCGTTTTCGCGGGCCACGGCGAGTTCGTGGATCATCTCCGACGCGTGCGTGCCGACGATGTGCGCACCGAGGATCTCACCGTACTTGGCGTCGCGGACGATCTTGACGAAGCCGTCGGTCTCGCCCGAGGTGCGGGCGCGGCCATTGGCGGAGAAGGGGAAGCGGCCCACGGTGATGTCGTGACCGGCCTGCCGCGCCTGCTCTTCGGTCATGCCGATGCTCGCGACTTCCGGATGGCAGTACGTGACGCTCGGGATGTTGGAATAGTTGATGGCATGCGTCGTCTCGCCGGCGATCACTTCGGCCACATGCGTCCCCTCGCGGCTGCCCTTGTGCGCCAGCATCGGCGGGCCGGCGATGTCGCCGATGGCGTAGTAGCCGGGGACGGTGGTCTGCAGCGTGGCCAGATCGACCTTGATGAAGCCGCGCTCGGTGAGCTGAACGCCGACGGCTTCGAGGCCGATGTTCTCGGTGTTGACGGCGCGGCCGGCGGCGAGGAGCACTTTCTCGACCTCGAGCGTGTGCGTCTTGCCCTCGGCTTCGACGACCATCGTGACGGAGTTGGCCCCGACCTTGGTGGACACGATCTTGGCGCCCGCCAGAATGGTGATGCCGCGCTTCTTGTACGACTTGGCGAGCGCGTCGGAGCTCTCGACGTCCTCGATGGGCAGAATGCGCGGCGCAACTTCGACGAGGGTGACCGCCGCCCCGAAGGCATTCATCACATCGGCGAATTCGCAACCAACTGCACCGGCACCGACGACAGCGACCGACTTCGGCGCCTTCTCCAGGAAGAGCGCCTCGTCGGACGAGATGACGACCTTGCGATCGATTTCGAGGCCGGCCTGCGGCAGTCCCTTGACGCGGGAACCCGTGGCAATGACGACGGCCTTCGTAGCGGTGTGCATCTCACCGTTCACTTCGACGGCCTTGCCGGGCTTTAGCGTGCCGGTGCCCCGGATGAGGGTCACCTTGTGCTTCTTCATCAGGAAGTCGACGCCCTTCGAGTTCTGGTCCGACACCTTCCGCGAGCGTCGCATGGCCACGCCGTAATCGGTGGTGACGGGACCGGTCTCGATGCCGAGTTCCTTGGCTTCCTTCTTCACCAGGTTGGCGACGTACGCCGAGTGGAGGAGGGCCTTGGTGGGAATGCAGCCGATGTTGACGCAGACGCCGCCCATCTTGTCCTTCTCGATGACGGCCGCGGTGAGGCCGAGCTGGCTGGCGCGGATGGCGGCGACGTAGCCCGCCGGGCCGCCACCGAGAATGATCACGTCGAACTGAGCCATGCGTCTGCTCCTGGGCAGTCGGGAAGTGTCGGAGCGCCTACCAGACGAGGGCGAGCGGATTCTCGAGCATCCGCACCAGCGTCTGAAGGAAGCGGGCACCGACGGCGCCATCGATCACGCGGTGATCGCACGACAAGGTGATGCGCAACCGGCGGCGTACCTGCACCGTGCCGTCGTACACCACGGGCTTCGGCTCGATGCGGCCGATGGCGAGGATACCGGCTTCGGGCGGATTGATGATCGCGGTGAATTCGTCGATGCCGAGCATGCCGAGGTTGGAGACCGAGAAGGTGCTCCCCGTGTACTCGGCCGGCGACAGCTTCCGGGCCTTGGCGCGTGCGACGAGATCACGCGAGGCCGTGGCGATCTCACGGAGCGAGAGGCGATCGGCGTGGCGAATCACCGGCGTGATGAGGCCCTCCTCGATCGCCACGGCGACGGCGAGGTGCACATCGTGCCAGCGGCGGATGGTGCCGTGCTCGCCCTGCCACCACGCGTTGCACTCGGGGTGCTGCGCCAGGGCGTTGGCCACCGACTTCAGGATGATGTCGTTGAAGGTGACCTTGGGCTCGGGCGGCAGCAGCGCGCGGAGTTCGGCGACGCGCTCCATGTCGACATCGGCGGTGAGATAGAACGTCGGAATCGGGCCGATGCTCTGTACGAGGCGCGCGGCAATCGTCTTGCGAATCTGCGAGAGCGGGATGTCTTCGTAGCCGGGGCCGTCGGTGGTGACGCGGCGCGCGGGGGCGGGGGGCGCTACGACTGCCGCCGGTGCACCGAGTCGCGGTGCCGTGCCGCCAACGAGCGCAGCTTCGATGTCGCGCTGAATGATCCGGCCATCGGGGCCGGTGCCGGCGATGGCGCGGAGATCGAGGCCTTGCTCGGTGGCCATCTTTCGGGCGAGCGGCGAGGCTTTCAGGGCGCCGGGCGACGCCGTCACCGGGAGCGTCCCCGCCGCCGCTGAAGTCGACGCGGCGGGGGCGCTCCCGGCGCCGACCAGGTCAGTGGCGACGACACCACTCGTCGGCGCGGCGGACGCGGCACTTGCCGCGTTCGTCGCGCCAGCTCCAGCGGCCAGTGGCGCGTCCGGCGTGACGGCCCGCGCAACAGCCCCGGGCATCGCATCACCAGCCGCACCAATCCACGCCACGCCCTCAGCCGTCGGCACGATGGTCCCGGCCGGCACGAGATGCCCAAGCAGCACACCGCCGACGCGCGCGACGAGCTCCATGACAGCCTTGTCGGTTTCGACTTCGGCCAGCACATCACCGACGACGATGGTGTCGCCCGGCTGCTTCTTCCACTCGACGAGCCGGCCTTCTTCCATGGTCGGCGAGAGCGCTTCCATCACTACTTGCGTCGCCATGGTTCAGCTCCGGTAGCAGACGGTGTTGACGGCGGCGATGATCTTCGCGACGTCCACCTTCGAGGCCTTTTCGAGGTGCTTGTTGTATGGCATCGGCACGTCGGCGCCCGTGACCCGGAGCACCGGGGCATCGAGGTCGTCGAAGATCGCCTTCTGAATTTCGTCCACCACCTGCGCACCGATGCCGCAGAAGTGCCAGCCCTCTTCGGCGACGACGCAGCGATGCGTCTTGGCCACCGAGGCGAGGATGGTGGGGACATCGAGCGGGCGGATGGTGCGCAGATCGATGACCTCGGCGTCCACGTCGTCGGCGGCGAGCTGCTCGGCGGCCTTGAGCGCAATCGGCACCGTCTTGCTGTGGCAGATGATCGTCACGTCACGGCCGGCACGCTTGATGTCGGCCTTGCCGATCGGGACGATATGCTCGCCGTCGGGCACCTCGCCCTTGGTGTTGTAGAGCATCTCGCCTTCGATGAAGACGACGGGGTCGGGATCACGGATTGCGGCCTTCAGCAGGCCCTTTGCATCAGCCGGCGTGGCGGGCATCACGACCTTGAGGCCGGGAATGTGCGCGTACCAGCTCTCGAACGATTGCGAGTGCTGCGCCCCGAGCTGCAGGGCCGAGCCGCCGGGCCCGCGGAAGACGATCGACATCGGCACCTGGCCACCGGACATGTAGCGCATCTTGGCGGCGGAGTTGACGATCTGGTCGATGGCGAGCAGCGCGAAATTCCAGGTCATGAACTCGATGACGGGCTTGAGGCCGACCATAGCTGCACCGACACCGAGGCCAGCGAAGCCGAGTTCGGTGATCGGCGTATCGACGACGCGCATCGGGCCGAATTCGTCGAGCAACCCGCGCGACACCTTGTAGGCGCCTTGATAGACGGCGACTTCCTCGCCCATGAGGAAGACCGACGTGTCGTGATGCATCTCTTCGCGGAGTGCCTGATTGAGCGCATCGCGGTACGTGATGACCGCCATCTCAGCGCACCCCGTTCACGGGGGCGTACACGTCGGTGTACAGCTCCCCGGGTTCGGGCTCGGGCGCGGCATCGGCGAAGACGAATGCCTCTTCCGACTCGGTGATCGCCGCCGCATCCATCGCCTTCGCTTCGGCGTCCTGCAGCAGCTTCTCGGCGGTGAGATGCTCCAGCCAGACGCGGATCGGGTCGCGCAGGCGCTGCTCTTCGACCTCGTCCTTGGTGCGGTAGTGGCCGTGGATCGGGTCGGACATCGAGTGGCCCATGAAACGATAGGTGCGGATCTCGAGGAGCGTCGGCGCCTTCTCCTCGCGTGCACGTTTCACGGCGCGGCACATCGCTTCGTAGACGGTGAGCACGTCCTGACCATCGACGGCCTCCTTGGCCATGTCGTAGCTGCGGGCACGCTCGGAGATGTCGTACACGGCGCTGGCCCGCTCGAGGGCGGTGCCCATGCCGTAGCGGTTGTTCTCGCAGATGTAGATGGCCGGCAGCTTCCAGAGCGCGGCCATGTTCAGCGCTTCGTGGAAGGCCCCGTTGTTGACGGCCGCTTCGCCGAAGTAGCAGACCGCCACCTGATCGGTGTTGCGGTACTTGGCGGCGAACGCCATGCCGGTGGTCAGCGGAATGTGCCCGCCGACGATGCCATGCCCGCCGAGAAAGCCGAGCGAGGCATCGAAGATGTGCATCGATCCGCCCTTGCCGCCGGAGGTGCCCGCTGCCTTGCCGAAAAGCTCGGCCATGCATCGCTTGGCGCTGATGCCGCGGGCGAGGGCGTGGCCATGCTCGCGGTACGAGCAGGTGATGTAGTCGTCCTTGCGGAGTGCCGCGAGGGAGCCGACCGCGACCGCCTCCTGCCCGATGTATAGATGGCAGAAGCCGCCGACCTTCCCGAGGGAGTAGGCCTCGCCGGCCTTTTCCTCGAAGCGGCGGATCAGGAGCATCTGCCGGAGCCAGTCGCGATACATCTCGGCGGTGGGGCCATCCACCTGGCCGGTGGCAGTGCGCTTCGGTGGGGTCTTCTTCGACTTCGAGGGCGCCGTCATGCGGTCACCGCCTGCTTCGCCGCGCGGGCGCTGTCCACTTGCTCCCAGGCGTGATAGCTGGAGCGGGTGAGCGGGCTCGCTTCCACATGCGAGAAGCCGAGGCGGAGGCCGATGTCGCGGAGTTCGGTGAATTCGCCGGGCGTGTAGTAGCGCACGACCGGAAGATGCCCGTCGGAGGGGCGGAGATACTGACCAAGTGTGAGGATATTCACGTCGCTGCGTCGCAAGTCGTGCATGCAGACGAGGATCTCGTCCCACTCTTCACCGAGGCCCAGGATGATGCCGGACTTGGTGAGCGCATCGGGGCTGAGCCGGCGTGCCGTCGCGAGGACGTGCAGGGCGCGCTCGTAGCGCCCACCCGGCCGTGCGAGACGGTACAGCCGTTCCGTCGTCTCGAGGTTGTGATTGAAGATGTCCGGGCGCGCGTCCATCACGATCCGCAGGGCGGTCTCCGAGCCCTTGAAGTCCGGCGTGAGAACTTCCACCGACGCCTCGGGCAGCCTCGCCCTGATCTCCGTGATGCAGCCGGCGAACGCTTCCGCGCCGCCGTTGGGGAGATCGTCGCGATCGACGGAGGTGATGACGACATGGCGCAGCCCCAGCTTCTCGACGGCTTGAGCGAGCCGCGCAGGCTCGGCCGGGTCGTACGGCTCGGGGGTGCCATGGCCGACCGCGCAGTATGCACAGTTGCGCGTGCAGTTGCTGCCGAGGATCATGAACGTCGCGGCCTTGTGCTCCCAGCATTCGCCGATGTTGGGACACCGCGCTTCTTCACAGACCGTATGCAGGCCGAGGTCGCGCATGAGCGACTGCACCTGCATGTAGGTGGCCCCGCCCGGCGCCTTCACCTTCAGCCAGGAGGGCTTGCGGCCCGAGGGCGATGCCGGAGCACCGAGGGGGACGCCATTCTTGGTCAGCTGCACCAGCGGTACTGCCACGGCTTGGACTCCCGTGTTGGGGGCCGAAACGGGGATGCTCCGGCTCTACGCAAGATAGCCGAAGGGGGCAGGGCCACCAACCGGCCGGGAGCGGCGGAAGTCGTTATGTTTGAACGACTCCCGATACTTCTTCTCCTTACAGGAGCATCCCCCGGATGGCGCGAAATCTCTACCCTGTTGTGCTGTTGCTGTCGGCTGCCTGTGGTGGCAGCGTGGCGCGTCCGCAGTTCGTGAGCACTCGCCCCGTGCCCGAGACGATCGACTGTCTGGCTACGGCTCTGGATAGCGCTGGCTACCGGATCAGCCGCACGGATCGGCGCCGCGGGCAACTCGACGCCCGTCGCGAGGGCGCGGAGCCGACCTCCCGCACCGACCTGCGCGAGTACAAGCGGGGCGATCGTCTGGTGATCGACGCCGCCCTCGACAAGAAGACGTACACCGTGACGCCGGAGAGCTATCGCGACCTCCGATCCCAGACGGGCGCCACGACCGAAATGGGCGCGCCGACCGAAGACGGCGTGAAGGACGCGGCCTTCTTCGCGGCCCGCTGCACCGGCTGATCGGGCCTTGACCTGATGCACATGGGCCGCCGTCTCCCTTGGGAGGCGGCGGCCCGTGTCACAGGCGGTGATGTCGAGTTGGACAAAACGACTGCGGGGGCGGCGTCCGAAGACGCCGCCCCCGCATGTCATCCACCAATCGCGTGAGCGACTAGTAGAAGAGCATCATGCCGAGGCCGACCTGATTCTGCGTGTTGGCCGGGTCGCCCGCATGGTTCTTGTCCTTCGAGTTCACGTACTCGGCGAGGACGCGGTAGGACTTCGTGACCTGGTACGAGATCAGGCCGACGATGCTCTC
>Ga0163144_10024043_pt1 | contig 11975 bp, 10 predicted proteins | sample OliLak19BULKMAT1_FD_123175 | JGI IMG/M metagenome (GOLD analysis project Ga0163144, IMG submission 123175) | Freshwater microbial mat bacterial communities from Lake Vanda, McMurdo Dry Valleys, Antarctica - Oligotrophic Lake LV.19.BULKMAT1 | ecosystem: Environmental > Aquatic > Freshwater >...
AGTGACGTCTTTGCTGTCGAAGGTCAGCTTCGTGCGATAGCGCGCGTCTTTCCACTGCGGGTACGAGCCGACGGCGACGCTCGGGAACGCTGCGACGATCTGCTCGAGCAGCGCCGCGATCTCGGCCTCGTCGTGCAGCGTGTAGACCGCGCGACTGACGAAGCCGTCGCCATCGCGCAGCCGCTCGCGCAGCTGCGGGAACTTGAGGCGCACGAGCTCGGGGACGCCCGGAAAGACGTACACGTTGTCGAGGTTGACCGTCGGCCACGGGACCTCCGGCGTGCTCAGCAGCACGGCGCCTTGCGGCACATCGGCCATGCGCAGATGGCCTTCGCTGACGCGCTCCGCGTAGTGCGCGCGCAACATCGCGGCCATCGCCTCGTCGCGCACGATGGGCAGGCCGAACGCCTTCGCCACGCCGGCGATCGTCACGTCGTCGTGGGTCGGACCGACGCCGCCGGTGGTGAACACGAAGTCGTGCGCGCTGCGCAGCGCGTCGAGATCGCGCGCGATGATGTCGACCTCGTCCGGACACACGACGACGCGGCGCAGCGACACGCCGAGCGCGAACAGTTCGCGCGCGATGAACGCGACGTTGAGGTCCTGAATCTTGCCCGTCAGGATCTCGTTCCCGATGACGAGCACCGCCGCCGTCTTAGGCATGCGCGGAGCTTAACATGCCGAGACGCGCGCTATGCTCGCCGTCCGATGCACCGCCCGCTACCCACTCCTCACTCGAAGTCAGTCGTCCTCGCGCTCCTCGCGCTCGCTGCCATCAGCGCTGCTGCGTGCGCTGATCGCTCACGCCCGAACGGTACTTCCGAGCGCGCCGCGCCGACGACGGCGACCGAGCGCGCGCCGATGCCCACCGACCGGACGAGCGCGCCGACCAACGCGCAGCCGGAGCCGAGCGCCGCCTCCGGACCGCCCGCCGAAGCGCTGTTCACCACCGACGACGGCATCGCGATCAGCGCCACGCTGCGCGTCGGTCGCTCCGGCTCGACGCCGGTCGTGCTGGTGCATCAGCTGGCGAGCGATCGCAGCGAGTGGGAGCCGCTGGTAGCCAAGCTCGCGGAGGCGGGCGTCACCACGCTCGCGATCGATGTGCGTGGTCACGGGCGCAGCACCGCGGGCGCGGGAACGAACGCGCGCGTCTATGCGTACGCGGCGTTCCGCGACAGCGACTGGCGCGACACGCAAAAAGACGTGCGCGCCGCGATCGAGTTTCTCGGGCAGCGCGCGGAAGTGCAGGCCGAGCACGTCGTGCTGATCGGCTCGAGCATCGGCGGCACCGCGTGTCTCGCCGCGGCGGCCGAAGATCCGCGCGTCAGCGGCGTCGTCGTGCTGTCGCCGGGGCGCGCATATCACGGCTTTGACGCGATCCTGCCGGCCTCGCGCCTCGGCGAGCGCGCGCTGCTGGTGCTGCACTCGAGCGAGGAGCTGCCATCGCAAGAGACCGCCGAGGTGCTCGATCGCATCGTCGCGCACTCGACGGTGCGCGTAGTCCCCGGGAGCGCTCACGGCGTGGCGATGTTGGCCGAAGATGAGACGCAGCGCGACGCCATCGTCGAGTTCGTCCGCGCGGCACAGGCACATTAGAGCGCGCGGCTGGTCCGCTAGAGAGCGCGCGTGCGTGAGCGGCTGGCGTGGTGAATGGCGATGCCGGCGGCGACGCTCGCGTTGAGCGACGCGATTGGGCCCGGCATCGTGATGCTGGCGATGCGCGTGCAGCGCTCGCGCGTGAGGCGTCGAAGGCCGCGGCCTTCACTGCCGACGACCAGCACGAGGCCGCCGATCTCGATCTCGAGGTCTTCGATCAGCAGGTCGCCGTCCATGTCGAGGCCGACGATCTCCATGCCGCGCTCCGCCAAGACGTCGAGCGTCTGCGCGAGGTTGGTGACGCGCGCGATCTGCGCGTGCTCGGTCGCGCCGGCCGACGCGCGCACGACGACGGGCGTGACCGGCGCTGCGCGGTGCTTGAGCGTGAGGATGCCGTCGGCGCCGAACGCGACCGCGCTGCGCACGATCGCGCCGAAGTTGTGCGGGTCGGTGACCTCATCGAGCGCGACGAGCAGCGGGCGCTCGGCCGGGATCTTGCGCAGCAGCGTGTCGAGATCGAGGTACGAGAACTCGCCGGTTATCGCCACGGCGCCCTGATGGCGCAGGCCGGTCGCGAGCGCCTCGAGCTCGGCGCCATCGCGCTCTTCGACGCGCACGTCGCGCTTGCGCGCCTCGTCGTCGATCTCGCGCATCGCGGCCTTGTCGGTGGCGTCGAGGTAGATGACGGAGATGCTCTGTGGGCTCGCGCGCAGCGCCTCGAGCACCGGGCGTCGACCGACGACGATTCGCTTCATACGGGTCGCTTCATACGGGTCGCTTCATGCGGGTCGCCGGTGGCGGAAAGCGGGGGCGAGAGCAGCGCCGCTTCGATCTCGCGCGCGATGGTGCGCGCCGCGGCGGGCGGATTGGCGGCGTCGCGGATCGGTCGGCCGACCACGAGATAGTCAGCGCCGCTGCGCATCGCGTCGGTTGGAGTCGCGACGCGCTTCTGATCGTTCGCCGCAGCGCCCGAAGGTCGCACGCCGGGCACCATCAGCAGGGGACCGCCATCGGCGCGTGCACCGAGCGCCGCGCGCAGCGGCGCACACTCGTGCGGCGAGCACACCAGCCCGCTCAGGCCGGCGCCGACGGCAAGATGCGCGAGCCGCTCCACCGCCACGGCCGTCGAGCCAGCGAGCCCAAGCTCGGCGAGGTCGGCGTCCTCGAGGCTGGTCAGCACCGTCACAGCGAGCAGCATCGTGTCCGTGTCGCGCGTCAGAGCGACCGCGCGGGTGAGCGCACGCGAGCCGTTGGCGGCGTGCACCGTGAGGAAGCGGACGCCCATGCGCGCGCACGTCGCCACGCTGCGCGCGACCGTCTCGCCGATGTCGTGCAGCTTCAGGTCGAGGAAACATTGCGCGCCCGCGTCATGCACGAGCCGCACGGCGTCGGGGCCTGCGCTGGTGAACAGCTCGAGGCCCACCTTGAACACGCCGACCTCGTCGCGCAGCAGCGTCACGAGCGCGCGCGCCTCGTCGAGCGACGCGACATCAAGCGGAAAAACGAGGCGGTCGCGACCCGTGTGGAGGCCGCGACCGTCTGCTTTCGAGGTGCCTGCTTGCACAGGCTCTGTCTTCGACCCGATCACGGCTGCTCAAACTCGACGCGCGGCGACGTGCGCCGTGCGTCGAGGAGATCGCTCAGAGGTCGTCGAGCCCGCCCAACGGATCGTCGGAGTTGCCGCCGCCAGCGCCGCCTCCCGGGGGACGACGTGCGCCGCCCGCGGGGCGACGCGTGCCGCCTCCGGGACGTACTGCGCCCGTCGGCGTCTGCGGCTGCGCGGCCTGTGCCGCGAGCTCGTCCGCGCGACGCCGCGACGCGTCCGCCGCAGCGCGCGCCGCCACCTCGCGCTCGCGGATGTTCGCCGTCTCCGCGCGCGCCGCACTGGCCGCCGCAGCCTGCTGCTCCGCCAGGCGCGTGGCCGCCGCGGTCTGCGCCGCTGCTGCCTCCTGCGACGGCCGGATCACGCCGAAATAGACGCCCGCGCTGACGCCGATGAGCAGGACGGCAGCGACCGCGAGGAAGGCCGGGTGGATGCCGCCCTTCTTTTTCGTCGCGGCGATCGTGTGTAGCTCGCGCTCGTGCGTGAGCAGGCGCTCCTGCTCCGATTGACGCGCGCGCTGCTCGGCCTCGAGGCGAACGCGCAGCTCGCCCTCTTCCTTCTCACGCTGCTTGCGCTCGATCTCTTCGCGCTTGCGCCGCTCGTCGGACGCGCGGCCCTCTTCCGCGGCGCGGAGCGAGGCGTCTTCGGCTTCGCGCTTGAGGCGCGCCTCGGTCTCCCGCTTGCGCTGCGCTTCCTCTTCACTTCGCTTGCGGTCGTCATCCTCAGTCTTGATGCGGTCCTCTTCGAGGCTCATCAATTCTTTGAGGTTGAAGAGAACGGAGCTTTCCTTCTGCTCGGCCATCTCGTCGTTACTCCTGCCTTGGAAATCAGCGTCGACGTCAGGGTCGACCGACCATCGCACCAGCTCGAACCCGGCGCGTCGAAAAAGCTCCGTATACCTAGCAGCTGCGCGCCTCAAATGTCAACGCGTGAAGTCGGCTGAATCCCCCGCCTTTTCCTCGCGTTGCTGCGTAGAGACCCATGCGTCCTCGACTCCCCGCAGGGCTCCGAGCTTGGGTGCAGCGCGGAGCGATGGACGGGGCGCCCGCGGGTCGGCTACGCTCCGGCTCGTGGCGTTCACTCTCCTCCGCTCGTCCCCTTCGCTCCTGAGCGCGCTTGCTCCCGCGGCTGGCTGCGCGCTCGTCGCGTGGACGCTCGCAGCGTGTGCGGCGCCGCTGACCAACCAGCCAGCTGGTTCGGCGTGCATCCGCTCGACGCAGTGCGCGCCCGGGCTCGCCTGCTCCGGCGGCATGTGCACCAACGACCTCTCGGCCCTGGCCGAAGCGGGGACGCTGCCGCCGCTCGACATGGGCCCGACTGACGGCGACATCGTGATGCAAGACCTCGGTGAGCCGCTCGACATGGGTCCGCCGCCGCCGCCGGTCGACATGGGCCCGCCGCCGCCGCCGGTCGACATGGGGCCGCCGGTGGACATGTTCGTGCCCGCGGTCGACATGTTTGTCCCGCCGGTCGACATGTTCGTTCCTCCGGTGGACATGTTCGTCCCTCCGGATCCGGATCTCGGCGCTGAGGACCTCGGCTGATACCGGCGTTCAGCGCGCGCGCGCGCGGAACCAGTCGAGCGTCTCGGCGAGCCCCTCGGCGAGCGGGGTCACCGCGCCGATGTGCGCTTCGAAGCGCGATGGATCGAGCACCGAGCGCTCGAGATCGCCGGCGCGCACTTCGCTCGGATCGAGCGTGGACGACGACTTCGCCGCGTCGCACAGGCCGCGCGCCAGCTCGCCGGTCGTCGTCGCTGCGCCGCTGCCGACGTTGAGCACGCGCTCGCTGAGCGTGCCTTCGAGCGCCGCGAGGTTCGCGCGCACGACGTCGCGCACGTAGACGTAGTCGCGCACGCAGCCGTCGTCGCCCTTGCTGCGCCGCGCGTTGATCTTCATCGCTGCGCCGCTCAGCGCACGCTCCGCGAAGATCGCGACGACCCCCGCCTCACCGTGCGGATCTTGCCGCGGGCCGTAGACGTTGGCGTAGCGCAGCACCGTCGCGGCCACGCCGAAGTGATGCGAATAGGTGGGCAGATAGCCCTCGATCGCGAGCTTTGCCGCGCCGTACGGGCTGAGCGGACCCGGGGCCGTCTGCTCGTTGGCGCGCGTGCCCTCGGCGACCTCGCCGTAGATCGCGCCACCGGTGCTCGCGAAGACGAACCGCGTCGTGTTCGTCGCGCGGCACGCCTCGAGTACGGCGAGACCGCCGAGCACGTTGACGTCGGCGTCGCGCACGGGCTCGCGCATGCTGATGGCGACCGATGCCTGCGCGGCCTGATGCGTCACGGCATCGGGGCGAAAGCGCTCGAACACGGCGCGCACGTCGTCGGCGCGGCGCACATCGAGCACTACCAACTCCGCTGCGGCGGGGACGTTCTCGCGCCGGCCGGTCGAGAGATCGTCGATCACCAGCACTTCGTGTCCGCGCGCGAGTGACAGATCTGCGATGTGACTGCCGATGAAGCCGGCGCCGCCAGTGATCAGAATGCGCATGGATCGAGCCTCGCTCCCAGAGTTCGAACGCCGAGTCGCGATCTAGCCCAGGCTCCGTCAGCGCGCCGCTTGGGCTTGCGCGTCGCCGTCGGACCCGGTGCTCGGCGGCGGCGTCTTGCGGCGCAGCACGAGCACGGCCGCGCCGAGCGCGACCAGCACGTTGAGCGCGATGGAGCCGCCGAGCAGCATCTTCAGCGCGCCAGCCGAGCCGCGCGTGACCGCGATCGGGCCGAGCCGTACGAGCGCGGTCTGTGCGCCGGTGGGCGCCGCGGCCGCTGGCATGCCGACGACGGCGACGTCGGTCGTCTCCATGCCTTGCACCGCGCCCGCGACGATCGCGCGCACGGCAGCGTCGTCGTAGGGGCGCACCGGACCGCGGCGATACTTCAGCAGCACCGACGCGCGCGGGTGCGGCGGCGGCGCGTCGAGCGGCAGGTCGCGCGTCTCCGGCAACGCGAGGTGAACGCGCGCGTCGAGGATGCCGTCCATCGTCTCGAGCGATCGCGCCAGCTCGCCGGAGAGCGCCGACGTGTAGCGGGCGCGCTCTTCGGTCGCCGTCGGCACCAGCCCACCGGCGCCGAACACCTCTTCGATGCCGCGCTCGCTGTGCCGCGGGAGGCCGCCGCTCTGCAGCGTGTGGAGCGCGCGGCCGACGTCGTCGCCGGACACCTCGACGCGGAACGTCGGCGTCTCTGTGACGCCGTCTTCTTTGTGCTTCAGCGCCGAGATCCCTTGGCCATCGAGCGCGACGACGATCTCGTTCGCTTGATCTTCGTCGAGACCACCGGCGATCGACGCATCGCACGCGGCGAGCATCACGACTGTGCACAACATCAGCTTGGAGAGACGCATCAGTCCACCGAGAAGGAGTAGCGGGCGCCCATGCGCGGCGCGGGGAAGTTCGGGAAGCGGATGCCGCGCGCGCGGCTGCCGATGCAGGACTTGAACGCAGCGCTGCCCTGGCGTGAGGACGCGCCGAGCACTTGACCGCTGCCGGCGATCGCGAGATCGATCTGCACGTTGGAGAGCGAGCCGCCGCTGCGCAGCTCCGCGCTCACGCACGAGAACAGGCTGTTGAGGTTGCGGTTCATCACGCCGGCGACGTCTTGCGGCGTGAGCTGCCGCTCGCCGCCGCCGCCGCTGAGATCGCCGAGGTTGACCGCTTGGTTCATCGCCTCTTCGTACGTCATGCCGCCGGGACCGCCGCCCGATCGTGAGCCGCCGCCGCGTCGCCCGGCGCCGCGCGGCGGTGGCGGGAGGATGCCGGCGGTGCCGGTGATGTTGATCTCGCCGCGCTCGTAGAGGTCGGCGAGGTTCGAGTCGGCGACGCGCTCATCGGCCTTGTCCTGCCGCGTGTAGATGAAGATGCCGACGACGAGGACCACGACGCTGAGCACCGCGAGCGCGATCAGGAGCTTTGCGGCGTTGCCGGCCTTTTGCACCGTCTCCGAGCGATCGAGCGCGACCTTCTGCTCGGCCTCGACCTTGCGCAGCTTGTACTGCTCGAGGAACTCGATGAACTCGGGGAACTCGCGCACCTTGCGCCGCTCGCCCGTGTCCATGTTGAGCAGGCCGTGCGTCTCGAGCACCTCGCCCTTGAGGATCGACTGCACCAGCTCGCGGCCGGAGAACGGGCCGTGATCGAGGTTGTCCTTCACCACCATCCAGCGCGCGGCGTCGTTCTCGGTAATCTTCGCCAGCAGCGAGCCCAGATCGACCTCGGCAGATTGCATCGGCGGCGGCGGGCCATCAGGCGTAGGCGCGGCCGAAACCGCGGCCATCGGCCCTGGGAGCGACGCGCGGAATTGCTCGCCGGCAGCGACACGTTGGCCGACCTTCGGCCGCGCATCGGGCGGTGCTGGCGGCCCTGGCGCACGCGGCGGTGCAGGCCGCGCAGGCGCTGCGACCGGCGCGATCGGCGGCGGGTGGATCGAGCCGAGCCCGATGTCGATGTCGAACTCGTGGCTCGACGGCTCGGCGGCGTAGAAGTCGTCGGCCGCGGCGGGCGGCGCGTCGGCGACCAAGCGCGCAAGCGTCGCGCGCACCTCTTCCGGCGTCGCGAAGCGATTCTGCGGATCCGGATCGAGGCAGGTGAGCAACACCTGATCGAGCGCCACGCTCGCGTCTGGGTGCGCCTTCGAGGGCGCGACGAAATCCTCGGCGGGCGAGCGCCCGGTGAGCATCGCGTAGAGCAGCGCGCCGAGGCCGAACACATCGCTCTTCGCGTCGGGCGGCGAGCCGCTGCGCACCTCGGGCGCGAACCACGCCTGCTCCGCCTCGCCGAACGCCGCAGCGCCTGCGCTCTTCAGCAGCGCGCGCGTCACGCCGAGCTCGCCGAGCTTCACCCGGCCGTTCTTCGCGATCCACACGACGCTCGGGCGCACGCCGCCGTGCACCGTCTTGACGTGGGCCGCGGTGAGCGCCGCGCAGAGCTGCAGCACGACCTCGACGGCGCCGCGCAGTGACGTCCCGCCGAGGCCGCCCGATCGGCGCCGCGCGATGATGGAGGAAAGCTGGTCGCCATCGACCCACTCGCCCGCGATGTACCAGCCCGCCCGCGGGTCTTGCCCTGCGCCATAGGCGGCGGCGAGGTTCTTGTGCGGCATCGCCGCAGCAGTGCGCACCTCGGCGCGCAGAGCCTCTGCGGCGGCTGCACCCTCGATCAGGCCCTTCGGCAACATGCGCAGCGAGATCGCCTTGCCCGTCTTCTGATCTTTGGCCGCGAGGACGGCGCCGAGCGCGTCTTCGCTCACCGCGCGCTCGATCTGGAAGCGGCCGCCCACGACTGCCCCAATGGCAATCGCTGCGCCTCCAGTTCTCGCGGCGTCGGTCGGGAGCGTGGTCATATAACCGGGGAGGCTAGCGGACGGCACCGATCAGATTCAAGCGCGGCGGCGTGTGCGTCACTTCCTCGACGCACCTCACGCTCCGCGTGCGCTTGCGCGAAGAGAGCACTATCCAGGCGAGCCGGTCGCGGTATGCTCCGCGCTCCCCGGGGGCCCATGCGCTCGGTAAACGCGCGATGACCCAGCTTTTCGGCAGGTACGAGCTCCTACGCAAGGTCGCCGCTGGCGGCATGGCGGAGATATTTCTCGCGCGCCAGTGGGGCGAAGGCGGCTTTTTCCGCGACGTGGTCATCAAGCGGATCTTTCGCAACCTCGCCGACGACGAGAAGCAGCTGCGCATGTTTCAAGACGAGGCGCGCCTCCTCGCCGAGCTGTGCCACCCGAACATTCCGCAGGTCTTCGAGCTCGGAATCGAAGAGGGCCAGTGGTTCATCACGATGGAGTGGGTCGATGGGCACGACCTCTCCGACCTCGCGGTCGTCGGCACCCGCAGCCATCAGCCGATGCCGCTGTCGGTCGCGATCGGCATCGTGATGCAGGCGTGTGAGGCGCTGCATCACGCGCACGAGCGTCGCGACAAGGCTGGTCGCCCGCTGCGCATCGTGCATCGCGATGTCACGCCGCAGAACCTGATGGTGACGCGTGATGGCGTGGTGAAGCTGCTCGACTTCGGCATCGCGCGGACGTCCGCGCGTCGCGACACGGACGCCGGCGTCGTGAAGGGCACGTTCTCGTATATGGCGCCCGAGCAGGTGCGCGCGCGGCCGCTCGACAAGCGCGCGGACGTGTTCGCGCTCGGCGTCATTCTCTACGAGCTCACCACCGGCGTGCGGCTCTTTCGCGGCAACGACGTTCAGGTGATGACGCAGGTGGTCGAGCAAGACGCCCCGCCGCCGTCGGCGCGCATCGCGGATTTTCCGCCGGAGCTCGAGCGCATCGTGCTCAACGCGCTGCAGCGCGATCGCGGACATCGCACGCCGAGCGCCTCGCATCTCGCGCTCGCGCTCGAGGAGTTCGCGACGACGAACGGCCTGCTGGTCGGGCCGCGCGCGGTCTCGCGCCACGTGCTCCAGGTGTTCCCGTACGAGCGCCTCAACGAAGAGAGCGCGGGCATCGTCGAGACGAGCGCGCAGAGCGGCTGGCGCGAGCCCGCCGCGCAGCCGACGCTCACCGGGCGCCCCGTCGCGCACGAGCTCGACGACGACTCGCTGTTCGACGATCTGCGCTTGCTGGGCGCTGCTCCGCCCGGGTTCGATGGTGACGAGGCCGACCCGCTCACGCTGCCGCCACAGGAGCGGCGCGGCGAATACGCGATCGACGACATCACCGACAGCGGCGCCGATCGCGACGTGACCGACGACACCGAGTTCGACGTGGAGTCGCTGCTCGAGAGCATGCCGCCCGAGCCGCTCTCGCCGGCACGCTTTGACGACGTGCGCCGCATCGCGCCATCGCGCTCCGCGTCGCCTGACGCGCTCTCCGCCTTGGATCGCGCCGCGCGTTATCCATCGCTGCCGCCCGAGCTGTTCGAGCTCGACGACGCCGACGTCTCGCGCAAGCCAGTGGTGCTGCTCGCCTCGCCGAAGCGCGCGCAGAGCGTGTCGCCCGGCGCCGGCGACTACATGCGCGATCTGATGCGCCGCCTCGAGAAGGACGAAGACTCGGGCGACCGCTAGCGAATCGCCGAGAGCTAGTTTCGAGAGGGATCACGATGCTGACGTTTGCCGAGATCGAAGCCGCGCGAAAGCGCATCGGCGACGCCGTCTACCAGACGCCGTGCGCCTTCACCAAGACGCTCTCCGATCTCACCGGGACGCGCCTCTATCTGAAGCTCGAGAACCTGCAGATGACCGGCTCCTTCAAGGAGCGTGGCGCCGCGAACAAGCTGCTCTCGATGCCCGAGGACGAGCGGCAGCGCGGTGTCATCGCGGCGAGCGCCGGCAATCACGCGCAGGGCGTCGCCTATCACGCGAAGCGCCTCGGCGTGCGCGCGGTCATCGTGATGCCGCGCGCGACGCCGCTGGTGAAGGTCAGCGCGACGCGCGGCTTTGGCGCGGAGGTGATCCTGCACGGCTCGAACTACGACGAGGCTTACGCGGAGGCGCGCCGCATCGAGGCGGTCGAGGCGCTGACGTTCATCCATCCGTTCGACGACGACGCAGTGATGGCCGGGCAAGGCACCATCGGCCTCGAGCTGGTCGAGCAAAATCCGTATCTCGACGCGGTGATCGTCGCGGTTGGCGGCGGCGGGCTCGCGGCGGGCGTCGCGACGGCGATCAAAGAGACGAACCCGCGCATCAAGGTCTACGGCGTCGAGCCGAAGGTGATGCCGTCGATGAAGATGGCGCTCGAGGCGGGCGCGCCCGTCACCGTCGACGCAGCGAAGACCATCGCCGACGGAGTCGCCGTCAAGACGGTGGGCACGCGCACGTTCGAGGTCTGTCAGCGCTATCTCGACGACGTCGTGCTCGTCGACGAAGAGGAGATCGCGGAGGCGATCTTGCTGCTGCTCGAGCGCGAGAAGACCGTCGCCGAGGGCGCGGGTGCGGCGCCGCTCGCCGCGCTCGTGCATCAGCGACTGCCGCAGCTCGCGGGCAAGAAGGTCGCCGCGATCGTCTGCGGCGGCAACATCGACGTGAACGTGATCTCGCGCATCATCGATCGCGGCTTGGTCAAGAGCGGCCGGCTGATGCGGATGCGCGTGCTGGTGCCGGACATCCCCGGCTCGCTCGGCGGCATGCTCAGCATCGTCGGCGCGCACGGCGCGAACGTGCTGCAGATCGTCCACGAGCGAACGGCCGCGCGCTACGAGCTCGGCCACGTCGCCGTGGAGCTGACGCTCGAGACGCGCGGCTTCGAGCACGCCGCAGAGATCGAGCAGGCCATCGCAGCGGGCGGGTTTCAGACGGGCTGAGGTCCGCGCCACGCGCGGCGAGTGGCACGAGTCGGCACATGCCGGCTTGTGCTGAGATGTGCCACTCCGCTAGACTCGCGGCCGTGCGCACTCTCGGTCGATATCAGGTCATTCGCGCGCTCGGCGCAGGTGCTGCCGGCGGCGTTTTTCTCGTCGAAGATCGGATCCGCGGCGGAGCGCCGGTCGCGCTCAAGCGCCTCCACGCGCGCGCCGACGATCTGCTGCGCGCCTCGTTCGAACGCGAGTTCGCGGTGCTCGCGCAGGTCGCGCTTCCGGGCGTCGCGCGCGTGCTCGACTTCGGCCTCGTCGAGGCCGAGGGTGACGACCCAGGCGGACCGTTTTTCACGCGCACCTACGTCGAGGGCGAGCCGCTCGACGTCGCCGCGACGCGGCTTGACGCGCTCGGCAAGATCGCGCTGATCGTGCGCGTGGCGGCGGTGGTCGGGCCGCTGCATCGGCGCGGCGTGGTGCACGGGGATCTGAAGCCCGCGAACATCATCGTCGACGCCGACGGCGCG
>Ga0163144_10024048_pt1 | contig 11973 bp, 12 predicted proteins | sample OliLak19BULKMAT1_FD_123175 | JGI IMG/M metagenome (GOLD analysis project Ga0163144, IMG submission 123175) | Freshwater microbial mat bacterial communities from Lake Vanda, McMurdo Dry Valleys, Antarctica - Oligotrophic Lake LV.19.BULKMAT1 | ecosystem: Environmental > Aquatic > Freshwater >...
ATCGAGCGCGGCCATGCTGGACTGCCACCCGCCCGGCTGGCGATCCTCGCGGAACACCTGGTCCCCGTCCCAGAAGGTGCGCGCGATGGCCTGCTGGCAGACCTCGGGGTCGGTCACTTGCGTTGCGCCGCACGCGGAGGAGTCGGCGCGCGTGCGCGTCAGGATCCGTCGGCCCAGGGCATCGTACCAGTACTCGTGCTGCAGGGTGAGCGGCGTGTTCGGCGTGGCGAGGACGCGGTGCTGCTGCACCACGCGCGGCGGATCGACTCGTGGAGGGTCACGTTGCCGGCCGGGTCGTAGGTCAGCGCGACATCGTCGTAGGCCGCCGTGAACACCTCGGTGACGGCGGCGTCGAAGAGGGGCCGACCGACGACGCGCACGCGCTTACCGCGGGCGTCGTAGCGGATCGTGTCGGCGAAGTAGCCCTCGGTGCGGGTGATCGGGCGACCGTCCGGGTCGAAGGTCCAGGTGGAGGTGATGCCGCCGCCGGTCTGCGAGTTCAGCCGTCCCTTCGAGTCGTAGCCGAAGGTGATGGCGACGGAGGAGCCGACACCCGTGGCGCGGTCGGTCGTCTCGTCGAGCTGACGCAGCGCATCGTACTGGTCAGCAGCAGCGAGCGGCCGGTCGCGTGGTTCAGTGATGGATACGGCCTGGGAAGGGTATGTCTGGCGCGAACAGGAGCTTCAGGACACTATTCCGGCCCGTACCCGTTGAATCACCCCTTGGAGTCCCAGCGATGCTACAGCCCGCGCGCAACGGAGGCGTTTCGACGGTTGGGCTTTCAATAGAGAAGGAGCGGGATCCGGCCGCGCCCACTCCGGCCGAGGAACTTGATCACCTTCCCAGCGCGGCCTCGCGCCAGCTCGCGAGTGAGATAGCTGAAGCCGCCCCCACGCCGATGCTCTGTTGCTTCGTCGGGCCGAGCGGTACTGGGAAGACTGGTTTGAGCGAGCGTGTGCACGCTCTCTCCTCACGCCGCGACGCGCCACTCGTGCACCTTGACTTGGCGAGCGTTCCGGGCCCGCTGACCACGTCGGCGATTTTCGGGCATGTTCGCGGTGCCTTTACCGACGCCCGCGAACGCCGCGCGGGCGCTCTCGTTAGCGCACACCGCGGGACTCTTGTGTTGGACGAGATCACGAAAGCGTCCATCGAGGCTCAGCACGCTCTTCTGCGCGTGCTTGACCACGCCACGTTCCAGCCGACGGGCAGTGACCGTGAGGTGCGGGTGGACGTGCGACTGGTGGCCCTCACGAGTGAACCTCTCTCACTCGCAGTGAAGTCGGGTCGCCTGATCGCTGATCTTCGCTTTCGTCTCAAAGAGTTCGTCTTCAGCATCCCGCCGCTGTCCGAACGCATTGAGGACGTCGCTGCCGTGGTGTCGGTGGCGCTTCGGCGCCACGCGCCGTTCTTCGGATACGATCGCCCCCCGAACTTCTCGGAGGCCGCATTGCGGGACATCGTCGGCAGACCTCTGCACGGCAATCATCGACAAGTCGACGGTATCGTTCAGCGCGCACTCGCGCGCGCGCGGGGTGCCCGATTCATCGAAGCGTTGCATTTGCCAGCACCAGACAAGGATGAGATCTGCACCGAGTCGCCACGGGACCGCTTCCTTCGTGATTTCGCCGAAGGCCTGCCTTCGGCGCACGGCCCGGTAGGCAGTGGAGCGAGGTACTACAACGTTGATCGCAGCACCTTTCGTCGTTGGCGGGACAACACGACCAGCCAAATGACAGCACTAGCCGGGAGGCGGCCCGGCGGTGCATCCGCGCGGCACCTCTGAGGCACACCGCGCCCGCGCCGCACTCGAGCGAATCGTTTCGAAGCTCAACACCGCCGGAAGCAACGAGTTAGCTCCGGCGAGAACTGCGGCACGACTCCTGCCTATCTGGTGGGACGATGCCTGCATCCACGGCGACCATCGCCCTTCCGCCAAGACTCAGCCGCGCGTATCTCGTGCGGCACCGAGTCTGTCCCGCGCGCACCGGTCCCGACGAGACACTCGTCGTGGCATGCGCGCCTCCGTTCTCGGCGCGCGCCGTAGGCGCTATCGCGCAGCTCTTCGCGCGTCCCGTCACGACCGAAGAGTGCTCTGACGCTGAACTCGATCAGCTGATCGAGAGGCTCGCCACGGAAGCGGATCGCGCAGATCAGATCGGAGCCGCTGGCGACATCGACGATCTCTCGCTCGAGGACGTTCGCGAACTCGCGAATCAACCGCCCGTTGCACGCTATGTGAACTTCCTCGTGCGTGAGGCTTTCGACGCAGACGCAAGCGACATCCATCTCGAAGCGACGCGTCGCGGCCTCGTTGCTCGATTTCGGATCGATGGGGTGCTGCAGTCGGCGCCCGAGCCTCCGCGCTCGCTCCAACTGGCGGTCGTCTCTCGTCTCAAGGCGATGGCCTCGCTCGACGTGACCGAGCGCCGACGCCCGCAGGACGGCCGTATCCGCGTCCGGTTGGAGGAACGGGAACTCGATTTGCGACTCGCCACGGTCCCAACGATCCACGGAGAGAGCGTCGTGCTCCGTCTGCTCGACAGGGGTGGGCGTCCGGTCCAGCTGGCCGATCTGGGAATGCCCGCCCGCGAAGAAGGACTTCTCGCCGCGGCCACCGCTCGCCCGCACGGCATGATCCTCGTGACGGGACCAACCGGAAGCGGCAAGACAACGACACTCTACGCCGCTCTACTCGGTCGCGCAGCGACGGCGGAGAAGATCATCACCGTCGAAGATCCTGTCGAGTATCATCTCGACGACGTCACGCAGGTACCCGTGCATCGTCAGACCGGGATCACCTTCGCGAGTGTGCTCCGCGCGATCCTGCGTCAGGATCCGGATGTCGTGATGATCGGCGAAATGCGCGACACGGAGACCGCGGAGATCGCCGTCCAGGCCGCGATGACTGGGCATCTCGTTCTCTCGACCCTGCACACGAACGACGCCCTCAGCGCGATTCCGCGGCTCGTGGATCTCGGTATCCCGCCCTACCTCATCGCGGGGACCCTTGAGCGCGTCGTCGGCCAGCGCTTGGTCCGGCGACTGTGTGTCGAGTGCTGTGAGGAACGCGAGAGCGACCCGGCACGCGCCGCGCTGCTCGCCGGCCGGCCCGTCGCCCGACTTCGCACCCGCCACGCGGTCGGCTGCCCCGCGTGCAGAGGCACGGGATATCGCGGCCGTACCGGGGTCTTCGAGGTGCTGGCTGTCGGTGAGGGAGTGCGCCACCAGATCAGCAGCAGTGCTTCGCGCGCCCAACTGCGCGACGAGGCGTTGAAGCAGGGGTTCAGACCTCTCAACGCGCACGGTTGGTCCTTGATCGAACAGGGTGTCACCACCATCGAGGAGGTACTACGTGTCGTACAAGCGTAGGCGTCCCCGCGGCGGCTTCACGCTGATCGAGTTGCTCGTGGTCATCGCGATCATTGCAACACTCGCTGGCGTCGTCGCGCCCTCGCTCTTCGGGAACGTTGGTCAAGCGAAGCTCACGGCCGCGCGTGCGCAACTCGACATCTTCGCGCTCGCGCTCGATGCCTACCGCCTTGACGTCGGTGAGTATCCGAGCACCGCCGAGGCGCTCTCAGTGCTCCGTCATTCACCCCTCGACGACTTCCTGCGCGCACGTTGGCGCGGCCCGTACCTTCGACAAGAGGTCCCGTCCGATCCCTGGGGTCGAGCTTGGATCTACGTCGCACCAGGGATCGTGAATCCTGAGTCGTACGATCTCTACTCGCTCGGTCGCGACGGCGCAGTCGGTGGCGTCGGTGAGAATGAGGATCAGACCTCGTGGCGTGGAGTCGTCTCGCAATGACGACCCGCGCCCTGAGCCCAAAGAAGGTGAGGCCGAACGGTGAGGACCTCGCGGTCGGCCTCCGCATTCTCGCCGACCTCTTGGACGCCGGACTTCCAGTGACTCGCGCCTTGCACGCGTTCGGCGGAGTCGCACCCCGAGTTTGGGTGCAGGTCACCCCCCAGCTCTTGGCGGCGGTGCGCGAAGGCCGCGGCCTTGCTCGCGCTCTTGAAGAGTCTGCGTTGGACGTTCCACCAATCGTGATCGGACTCGTGCGGGCGGGCGAGGCCGGATCCGGTCTCGCGGAGGCGATGCGCCGCGCTGCAAACCACGCGGAACAAGATGCGGCGACTGCCGCCTCCGTGCGGGCCGCACTCGCCTATCCGGCGCTGGTTGCGGTCGCCGGGACCGGCGCGGTCGTCGTAATGGTCGGCGTCGTGATGCCGCGGTTCGCTTCGTTGCTGGCGGACTTCGACCAGTCGCTTCCTCCAGTCACGCGCCTGGTCTTGGGAGCGGCCGAGGCCGCGCGAGCCTCCTTCCTACCGATGGCAGTCGCGCTCGTCGTCGCCGTCGTGGGTGTGCAGGAGGCGCTGCGTCGACCCGAGGGCCGACGAACGATACATCGGCTTCTCCTCGCTGTTCCCGGCCTTGGGACCGTCCGGTGGGCGAGCGCGAGCGCCCGCTTGAGTTCCGCACTCGGCGCATTGCTTGAGAGCGGCGTGACGCTCAGAACTGGACTGAGGAGTGCGGCACCTGCGGTCGGCGACTCGGAGATCGAGGCGCGTCTTGAGCTTGCGCGCACCCGCGTCGAGGCCGGCGACGGACTCGGTCGCGCGTTCGATGAACTCGGCGTCGTGACTCCGCTTGCGGCGCGGCTGGTCGCGGCAGGCGAGGAAAGCGGCCGCCTTCCAGGAATGCTCGCGTTCGCTGCACGGATGGAGCAGGCGCGGGCAGAGCGTCTCACCAAAGCCGGCGTGCGATTGATCGAACCAACGCTCATCCTGGCCTTCGCCGGCATCGTGGCGCTGGTCGCGGCCGCGATGCTCCAGGCCGTCTACGCGGTGAGGCCGGGATGAGGTCATCTCTCCGCAACGGAAGCACGATCATCGAACTGCTAGTCGTGTTGGTCCTTGTCGGCCTGCTGGCTTCGGTGTCCACTCCGGCCCGCCGGCAGACTGACGCCGACCTGACACTCGACCGCAATCTCACCGCACTCAGGCTGCGCGCGACTGTCTCTCGCCAGTCGGTGTCGTCCACGCGCGCAACATCTAAGGGCACGGTTGTGACGACCGCGTATCCGAGCGGACTGGTCGTCGCGGAATCTGCCGGTGTTGTTTTGCTCCCTCGGCTCGGGAGCTCCGATGCGGCGCGGTAGAACCCGACGTGGGATGACGCTCCTCGAAGTCTTGGTGGCGCTCGTTCTCGTCGGCACCGCCGGGAGCGCGTGGTTGCTCTTGCTCGCCGAAACCCGATTAGGAATTGCGACCGCTTATTCTCGAGAGGACCGAGTTGCGCGCGCTGCGGATCTGCTGCGAGACGTCGCTCAACGGTCAGACAGTACTCTCCTGTCGATCATCGGCCGGCGGCGCGTGGGGGATCTCGAGCTTCGGGTGTCGGTCACCTCGCCGCACCTTTTTGAGGTCGTCGTCGCGGAGCCTGGACGGGACGCGCTGTTGAGGACGTTTCTCTATCGCCCACGCGAGGACGTCGATGCTCACTGAGCGACCCGGGATGACTTTGGTCGAGATCCTGCTCGCGATCTCGCTGACCGCGATCACGCTTGCGGTCGGGATGGGCGTCCTCGATGGCGCCGTCGTCGCCGAACGGTCGATCGTCCGCGAGAGCCGCGCTCGCGACGCGCAAGTGGGCGGATTGGCCCAACTCCGAGGGTTTCTTGCCCGGCTTTCAGACACTCCGGGATCAGTGCCTCGATTCGAGGCGGACTCGCGCCAGATCTCATTCGCTACCACCTGTGTCGGGGCGGCCGCGGAGCTGGAGAGATGCGACCTGCGACTGCGAATCGTTGCAGTGCCAGGTGGGGCCGTCCTTCACGCGGAATGGACCCGTGGACGAGTAGAACTCGTTGCCGGGACCACACAAATGCAATTTGGATTCCGCGAGATGCTCTCCGACGGTCCCGTCTGGAGCAGTGTCTGGGGCTCGACCGTGCGTCGGCCCGAGGCGGTCGGGCTGATCGACGGATCGGATACGCTCTTGCTCCCCGTCGGAGCGGGCCGCTGATGCGAAGGGCCCGTCGCGGCTTCGTTCTGATCAGCGTGCTCTGGCTGCTTGGCGTGGCAGGGGCGGTTGTCGGAGCAGCTGTTGCAGAAGGCCGGATCGCGATCGGATCCGCAGGAGTTCGCGCGGCTTCCGAGCGCGCACACTGGATCGCCGTCGGCTGCCTCGCGCGTGCGCGCGCTGAGATCGACGCGGCACTAGGCGCTCGCGCCGAAGGCTACCAGCGCGATCTGATCTGGCGCTCGCTGCACTCCGTTCTGCCGGACCTCTCTGCCGAAGGGTGCGAGTTCGAAGCAGAAGTCGTCGGCAATCGCTACAGCATCAACTCGGCGGACACGGCCGCACTTCTGAGGGTATTCGCCTCGGCCGGATTCGCCGAAGAGGCCGTCGAGCTGCTCGAGGCGCTACTCGACTGGAGGGATGGCGACGACGAGCCCAGAGCCTTCGGCGCGGAGACGGATTGGTATCGGGCGCACGGACTCGCTGAACCATCCAACGCGCCGCTGCGCACGCTCGGCGAGCTGCAACGAATCCGCGGCTTCCGCGAAAGGCCGGAGCTCCAGCAGTTGTTCACGACGGACGACCCGCCCATAGCGCTACTTAGCGCACCCGTTGAAGTCCTGTCCGCGCTTGATGCCCTTGAACCGGTGCTTCTGGACCACCTGATCAATCGGCGGAACTCCGGTGCCCCGGTTGGAACGCTGCTGGACCTCCTCTCCGGCGGCGACTCGGCCACGCAGGCAGCGACCGGACGAGCCTACGCTCGTCTCGCGGGGCGTGTCGCGGTCGAGCCTGCGGCCTGGCTGTTGCGAGTAGCTGTTCGTGACCGCGCGTCCGGTACGCAGTTGGTGGTCGAACACCGGGTCCGCCGAACGCTGCGTCGGGTTCTGGTACTCGAGGAGCGTGAATGGTGAGGACTATCGCGCTCGGACTCGCTCTGCGGGGTGATACGGTCGTGGGCGTAGAGATCGCTCGTAAGGTGCCATCACAGGTGATCGAGTTCACCCGATCCGATGGTGAATCGGACGCCGATCTTCTTCGTCGCGTCCTAAGTGATCTCCGGGGCGTCCGGCACCGCGCGGCGCGAATCGGCGTTGCGGTAGGTGATTCGCGCGGCCAGGCCGGTCCCCTGTACGGCCTCGCCGAGAGTAGCTCGGAGCACGAGGCCACGGCGGCGCTCCTTCGCGCGCCCGAGGGATTCTTCCTCGGGATGCCGGGCGAGCTCGTCGCAGGCCGAGTTTGGAGAACCGATGAAGATTGGTCCGGCGCCGTAGTCTCTCGATCGCTCGTTGAGAGCCTTGGCGTCGCCATTGAGGAGCGCGACCGGATCGCCGGACTGCTGGTCGTTGACGAATCCGCCGACCTCGCTGCGTCAGCAGCTGAGGCGGCGATACTCGACGCGACGGCACCGCGCGTCGTCGATGTCGGCGCCGCTGCGCGGCTGGAGAGGAATACCCGGACGAGACGCCTCGGACTCGTGGTGGCGACGATCCTGCTCGCGGCATGGGCTGCCGCAGCACCCACGCTGATCAGAATGCGACAGCTCGGACAGGTGCGAGACGAGATCGCTCGAGTCAGCGAGCTCCGTGACCGTCAATGGACAACGCTGAGAACTCTCTCACTCTCACCTGACTTGGTCCTGACGTCGACATCGCTCCGCGCTGACCGAACGAGCTTGAGTGACGTCTTCCGGGCGCTGGCGAACGCAATCCCGGACTCGTCAGCAATCATCTCGCTTCGAATGGACGACAGCTCCGGTACGCTCGTCGTGCTGAGCGCGGACGTCCCGGCGGCGATCGCTCGAACCAGCGCACGATCGGAGTTTCAGTCACTTCGTATCGCTGGCGCGATCACGCTGGAATCTCAGAGCGGTGTCCTGCTCCAGCGAGCCACGCTCGCTTGGGGGACTCGCGATGCTCGCACTGCCCCCGTTGGTCGCTTCGCCACAGGGTTGCGATGAACTCGCTCAGAAGAGATCGCCGCGCACTCCTGATCGGCGGAACGGTCATTCTCGCCATGCTCCTCACGGCGCGGGTGCTTCCGGCTCTCCGGCGCTTTGAGGCCACCGCCGCATTGGAGCTACTCGCGGCAGAGCAACGCCTCGATGATGTCGAGCGCGAGCTTCGCCTGCTCGGCTCCACACTTGAAGGCGCGAGCGCCCGCACTCCCGGCGGGAGCGCACGAGTGCTGGAATCCGCCTTCGAGGGAACCACGCCGACCGAATCGGTCGCAGCCGCAATGCAACAACTCGTAGGAATCGCCACGACGTTGGGTGCGACCGTACGCGCGGTGACACCGCAGTCCGAAGCGAAGTTTCGGAACGGCGTCACTGCTCTGTCAATCCGCATTTCGTTCGCGACCGACGCAGTTGGATTGGATCAACTCCTTGCGGAGCTTGCCCGCGGCGATCGTCTCCTTGTGCCCAGAACGCTCGCGGTGCAAGCGTCGACTCCGGCCGCGCCGACAGCAAGCGCGGAGGTCATTCAGGTTGACATGACCGTCGCCGCGATCGCTCGTGCGAGGGTCGCCGAGATGTCTCCGTGAACCGACCCTCGCTCACCGACCTCGCGTTGATCACCCTGGTGGCTGTCTCGGCGATCGCGGCTTCGCACCGAGGCCGTGGCTTCCGGATTGTGACAAGCGCGTATGCGCAGCAGAGCTCTGGCCCGACCACTCAGGTCGCGCGTCGCTCCGCGGGATCCGCCGATCGAGCTCGCTCTCCTTTCAGGTTGAGCAACGACGCGCCTGCGCTGCGCTACGGAGAGACGCCTCCGGCGACGCCCGCGCCTGCTCCACCCGAGCCCAGTCGGCCTCCGTATTCGTTCGAGCTCAAGGCGATCGTCGGGGGCCCACCCTGGCTCGCGCTTCTCAGCGGACTTCCGGGAACATCTGGCGATCATGTCGTTCGGTCCGGAGACGTGTTCGCGGACCTCCGAATCGAAGAGATCACGGGGGACCGCATTCGCATCGCAGGGACGGACACGTCGTGGACGCTCTCGCTCCCAGAGAGGTCCCGTTGATGCGCTCGGAGGCACGCTTTTCGACGCTGGGACTCGCGGTGATCGCGACGCTCTGTTGCCTCTACGCGCCGCTCGCCGCGCAGGAAGCGCCGGCACCCATGAAGCCGGACAGCGTTGCGATCCGTTTGATCAACACCGACCTCCGGTCTGCCGTGCAGATGTTGAGCCAGTACCTCGACCGGCCCGTCCTCTTCACCGGCCCCGTCGGAAGTCCGGTAACGATCGAGACCCCTCAGCCGATACCGCGCCAGGACGTCGAACGGCTGCTTCGCGGTCTTCTTGAGAGCCAGAGCTACGTGCTCGTGGTGGACACGACGTCAGGACTCTTCCGCGCCATGCCGAAGGAGTTGCCCCCAGCGCCACGTCCGGTGTCGCCGACGACCGCCGGAGCGCCACGGAGCGGGCCCATCGAGCTCTTCGTCGTGCCTCTGCGGCACGCCCGTGCAACCGACGTGGCATCGACCATCAATGCCCTGTACGGCCGGGGTGGCGCGTTCGGCGGTGATGCCGGGAGGGTTGCGACACTTTCCGAGGAGCTACGCGGTAACCTCGTGCCGCCCGCGGGGGGTGCGGCCGTCGGGCCCGCCGCCAATCAGTCGGCGCGCACCGGAAACTTGAGCGGCGAGCTGACGATCGTCTCAGACCAGCGCGGAAACACGCTCCTCGTGCGCGCGAATTCGTCCGACATGGAGCTGATTCGCGCCGTAGTCGAGGCGCTCGACGTCAGGCCACTGCAGGTGCTGATCGAAGTTCTCGTCGTCGAGGTTCGGCGTGATCGTTCGCTGGGCATCAACGTCGAGAGCGAACTCGCGCCTACCAGCGTTGGTTCGAACGGGGCGACGATAGAGGGCGCCTTGGGCGAGGCCGGACTCGGCGATTTTGCACTACGCGTGATGGGGATCGGAGGACTCGACCTCACGGGAACGCTTCGCCTGGCCGCGGGCCGCGGGAGTGTCCGTATCCTCACGCGCCCGGTCGTGCTGGCGACGAACAACCAGACCGCCGAGATCGTCGTGGGCAGCCAGCGCCCGTTTGTCCAGGTGCAGCGGTCCCTGCCCACCGACGCGGCCGCCCGCGACCAGATCGTGCAGTACAAGGACGTCGGCACCAAACTGACGGTGCGCCCGACCATCAGTCTCGACGGATCCGTGCAACTCGAGGTCACGCAAGAGGTCTCTACCGCGACCTCGGAGCTTGCGTTCAACGCGCCAGTGATCGCGACGCGCAGTGTCCGCACGCACCTGCTCGTTCGAGACGGTCAGACCGTCGCGCTTGGCGGACTCACGGACCGGCAGCATGAGGAGCGACAGGGTGGTCTGCCGCTCCTGTCCTCGATACCGCTGCTCGGAGGGCTCTTCGGCCGTGCATCTCGTCAGACGATCGAGACTGAACTCTTCGTGTTCCTCACGCCTCGTGTCATCCGGACCGACGACGATGCGACGCGCTTGAGCGACTCCCTACGCGTCCACGCCACTGATAAGAAATAGATACAGATCCACAACCTCCCACTGAGGGCACCACGATGTCTCTGATCCGCCTGTTGATGGCCATTGCGATTGGATTTCTCGGCTTCGACGCCGGTGTCCGACTCTCGTCGGCCACATTCACCTTCTCGGTCACGGACGACACCGTCGTCTACGCCGACTCGCTCGAAGTCACCGTCGAGGTGTGCCCCACGAGCATGCCACTGCGCTCGCAGAGCGGCTCACTCGTGAACGCCAATGGCACGACGTCGGTTACTCTAAGCGACGGACCACCTGCCTACTGCTCTGGTGGCGGGTACGCTTGGATCTCGGATCTCGAACTCGCGCCTGGCCTGAACAAGTTCATCGTCGAGGTGGTCGACTGGACGTGGAACACGCATGCCGACACCCTGAAGGTGACCTTTGTCAACCCGCGCGAAGCGCGCGTGCTCGTCGCCGCCAGCGGAGGCGTTCGCATCGTGCCCAGTGGCAGCCAACGCCTGTTCTACGAGGTTGTGAACGCAGGAACGGTCACAGACACCTTTAGAATCAATCTGAGCTGTACTGGCGTCACCACCGGATGCGTTATTGTGGGCACTCCGAAGGGCCAGCCGACGAACACGAAGGCGATTGGACCACTTGCCCCGCTTGAGCGCGTGCTGGTCGAGATCGGCGTCTCGGCTCAGGCGGTCGATGGTACGGGACTCGTTCGGCTCGCGGTTGATGGTATTGTGCCGGATACTGGCGTGGTGCCGATCGCCGTAACGCGGGCGGCACCTCCGCCTGCGGGTCTTCGGCGCTCCCGAGACACTGTAGTCGTGGCGGCCTCAACCACCCGGAGCGTTCCGTTCACGGTGAGCAATCCGGATCCGTTCGCGTCCCGAGCCATTACGCTGAGCGCGATATGCAACCTGACCTGCACGCCAACGCCGTCCAGCATCACGCTCGGAGCTGGGAAGGACACGGTTGTTCACGTCTCCGTGCCGATCGGTTCGTCTCCTCCAAGCACCTCGTACATCAAGCTGATAGCCTCGGTAACGTCGCCGTCCGCGACGACGCGGGACTCCAGCGTAGCCAAGGTGGGAACGGTCACGCCCACAGTCATCGTCGACGTCGAGAGTGCGACGTCCGGCGATGCAATCGCGCGCGATCAGTGCCTTTCGATCTCAGCGGGCTTCTCGGCGGGTATTGAGTGCGGTGCCCTTCGCGTCGCCCACAGTGCACCCGCGGTCCGCACGATGGGAGTGGAGCGCGCTCCCAGACTGCTCTACTTGAGCCAGAATGCTCAGCCGCTCGTCTTCGTCCGCGCACGTGTGTCCACCAGTAATCTCACGGCGACCGACTCACTGAAGGTCTCGCTACACATTTCGGCACTCAACACCACGCTCGCTCGGGCGTGGCCATGGTCGCCGGAATGCGCCACAGAGGCCGGGTGCCGCATCGCGATGCCGATAGACGCAGC
>Ga0163144_10024049_pt1 | contig 11973 bp, 2 predicted proteins | sample OliLak19BULKMAT1_FD_123175 | JGI IMG/M metagenome (GOLD analysis project Ga0163144, IMG submission 123175) | Freshwater microbial mat bacterial communities from Lake Vanda, McMurdo Dry Valleys, Antarctica - Oligotrophic Lake LV.19.BULKMAT1 | ecosystem: Environmental > Aquatic > Freshwater > Lake...
CACGTCTCGGAATATGCATCAAGCTGCGCTTCCGAAGACTTCGCCGAGGTGTTTATGTTGTTCCTGCGCCACAACGGCTGTCTGCCGCGTTGGCACGCGACGCCGGCGATCCGGGCGAAGTGGAGCTTCATCAGGCGGCTCTGTTATGTGATCAAGGGTGGAGAGAAGCTTTGGCCGACGTCTTAAAAATAATATGGGCCACGCCCCACGGCGTGGCCCAGGTTGCTTCCATTTTAGCTATTCGCAGCGGGGGCGCATTTGATCGGCCTCGAACTTCTTCGCCCGCCATTGCACTTCACTACCCGGCTGGCGCTTCGGTTTCGATAGCGGCCAGGTGTCCGGCCGCCAAGTATCCCAGAAGCAATCTTAGTCCATCTACGCAAGCTCGCTCAATCGCGGCGAGCGAAGTGGGTTTAATTGCAGCGAAAAAGCACGCGGTATAATGTGTGTAAACTTTTCATATGCTGCTAGAATAGACTCATCAGAGAACTTTCACGGGCGCGAACTAGTGGTTCGTCACGATTGCGTTGACGGGTGAAAACAGCCCAACAGCCGGCTGTTTTCACCCATCAACCCTTCATTTCAAACGTGACGAACCACTAGAACGTTTTGCTGCGTTTGAAATGCTGACGTGCGTCTTTTTATGTCACATGAGGGGGAATACCGTGAAAAGCTACAGCTTAAATGCAATTTCTGTTCTGGTTCTGATGCTATCCTTAAGCAGTGGATTAAGCGCCGTTGACTCGGGGTTGTCTGTAATTGGCAACACCAACTATCCCAATTACCTTCCCTACCGCGTCTCGGGGCTGACATTGAGTGGCGGACGTGATCCGTATACTCTTGTGGTTACAGATACTGCAAACGGCTATGGATACATCGCGGCGACGACGGGTGGCGGGCCGGGTCTCATCTATAAAGTAAGACTCGGTGCAGGTAATTCGGCGCCTACTCTTGTTGCGGCCTTGAGTCTTGACCCGGGAGAGGTGCCTGCATTTGGGTTGGGATTTATTGATGTCGTAAACGGCTATCTCTACGTCATTACCGATTCGATTCCCAGCACGATCGTTAAGATCGATCTGGGCGTTGGAGATGCGCCGCCCACGCGCGTAGTCGCATTGACTTTGAACGCGGGTGACACAGTCGGTGCCGCGGTCGTAGATCCAGCAAACGGGCATGCCTATCTGGGAACGGTTGGCGTTAATCCGACAACAGCATCGAAAGTCATCAAGGTCGCGTTGGGCACTGGCAATGCCGTGCCGGTCCGGCTGAACGATAGTGGGCTTCTGGGTGCCTCCGAATATACCATTAGAACGGCGAGCATCGATCTGGCCGCTCGCTATGCGTACTTCGGCACAGGAACAACGCCAGGGCTCATCGTTAAGGTGGCCTTGGGTGATGGAAACATGCCTCCCAGCCGTGCAAGCGGCATAGCTCTAAACGCGGGTGAAAATACGATCGTTTCGTCCGCCATCGACTCTATAAATGGCTATCTTTATTTCGGAACAGGCACCGGACATCTGGTGAAATTTGGAAATAGCGCCGGAGGCGGCGCGCCTGCACGCAAGAATGTTTTGGCGCTCAACGGGGGCGACTGCAGCAGCATGTCCATCGATGCTCCGAACAAACATCTTTACCTCATCTCGAATCAATCGTTCTTCAACAACCTGGTCATCAAAGTAAATGTGAACGTCGCCGATACGGCTGCGCCGATATCAGTGGCTTCGACGGATGTCGGTGGTTTCTTCCGGTTCGGTTTTTTCTTTGGCGCGATCGATAGCATCTCCGGTTACGCATACGTTGGAACCACGAACGGCCCTGCCGATCCGCGCGGCGCAATCGGCAAAGTTCTACTGGGCGCTGGAACTGCGGCCCCGTCGCTCGTGCAGTTTGTCGACTATAATTCGGGACACGATAACGCAATCACGATCTCGGTCGATCCGGTGATGCAACGCGGCTATGTGGTCACGGCTCCCACGTTTGCTGGATCTGTCCTGCATCTGGACCTGAATGCCGGAAATGCGCCGCCGTCCCTGCGTGCGGGAAGCAACGGCATCAACAGTAATAATGGCCCCTCCTGCGCCGTGCTGAATTCGAGCGGGACTGTCAACTATGTTGGCATCAGTGATGGGCTGGTCAAACGAATCCCGACTTCAGGCGCGCAGACTTCATCCGGAACCTTTGGCGATTTCGGGAATAAGGTCATGGTGATCGATTCCAACGACCAATATCTCTACCTGGCCAGCACCTCCTCTTCTCCGATATTGCGAAAATTTGGAACCGGAGAAAACGGCACAACCTTTGGCGAGATCGATGCGGCGAACCGCCCCACCATGCCGGCTTTCGCAAGCAGTATCGTGATCGATACCGCCGGTGGGTATCTGTATGTGGGAACCAATAACGGCCAAGTGCTGAAGTACGCGCTCAATGGTACCCTGGCGCCTTCATTGGTGGCGGGCGGAGCGTTGAATGCAGCGCCCGGCTTCAATCTGACAAGCGCGGTCATCGATGTTTCCAATAGTTATGCATATTTCGGCGCGTCCACGGGCGTGGGAAGCCCAGGCATGATTCTCAAAATTGCGCTGGGTGCCGGAGCTGCTGCGCCCACGCTTACGGCCTCTACTTTTGTGAATAGTGATGAGAACTCGCTCCGCGCAGCAGCGATTGATTTGTCGAATGACGTGGCATACTTCGTCACCAGCTCCGCGCCTTCGAAAGTCATCAAGATTGGCCTTCCCCCCGGCGCAGCCGCGCCCGTGAGGGTGGGTGCCATAACATTCGACTCCGGCGAGAATTCGGCCCGCGCCGCGGCACTCGATACAACCACCGGTTACCTTTATGTGGCCTTGGCTATCGCGCCGGGCCGCGTGATCAAGGTCGCGACATCCCACAATGGCAGAATGAATGCGTCGCGCATCCTCATTGCCGACAACGCTTCGCTGGACGAGATGCATTTCTATTCGCACGTTGCCAGTGGAAACATCAGGCTGGCGCTTTACGACAACTCTGCCTCGAAACAATTGCTCTGGAGTTCAGGCCCGGTTGCAGCGCCTGTGGGGGATCTCATCGTTCCCATCTCCAGCGGCAGTCCTTCAAAGGTAAGCGTCGCTCCAGGCACGTATTGGTTGGCGTGGCAGAGCGATTCAACTTCAAGCGTTCCCAGCTATACGGCAGGACAGTTTGGCGATGGCTTCTACATGGACCTTTCCTTTGGGCCATTCCCGGCCACGCTCACAACGGAAACCCTTTCGGACGAACGCTGGACTCAGCTCGTGCGCTATACCAAGCGTCCCAATTTCCGTATCACCGGTTCGGCCAGCCAGACCGCTGGCAATAGCCAGAATATCACCATCACCGCGCTCGACCAGGCCGGAGCCGCTCTGACCTCCTACACTGGCAACCATACGCTCACGTTTACCGGCGCAAGCCAGCCTGTTCTGCCCGGCACACCCACGATCAACGGTTCGGCGCTGGATGTGCCTGTGGTTATCAATTTTAACGGCAGTGGCTCGGCCACGGTGGCAATGGTGTTGCGGCGCGCGGAAGCCGTCAGTATTTCCTGTGTCGATCCGGCGCTGAGCGCAGTTACAACCATCCCGCTGAACGTGAATGTAGTTCCCAACATCACAAACCACCTGTTCCTGGCTGGCCTTTCCACGGTGGATGCCGGTGTAGCCAACACCATCACCCTTACTGCCCGCGATACACAGGGAAATACGACAACCTCTTTCGCTGGATCGAAGTTGAGCAGCTTCGGCGGCGGCAGCAACTCACCTGACGGTAATGTGCCCACCTTCGACGGTGTCAATCAGGGCACTGCAGTGAGTATCAACTTCGTGGCTGGAGTTGGAACTGTCAGTGCCTGCCTATTCAGAGCCTCAACGCAAAACCTGACGGTTAATATTGGCGGAATCGTGCAGAACGTGGCTCTTCCCATCACGGTCCGTGCGCTGGATCTTTTCAAGTACAGCGTATCGGGGCCAACCACGGCGACCGCGGGTGTCGTTCGCACGTTCACTATCTTCGCGCTGGACGACTACGGCAACACCGCTGTGAGTACTAACGGTCAACTGCTTCTTGACTTCAGCAGCGCCAACTCCAGTCCCAACGCCACGGCACCCTCCGCCAATGGCCAGAATTTCTTGAATGTGCCGCTGGTTTTCGCGAATGGCGTGGGCAGTGCGTCGGTGATTCTGACCAAGGCCGAGACAGTCCCCTTGAGAGTGGCCGGCGGAGGATTTAGCACGCCCGTTGCATTGAATGTGGTGGTTTCGCCGAACGTGGGCGCCTCGATTGATATCGCTGGAACGGCCACGCAGATACAGAATGCGTCTCAGACATTGAATGTGACAGTTAAAGACAGCCTCGACAATGTGGCTACATCCTATGCCGGAACACTGGCCTTTACCTGCAGCGACGCGTCTGCTGTCTTCACGCCCGCCTCGCGCGTCATGACCGGACTCAACGGAATCACGACCACCAGCCTCCAATTGAAAACGCAGGGCGTGCAGACGGCACGCGCGACTGACACTCTCACTCAAGCTCTCTTCAAGACGCTCAACATTACATGCAACGCGGGAACAGTGCAGACTGTGTCCGTCAGCGCGGGCTCGCTCCAGAGCAAAACAGTCGGCACGATGTATACCACTAAGCTGAAGGCGCTGGTGCGCGACGCCGGCGGACTGCCGCTTTCGGGTGTTAACGTGACGTTCACCGCGCCGGGATCCGGAGCCAGCGGCACATTCGACGCGGCAACAACCGTGGCCACCGACGCGGCCGGCATCGCGACCGCGCCGAGCTTCACCGCCAATACGGTTCCCGGCGCGTTTGTCGTCACTGGAGCTGTCGGCGCTCAATCCGCCTCGTTCAATCTGACCAACACCGAAGGCGCGCCTTTCTCCATTTTTGCCACGCAGGGCTCTGGGCAGTCGGCGATTCTTGGCGGCTCGTTTGCAACCGTGCTTCAGGCGCGCGTGGTCGATCAGTTCAATAACCCCGTCCCTGGTGTTTCGGTGAACTTTACCGCCCCCGGCGCCGGCGCAACCGGCACATTCACCGGCCCTGTATCGAGCATGTCGGCAACGACCAATGCAGCGGGCGTTGCTACCGCCTCGGCGTTTACCGCCAACGCCATGCTGGGCTCCTTTACAGTTACGGCCACAGTTCCCGGACTCTCGACCCCGTTCAGTCTGTTCACGATCAACGATGCCCCCAGCTTCACCGTGGGCGGTGCGCTCAGTGTTGCTGAAGACAGCGGAGCCTACAGTGCCCCGAAGCTGGGCAGCATCCAATCGGGCGTGAATGCTTCGGCTCAGACACTTATTTTCATGGCAAGCAATGACAATACAACGCTCTTCAGCGTGCAACCCGCGCTCAGCCCCACCGGCGTGCTCAGCTTTACGCCGGCGCTCGATGCCGTCGGCGTGGCGACAGTGACTGTGCGCGCGCAGGATGACGGCGGCACGGCGAACAATGGCAGCGATACAAGCGCGCCTCAAACATTCACAATCACGCTCACGCCGCTCAACGACGCCCCAACGCTCGATCAGCCCGCCAATGCCGTGGTGCTAGAAGACAGCGGCGCGGGCACCATCGCGCTGACCGGAACCACACCCGGTCCCGGCGAAGCAGGGCAATCGCTCTCCTTTACGTATACATCCAGCGTTTCGACGCTGATCCCCAATCAGACCACGCCTCAAACCGTGACCGGGAATTCCGCGCTGCTGAACTTCACCCCCGCGGCTAATCAGACCGGGACAACGATTCTGACGATCACGCTGCTCGACAATGGGGCAAGCGGCGGAGCCAACGTCAACAGCGTGACACGGACCTTGAACATAACGGTGCTGCCCGTAAATGATCCGCCGGTATTCACGCTTGCCGGAAACGCTTCGGGCATCGAAGACTCTGCAACCACCATCGCCAATCAAGCAGCGGTTATTTCTAATGGCGGCGCAGCCGACGAAGCGGTGCAGTCTGTCAGTTACCTGGTCAGCAACAATAATCCGAACTTGTTCTCTGTCGAACCGGCGATTGACGCTGCGGGAACGCTGAGCTTTACGCCGGCGCCGGACGCGACCGGCAGTTCAGTAATTACCGTCCGCGCGCAGGATGACGGCGGAACCGGAAATGGAGGTATCGATACAAGTGCCGCGCAGACTTTTACTCTTACCGTTTCTCCGCTGAATGATGCCCCCTCGCTCGATCAGCCCGCAAATGTCACTGTCGTTGAAGACAGCGGAACAACGACTATTCCGTTGACTGGAATTACTTCTGGAAATAGCGATGCGGCGCAGACGCTTTCATTTACGTACACATCGAACGCACCGTTGCTGATTCCAAGCCAGAGCACCGCGCAGCTTGTCACCGGCAACTCTGCGTTGCTCAGCTTCACGGCGCAGCCCAACCTTGCCGGCACGGCTATTCTGACAATCACACTGATCGATAACGGCGCTGCTGATGCCACGAACTTCAACAGCGTTTCGCGCAACGTGACGATTACTGTTCAGCCCGTCAACGATGCCCCCGTTTTCACCCACGCCGGAAACGTCACGGTTCTTGAAGACAGCGGTGTAGCCACGATCGCTCAGATTATGTCGGTGCAGCCCGGCGCAAACGACCCGGCTCAAAACTATACTTATCTTGTGAGCAACAGCGATCCTGTACTCTTTGCTCTTCAGCCGGCGATTAGTTCGGCGGGATCGTTGACGTTCATGCCGGCGCCCAATGTGTTCGGCATCGTCACGGTAACCGTGCGCGTGCAGGACGATGGAGGCACGGCCAATGGCGGACAGGACATTAGCGCAGCGCAGAGTTTCACGATTACAATCAGTCCTCTCAATGACGCTCCCACGCTGGACCAGCCCGCGAACGTCACTGTGTTCGAAGATAGCGGCACCACAACCGTCGCCCTGACGGGAATCACCGCCGGCGTGGGTGAGTCAACGCAAACTCTGAGCTTCACATATGCATCCAGTGCGCCCGGTATCATTGCCAGCCAGTCCGCGCCGCAGGTCGTCACCGGTAATTCAGCGCTGCTGAGCTTCACTCCGCTAGCCAATGCAAACGGCACCACGGATCTGACTATTACCCTGATTGACAATGGCGGCACTGGCGCAGGCGACGTCAATAGCGTCACCCGTGTTCTGCGCGTCAACGTTCAGCCCGTTAACGATGCGCCCATTGCCACCGGGCAGACGCTCAGTGTCATCGAACGCAATCCGCTGGCGCTGGCCTTGAGCGGCACGGACATCGATAGCGGCATCTTAACTTACACTGTCGTCTCCACGCCGCAGCACGGCGCGCTATCCGGCTTATCACCCAATCTGACCTACACGCCGGTGACCGGCTACGTTGGACCCGACAGCTTCACCTTCAAAGCCAACGATGGGCAATTGGATTCGGCACTCGGTACGATCTCAATCACCGTTCAGACCAACAACGCGGTGCCCAGTGTCACCGCGATCAGCCAGACGGCCGGCCGGATCAATCAGACTCCATTCCCCCTGAACGTGACAGGCACCAACTTTGTCAATGGCTCGGTGGTGATCTGGAATGGCGCGGCGCTGGCCACAACCTTCGTCTCTGCGACGCAACTCAATGCGTCGGTCGCTGCGATCAACCTGATGGATGCGGGGCGCATTCCCGTCGCCGTGCAGACTCCGGTCCCCGGTTTTGCAGAATCGAATGCACTGGAATTCTTCCTCTATTCGGGAACGGTGGGCAACTGGATCGTCACCACCACCAGTGATTCGGGCCAGGGTTCGCTTCGTCTGGCTCTGGCATCGGCGCGCAACGGCGACACAATTTCCTTCGATGCAACCGTCTTCGATCTGGTGAATTCGGATGCGGCGACGTTAATCAACGTGCTCGATGCACTGCCCGCGATGGACGACGGATCGGTCACCATCGACGCCTCCAACCGGCGCGTGACCGTCAATGGCAGCGGAGCAAATTCGGCCTCCGGTCTGGTCATCACTTCCAACGACAATCGCGTGCTGGGCCTGAATATCATCGGCTTCAGCCGTTCGGGCATCGCCATAAACAGCGGCGCTCAGCGCAACATGATCGGCGGCAATCGCAAGATTGGAAGCAGCCCCAACGGCCAGGGGTTGCGGCTCAGCGGCAACGGCGCCTTCGGTGTTGAAATCAGCGGCATAGGAACAAACGAGAACACCATCCGCGGTTGCTGGATCGGACTGGACGCGGCGGGAACGGCCGCGCAGCCAAATCTGGCAGGTGTCCTGATCAAGGGCGGCGCCAAACTCAATACGGTTGGCGGCGTCGCCGATGGTGAAGCCAATATCATCAGCGGCAATGCGTTTGAAGGCGTCACCGTCTCCGGTACAGGCACGGATCAGAACGCCGTAACAGGCAACGGAATCGGAGTCGCCGGCGTCGACGCCGTTCAAGCGCGTGGATACTCGGCCGGATCACGAATCTTTGCGCGTTCTGCAATTGGCAATGGCAGTTCAGGCGTCTTCCTCTCGCAGGGAACGCAGAGTACCCAGGTCGGGGGCGACACCACGGCACAAGCAAACAACGTGGCAAACAACGGCGGCAATGGCGTCGAAGTTCGCGCGTTGTTGTCAAAACGCAATGCGACGCGCAACAACAGCATTACGCGCAACGGTGGCGGCGGCATCGCGCTCTTCGATGGCAGCAACGGCGGCGTGCGACGCCCGATCATCAGCAAGATCAGTTACGTAAAGGCCGCTTCGCGCGCATCCAGTCGCGCTTTTGTCCGTGCACTGGTTTCTATGCAGGGAACCGTTCCGCCAGACGACAACGGGGTAGTGCGCAACGGAACGGTTGAGGTCTTTACCGATTCAGGAGCGCAGGGAGAAACATTTGCCGGCCGGGCGCAGGCCGTCAATGGTGTCTGGTCGCTGGAAATAGAGACCGGGCAGGCTCTGAACATCACCGCAACGATGACCGACACTGACGGCAACACGTCCGCATTCGAAGTCTTCAAAGGACCAATTCTTGCAAACGATTCTTTGAACGGAGTAGTCGGACAGGCACTGAGCTACACGATCAGCGCAACAGGTTCGCCGACGGCCTTCGACGCCGCCCCGCTGCCTGCCGGCCTGAGCGTCAACACAAGCACGGGAATCATTTCCGGCACGCCCACCGCTGAAGGAACAAGCACTGCCGGACTCACCGCAACGAACGCGGGGGGCACCGCAAAGGCAGCCTTGACAATCACCATCGCCCCGACGCCAAGCTCCGCGGTTATCACAAGTTCATTGACCGCCAGCGCGACACAGAATGTTCCGTTCAGCTATGATATCGTCGCAAGCGGCACCGCACCCTTTGTCTATACCGCGATCGGCCTTCCGGAAGGATTGTCTCTAAATGGAGCCACGATCGGCGGTACACCCACCCGCAGCGGAGCTGTCGACGTGCTCATCAGCGCGTCCAATGGGATCGGCAGTTCGCAGCGCGTCCTGCGTCTGAGCATCGTCCCGGTGGCCGGATCTGCGAACAGCGCTCCACAAATATTCTCGCTGCCGTCGGCCAGCACATCTACTCCGCGAGTCGGATCGCCAGTCGTCTTCACCGCCGCGGCCGGAGACCCGGACAATAATCTGCTCGCCTACACTTGGGATTTCGGAGATGGCACCTCGGGGACAGGCCCGAATCCGTCGCACATTTACGCTGTGCCTGGAAACTATGTGGTTAGTGTGCTCATTACCGACGGTATCGAAACGGTCAGTAACAGCTTTGCAGTCACCGCCGTGTCTCCCGGACAGGTCGATCCGCTCGCGTTAGACAGCGATGGCGACGGATTCACCAATGCGATCGAGCTTGCACTGGGCACTGGTGTTGGTGACGCCGCATCGACGCCCTTCAACCTGGGCGCCAGCACGCCACAGCCTTTGAATCTGCAGCGTCTTTCCGTGCGTCTGAATTTCATCAAGGCCTCAAAGGATTCTATCGAACTGGGCGGCACGCTGCCTCTGCCGGAAGGATTCACCCCCCAAGGTGGAACGCTACTCATCGTCGATGTTGGTGGCGTGGTGAAGCAGATGCTGCTGAATCCGCAGGGACTGGCCAAGGCTGGAAACGATAGTTTCAAATTGCGTGTCAAGCGTTCGGCGAAGGTCACGGGCATAGTTGGAAGCAGATTCATGGCGAAGTTCAGCAAAAGCGACTTCGACATTCCGTTGGCCGACGAAAAAATCACTGGAGAAACGGATATGACCCGCGCGCCGCGCACCGTCGTGGTGACGATCCTGTTCAACGGAGCGCTCTACCAGAAATCGCAGAACGTGCTGTACTCCGCCCGCGCCGGAAAGTCGGGGCGAGCGAAGTAGTTTCGCACAGCCCGACGAAGAGCCGGGGCGTGATCGGAATGTTTATAGTACAGGCGCCTCGGTTTCCATAGCGGCCAGGGAGTCGCGATTTTCGGATGTCTTCTTGCGCAGCTTCTGCTTCGTGCTCTGGGCGAAGCCGGACGGGTCCAGCTTCTTCTTCAGGTCTGTCGTCAGAAACACTCCGAACTTGAGCTCGCGCACGGCGGCAATAAACTTTTCCATAGCAGTGGGTGCAAGCTCGCCCGCCAGTTTGCTGTCCATCACTAGAACCATCGCTGATCCGATGTTGATGGATGTTGCCGCATCTAGGGGATTGAGCGTGAGCCCGCTCAGCTGCTCGATCAAGGTTTGTGGCGACGCCTCAGAATCTGTCGCTTGGACAATGGCGAAAGTGACTTGGCCGGGAGCGGCTATGGCCGGAGCTCGTTCGGTCTTCTTAAGCTTTTTATGCGCTCGCTGTTTCGCAGCCGCTCTTTTCATGGAGTCCGGTCCGGCTGCGACTACCTCATTCTGTTTTTCGGGGGGCAACGTTGCAATTACTGCGGCGTTGCTAATTGAGATTTCTTTTTTGTCCAGTGCGTTGACAAGTTCTGGCGTGCCCTGCTCAACGGTCTTTGCTGCCTGGCGGTAGGTCTCAGCGTTGCCGAAGCCCGCTGATGTTGCTGCGAGTTCCGCGGACTCGCGGCCTTTCAATTCCCCAATATTTTGGGGATTATCCCGGCCACGTCGCTCACGCGGAAGCTTGGCTTCAATCGCCCTGGCGATGGCGACACGTTCGCTGGTGGTGAAATCTTTCCGCAGCTCGTTCTCGTCATACTCGCCAAGAACAATGTCTTCTATATCCACAACACGCACCGGAATGTGGGTCCAGCCGAGTATGTCGCGGCAGGCCATCAGTCTGCGCATGCCGCAGACCAATTCCATAGAGGGCGTGATGACGATGCTCTGGGGTAGGGACGCGCGCTCCTTAATTGACTTGGCGAGCGGTTTAAGATCCCCGAGGTCAGTTCTGAAACGCTTACCGATGATTATGTCTTTAATGCGAACGTTATTAGGCTGAAGTGATGAATCGTTGCGGTGGAGAGTCTCATTTGAGTCCAAAATGAGCGCTGGTTTTTCGGGTGGGGACTTCGCAGTCTCAGAAAGTTCCGGAGCCTTTGGGACAGCTTTGGGCTCCTGGCTGCAGGTCTCAATCTGCGCAGTCCAAGCGACCGTTGCCGATGATGAAATGCACTTACTCGTAACACCGGCGCTCTTCATCGATTCCCACTCTTCTCTTGTCACCAGGAGCTCTCTGCTTTTCGGGCTGCGATCTGGGCCAACAAGCCCGCGCTTTTCCAATTGCGCCAGTGTTTCGTGGGCTTGGATAAGATTGCCTTGCTGCTTTTTCAAGAGCTGGGCGTTTACGCGGCCACGGGCGATGAACAATTCTATGGCAGCAGCAATCTGATTCTCTTCATTGTTGTCGATCAAGTTCGCAGAAGTTGCGATCGGGATTGAGGGCGACGCAGCCAGCCCCGTTACGGTGCCGATGATGTCCCTTTTCTTTTCCAAGAGCACGTCGTGTTTCAAATCGGTGTCACTGATCATTGCTGGTTCCTTTTTAGATTTGTTTGCCAGGCGCTGACCTGGCCGGATCGCGTGTGCCAACGCACAC
>Ga0163144_10024050_pt1 | contig 11973 bp, 9 predicted proteins | sample OliLak19BULKMAT1_FD_123175 | JGI IMG/M metagenome (GOLD analysis project Ga0163144, IMG submission 123175) | Freshwater microbial mat bacterial communities from Lake Vanda, McMurdo Dry Valleys, Antarctica - Oligotrophic Lake LV.19.BULKMAT1 | ecosystem: Environmental > Aquatic > Freshwater > Lake...
CGCCAGCGCGCGTCAGACCGGGGCCAAAGCGGGCCGGCAGCAGCGCGTCACTGGCCTTCACGCGCAGGTGCGCACCGACGCCGGTGGCGAGCACGAAGCCGAGCAGACCGGCGACGAACGTCAGGTGCACGGCGGCGCGCTGCGCGCCGAAGAGGCCGTGGCCGAACAGCTCGCGGCCGAGCAGGTCGGCAACCAGGGCGCCCGCAGCGATGACGATGGCGAGCACCGCAACCGCCTTCTCGACCGCCTGCAGCCTGTGCAGCGCGCGGCCGATGCCGGCGCCGCGCGCGTCGCCTTGCGCCGTCACTCAGCGCTCTTTGCGGGCCGTCTGCAGCTCGCCGAACAGTGCCGCCGCCGCCGGCCCCATCTTCTCGACGTAGGCCAGCTGGCCGGGCGCAACCAGGTCGAACCAGACCTTGCGCTGCGCGTCGCTGAGGCGGTGCACCTTGCCGCCCTCGCTCTCGAACTTCGCCATCAGCGGGCCCTCGGCCGCGCGCACCTCGCCGCGCAATGCGGCGTAGGCAGGCACGGCTTTGCGGATGCCGTCCTGCTGCTGCGGCGTCAGCTTGACCCAGGCCGCCTTGTTGACGACGACACCATTGAAGAGGTGCGTGTGCCGAGTCAGCGTCACGTTCGGCGCACTCTTGGCCGCCGGCGTGGTGATGTAGTAGACGAACGGCAGGTCGGCGCCTTCGACGAGCCCCTGTTCTAGGCCCGGGAACATCTCGCCGAGCGGCAATTGCACGCCGTTGACCCCCAGGCTGCTCCAGAAGAACTGCGACGACGCCGCCGGCGAAACGCGTATCTTCTTGCCCTTGACGTCGGCCGGCGTCAGCAGCGCGTTCTTGCCGACGACGTCGTTGAAGCCGGTCTCGGCCATGCCGATCAGGACCAGGCCCTTGGCATCGAGAATGGGGGCGACGATGCGCATCGCGTGCCGGTCGAGCACCGCATCGCCCTCGGCCGGCGTAGCCCACAGGTAGGGCGTCGCGAAGACCGCCATCTCGGGCGCCACCGAGGCCAGCCCGAGGACGGAGATGACGCCGACCTGGAGCCGGCCACGCACGACCTGCTGCAGCGCTTCCTGCTCGCTGGCGACGAACTGGAACTCGGTCTTCAGCGCGCCGCCGCTGCCGCGCATGATCGCCTCGGCGATGCGCACGTGGTGGTCGCGCAGCAGCCCCGGCTGCGCCGCCGAGGTGATGCGCCATTCTTCCTGGGCGGCGGCGGGCCGCGGCAAGCCGCCGAGTGCTGCGGCCAGCAACGCTGCCGCAGCAGCACCGAGCAGCGAGCGCCGTCCGCAGCCGGCGCGCAGGCGGCGGGGAAAGTGGGGGCAGTTCATGTCATGTCTCCTTGGTGGTCGTTCGTGGGTCGGTGGCTTCAATTGACCGCCCGACTGCGGTCTTTCCAGAAAGGCTCGCGCAGCACCCGCTTGAGCAGCTTGCCGCCCGGGTTGCGCGGCAGCTCGGCCAGGACGTCGATGCTGCGCGGGCACTTGTAGTGCGCCAGCCGGGCGCGCATGAACTCGATGATCGCGGCCGCCTCCACCTGCGCACCGGGCTTGATGACGATGCAGGCCTTGACCGACTCGCCCCAGGTCTCGTCAGGCACGCCGATGACGGCGGCATCGGCGACGGCCGGGTGCTGCAGCAGCGCGTTCTCGACCTCGGCCGGGTAGACGTTCTCGCCACCCGTGACGATCATGTCCTTGATGCGGTCGTGGATGGTGAGCAGGCCTTCGCGCAGATAGCCGGCATCGCCGCTGCGAAACCAGCCGCCGCGTTCTCCGCGGCCTTCGGGGAAGGCGCGCTCTGTGGCCTCGGCGTCGCGCCAGTACGCCTTCAGGTTGCGGATCGACTCGATCCAGATCTCGCCGACCTCGCCCTCGCGCAGCGGCGAGCCGCTGACCGGATCGACGACGCGCAGGGCCGCGCCTGCGGCCGCCCGGCCCGCCGAGCGCAGCAGGTGCACATGCGCCGGAGACGACAGGGCGCGCCGGTGTTCATCCGGCATGAGAAAGGTGACCGGGCCCGACACCTCGGTCAGGCCGTAGACCTGCAGGAAGTCGCAGCCGAAGGCGGCGATCGAATCGATGAGCAGCCGCTCGGAGATCGGCGAGCCGCCATAGGCGATCAGGCGCAGCCCCCGGTAGTCGCCGCGGCGCACGTTCGGCTGCTGCAGCATGAAAAGAAGCATCGCCGGGACGAGGAAGGCGTGAGTGATGCCTTCGCTGCCGATGGCGTCGATGAACGCCGCCGGATCGAAGCTCGGGAAGGCGACGGTGCGACCGCCGGCGAACACCGTCAGCAGCAGCATCGTCATGCCGGCCACGTGGAAGGTGGGCAACGGGTTGCCATTCACGTCGCCAGCGCCGAAGCCCCATTCGCCGGCGACGGTCTCGCACGTCGAGAGCAGTCCGCGGTGCGTGAGCACGACGCCTTTGGGCAGGCCGGTCGTGCCGGAAGAATAGAGCTGCAGCGCGTCGTCGTCGGCAGCCAGCTCGACGGGCGAGAAGCACGCGGCGTGCTCGCCGCACCAGTCGGCAAACGACAGGGCAGCGCCCTCGGTGCGCTCGGTGCAGACGACCCGGCGCAGGCGTGGCAGCGGCGCGCCGGCTGCGGCCGACAGGAAGCCGGCGTCGGCCAGCACGAACACGGCCTCGCTGTGGCCGAGCACGTAAGCCACCTCGCCGGCCGCCAGGCGCCAGTTCACCGGCACGCACACCGCCCCGAGCTTGCACGCGCCGAGCATGAGCAGAAGGCACTCGATGTGGTGCTGCGTGAGGCAGGCGACGCGGTCGCCGCGCCCGACGCCGATCGCGCCGAGCGCGGCCGCGACGCGGCTGCTCTCGCGATCGAGATCGGCAAAGCTCAGCACGCGATCGGCGCAGCGGATCGCCGCGTCCTGCGGCCGCTCACGCGCCTGGCGCTGGACCGTGTCGACGAGGCTGAGGTCGGCCATGGAGAACCCTGCGGCGCCGGTCAGAAGTCCATCGCCGCGAGGGTGCCTTCGCGGATGGCGCGCACCGCGTCGAGCTCGCCGGCCTGGCGGGCACCGCCGACCAGCACCGGTGTCAGTCCGGCCGCGCGCAGCGGCGCCTCGAGCGCGCGCAGCGGCTCCTGGCCGGTGCACAGCACGATGCTGTCGACTTCGAGCAGGCGCGGCTGCCCGCCGATGCGAATGTGCAGCCCGTGCGGGCCGACCCCGTCGTAGGCGACGCCGGCGAGCATCTGCACACCGCGCCGCGCGAGCAGCGTGCGGCGGATCCAGCCGGTGGTCTTGGCCAGCCCGGCGCCGACGCGCTCGGGCTTCCTTTGCAGCAGCCAAAGCTGGCGCACCGGCTTCGGCGACACCGGCGGCACGAGTCCGCCGGCGACGCTGCTGCCCAGATCGATGCCCCACTCGGCCACGAAGCAGGCCGCTTCGGCGACGGCCGCCGCGTCCGCGTGCGGCGCGGCGCCTGCGCCGCCGTGCGTCAGCAGCTCGGCGACGTCGAAGCCGATGCCGCCGGCGCCGACGATCGCGACCCGCGGGCCGACCTGGTGTCGGCCGGCGATCACGTCGGCGTAGCCGGCGACCTTCGGGTCGCCCGCGCCGGGCCATTCGACACGCCGGGGCGTCACGCCGGTCGCCAGCACAACGTGCGCGTAGCGGCCGGCGACGAGATCGGCGGCGGTGACGGCGCAGCCGAGCCGCTGTTCGACGCCGAGGAGTGCGAGCCGGCGCCCGAAGTAGCGCAGCGTCTCGCCGAACTCCTCCTTGCCGGGAACCCGGCGGGCGAGGTTGAACTGGCCGCCGATATGCGGCTCGCTGTCGAAGAGCGTCACTTCGTGGCCGCGCTCCGCCGCGGTGACGGCGCAGGCCAGGCCGGCCGGCCCGGCCCCGACGACCGCGATGCGGCGACGCACGCGCGCCGGCACGACGACGATCTCCGTCTCGCGACAGGCGCGCGGGTTCACCATGCACGAGCTGACGCGGCCGGCGAAGCTCTCGTCGAGGCATGCCTGGTTGCAGGCGATGCAGGTGTTGATCTCGTCGACACGGCCGGCGGCCGCCTTGCCGACGAACTCCGGGTCGGCGAGCAAAGGCCGCGCCATCGACACCAGGTCGGCGTCGCCGGCCGCGAGCACGGCTTCGGCCACCGCGGCGTCGTTGATGCGGTTGCTGGCCACGACCGGCAGGCCGATCTCCCCTCTCAGCCGCCGGGCGACGCCGGCGAAGAGCGCCCGCGGCACCATTGTGGCGATCGTGGGCACCCGCGCCTCATGCCAGCCGATGCCGGTGTTGACGAGCGTCGCGCCGGCGGCCTCGACAGCCCGGGCGAGCGCGACGATCTCGGCCCAGGTGCTGCCGCCTTCGACGAGGTCGAGCATCGACAGCCGGTAGATGATGACGAAGCGGGCCGACGTGCGCCCGCGGGTGCGCCGCACCGCCTCGACAGCGAAGCGCATGCGGTTCGCGTAAGCGCCGCCCCAGGCGTCGCTGCGCTGGTTGGCGCGCAGGCTGAGGAACTGGTGGATCAGGTAGCCCTCGGAGCCCATCACCTCGACGCCGTCGTAGCCGACGCCTTCAGCGCGCTCCCCAGCACTGGCGTAGTCGTCGAGGGTGCGCTCGATGTCGCCTTCAGTCATGGCGCGCGGCGTGGCGGGCGACACCGGGCTTTTCAGCGCCGACGGGGCCACGCCGTCGGCATGGTGCGCGTAGCGTCCGGCATGCAGCAGCTGCAGGGCGATGAGGCCGCCTTCGGCGTGCACCGCCGCCGTGATCGGCCGGTGACGCTCGGCCTCGTCGTCGTTGCAAAAGGCGCTCATGCCGGCCCACTGCACGCCTTCGGGGCTGGGCGAGAGGCCGCCACTGACGATCAGCGCCACGCCGCCGCGCGCCCGCTCGGCGTAGTAGGCGGCCAGACGCAGATGGCCGTCGGGCGCCTCCTCGAGCCCGGTGTGCATCGAGCCCATCACGACGCGGTTGCGCAGCACCACCTCGCCCAGCGCGAGCGGCGCGAGCAGGTTCGGATAGCGGGCGGGTTCGGCAGCGGGCATCGGGCGGTGGCCGGCGCGGGGCCGGGCTGGCGGGCGCAGCTTAGGCCGAGCGCGACGCCGCGTCTTGCGCGAAGTGGTCGCCTGCGGCCACAAAAGCGGCCGGCTCGACGAGGCGGGCCCGATGCTTGTCGATCAATCGCGCGGGGCCGTAGGAGAGCTTGCTCTGGCGAAAACCCGGGTGGCCGAGGTCTTGCTCGAAGTTGAGGAAACGCAGGTCGTTGCCGAGCGAGCGGCAAAGTTGCTGGAACATGTGCGGGTAGAGACCCGGGAAATGCATGCGCGCTTTGGCAAATCGCACCGCCCAGACGCCGGCATGCAGCCGCTCGGCCAGCACGAAGCCGCCCGGCTCACCGTCGACGTGGTGCAGCTGGCCTGCGAGGCCGAGCCGTTCGGCATCGGCAAGCGCCGCGCGGCAGGCCGGCTCGTCGGCGTCGCCGGCCGCCTTGCCCTTGTCACGCGTCCAGCCCGCGAGCACCGCGCACGCTGCTGCCTCCTCGGCACGGCCATAGGCCACCGTGGTCACGCGGTGGTCGGCGAGCAGCTGGTGCACCTGGCGCCGCTTGTTCTGCAACATGCGGCCGGGGAAGTGGAGCAAGGTGCGCGCGCTGTAGAGGTAGTCGGCGTCGGCGCGCTCAGCCCGCACTTCGAACCGCCTCGGCGGCAACTGCGCGACCTGCGACTCGGCCAGAGGGTAGAGAACGTCGCGGCCGCGCAGCAGCGCCGCCAGGGACTCGGGTGGCACGGCACGCAGGTCGAACAGCGGCATGACGTGCCGCGCGCCGTCGTAGGTGACGCCGGCGATCGCCGGCCACGGCCCGGCACGCCATTCGTAGCGGTGGACATCGTTGAACAGCAGCAGGTTGGTGAAGCTGTACTCCGACGGGCAGCCTTCTCCAAGCGCAGCGCCGGTGCGGGCCAGCCAAGGCACGAGCGTCTGGCGGGCGGCTTCGGACAGCGGGTTCCAGGGTGCTGTGAAACCGTGCGGATCAGCGGCCATCGGTGTCGTCGACGTCGATGCGGCGCACGCCGGGCCCCGGGCCCACCGCCGCCTCACCAGCGAAGCACTGCGCCACCGCCATCCAGCGGGCGGCGGTCAGGCCTTCGACGCGCAGCCGCGTGTCGGCGACGTGGCGGCGCTGCGTCACGACGAGACAGAAGTCTTCGGCCGGGCCGCTGATCCGCTCGGCCGACGCGGGCTCGCCCCAGGTCCACGGGGCTTCGCCCGGCCCGGTCAGCGCCACGAAGGGCGCCTGCGGCGGCGCGACGAGGCCGCGAACGACGAAGCTCCAGGCGAAGGTCGCGACGCCGAGGTGGGCGATGTGGGCAAGTCGCGCATGCACCGGCCGGCGCTGCCGCACGGCGTCCCAGACATCCTGGCCATGGGCCCAGCACTCCATCAGCCGGGCCGTCGCGAACGAGCGCGCGCTCATTGTCGGCCCGTACCAGGGCAGGCGGTCGCGTGGTGCGAAGGCGGTGAGCCGGTCGACGAGCTGACCGAAGCCGGGCCGCCAGCGCGCCACCAGAGCCGGCCCGTCGAGGTGGCCGTAGGCGCTGCGGGCGATGGCGCTGATGGCTTCGCCACCGACGGTGGTGCGCTCGGTCAGGGTGCGGGCATCGCGGGCGAAGGCGTCGGCATCGTCGAGCGCCTGCAAGGCGGTCTCGTCGAAGTACAGCAGATGCGCGATTTCGTCCCAGGGCGTCCAGTGGAAGAAGCCGGTCGCGGCCTGCCATTGCGACGCGCTGAACGACTCGACCAGGTCGGCCAGTGCCTCGTACTCGGCGCGCAGGTCGTCGCACAGCGCCTGCATCATGGCGCGGTGCCGGCGAGGTTGTCGCTGTCTTTGTCGCTGTCTTTGTCGCTGTCTCTGTCAAGGTCGAGCAAGAAGGCAGGCACGCGCAGCGGCAGGTCGAGCAGCATCTGCGCGAAGCCCTTGCCGAGCGGATCCATCCGCATCGACGAGGTGCCGCCACCGCCGAGCGCCCGGTGCAGCACGAAGTTGACGGCGTCGATGCCCGGCACGTCGAAGCGTTGCACCGGCCCCTCAATGAGGTGTGCAAAGTAGCCGTGCACGACCTCGGGCGTCAGGGCCGCGAGCAGCCAGGGCAAGGCATCCGGCCGGCGCGCGATGACGCCGATGTTGACGAGGTCGCCCTTGTCGCCGCTGCGCGCCCAGGCGAGGCGGACCAGCGGCACGCTGACGACCGAGCCGGTGAAGGCCGCGAAATCGGCCGCTGCCGGCATCGGCGCGTCGGCGTCGGGGGGCTGCCGCGAAACCGTGCCTTCGGCCTGGCGGTCCGGCCTGTCGATCGGCAGGCCGTCGATCGACACTGCAACGACGACGTCGGCGCGAGGGCACATCAGACCGGCCTGTCTCACCACCGGCGAAACCGCCGGTCGGCCACCGCCCGGGCCCGTCGTGCCCGGCGCCCAAGAGGTGCCTGCAGGCGCGATCTCGCGCGCGAAGAGTTCCAGTGCCTCCTTCGTCGGATGGTCGGCGACGACGCGCATCATGACCTCGCGCGCCGCCCCGGCCCGCGCGTGCGGGCCGTACATCGTCTCGGCACCGATGACCTCCACAAGCGTGGCCGTGAAGGCCGGCCAGCCGCGCTGCGCGAGCATCCGGCCGCTGCGGGCGAGCACCGCCTCACCGGTACGGCGCGCCTTGGCCGCAGCGTCGATGCCGATGATCACCATGCTGCCGGCGCAGCGCCAGCCGTCGGCCCAGGTCATCGACACTTTCAACTGCGTGCCCGGCGCCCGCCCGCGCGCCCCGCTCACCCGCACCAGATCGGCGGCGACCTGCTCGATGCGCACGTGGGAGAAGTCGCAGTTCACGTCGGGCAGGCGATAGTCGGCCGGATCGCCGATCTCGTAGAGCAGCTGCTCGGCAACGGCCGCGCGGCGGACGACGCCGCCGGTACCCGGTGGCTTGCAGAGCGTGAAGCTGCCGTCGCTCGCCACCTCGACGACCGGGTAGCCGATCGTCGGCCAGTCCGGCACGTCTTCCCAGTCGGTATGCAGGCCGCCAGTGGCCTGGCAGGCGCACTCGATTAGGTGGCCGGCCAGACTGCCGGCGGCGAGCCGGTCGAAGTCGCCCGCGCGCCAGCCGAAGGCGTGGATGAGCGGGCCCAGCGTCACCGCGCTGTCGACGCAGCGGCCGGTGACGACGATGTCGGCACCGGCATCCAGCGCCGCGGCGATGGGAAAGGCGCCGAGGTAAGCGTTGGCGCTGAGTGCGGTCGGCGGCAGAGGCTGGCCGCGGACCATGTCGACCAGGCCGGCAGCCCGCCAGCCGGGCAGCTTCGCCGACACATCATCGCCCTCGACGATGCCGACGCGCAGGTCGAGCCCGACGTCGGCGATGAGCTCCTGCAGCGCCGCGGCGCAGGCGCGCGGATTCAGGCCGCCTGCATTGGCGACGACGCGAATGCCGCGCTGTGCGATCTGCGCGAGGAGCGGCCGCATCGCCGTCTGTACGAAGTCGGTCGCGTAGCCGGCAGCCGGGTCGCGACGGCGCTGTGCAGCAAGGATCGCCATCGTCGTTTCGGCGAGGTAATCGAAGACAAGGAAGTCGACCTCGCCCGAAGCCACGAGTTGCGCCGGGCCCTCGGCGCTGTCGCCCCAGAACGCCGAGGCGCCGCCGATGCGCAGCGCGCGGGAAGCGCTGATGGGATGAGTCATGGGCTGGGGGCGGCGCGCATGGCGCGATCCTGGGCGCCAGGAGCGGCAGCCGTCTTGCGCGAAGTGGCTGTCGTTCTCAGGCCCGGGCGTCGCCGCTGTAGATCGCCAGCCGGCGCGAGCCGGCGAACAGGTCGCGCGGACTCATGCCGAAGATCCGGCGCACGGTGTGGCTGAAGTGCGTCGAGTCGGGGTAGCCGCTGTCGAGCGCGAAATGGGCCAGGTTGAGACGGCGGTTGGCATGGTGCAGCAGCTCGCGCGCCCGCTTCCAGGTGCGAAAGGCGCGAAACGGCACGCCGACCTCGGCCTTGAACAAATGCAGGAAGCGCGATGTCGACAGGCCGCTCGCCTCGGCCGCCGCCCCGGCCGCATGCCCGGCGCACGGATGCTCGCGGATACGGCGTACCACCCGGTCGATGCGTGCATCCATCGTGCGTTCGCCCAGCGGCTGGCCGAACAAGGCGCAGTCGAGACGGTCGTCGTCGAAGGCAGCGCTCGCCCCCTCGAAGGAGAGTCGAACGCACAACGCGCGAAACCGCTCCGGCAAGTCCCCGATTGACAGCACGCCCCGGGCGGTACCCAACCGCTCACGCAGCTGCAACGGCTCGAGCGCCTCCGGTTCGATCAGCAGCGTGCCGACCATGCGACCCGATGAGCGCACCTGATGCGTCACGCCGGGCGGCACGACGGCCGCTTCGGCGGCGAGCCAGGCTCCGCCGCCAATCCTCAGCTCGAGCGGCTGCTCGATGGCCACATAGACGATCGTGGCGCCGAGGGCGTGCGGCGTGTGGCGGCCGAGCAGGCCCGCATAGAGCACCCGCCGCCGACTGATCCACATGACAGGGGCAACGGGTGGCGAAGGAAGGCGCATGCGTCGGCGGTCCAGGGGAGGTGCGCCATTGTCGGAAAGTACACCGACAATTCAGCGCGGGCTTATCCGTAGTCATGGACCGCTCGGTCAATCAAACCACCCGAGGGGCACGGCCAAGCTCATCGACGCACCCTTTTGCGCCGCGCCCGCACCGCGGTGGACTCCACCTCCAGCGATGCAGGTGACGCCGCCGGCGCAGCATCGGCGCCTGGCGGACCCAATGGCGCCTCGGCATCGGCCAGCATGCGCGCCAGCCGGTCTTTCAACTGCTCGGTGCTGAGCTGCTCACGCAGCCGCTCGATCATCAGCGGCAGGCTGAAGGGGCTGGGGCTGTTCAAGCTCACTAGTCTGAAGTTCCTCGGCGCCCCACCCGAATTTTCCTGTCGCATCAAGCACTTGGCTTGAAGTCGAGGTTGGGTTACTGACTACAGGTGGATGGCGTTGATGAGCGCCAGGGCGCGCTGCTGATGCGGCGTGGCGCTGGTCAGCACATTGAAGGTGGGCGAATCAGGCGCTGCGCCAGGGGTGCGGCAGGTGTTACTCACGACGGTTCCGAGATCGGCCAACAGGGTGGCGAAGCTGTGCGTGGGCTGGCCATCGGGCAGCGTGTGAGAGCTTGCCTTGTCTTGCGCTGACTTTGAACGTTTGGCCGGCGCCACGGGGTCGCGGGTGGCCTTGGCGGCTTGATCGGTATCGGCAAACAGCAGCGGCGCCCAGGCCTGACGCATATGCCACTCGACGTAGTAGGCCAGCATGCACAGGAAGATGTGCGCACGCACGCGGTCGGCCAGCCGGTGATGGATCGGGCGCACCTTGAGGTCTATCGTCTTCAGTGAGCGGAATGCCCGCTCCACGTTGGCCAAGGACTTGTAGTTGCGCACGCACGTGGGTGCATCCATCTGCGCCGCAATGAGCGAGGTGCGGATGATGTACAGCCCGTCCAGGGCGGCTTCGGCGTCGATGTGGTCTTGCCTGCGCGCCCAAGCCAGCGCTGCATCCTGGATGGTCAGCTCGAAGTGTTTGGCCACCTTGTACTTGTTGATGATCTTGCCCACGCGCACGCCAATCTTGTCTTGCCCGCTGAGCTTGCCGGAGTCCACGCTGGCCTTGACCTCCAGCAGGCTCGCCTCGGTGGCCTTGAGAAGCTCCTCGCGCTTGTGCACGCGCAGCTTGGCCAGAGCGTCGTTACGGCACGCCACCAGGCGCTCGCCTGGATAGTCCGGTGACTCCAGCTCGACCAGATTGCGCTCATCGAACAAACCCAGCTGCAACTGCCCCTGCTCGACCAAGGCGCGGATGGACACACTCTTCAAGGCCGTGATCCAGCCCATGCCATCGCACTCGCGCAGCTCATCGATGGCCTTTTGCGACACCATGCCGCGGTCGCCCACCATCACCACCTGCTGCAGGCCGAAGGCCTCGCGCACGCGCTGAACCGCGGGCATGAAGGTCTTGCTGTCAGCCGTGTTGCCCTCGAACACCGAGACCGCTACCGGGCAGCCGCGAACGTCGGTGAGCAGCCCGTAGTTGACCTGCAGCGTGCCGGGCTTGCCGTCGCGGCTGTAGCCGCGCCGAGCCAGTGGGCAGGTGTTGCCCTCGAAGTAGCTGGAGGACAGGTCGTACGGAACCAGGCCGCCATCGCTCAAGTGGCGAGCGGCCAGCTTGGCCTGGATCGCGTCTTGGCGCGCGAGCAGCCAGTCCATGGCCGCGTACAGATCGTCCTCATCGGCATCGGCCACGCCGAAGTCCTCGGCCAGGGTGGAGGTATGCCAACGCCGGGTGGTGGCCAGTTTGGTGTCGGCGTGGACGATGCGCGAGGCCACCATGGCCAGCACCAGGTCGCGCTCGCGGCAGGGCTGGGGGGCCAAAACCGGAGCCAGGACCAGGCGCTGCATGGCCACAGACACCGACTGCACATGGCCGTGCGCACGCGAGCGGGTGATCTCGAAGGCCTGGGCCAGCGGCACAAAGGTCTCGCCCTGGAGCGAGCGGCGAATGATGTCGATCAGCGGATCGGGCAGGTGAGAGAGATTGCCCAGGGTCTCGTTCTTGACCTTGCCGTCCTCGCGGTAGCTGCGCCGAAGCAGGTGGGTGCGATACACCTTGTCCTTGTAGGTGCGGGTCGTGGTGACGACGTGGGCAGGTCCGCTGCGTGCTGGCATAAAGCGAAATATAGGCCAAATTACAGAACAAAGCAACACATTTTAGTGACTACACTTTTGAGTAAAAAAAATCAGCCGAAAAGGCCGGATTTGTGAGCGTAGGCATCTTCATGGCGACAAGTATGGCGCCATGAGGACCCACCCCGCTCCGTCACCCGCCCAACAATTGCGGCAGCCGTCGGCGCGTTCCCAACGGGTCAATGCGCACATCTCCCAGAC
>Ga0163144_10024051_pt1 | contig 11972 bp, 12 predicted proteins | sample OliLak19BULKMAT1_FD_123175 | JGI IMG/M metagenome (GOLD analysis project Ga0163144, IMG submission 123175) | Freshwater microbial mat bacterial communities from Lake Vanda, McMurdo Dry Valleys, Antarctica - Oligotrophic Lake LV.19.BULKMAT1 | ecosystem: Environmental > Aquatic > Freshwater >...
CGCGTGGCCAAGACGCTCGGCTATGCCTACGTCGATACCGGCGCGATGTACCGAACGTTGGCCTGGCATTGCCTGCAAAAGAAGGTCGATATCGACGATCCCAAAGCCGTCGGCGCGCTCGTCCGGAAATGGAAAACTTCCCTGGAATGCGTCGAGGGCAAGGTGCATTTGCTGGTGGACGGTTATTATCCCGACAAGAAAATCCGCACCGCCGAAGTGACCTCCGCCACGTCCCACATTGCCGCATTCCAGAAAGTGCGTGATTGGATGAAGCTCAAACAGCGGGAGTGCATCCAATTCGGCAACCTCGTAATGGAAGGACGCGACATCGGCACGAACGTGTTCCCGGAAACCGATTTTAAATTTTACCTCGACGCGTGCATTCAAGAGCGATCCAAGCGCCGATCGGCCGAAGGGTTGAACGAAAACCTGGCGATGCGCGACCAGCGCGACAGCCAACGGGCATCGGCGCCGCTGATGGTTGCCCTCGGTGCCCTGGTGATCAACAACTCCGGCCAGACCGTCGAACAAACCAGCGCGACCATCATCGAAGAGGTCGGAAAACGGCTCAAGGCCCGCGAGAACCGAGGATAGAAGATGGCGAATCGTCAATCGACATGCCGGAATGATGGTTCCATCCTCCATTCTCCATCATCCATTCTCTCCCCCTTCCCTGCCTCATGAACCCCAGTTATTTCGTCGGCTGGAGTTTGTTCCGGTTGATGTATGCCACCTATTTCCGCTGGCGAGTTTACAATCCGGAACGGGTTCCCAAACAGGGGCCGGTCATCCTTGCGTCGAACCATGCCAGCTTTCTTGACCCGCCATTGGTCGGATGCGGAATCAACCGGGATATCAACTTTCTGGCGCGTGAGTCCCTGTTTCGTTTCCCCGGGATCGGCGCGCTGCTTCGGTCGTGGAACTCGGTTCCGGTCGATCGCGAGGGCGGCGGCGCGAAAGGGTTAAAGACGATTCTGGACCGGCTCCATGATGGCGCGGTGATCATCCTGTTCCCGGAAGGAACGCGGACTCTCGACGGGAAACTGCAACCGGCGCGGTCTGGAATCGGATTGACGGTCATCAAGTCGGAGGCGCCGGTGGTGCCCGCGCGGGTGTTCGGGACCTACGAGGCGTATGGAAAACACGTCAAGTTTCCGCGCCCCCGCAGGGTCGCCGTGAAATACGGCGAGCCGATGATGTTCGAGGCATTGCGAACCGAGGCGAAGACCTGTTCCAAGCCGCGGTTGAAGGAAATCTATCAACTGGTCGCGAACGAAATCATGGCGGCGATTGGGAAGCTGGAGCCCGTGGCGGATCCGAAGTAGCGGTAATGCCTGCCGGGAATTCGGTGTCCTTGTCCCGGAGGGACATCGTGAGAATAGCCCAGCGTTTCAACGCTGGGTTGAGGAAGGAAGGAAAGCGAGTCCCGGAAGGACGACAGAAAACTGGGTTTCGATCTCGGGCTTCTGCCGTCCCTCCGGGACTCTGGGGCTCCAACCACGCGACCCAGCGTTGAAACGCTGGGCTATTGTCGAGTTTCCCTCCTGGACAAACTTCCACCCGAATTCCCGAAAGGCATTAGAATCAGCAGCGACTAACGGGCTGTCGCGCCTACCGCGTCTTTTATTGTGGCAAAACCATCCCGGTTTAATCGTTCGGCCAAGCCAGCCACAATTTTCCTGGCAATCCCCGGCCCTTCATAAACCAACCCCGTGTAAACCTGCATAAGCGAGGCGCCCGCGTAGATCTTTGCCAACGCATCATTGGCGTCAAAAACTCCACCCACGCCAATGATCGGCAGCGCGCCGCGCGTTTGTTGATAAATATGGCGGATCATTTCCGTGCTGCGCTGGCGCAACGGGCGTCCGCTCAGGCCGCCCATTTCGGAATAAATCTTTCCCAGCCGTCGATTGGACGTTTGCGGCCGGGCGATGGTGGTGTTGCCCGCCACGATTCCGGAAAGGTTGCGGGCGGCGGCCAGTTCTAATATTTCATCCAGCGCTTCAAATGAAAGATCTGGCGCGACTTTGACCAAAATCGGCGTAGCTGCGTCTCGGCAGAACGCAGCAACCTCTGTGTTCGCCGCGCTCTGCCGGGGCGCAGTTACGTTGAGTTCTTGGAACGCAGCCAGGATTTCGTCGAGAGCCGCTTTATCCTGAAGCTGCCGGAGGTTGGGCGTGTTGGGCGAGCTGACGTTCACCACGAAAAAATCTGCGAGGCCTTGCAGGGCCCGAAATGAATTGGCGTAATCCTCCGCCGCTTTCTCCAGCGGAGTGACCTTCGATTTTCCAAGATTCACGCCAACCGGATGCGCGGGCCACAAGCCAAGTTTTTTCCACTCTGCCAGTCTAAGGGCCAGGACCTGCGCACCATGATTGTTGAACCCCATCCGGTTGATCAGCGCCTCGTCCTCGACGGCTCGAAACATTCGCGGTTGCGGATTGCCCGGCTGCGGATGCCACGTCACTCCACCCAGTTCGCAAAAGCCGAAACCCAACTTCTCCCACATTGGAATGGCGGCGGCCTGCTTGTCCATCCCGGCAGCGAGCCCGATGGGATTCGGGAATTTCAGTCCGAAGAGTTCAACCGGCAGTTCCGGTGCGGCGAAAAATTTCTCGGCGGCGCGCAATAGGGAAGGACGACGGCTCGCCCAACCGAGGAATTTCAACGTGCGGTCGTGGATCTTTTCCGAATCTTGCGTGAAAAGAATCGGACGGAGGCAATGGCGGTAAAACGAATTCATGTGCGATGGATTTTTCGCTCCCAGAGAGGCAGGCGCTTTTCCCGAAACTGGATCACGTTCGGCACCGGGCTGCGATGAATTTCTTTCAGAGGAAGAATCCAGGGATTCCGCACCCGTAACACTTCCCGAAATGAGCCCAGCGAAAACATCTCGCGGAACTTACGAAGTCTTCGCCCATTTTCCCATCGCTTTGAGCACCTCGGACAGGTTGGTAATCCGCCCTGGTGAACCATCAACCAGCGACGCCTCCATCTGCAATTCCGCCGCTGTGCATTTGCCGTCGCGAAGCGATTTCAGCGCGGCCATGCGGCGACGCGCCTCCTGCTTCTTGATACTGGCAAATGTGGTCTTCACCGTGATCCACCGATAGTTGAGCGTTGGCCGGGAGTCAAACCCCGGCCGGTTCCGGCCGCGCGAGATTGCGTTCGTGCCCGTTGACTTTCTTCCTCAGCTCCGCTTTCTCCAAAAGATTCCGATAGGTCGCCAGCGCCAGCAGCGGCCAACTGTTCCGATACATGTCGTATTTCAGGTAAAACACTTTCGGAAAGCCGGTGCCGGTCGTCTCAAGCTCGGTCCACGAGCCGTCGGGGTTTTGCGTGCGGGTCAAATACTCGATGCCCCGCTTCACACTGGCTAGATTCGGATCATCGAAGGCCAGCAGGCCCATCACAGCCCATGCCGTTTGCGATGCAGTGCTCGGTCCCTGTCCCTTGAAAACCGGGTCGTCATAGGTGTTGCAACGCTCGCCCCAGCCGCCGTCTTCGTGCTGGACGCTTTCCAACCAGGCGCGTCCGCGCAAGAGCCAGGGTTGATGCATGTTCAGGTTCAGCGCACGCATCCCGCGCAGCACCTGCCACGTGCCGTAAATGTAATTCACGCCCCAGCGCCCGTACCAGGAGCCATCCGGCTCCTGCTGTTCTCGCACGTATTGCAGCGCCCGCTGCACCTGCGGGTCGTCATTGCTGGCATTTTCGTAACCGAGCAATTCCAAAATTCGCGCGGTGATATCCGCGCACTCGGGATCGAGCATGGCGTTGTGATCGGCGAAGGGAACCTTCTCCAAAATGCTCTTGGTGCAATCCTTGTCGAACGCCGCCCAGCCGCCGTCCTTGCACTGGAAGGTCATCATCCACTTGAGGCCGCGCCGGAAACATTCATCGCGCCGCTTGGGATTGTCCGTCGGGATTTTCCGCAACGCGAGCAATACCATCGCAGTGTCGTCCACGTCCGGATTCCACTTGTTCTCGTATTCAAAAACCCAGCCGCTGGGCTCGACATCCACGGGATTCTTGTACTGCCAGTCGCCGCGAAAACGAATTTCCTTGTTGATCAGCCAATCGCAACATTTTTTCATCGCGGGATGATCGCCGGGAATTCCGGATTCGCTCAGGCAGATCGCAACAATCGCAGTGTCCCAGACCGGGGAAAAACAGGGCTCGATGCGCACGCTGTCTTCGGTTTCGTGCTCCAGCCGTTTCAACTCGCGCTCGGCCCGCAAGACCTGCGGGTGGTTGTCCGCGTAACCCAGCGCCTTCAGCGCGATGAGCGAGTTGAGCATGGCCGGGAAAATGGCGGCCAAACCGCCGCTGCCTTCAAAGCGTTCGAGCATCCATTGCTCCGCTTTCTTTAGGGCGAGTTTCCGGAAGGGATGGATTCCGGCATTGGCCCAAAGCTCGGCGAATTTGTGCAGGCCATCGAGCGAAAGGAAAAAATTGCGCCAGGTGAATTTTTGCGGATCACGCGGCAGGGCCAGGTCCCGTTCGTGAAATCCCTCGCGATACAGTTCGTCGAGCGAGACGCAGACTTTTCGCGTCGGCTTGAAGTGATTGATGATGGCCAAGGGCACGATCATCCCGCGGCTCCAATTGCTCATATCCCAGAAATTCACGTGAAACCATTTGCCGATGAGCAGAACTTCCGACGGAATGGTGGGAAGATATTTCCAGGGAAAAAGTCCGAGCAACGCCAGATACAGTTTCGAGAACGTGTTCATCCGCGGGATGCCGCCGAGGTTGAGTGCCACTTCGCGGGCCCTCAACATGCGTGGATCGGTGACGGCCACTCCGGCGAGCTTGAGGGCGAGGTAAGCTTTGATCGTGGCGTTTACTTCCGCGGGGCCGCCGTAATAGATGTTCCACCCGCCGTCGGGCAGTTGCATCGAGAAAATATGATTGACGGCCTTGCGCTGCCATTCTTCGTCCACTTTCCCGTTCCAATGATGATAGGCCACCGTGTCGGAAACCAGGGTCGAATCGACCATCAATTCTCCGACCCAATAGCCCTCGGGCCGTTGTTCGGACAGCAGGAAACCCTGCGATCGTTTGATCGCAGTTTCCAAATCGCTGGACGGAGGTAAAGCCGGGGCCGTATCTCGAGCAGGATGCCCGACCCGGCCAGTCTGAGATACTAGAACTGACACGCCCGCAAGTTTGGGAATCAAAACGCGGATGTAAAGCACTTAAATTTCATCGTCGTCCGGAGAATCAGAGGCCGGAAAGGCACTTTGGACCTTGAACTTTGAACCTTGAACTTTATTTTCCACCGATGGTTTTGGAATTCACAAAAATGAACGGCGCGGGGAACGATTTCGTGATCGCGGACAACCGCCGGCAGGAAATCCAACTCACCCCCGAACAGGCGGCCAGGATTTGCGACCGGCATCGCGGCGTGGGGGCGGACGGCGTGATGCTCCTGATCCCGTGCGCGTCCGGCAAAGCCGACTGGGCCTGGGATTTTTTCAACAGCGACGGCAGCCGCGCCGAGATGTTCGGCAACGGGGCGCGCTGTTTTGCCCGTTACATCCAGAAGCTGACCGGTTCCGGCGACAAGATCACCTTTGAGACAACGGCGGGGATCATCACGGCGGTGCTTCAGGGCGAACGGGTGACGATTAATCTGACCCCTCCCACGGACCTGCGATTGGACGACACTGTTCCGCTAAAAATCGGCGCGACGACCATCCACTCGCTAAACACCGGAGTCCCGCATGCGATTCTTTTCGTGGACGATGCGGACAAAGCGATGGTGCAACCGACGGGCGCGGAAGTTCGTTACCACCCGCACTTCGCGCCCAAGGGAACCAACGTGAATTTTGTCCAGTTGCTCGGCGGGAACGCGATTCGGGTTCGCACTTACGAACGCGGGGTGGAGAACGAAACCCTGGCCTGCGGCACGGGTGTGACGGCCTCAGCCCTCATCGCCTCGCGGAAACATCAATTGAAGTCGCCGGTCCAGGTTCAGGTGCAAGGCGGCGACCGTCTGGAGGTCAGTTTCGAAGAAGTCAACGGCGCGTTCTCCAACGTGCGTCTGAGTGGTCCCGCGGATTTTGTGTTTGAAGGCAGAATCGAAGTTTAGAGGGAACCAAGGGTTTTCTCCGATTTGAGGCCAGGATACTCGGGTTTCAACCAAGACGATCCCACTCACAGGCAACTCCCTTCAAGCTCCCTTCCCGCAGGAAGAGGAGTCAGGGCGGTGAAGCGCGCCTGGCGGCTTGTTCCGGAGGCTGATTGGAGCGCCGACATTTTTGTCGGCGTCTTACACTGCCGGCAGACGCCAGGCGGAAAAGAATGTCCGCGCTCCAATCAGCGGACGAAAATTCCCAGCGGGGTGGCTCAAGCGTCGGTGGACACTTCGGAGATGTTTTACTTTCCCGTCCGGCTAAAATTCTTCCTCGCCAAACCGCCTTCTTTTCCTGACTTTATCCGCCGCTTGGAAATTGAATCATGTTTACGGGAACTTACACCGCCATTGTCACCCCATTCAGAAATGGGAAAATCGATGAAGCCGCGCTGGAGCGTTTGATCAAAGCACAGATCAAGGGCGGCGTGGATGGCATCGTGCCCGCCGGCACCACCGGCGAATCGCCAACTGTCAGCTTTGAAGAGCACATTCGCCTGATCGAACTCTCGGTCAAATTCGCGGCGCGAAAAATCAGGGTGCTGGCTGGCACTGGCGGCAACTCCACCGACGAGGCGATTTACCTGACCAAGGCCGCGCAGACGGCGGGCGCGGACGGATCGCTTCAGGTCGCTCCCTATTACAACAAGCCGACGCAGGAAGGATTGTTCCAGCATTTCAAGAAGATTGCGCGAGCCACGAAGCTGCCGATCATCCTTTACAGCATTCCGGGCCGGTGCGGCGTGGAGATCGCCGTGGAGACGACCCAACGACTGGCGCGCGCTTGCAAGAACATCATCGGAATGAAGGAAGCGGGTGGCAACGCCGATCGCGTCAGCCAACTGCGCGCGGCGCTGGGCGAAAGATTTATTATCCTCAGCGGCGACGACTCCCTGACGCTGCCGTTTATGTCGGTTGGAGCGCAAGGCGTGATCAGCGTCGCGTCCAATGTCATCCCGCGCGAGGTGGCGCAAATGGTCAAGGCGTTTGCCTCCGGCAAGTCCGCCGCAGCGCTGAAACTGCACGAGAAGTTTTACCCGCTCTTCAAGGATTTGTTCATCGAAACGAACCCGGTCCCGGTGAAGACTGCCCTGGCCATGCGCGGCCAAATGAACGAAGAGTTTCGCTTGCCCCTCGTCACGATGAGCGTGAAAAATCGCAGCGTGTTGAAATCGACTCTCAAAGCCTGCGGGGTTTTGAAATAACCGCCACGGCGGGAGGGCGCCGTGAAACAGCGGAAAGGCGAGCGGCAGACAGGTCCATGGACAATCTCGATCATCTTTTTGAAAAAAACCGGCTTTGGGCAAAGACAATTTGCGCAAACGATCCGGATTTTTTAAAGAAGCTTTCCCGCCAACAATCTCCGGAACATCTTTGGATCGGATGCTCGGACAGCCGCGTTCCGGCCAACGAAATTGTCGATCTGTTGCCCGGCGAATTGTTCGTGCACCGCAACGTGGCCAACGTCGTCGTGCATAGCGATCTGAATTGCCTCTCGGTGATGCAGTTCGCCGTCGATGTCCTGAAAGTCAAACACATCATGGTGGTCGGTCACTACGGGTGCGGCGGCGTGGTGGCCGCGCTGCGCAATCAAAAGCTCGGCCTGGTGGACAACTGGCTGCGCCACGTCCAAGACGTTCGGCATAAGCACGCCGCCAGACTGGAATCTTTCACGACCGAAAACCAGCTCGTCGAAAAACTTTGTGAACTCAATGTCATCGAACAGGTGGTCAATGTCGTTCAAACCACCATCGTGCAGGATGCCTGGCGACGCGAACAGACTCTCACCGTGCATGGATGGATTCACGGCCTGCGCGACGGTCTATTGCACGACCTGAAAATCGGAGTCAGCCAACCGGACGAATTAGGCGATTCCTACAACGCGGCTCTGAAACTGGTTTTGCCCTGAGAATTTTTATGACGCGAATCATCATCACCGGCTCAAAAGGGCGCATGGGACAAATGCTCGTCGGCTGTGCGGCGAACCACCCCGAACTGGAAATCGTCAGCCAAATTGATCAAGGGGACGATTTGAAGGCGGTCATCGCGAAAGGCGATGCCGTGATTGATTTCAGCTTTCATTCCGTCACTGCGTCGGTGGCCGAATTGTGCGCCCAGAATAAAAAACCGCTGGTCATCGGCACAACGGGCCACTCTGATACTGAGAAAGCACAAATCATGAAGTGCATCTCGCAGATACCCGTGGTCTGGGCTTCGAACTATTCCACGGGAGTGAACGCGCTTTTCTGGCTGACGCGCAAGGCGGCGGAGATCCTTGGGCCCGGTTTCGACCTTGAGGTCATCGAAATGCACCATCGCCTGAAGAAAGACGCGCCGAGCGGCACCGCCGCAACGCTGGCGGAAATTCTCGCCGATGCCCGCAAACAACAGCTCAAAGAGGTCGTCCGTCATGGGCGCGAGGGAATCGTCGGCGAGCGCACCTCCGCCGAAATCGGCATGCACTCGGTTCGCGGCGGGGACGTCGTCGGCGATCACACCGTCATTTTTGCCGCGAACGGCGAACGGCTGGAACTGACCCACAAAGCGTCGAGCCGGGAGACTTTCGCCAACGGCGCGCTCCGCGCGGCGCTGTGGGTCGTTAAACAAAAGGCAGGGCTCTACACCATGCAGGATGTGCTCGGGCTGCCGTAGGCGACTCATCAGTTTTGAGTTATGATCCCCCTCCTTGCCTTGATCGCAATCGGATCGAATCTGGGCAACGCCAGAGAAAATGTCCGGGAGGCGACGCGTCGCTTGCAAGAATTCTCCGCAAGCCCGTTGCTGAAATCCTCCCTCTGGCAATCAACCCCGGTCGATTGCCCGCCCGGTTCTCCACCGTTCGTCAACGGGATGGCTGGCCTGGCCCCATTTCCGGGAGAAACGCCGGAAAGCCTGCTCGAAAAACTGCAACAACTCGAAAAAAAATTCGGACGCCTGCCGAAGCAAATCTTAAACGAAGCCCGGCCCCTGGATTTGGATCTCATCGCTTTTTGCAGGGAAACCCGCGCATCGGAAAGGCTGACCCTTCCCCATCCACGAGCGCACCTGCGCCGTTTCGTTTTGCAGCCTCTTTCGGAAATCGCGCCCGAATTGGTTTTACCCGGCCAGACGAAAACGGTGACCGAGTTGTTGAACTCCCTGGCAGCGACGGAAGTCTTAACCCGATTGGACTGACCGCCTTATTTCACGCGCGAATAGGTCGCCGGATCGGCACGGAGAATCAACATGTCGCCCTGGCGTTCGACCTCACCCGTGATCCGCACCGGCTCGGCAACCATCTCTAAAACCTGCTTGTTCACGGGCCGTCCGTCGCTCGAGACGAGCATGAAATAAGTCGCCGGGCCGTTCTTTTGCCGCACAAGGAGGACGGGTGCAACTCCGCCGCTGATGCAGCGGATGGCGCAGGCGCGATGCGGCGTGAGCTGGCCGGGATTCATCACGCTGAGAAAACATTTGCTGTCCACGATTTCGCCAGCGAGCGTTTGCTGGCCGAGAGAAATCGGCGGTGGCGCGTCTTTGGAAACAGACGAAGCTTCGTCCTTTCGAATCCATTCCGGCTTCGTCTCGACCATCGTCTGGTTGCCGCGATAAATGAGCGTGCCTTCGAGCGTGACCGACTTGCCATCGAACGGCGTGATCGCCTCGCGATCCAGGCCAAACTTCCAGGGCGCGACCAGGTGGTAGATCGAGAACAGGGAGTGGAGCCCCCCACGTTGCCCGGACGAGCCACAAGCAAATGGGGATACGGCTGCGTCCGCAAAACTCCGGCGAAAGACTTTTTGTGGCCCCACTCGAATACGCTCACGCCGATCATCCTCTGGGAGACGGCGAGCGTGACAGGCGCGAGCAACGCCAAAGCCAGGAGGCAAACCACCGTCATCCGCACAGTCTTCGCGATGCCCGGCGCAGCCTTCGCTTCGCAGCCGATGTAAAACTCGTCGTTCATGGTGCAGCGGTCTCCGGGATCACCGAGCGTTCGGCGGGCACAATTTCGGACCGGGCCTTCTCAGCCCCGCTTCCGCCACCGATCAATGCCGGCTCGACCCTTGTGCCAGCCGGATTCGGTTTCGGATTCACGAGCACGCGTCCGCCTTTCACCCGCACGTTGAACGTCGCGACTTTCTCGACGAACGGAGGCGGCGACGCGCCGGTGTCGGGTTGATATTGATAGCCGTGCCACGGACAGGTGATGCAGCCCAAAACAATTTTTCCATCGCCAAGCGGCCCGTTCTGGTGCTGGCAAACGTTCGAGACCGCGGAGATCTTTCCGTCGTATTTGAAAATCGCCACACGCTCGCCGGAGAGACAAACGATGCGGGCGCGGTTCTCAGGAATGTCTGCCACAGCGCAGGCGTCCACGAAGTCTTCCCCGGCGGCCGCGGACTTCGATTCGCCGCAGATCTCCGCCTCGGGGGGAACCGGATCACAATGACCCCCGCAGGCTCCATCGCCGCTGACATCCAACGTGCGTTCCCGTCTTCCGGCCACGATATGAAGGCCGAGCACAGTGACCAGACCCAGCGACGTTGCCGCGACATAGACAAGACTGGCCTCCCCCCTGGAGCGCGCCAAACGTCACATGCAACACCAGCAGCGCATAGGCGACATAGACGAGCATGTGCAACGATTTCCAAACCGGCGCGCTCAGGTTCGCCAGCCAGAAATCATGGCTCGTCGCCGCCATCAAAAATAGAATGACCAGGGCGAGGAATCCAAACGGTTGAAACGGCACCCCGGAAATCGACCCAGCCAGAGGACTTGAAACGAATATGCTCAACAGGGGATTTGTATCGCTGCGCGCGTGATACGTGGCGACCACCAGCGCCGCGTGAACCAAACCCATCAGAAACATCGTCACCCCGGCATGGCGGCGATTGTAGAGCAGCGGAAAGAATCTCGGATTCAACCGGCAGAGCGGACCGATGCAGAGAATGACGTGGAGCAGCAGGAACGCTCCCGAGCCAAAGGCGCGGATGAGCAGAATCTCGTCAGTGACGCGGGGGAACAAAACTTTGGTGAGCGCGGCAAAAACCGCCAGATAGAAAGCAACGGCGTGAGAAAAGTCCGTTGACTTGGAAAACTTCTTCCCCTAATTTCCGGGTTATTGCGCGGGGGCGTAGCTCAATTGGTTAGAGCGCTGCCCTGTCACGGCAGAGGTTACGGGTTCGAGCCCCGCCGCTCCCGCCATTCTTTTCCCCGAATTCCCGGTGTTTTCACGTGAGCCGCCCTAAAAGCACCCCCTGTCAGAGCAAATCGAAAAAGGAGCAATCTAACAGCGGCTTGTTTCCCACGGAAAGGATCTCTAGCTTGACCCACAATGAAGCGCAGGCATTTCATCGGAACTCTCACCGTCAGCGGCCTGGGTTCCGCGCTCGCACACGAAGCGGTTCCCTCGTCTAAACCGGCGCTCGTCCGCACGCCGCTCTCGCTGATGGCACCGAGGGCGGACGGGCTGGATGCGGTGTGGGCCGTGAGCCGGCTCAGCCGGGGCTGGCTGGAATGGGATGCCGAAGACGGCACGAAGGGCATGGCGGGCGCGGATGCGTTTGGTTTCGTGCCGCAGGGCGAGGGGGTGCTGCGCGTGCGCTTGTCAGGATTGAAGCCCGGGATCAGTGTTCGTGTTCGATCCCATACCGTGGCGGCGGACGACGCGGAAACGGTGAGCAGCCCTTGGAAGACCTTCCGCACGCTGAACCCAATGGCGGCGGAAACCCGGTTTATCATGTGGAACGACACTCACGTCCACAACGAAACCATCCGCGCGTTGCACAAGGCGACACCAGCGGCGGATTTTCTTCTCTGGAATGGGGACACCTGCAACGACTGGACAAAG
>Ga0163144_10024052_pt1 | contig 11972 bp, 9 predicted proteins | sample OliLak19BULKMAT1_FD_123175 | JGI IMG/M metagenome (GOLD analysis project Ga0163144, IMG submission 123175) | Freshwater microbial mat bacterial communities from Lake Vanda, McMurdo Dry Valleys, Antarctica - Oligotrophic Lake LV.19.BULKMAT1 | ecosystem: Environmental > Aquatic > Freshwater > Lake...
ACCAGAGCCCTGGTCATTTTGGGTCGGGATGATCTGCTCGCCAGAGCCCGCGGCCACCCCACCTGCGCCCGCGGCGAGCGCTGCCAATGGTTGCTCATACTTCACCACGTCCTTCGAGTTGGGCAGGTGCGGGTCATTCTGTGCAACAAAGCGCTGCAGCAAGATGGACGGGCCACCCGCACTATCATCCAGCTTGTACACATAGATTTTTGCCCCGTCCGGCGCTGTTCCAACCGCAAAGTGAATCTGTGCGGCCGCCCCAGCAAAATCGGGAATGGCGCACTGAATTTCGATATTAATATGCACAGCCCGGTTGAGCGAGCGAATCATCAGCTGCGCGCGTTGAAATGCAGCATCAAGCGGAATGATGGCAATAATGTCGTCATCCGACAGCAAATGCTGACCCGAGTGCCAAGTTGCGCGCCAATTCTTGTAGTTGGGCTGCGTGAGCGTGAGGATGTCCTGCATAAACATGCAGGCCTGAGTCTGTGTTTGAACCAACCAAAAGTCCGTCATAAATCCTCCTAGAAAGGGATGCCAGTGATGTTGCTGATCCACGTTGTTGCGGTTGCCACAGGTACCGCCAATGCCGATCGGACTCCAGTGAGATGGTCGATCGACACGGCGTTTTGAATCGCGAAAATTCCGGCATTGCTAGCGCTGCCACGGATGACCGGCCCGCCGCTGTCGCCACCCATCGGGCCCAGCGCAGTCTCCGGCAGCGTCGCCATCACGCAGTTAGAACTGGCCCGCGCGACAAATCGGAGCTCAGCCATTAAACGGGGTGCTGCGCCAAAATGGGGTGCGCCTAACAAGGTATCCTTGTCCGGGTCGCCATCACGACTGGCGCGCGGATAGGGTGGGGCGATCAGCAAGGGCTGATCCAACTGCAGCAAAGCCAGTCGCTCTTGCAGGTAGTCCGACGTGCCCCAGCTGCGCTGGCCAAAGCGCGCCAAGAATTGCGTCGCGTCAATGCGCAGCGATTCGCCTGCAAAGACCACCGCGCTGACCCGCGCCTGCAGACTAGGATTGGCGCAAAGCGCGGCGCCAAAATCGCCGGTTCGCGGCGAAGCTACGTGTTCGCAGGTCAGCACCCAGGAAGGTGCGATCAGCACACCCAGCCCGCAGCTCACGCTGCGCGCGCGTTGTGGGAACAGGCGCATCAAAGCACGTTGGACGACGCCACGCGGTTCTTCCGAACACCGGCTAACCCGGCTTGCAGTGCCTTCGCAGGCGGACAGAGGAGGGTTGGTAACGTCCATTTCTGCAATCCCGGCATTCAAGTGTGTGACCCAAGCGGAATGGGTAGAAATGAGCTGCCCGCCTGCAGTGTAAGGAGTCGGGCGGGCGTTAAAGGTCTCAGGCTAGATGCGCACTATTTTATGAACAAGTGCAACCGAGCTACAGCGCCTGAAAGCTTTATGAAACGCCGGGCTAGCAGCCTGTCGGACTTTCAGCGTGAGACGCGTTATGTGGCTGAACCGATGACTGCAAGGCGCGGCGCGCAGCCAATGGCTCCTCCGCCGCACTCGCGATGAAAGTCCGACCGGCTGCAAGCTATCTTTAAAGCGCGTCGGAATTGCTGCGGTTCAGGGCCTCGCGCAGGCGCTGCCGTGCGCGATGCACCACGCGCCGAAAATGATCCTCTTCAATGCCCAGCGCCCCACACACTTCCTCTCGGGATTGTTCCAGCAGATAAAAGCGGCGCAACAGCTCGCGATCACGCGCCACTGGCAGTTCCGCCACCAACACGCGCAGCATGCGCGCGCGCTCCTGGTGCATTTCTAACTCAGCAGGATCGGCCGGCACGCCCATCCCCGCGAGGGATTCAACAGCGTGCAGCCGCGTTACACGCCGATAATGTGCGGTGCAGGCATTTCGAATGCTCACCTGAAGGTACTGCGGCAAGGCGCGCGGATCGGCAATTGCACCGCGACGCAGACGCGCCAACACTTCAGTCAACACGTCTTGCACGATGTCGTCCACAGACGACTCCTGCGGCCGACAATGGCGTCGCGCAATGGCGTGGGCAGCGCGCAAATAGCGCGCCACCAGTTCCGTTTCGGCGCGCACCTCACCAGCGTGAATGCGCTGCGCGAGTTCGCGCAAATCAGACGCAGAATCGTCCGTAGCCGCTGTCACACGGCCTCCTTAGGTCCGCACCGGAGTTAATAAACTGCGGACGAAACTAGCATCACCGGGGGACATTTTGTTGCGATGTTGGGTGCGAGAAATCGCGCTCCAACGCGACAGATCATGATGTCAGCACGCTGTCGCTATCGCGCGGCCACGGATGACAGCACCCGCATCCCCGACCTCGGAGTCAATATGATCAAAGTTTTGAGACAGGTTTCAAGTGGCAACTCTGTCCTGCGCTGGCAGGCCTTTCTGCGTGGCCAGGCCATCCCACTCAACGTGACGGGTCACTTTGAAGACGCCACTGTCCAAGCCACCCAACAATTTCAGAGCAAACATCGACTCATCGCCGATGGCATTGTTGGCAGCCAAACCCTCGGGCAAGCTGCATTACTGGGTTTTGAGATTGTCGACCATTTGGATTTCGAGACCGAATACCCAATCAAACCCAATTTCCCTGCATTGCCCAATAGTAATGCACGCCAACAGCTTTTCGGGCCGCTGGAATTCGCCCCCGCACCCACGGCGAAGAACCCAGAACGCATCCGCATCACCAATAACTGGGTAAAAAATAATGTGGTGGAACTGCATTTGCCACTACTCGCCAACATTCCGGGCGCCAATGGCGCAATTGTGCACTTTCACCGAAAAGCCGCTAATCAACTGGTATTGTTGTGGCACGAATGGCAAGCGGCGGGCCTGTTGGACCGAATACTCTCCTACGATGGTGACTTTGTCCCGCGCTTCATCCGCGGCCGCGCAGATGATCAAATGCTGTCCAATCACGCGTTTGCAACCGCCTTCGATATCAACTACGCCTGGAACAAACTCGGCGTAGCACCGGCGCCCTTGGGTAGCCGCGGCTGCGTGTACGAATTAGTGTCCATCGCCAACGCCCATGGATTCTATTGGGGCGGGCATTTCAATCGCAAAGACGGCATGCATTTTGAAGTCGCAAAGATCATTAAGTAAGAAAGCCGACGCAATGCTGACTCTTCTTCGTTTTGATCTGCTTCTGTAGAGCGGAGCTCGCTCCGCTGCATTTGGTCGGGCGAGGTTCTTCCAGCAATCCAGCTTATTCAAATTCCACCAATACCCAAGACTCCGGAAACTCCATGCCACGCCTCATCCTCGGACACACCACGCATAACTCCATCAAAATCTGGCTGCGCGGGTCTGAGCGCTGGCCAGCCGCCTTTGTCGAACTGCTTGATGAACAAGACCATCCAGTCGGCGTCATCAAAAAAGTCCTCACCGAAGCGGAGGAGTTCTTCACTTCTGTAATAGAACTGACCCAGTTGCAAGCCAACACCGCCTATAGGGTAAAAGTCAGCTTTGCCAAAACAAAATCCGCCAAGCCCGATGAGCGCATACGCGATGCCTACACCGAGGGGAGATTCAAAACCTTTTCGTCTCCGGGCAATGGGGCTCCATTTCGATTTCTATTTGGATCGTGCAATTTGCATTCCTTAGGACTAGTGGCGCGACCAGACAAAGCCTGGGTGCGTATCTCGCAAATCGCCCGCGATAACAACGCCAGCTTCATGCTGCACTGCGGTGACCAGATTTATGCCGATATCCCATTGAGCCCCCCCATCGACATTGACCACTATCGTCGTAAATATCTGGATGCGTGGGAAGATTGCGTGCCGGCAAGGCGAGCCTTAACCGAGCTTCCACATTATATGATCTTAGATGATCACGAAATCACCAATAATTTTGACCTACAAATGCAGGCTAAGGGCCGCGATACGGATGCGCTATTGCGTATCGCGATGAAAGCCTATTGGGAGTTCCAACACTCACATAACCCCAACACCACGGGCGGCGCCTACGAATACCATTATCGATTCGACTGTGGCGACGCCAGTTTCTTCGTAATGGACACCCGCTACCACCGCGATTCATCCATCGGACGCATGCTCGATGAAAACCAAGAGGCGGACTTATTGCGGTGGATAGGCCAAAATCCGAAGAAGCTTAAGTTTATCGTCAGCGGCGTGCCCTTTGTCGGCGCAGTGCTTCGCGATGGTAATGACAAATGGAGTCATAGCGCGTTCGATAACCAACGCGCTCGTATCCTAAAACGCATTTTAGACGTGGGGGCCAGCAACATCATTTTCCTAACCGGTGATATGCATACCAGCTACCATGCCACACTGGATATTAGCGAAGGTGAGCAAACCATTCGCATTCACGAATTAATGTCCAGCCCCATCAATCAAATTACCCCAAAAACGAAGCTCCAGCAAAGCTTCCACGCCGACCTCGAAAGCGAGCTTCCGGGATTAAAGATCCGCTCCACTATTGATCCACACTCGTTCTACGGCGACCATTCGAATGTCATGGTGGTTTCCGTGGCATTTGCAGGAGCCAGCCCGAAGGTTTCCTTTGAGATATATCGAACCACCAAGAATGAAATTGGGCCGAGGGGAGTGGTGGACTAATTTCCTCAGCCATTCTCGGCATAAGTACGCTGACTGAACTGCTGACACGTTTAGCATTCGATTTCGTAATGCCAGTAGCGATCGCCGTTGACGTAACTCATATTGAATTGGGCGGCGATGAGTAATACCTTGTCGCTTTGACACACGAAATCACCTAGAACCAATCAATGTCGCTGGCCAATGGGTGTGAAGGCGCGTGATGCCTGAGCCTTTGTACCAATCTGTTCCGTTGCGATACAGCGCGCAAGCGCTCGCGAACCGCGTTTTGTAGTTCTCAGGGGCCAGGGTTGGCGTGCTGCCACCCTTTTCGCCAGCAGACATTGCTGCGCCTCCAGTCGCGGTTGTGGGGATGAATGTATGCGCTGCCTGAGCGCAGGGCGTTGTCCCAATTGAGGGTCAGCAAGGATCGACCCGGCGTTGTCGCTTACACTGTGCGGGGCTGATCGTTGGAGGGAGCACCCATGTTTGTTGCCGCAACTTGGAGCATGCCGCTAGCCGAACAATTGATCGCGGCGGAGATTGAGCACGCCCGCGAATTTTATGGTGAGGATGGCAGTGGCGCCACCGCCATGTTGCCGATCTTGCATGCGATGCAAAATGCCTTCGGTTACCTGCCGCCGCAAGCGCTGCCGCTGATTGCCGACCGACTCAATGTTTCCAAGGCGGAAGTGCGCGGCGTCATGAGTTTCTACCATGACTTTCGCGCTGCGCCGCCGGCTCGATTTGTGCTGCAACTGTGCCGCGCCGAAGCCTGTCAGGCGCGCGGATCAGAAGCGGTCGCGGCGCATCTGGCCAGCGTGCATGGTTTGTCTGCGGATGCGACGGTCGGCCAAGTCACGCTAAAAAACGTCTACTGCCTGGGCAATTGCGCGCTCGGGCCGGCGGCGCTGATCAATTGCGATTTGATTGCAGGCTTTGATGCTGCCGCGGCGGATGCGCTGCTGCTGCGTTTGCAGGAAGCGTTGCCATGAAAATCTTCATCTCTTGCGATGCCGCCGCGCAGTCGGTCGGCGCCGAGTGCACCGCGCAGGCGATTGCCGCACAGGCGCACGCCTTGGGTCTGGAGCGGGTCATTGTGCGCACCGGCACGCGGGGCATGCTGTGGTTGGAACCTTTGGTTGAGGTCCAAACGCCCCTGGGGAGGGTGGCTTACGGACCGGTGCGCGCCGACGACGTGCCGGGATTGTTTGCCAGCGGATTTTTAGACGGCGCGCCGCATCTTTTGTGCCATGGTTTGACCGATTCCATGCCGTGGATGGCGCGCCAGCAGCGTTTGAGTTTCGCGCGGGTGGGGGTGATTGATCCGTTGTCGATGGACGACTATATCGCCCACGGCGGAATGGCCGGATTGACCCACGCGCGCAGCCTGTCTAGCGATGCGCTGTTGCAAGAGGTGCAAAATTCAGGCTTGCGCGGGCGTGGTGGCGCGGGATTCCCGACCGGGATCAAATGGCGCAGCGTGGCGCAAGCGGCGGGGCCGCGCAAATACATCGTTTGTAACGCAGACGAAGGCGATAGCGGCACCTTTGCCGATCGCATGTTGATCGAAGGCGATCCGTTCGCGCTATTGGAAGGTATGTTGATCGCCGGTTTGGCGGTCGGCGCCAGCCGCGGTGTGATTTACCTGCGATCAGAATATCCACATGCGATCAACACCTTGCGCCACGCGCTTGCGACGGCGCGGCAGCGCGGTGTGTTGCATGCGCAGTTCGACATCGATTTGCGGGTTGGCGCTGGCGCCTACGTGTGTGGCGAAGAAACCTCCTTGTTAGAGAGCATCGAAGGGCGTCGCGCGCAGGTGCGTGCCAAGCCACCGTTGCCCGCGCAGCAGGGTTTATTCGGGCGCCCAACGGTGGTCAACAACGTGCTGTCGCTGGCGGCGATTCCGTGGATCTTCAGTCACGGCGGTCCGGCCTATGCCGACTACGGTTTGGGCCGCTCGCGTGGCACCATGCCGGTGCAACTGGCTGGCAACGTGCGGCGTGGCGGGCTGTTCGAATGTGCTTTTGGCATGACGCTGCGCGAGTTGATCTTTGATCTGGGCGGTGGCACCCACAGTGGTCGACCGCTGCGCGCGGTGCAGGTCGGTGGGCCACTCGGCGCCTATTTCCCAGCGAGTTTGCTGGATACGCCACTCGATTATGAAGCGCTGGCCGCCGCCGGCGGTTTGCTCGGCCATGCCGGGATTGTGGTGTTTGACGACACCGTCGACATGGCCAAACAGGCGCGTTTTGCCTTCGAGTTTTGCGCAATCGAAAGCTGCGGAAAGTGCACGCCGTGTCGGATTGGCTCGACGCGCGGCGCCGAAACGCTGGACAAGATTGCACACGGTATCGAGCCCGAACGCAATTTGGCGCTGGTCAAGGACTTGTGTACCGTGCTTACCGATGCGTCCCTTTGTGCCTTGGGTGGTTTAACGCCGTTGCCGGTACTCAGTGCCATCACGCATTTTCGCGAGGATTTTGTTTCGCCATGAGCCTGGTCAAAGAAATCGATTACGGCACGCCGCTGCGTCTGGGCACCGATAGGGTCACGCTGAGCATTGATGGCAAGCGGGTGAGCGTGCCCAAGGGCACCTCGATCATGGCGGCGGCGCGCAGTCACGGCACGGCTATCCCGAAACTCTGCGCGACCGACTCACTGCAGGCTTTTGGTTCCTGCCGTTTGTGCCTAGTGGAAATCGACGGTAGGCGTGGCACGCCGGCTTCCTGCACCACGCCAGCGGAACAGGGTCTGGTTGTGCATACGCAAACGCCGCGTCTGGCGGCTTTGCGCAAAGGGGTCATGGAGCTCTACATCTCCGACCATCCGCTCGATTGTCTGACTTGTTCGGCGAATGGTGATTGTGAGTTGCAGGACATGGCGGGCGCGGTGGGTCTGCGCGAGGTGCGCTACGGTTATGACGGCGCTAAACATCGCAGCGCCGCCAAAGACGAGAGCAACCCGTATTTCACCTTTGATTCCTCCAAGTGCATCGTCTGCTCGCGCTGCGTGCGCGCCTGCGAGGAAGTGCAGGGCACCTTTGCGTTAACCATCGACGGACGCGGTCTGTCGTCCAAAGTGGCGACCGGCACAGCGGATTTTTTGTCTTCCGAATGCGTGTCTTGCGGCGCCTGCGTGCAAGCCTGCCCCACCGCCACGCTGAATGAAAAATCGGTCATTGAACTTGGCACACCCACTGGCGTGATCAACACCACTTGCGCCTATTGCGGCGTGGGCTGCGGTTTCCGCGCGGAAACGCAGGGCGACAAAGTGGTGCGCATGGTGCCGTGGAAAGACGGTCAGGCCAACGAGGGCCATTCTTGTGTGAAGGGCCGTTTTGCGTGGGGTTATGCGACGCATCAAGATCGCATCACCACGCCGATGATTCGCGCCCAGATCAGCGACCCGTGGCGCGTGGTGTCGTGGGAAGTGGCTTTTGCGCATGCCGCAGCGGAGTTCAAACGTTTGCAAGCCAGTTACGGTCGGGATGCGATCGGCGGCATTACCTCATCGCGCTGCACCAACGAAGAGACCTTTTTGGTGCAGAAGCTGATTCGCGGCGGCTTTGGCAATAACAATGTCGATACCTGCGCGCGGGTCTGTCATTCACCGACCGGTTATGGCCTGAAAAATACCTTTGGCACCTCAGCTGGTACCCAGGATTTCAAATCCGTGGCGTTGAGCGATGTGATTTTGCTGATTGGCGCCAATCCAACGGATGCCCATCCGGTATTTGCGTCCAGGATGAAACGGCGTTTACGCGAAGGCGCCCAGTTGATCGTCGCCGATCCGCGCCGCATTGATCTGGTGCGTTCGCCGCACGTTGCAGCCGCTCACCATCTGGCCTTGTTGCCGGGCACCAATGTGGCCCTGATCAACGCCATCGCGCATGTAGTGGTCACCGAAGGATTGGTCAAAGAAGACTATGTGCGCGAACGCTGCGATTTGGCCGCGTTTGAATCGTGGGCGCGTTTTATTGCCGATGAACGCAACTCACCGGAAGCCATGCAGTCGATCAGCGGCGTGCCTGCCGCGCAGCTGCGTGCCGCGGCGCGGCTCTTCGCCAACGCGAGGAATGGCGCGATCTACTACGGCCTGGGTGTGACCGAACACAGCCAGGGCTCGACGATGGTGATGGGCATGGCCAATTTGGCGATGGCGACCGGCAATATTGGTCGCGACGGCGTAGGGGTGAACCCGCTGCGCGGTCAGAACAATGTGCAAGGCGCCTGCGATATGGGCTCTTTCCCGCACGAATACTCCGGATATCGGCATGTCAGCGACGATGCCACGCGCGAGTTATTCGAACACCTGTGGGGCGTGGCGCTCTCTAAAGATCCGGGTCTGCGCATCCCGAATATGCTCGACGAAGCGGTCGCTGGTGGCTTTAAGGGTATCTACATCCAGGGCGAAGACATCGCCCAATCCGATCCGGACACGCAGCATGTGGTGGCCGGGCTGCAGGCGATGGAATGCGTGATCGTGCACGATCTCTTCCTCAACGAAACCGCCAAATACGCGCATGTATTTTTCCCGGGCTCGTCGTTTCTGGAGAAAGACGGCACTTTCACCAACGCCGAACGGCGCATCAGCCGCGTGCGCAAAGTGATGAAACCACTGGCCGGACTGGCCGATTGGGAAGTCACCCAGCGTTTCGCGCAGGCGCTCGGTTTTGCGATGGACTACAGCCATCCCTCGCAGGTGATGGATGAAATTGCACGATTAACGCCGAGTTTCAAAGGCGTTTCGTACGCGAAGATTGATGCGCTGGGTTCGCTGCAATGGCCCTGCAATGACGCCGCACCATCCGGCACACCGATCATGCATGTCGATCATTTTGTGCGCGGCAAGGGCCGCTTCATGCTTACCGAGTTCATTCCCACCGACGAACGCACCGGCGCGCGTTTCCCGCTGCTGCTGACCACCGGGCGCATTCTGTCGCAATACAACGTCGGCGCGCAGACCGCGCGCACGCCAAACAACCAGTGGCACTCGGAGGACGTGCTCGAAATCCATCCCTTCGATGCCGAGAACCGCGGCATCAACAGCGGTGACCGGGTATTGCTGCAAAGCCGCGCCGGCGCAACCTCGTTACGTGCGCTCATTTCCGAGCGCATGCAACCCGGCGTGGTGTACACCACCTTCCACCACGCGCGCACCGGCGCCAACGTGGTCACCACCGATTACTCCGACTGGGCCACTAACTGCCCCGAGTACAAAGTCACCGCGGTGCAAGTATCACGTACCAGCGGCATCAGCGACTGGCAGCAAAACGAGCAAACGCGCGAGTCCTTCTTGCGACGTATCGAGCGGGCGTAGACCACATTCAGGAGTTCCAAATGCAGACGAGCAAAAATCATCCATTGGCAGGACAGCCGGCCACTATGGCGCCATTGCTCGATGTTGCGCGGCTGCTCGACGCTTACGTGGACTTGCGGCCGGACCCAAGCCAACCTCAGCAACGCGTGGCGTTTGGAACCTCGGGGCACCGCGGCGTTGCGTTTGCGCGCAGCTTTAACGAGTGGCATGTGCTGGCGATCAGCCAGGCGATTTGCGACTACCGCGCCGCGCACGGCATTAGCGGGCCGCTGTTTTTAGGCATCGACACCCACGCATTGTCAAAGCCGGCCTTCGACAGCGCGCTCTCGGTATTGGCCGCCAACGGCGTGATGACGATGATCGCGGGCAACAACGAGTACACGCCCACGCCGGCCATATCGCATGCGATTTTGCGCTACAACCGCGGACGCAGCGACGCTTTGGCGGACGGCATTGTGATCACGCCTTCGCACAATCCGCCGGAGCACGGTGGCATCAAATACAACACACCCAACGGCGGTGGTTCGGCAACCGCGGTCACCGCGTGGATCGAAGCGCGCGCCAATGCCTTGTTGGAAGCCGGGCTGCACGGCGTGCGGACCATCGGCTACGCGCTGGCTAGGCTAGCGTCGACCACGATCGAACACGATTATCTGGGCCATTACGTGGCCGATCTGGGCGCGGTGCTGGATTTTGATGTGATTCGTGCCGCTGCTTTGCGCATCGGCGTCGATCCGCTTGGTGGCGCAGGCGTGCACTACTGGGCACGCATTGCCGAGCATTACCGTCTGGACCTGACCGTCGTCAGTGAGCAGATTGATCCACAGTTTGCATTCATGACGCTCGATTGGGACGGCCAAATACGGATGGACCCATCGTCGGCCTGGACGATGAAAGCCTTGATTGGCCGCAAAGACCACTTTGATATCGCTTTCGCCTGCGATACCGATTACGACCGCCATGGCATCGTCGCGCCCAGCGGCGGTTTGCTGCCGGCCAATCACTATCTGTGTGTCGCGATTGACTATCTATTCCGCCATCGCAGCGCATGGAATAACCGGCTAGGAATCGGCAAAACCTTGGTCAGCAGCGCGCTGATCGACCGTGTTGCCGATCGATTGAGCCGCGAAATTTATGAAGTAGCGCCGGGATTCAAATGGTTTGTCGACGGACTTTTGGATGGCGCCTTGGGATTTGCCGGTGAAGAGAGCGCCGGCGCGACGTTTAATCGCCTGGATGGCAGCGTGTGGACCACCGACAAAGACGGCATTGTTGCGGCGCTATTGTCCGCGGAAATCACCGCACGCAGCGGACGCGATCCGGGTCAATATTATCGGGAGCTCACCACGCAATTGGGTGAACCGCACGCCGATCGAGTCGATGCGCCAGCCAGCGTCGCGCAAAAAGCGCGATTGGCGCGGCTCACGGTGGCAAACATCAGCTCTACCGAACTGGCCGGAGAAAAAATCCTCAGCGTGGTAGATCGCGCGCCGGGCAACGGCGCAGCACTCGGTGGCATCAAAATCAGCGCCGCCAATGGTTGGTTTGCCGCACGACCGTCCGGCACCGAGCAGATCTACAAGATCTACGCCGAGAGCTTCCTGGACAACGCACACCTGCAAACGATCTTGGCGCAAGCGCAGGCACTGGTTGATGTGGCGATTGCCGATTAGAAGCTGCGGAGCTTGCGCCGCTGCTCTTTGCATTTCAGGGGGCCACGCGCTTCTGGGTGAAGCAGTGCATCAGGGTGGCGTCATCGCGAGGCCGGCCCGGCGCTGACAGTGGCGCAAAGCATCGCTGGTGTCTGTACTGTGCGCGGACTCTTCCGCCAAAAGCGTTCGACCGATGAAGCGCAGGTCGAACCCACCACGGCTCGATTGCTCATCGCGAGATCTTGAGTTCCCGTCGGAAACTGCGCACCTGAACCCACCAGCATCGTCTTTGCGAGGCAGCCTTAAGCGACCGCGGCAATAAACCTGGAAACCTCAGTTGACCGCTCATTCTCGCTTGCAGCTTGCTGATTTCGATAAGGATTTCGCAGCTGAAAGCCTTCACCCATTGGGTGACTACGCTACCGGGCAGATTGCA
>Ga0163144_10024055_pt1 | contig 11971 bp, 9 predicted proteins | sample OliLak19BULKMAT1_FD_123175 | JGI IMG/M metagenome (GOLD analysis project Ga0163144, IMG submission 123175) | Freshwater microbial mat bacterial communities from Lake Vanda, McMurdo Dry Valleys, Antarctica - Oligotrophic Lake LV.19.BULKMAT1 | ecosystem: Environmental > Aquatic > Freshwater > Lake...
ACGATCCGCTTGGCGAGGCCTTCGGCAATCGCCGTCTTGCCGACGCCGGGGTCGCCGACGAGGATCGGGTTGTTCTTGTTGCGGCGGCAGAGCACCTCGATGCAGCGGTTCACTTCCATGTCGCGGCCGATCAGTGGATCAATCTTGCCGGCCCGGGCGCGCGCATTGAGGTTCACGCAATAGGTGTCGAGCGCTTCATGGCCCTGCTTCACAGGTTCTTCCTCGGAGGATTCGGCGCCGCGCGGAGTGGAGGGACGCGACATGCCGGGCTGCTTCGCCACGCCGTGCGAGATGTAATTGACTGCGTCATACCGCGTCATGTCCTGCTCCTGCAGGAAGTAGGCGGCGTGGCTTTCGCGCTCGGAGAAGATCGACACGAGAACGTTGGCGCCTGTCACTTCTTCCCGGCCCGAGCTTTCGACATGCAGGATCGCGCGTTGCACGACACGCTGGAAGGCGGCCGTCGGCTGAACGCGGCCGTCGCTGCCATCCACGATGAGGCTCGAAAGCTCCTCGTCGATATAGCGCGTCAGGTCGGTGCGCAGCTCGTCGATATTGACCTTGCAGGCGCCCATCACATCGCGCGCATGCTCGTCCTCCGTGAGGGCCAGCAGCAGGTGCTCCAGCGTGGCGTACTCATGGTCGCGTTCGGATGCGAGCGAGAGCGCCTTTTCAAGAGCGGCTTCGAGAGAGGTGGAGAGACGGGGCAAGGTGTGAGCCTTTTCGGAAGTCGTGTTACCAGGAGGCGATACTCATCATATGGGTAGTCTAGTCTTCTTTCTCCATGACGCACTGGAGAGGATGTTCATGGCGCCGGGCGAGGTCCAGCACTTGGGCTACCTTGGTCTCAGCGACCTCGTATGTATAGACCCCGCAGAGCCCAACGCCCTTTTGATGCACATGCAGCATGATCCGGGTCGCCTGTTCGCGGGAGCGGTTGAAAAAACGCTCAAGCACGAAGACGACGAATTCCATGGGCGTGTAGTCGTCGTTCAGAAGCAGCACCCGGTAGAGCGAAGGTTTCTTCGTCTTGATGCGGGTTTCGGTGGCCAGGTCAAAACCTGTCCCCCCGCCTTCGCCCGGCGTGCCGCCGCCTGGGGCGCCCGTCGCCGGCGGGCCCGCCATAAGGACCGGGTTAAAAACACTGCTCATGGGTAACAAGATATACCTTCCTGCACGAGATTGAAGATGCAATTGTCGTCTGAACACAGCTATCCCCGCTTTCAAGGCGTCAGAAGCGCTGCGGAAAACGCATCAAGCCGTTTGCGGTTGGCGCCGAGATCCGAATATCCGACGCGTGACCTGGAGTAAGCCGCGAAGGTGGATTTCTCCGGTTGTCCGGCGACGGGCAGCACCACGACGTCCACGTCGTCCTTGAACCGCATGAGCACCGACGTCGCAACAAAGTTGAGCCGCATCGTGGCCGCATCCTGCGAGCCGAGTTGCCATTCGCGCCGCTCGCCGATCAGGCGAAGCGCGCGCATGTAAAGTTCGCTGGGGGGCGCGTCATAGACCGGGGCGGCGCCATCGGGCTCGGCGGACGCGGCATAGCCGGCGGGCGCCAGCAACCCGGTATTCGGACTGCCGGGGCGCACGAGCGTCTTGAAGTTGATGAAGTCCGGCATCGAGGCGATCCTGTCTCTGGTCAGTGGGCGCGCAATCCGGCGCGGCGGGCAAAAGCGATATTGACGCGGCTGTCTGGCCGCAGCGCGAGACGTTCCAGGACGAGCGCCCGCGCGAGCGGTGTTGCCTTGCCCCGGATTGCCGCTTCGGTCAGCGTCCAGTCGATCACGTCGCGCTGCGCATGGCTGCCGCCGAAGGTGCCCGCTATCTGGCGTGCCCACAGCAAGGGATCAATGGCTGCCTCGAAGTCTCCGCTGTCAAAGGCCAGCAGGCCGTCGATAATCGGCGCGCCGGTATCACGCATCCAGCGGTTCATCTCGCTGCGCTCGCTTCCGGCCCGCGCGATCTTCAGGAGGTCGGTCGCCTCGCTGCGCCGCCCGGCGCCGATATAGGCGAGCGCGGCATGCATATCGTTGAACGGATAGCATTTCCCGTCCGCATGCTGCGTCCATGTATCGGCCAGTTCGTCCCAACGGTCGCCGACGTCGATGTTCAGGATGTGCAACCGCCATAGCAGCGCTGACGCATCCACCAGGTTCTGCGCCACAGTGCTCGCTTCGCCCCGCACTTCTTCATCGTACAGCGCCAGCGCGGCGTCCGGTTCGCCCAATTCCAGATGGCAGAGCGCCAGGTGCCACCAGTTGTGAACCTTGAGGAAATTCTCCGGCTGCGCCCAGTGCGCCCGCCGTTTGCGTATGAAATCCCGCCCTTCGGACGCGCGTCCCTGCATTTCCAGCACATGCGCCACGGCATGATGCGCCCAGCTGTCATCGGGATTGGCTTCCAGCGCCTTCATGCCTGCCGCTTCGGCGCGGTGGTAATCCCCCATCTCTTCAAGGCCGAAAGCGAGCATCCCGAGCAGGTGCGAGCGTCCTGGCACGCCGTCCCAGGCCGGCAAGGCGCGCGAGATCCGGTCACGCAGGTTGCGTGCGTTGGCGGTGAGGAAATCCACCTGATGCCCTGCGAGCAGGCCAATCAGGTCGCAGGGATAGGCGGCATTGTGCAGGTCGAGCGCCCTGGCTGCGAGGGTCCATTCGGTGAGCGATGCCGACTGAAGGGCTTCAAGGTGGCTTTCCTCTCGCGGGCCTTTCGGCATGTCGGCCAGGTCGTCGACCATACGCCGCGCCAGCGCGGTCGCCTGTGGCTCGGTCGACATCGCGTAGATCCAGGCCTTGGCGATAAGCGCCATGGAAAAATCCGGAGAATCGGCAAGTGCCTCGCGGAGCGGCTCGACCGGATCGCCGCAGAAATGAGCAAACCGACTGATCGCCAGATCAAAAAGCTCCGCCGCTCGGGGCGAGGCCCCCGTCAGTTCCACCCCTTGCCGGTCGCGAATCACCATCGGCTGGCTCCCGCCCGCGTCGCCAGACTCTATTGTGTGACCAAGGGCCCCGAGTCGCAAGCGGAGCTGCGAGTGCGCCAAAACGAAAAAGGGCTGGACCATGAAAGGTCCAGCCCTGAAACTCTACGCTCAAACTCTACTTCCGGCCGGGTCCGAATTACTTTGCAAAGGATGACATAAGAGGTTTCGCCGCATTGCGCCATGCGCTGACGCAAAGCTCGGTCTGTGCTGTCAGCTCGGTCGTGTAAGCCGAGAACATCGATTTTGCGAAGGCGGACTGAAGTTCGAACATCTCGCGCGGGTCGCGGACGTTGGCGAGGGTCTGGCTCAGCTCGACGCCCTGTTCCATGGCCTGGGTCATGAAGGTCATGTTGCGGGTGGCGATTTCGCGCAGCACTTCGGTCGAAGCGGCCGCGCTGTCGGTAAGCGCTTTGACGCTGCCTTCAGCCATGCCGGTGAATTTGCCGGCAAAATCAGTCATCTGGTCCATGCCAGCTTCGATTTGCTTGGTGGTTGCCGTGTTGGGGCGGGCTTCCGCTTTGGCGCGGGCCGTCGATGCAGTGGTCTTGGCCATGGGAGGAATCCTTCATTTTTTGGAGTGTGCTTTGGATAACACACTCTCCTCGCAGATGCAATAAATATTGTGCGCTGCAACATTAAGCATTTGGCGTCCGAATTGCATTTATCCTGATCCGTTACAAAACTGTCAGCGGACAGGCTGCGTTAAGGTGTGGTCAACTGGTTTGTCCGATTCTAGTATTTGCTCGGGTCGTCCGGGGTTTTGCGTATTTGGAGGTTGCCGTTCATGGCGCTGCTCAACCTTTCCTTGGCTCGTCTTGCCGCCTTGTCGGTTGCCGTTGGGTCAAGCTCATTGCTGGGGGCCCAGACTGCCACGGCTGAAAAGTACGCTGCGCTGGTCATGGACGCCGAGACGAACGAAATCCTGCATTCCCGCAACGCCGATGACGCCCGCTATCCGGCCTCCCTCACGAAGGTGATGACGCTTTACCTTCTGTTTGACGCAATCAATGCCGGCGAAGTGAGCCTCACCGACAAGATGTCGGTGTCGAAGAACGCAGCCGCCCAGCCACCGTCCAACCTCAAACTCAAGGCCGGATCCAAGATAAAGGTCGAGGATGCCATCCTCGCGCTGGTCACGAAATCTGCCAATGACGTGGCGGTGGTCGTCGCCGAGCACCTCGGCGGTACCGAGAAGAAGTTCGCGGTCCAGATGACCGAAAAGGCCCGTGACCTCGGCCTCAACAACACCACCTTCAAGAATGCCTCTGGCCTGCCGAACACGGCGCAGGTGACGACGGCTTATGACCTTGCCCTGCTCGCCGATGCGCTGATGGAGCAGCATGGTCAATACTACCACTATTTCCAGAACGAGAAATTCTCCTGGGGCCGGATGGTTTACAAGAACCATAACGACCTGATCGGCGACGTGGACGGCGTTGACGGCATCAAGACCGGCTATACCCGCGCCTCCGGCTTCAACCTGATGACGTCCGCCGAACGCGATGGCCACCGCGTCATCGCGGTGATGCTCGGCGGCGCGACCGCAAAGTCTCGCAACGCGCATGTAGAAGACCTCGTCGAAGCCGCGTTCGCCGCGCTCGGCGGCCCGCTCGACCCGACCTCGCCGCAGCTGCGTGGTACGACCGTCTTCGCATCCGTTCAGACGCCTGCCAATCCGAACGGCGCTGCAGAACCGATGCTGAATGGCAAGCCGTTCAGTGCCTACAAGGCCGAGCCGGTCAATCTCGCGCTCGCCGAAACCACTGAAGAAGACGTCACCGAGGACATGATCATCGTCGAAGGCGACGCCGCCGAAGATCTCGCCTCGGTTCAGCCGTCGCCGGCCCTGCCCGCGCCCGGCGCCAGCTTCTCGGTCAGCGATTACGAAGCCCGCCAGACGGCAAATGCCGCCAAGGCGGCCGGCGTCTCGGTCTCCGAATATGAGGCACGCCAGACCGAACGGGCTGCCAACGCCGCCCGGGTGGCCGAATACACCCTCCGCCAGACGCGCCGCTGACATCTCCGCCGCAACCGGGGACTTGCCGAAGCCGCCCGGCTCCCTCACAACGCCGCACGCCATCCTGACCTGGCCCGGGAGCCGTTGAACCGTGAGCGCAAACTCAGACCTGACCCTCGCCCGCAGTGTGATCCGCATCGAGCGCGACGCGCTCGACAAGCTCGAGGCTTCGCTCGGCAACTCGCTGGTAGAAGCGGTGGAACGGATCCTGTCGACCGACAGGCATGTCGTGGTCGCCGGCGTCGGCAAGTCCGGCCATATCGGCCAGAAGATCGCCGCCAGCCTCGCCTCGACCGGGACGCCCGCCTTCTTCATCCACCCGACCGAAGCCAGCCACGGCGACCTCGGCATGCTGATTCCCGGCTCGGTGCTGATCGCGATTTCGTATTCCGGCGAAAGCCGCGAGATGGTCGATCTGCTGCGCTACTGCAAAGGCAACGAGATTCCGGTGATCGCAATGACGCGCGACCCCGGCTCCACGCTCGGACGCTTTGCGGACACTCTCCTCGAACTTCCTACCGTCACCGAAGCCTGCCCGAACGGCCTTGCCCCCACCTCGTCCACGACAATGGCGCTCGCCCTCGGCGACGCCCTGACCATCGTGCTGATGGCCCGGCGCGGTTTCTCGCGGGAAGAATTCGGATCCCGCCACCCGGGCGGCAAGCTGGGACGCTCGCTGCAGACCGCGGGCGATTATGTCCGGGCACGGAAGGATAAGATGCCGCTGATCGGAGCGGACGCCACGTTCGAAGCGGTCGTTTATGCCGTATCCGAGGGCCGCAAGGGCTGTGCCGGGGTCACGGGTCCGGACGGCGCCCTGATCGGCATGGTAACGGACGGCGACCTGCGCCGCGCGATAATGGAAGGCAAGACCGGTGCGGCGGCCCGCGAAGTAATGACGAAATCCCCGCGCACCCTCGACCCTGAAGAGCGCATGCTGGTCGTCATCAAACAGCTCAGCGAGAACCGGATTTCAAACGCCTTCGTCGTCGACGAGACCGGCCATCCGCTGGGCCTCGTCGACATGAAAGACCTTCTGGCTGAAGGTTACCTGTAGGCTTACTTCGCCAACTCAAAAAGGACGCTGACGCTCGCCGTCACGCCCACTTCGCCAGCCGCAATCGGCGTCGGGGCGCCCGAATCCATAGCCATCTCGGCGCGGGCCATCATCTGGGGCTGCGGCGAATACTCGTAGCCTTCGCTGATCGACACGATCCGCGAGACCTTGAGGCCGGAGGCCTTCGCATACAGTTCGGCCTTCGTGATCGCCTCTTTCATCGCCTGGGCGCGCGCTTCGTTCTTGATCTCTTTATCATCCTCGATGGCGAAGGTGACGCCGGAGAATGTATTGCCGCCGGCCTTGACGAGGCTGTCGATGGTGGCGCCGAGCGTGTCGAGATTTCGCACACGCGCCGTGATGTTGTTGGTGGCGACATAGCCCCCGAGTTTCTGCTCGCCGCGCACGCTGCCATCGCGCTGCGGGACTTCGATATAGTCGTAGCGCGGATACAGGCTGAGACCCGACGTCTGCATATCCTTCCTGGCAATACCGGCTTTTTCCAGCGCCGAGAACACGCCGTTCATCGCGGCCGACTGTGCCGTCATCGCCTCGCTGGCGGTGGCGCGTTCTTCAGTAACGCCGGCGGAGATGTAGGCAATGTCCGGCGCCTTGTTGATCTTGGCCTCGGCGTTGATCTGGAGGGTCGTCTCGGGCTGGATCGAATTCGGATGAACGGTCATGGCAGCGGGACTCGCAAGCAGGGGCGTGGCAGCCGACGCAAACGGCATCTGGGCGCAGGCGACAGGTGCGCCAGCCAGGAAGAGGGCGACAATAGCCAGTGAGCGGCGGTTCATGGAGAGCTCCGTTATAATGTGATCAAAGCGGTACGCCTCTCTTCCCCGCCGAACAAGGCCGTTGCAAGGCGCACGCGCGGCGCCTAAACGACCTTCACAGAGGGCCTGTAGCTCAGTTGGTTAGAGCGGACCGCTCATAACGGTCTGGTCGCAGGTTCAAGTCCTGCCGGGCCCACCACATTCCCGCTGCAGCGAGCCATCTTTCTTCAGGACGGGGCAAAACTGGTCAAACAATTGTCACGGTTGTGTCATGCCTGACCAAGCTTTTGGTTTCCCGCAATGGATTACAGTTTCGCAATGAGAACGGGGTTTGCGACCGCATCGATCGGTGGCACTAAACGGAGGAATCGCTGCGGCGATTCAGCTTAAGGGAGTTGAGGCCGTGAAATCCAAAGACGCCGCACGGCGCGCCATGGCTCTCACACTTTCCTTCGATGTGGCCATGGCCGGCCTCGCGATGACACTTGCGCATCTCGCCATGCTCTACTCCGATGCCAGCGTAACGGCTTTCCCGTTCAGAGCGTGGACCCTCGCCACCACCAGCTTCATGCTCGCGGCAGCGGCGGGCTTTGTCATCGGCGGCGTGCACCGCCAGGTCTGGCGCCACATGGGCGCGCCGGACGCTGTGCGCCTGGTCCAGGGCATCGCGCTCGCGGTCTTCCTCTATCTTCCGGTCATGGTTGCTCTGAATGGCCGCCTGATCGATCCATTGCCAGCCTTGCTCGTCGCCACAGCCTTGTGGACCGCTGCTGCCTTCGCTGGCCGCATGGTTGCGCGCTACCGGTCGACCAATGCGCCCTTCCAGATTTTCCAGCGCATCCCGAGCAACAGCCAGCCAGTCCTGCTTGTCGGCGACCCGGAAAGCTGGATTGACGTGCTGCGCCGCCTCGAATCCTCCGGCAACGGAACAACGCTACGTGTTCTCGGCCTGATCGACGTGAACGGCAAGGAGCCCGGCCGCGCCGTTCGAGGCCTGCCGATCATGGGCAGCCTCAAGGAACTGGGCAACGTGATTGACGTCCTTGCGCTGCGCTATGGCAGCGCGCCATGGATTGCAGTTACCGGCCCTGCCCGCACACGGGGCACCATGGGGAAGATCCTGGAGATCGCCTCGACGCACGGCGCTCACATCATGGCGCTCGGGCATGATGCAACCGCTCAGACGCTCGAGCCGGTCCGCCCGGCTGACCTGCTCGCCCGTCCGGAACGCGATCTGGACCTGCGATCCGTCCGCGAACTCGTCTCCGGCGCCGATGTGCTGGTCACCGGCGGCGGCGGCTCGATCGGCTCCGAACTTGCCCGGCAGGTTGCCCGCCAGTCGCCAGCTTCCCTCGCGATTGTCGAATCCTCCGAGTTCAATCTCTACCAGATCGACCATCACCTGCGTGCCTTGCATCCCGGCCTGCCCCTCTCTTCCCACCTCGGCGACGTGCGGGACGCAGCCCGCCTTGCCGCCATCTTTGCGCAGTCCAAACCCAAGATCGTCATCCATGCCGCTGCGCTGAAGCATGTGCCGCTGATGGAAGAGAATGTCTGCGAAGCAATCCTGACCAATGTGGGCGGCGCCGTCGCTGTCGCACGCGCGGCCGCCGCTTCGGGTGCCAGCCGCTTCGTCTTCATCTCCACCGACAAGGCCGTCGCCCCCGACAACGTCATGGGCGCCACCAAGCGGCTCGCGGAGCTTGCGATCAGCCGGATTATCTCCGAAGCCCGCATGGGCGGCGCGATGGTGCGCTTCGGCAACGTGCTCGGCTCATCCGGCTCCGTCGTGCCGCTGTTCGAGCGCCAGATCGCCGCCGGCGGCCCCGTCACACTGACAGACCCCGAAGCGACGCGCTATTTCATGACCATCGAGGAAGCGACCGCGCTCGTCCTGCAAGCAGCCGCGCTTCAGCAGGAACAACAGCATGCGGAGCTTTTCGTGCTCGACATGGGCGAACCGATCGCGATCCGCCAGCTCGCCGAAACCATGATCCGCCTGAAGGGGAAAGTTCCCGGCGTGGATATCGAGATCACCACCATGGGCATGCGCAAGGGCGAGAAGCGGCACGAGGCACTCACCTATGCCCACGAGGCGCTTGAGCCGACTGCCGTCGAAGGGGTGAACCGTGTCACCAGCCAGGCGGCTGCCGGCGAACTGCTCGACAAACAGGTCAACGCCCTGATCGAAGCCGCCCGCCGCCATGACACATCCGAAGCGCTGCGCCTGCTCGGTGTGCTTGTCCAGGAATACGGCGCCGAACGACCGCAGGATGAACAACGCCGCCCGGCCTGAAGTGCGCTTTGGCGACGAAAAAAGGGCCCGGACTTGCCCCCAGGCCCAATCCGGTTTCATTGAATTCGTTGTCAGAATTGCGTGCTGAGGGTCAGCTTTGCCGTCAGCGGGGCTGAGAGCGTGATGTTGTTGTCATTGTGCGCGCTCACAGCATAAAGCTCGCCCGTCAGGTTCTCGACGTTCAACTGGACCGACAGATCGTCTGTAAGCTGATAATAGGCCGCTGCGTCAATCCGGGTGAATGCCGGCAGCACAACCGCATTGGAGATGGTGGCGAAACGGTCATCCTGCCAGACGAGGCCGAGGCCGAGGTCGAGCCTGTCCGTTGTGCGAACCTTGCTCCAGATACTGGCGCTCTGTTCAGGTACCAAAGGCACGTCGCGGCCCGCCGGTGCTGCACTGGTTGTCTGTGAAATCTCAGCGGATTGCCAGGCATAGGCAGCCGCGACATCCCAGCCGTCCATGATTTCACCTTGCAGGGCCAGTTCCAGGCCTTCGCTGCGCTGCGCGCCGGTCAGAACAGACACACCGGCTACCGGGCCTGGCGCGAGCGTATTGGTGCGGTCCAGCCGGAACAAGGCCGCCGTCAACAAGAGCTCTCGGGACGGCTGCCACTTGACGCCGACTTCGGTGTTCTCGAACTCTTCAGGATCAAGGTCTGCCAGCCCCGGGGTAAGGTTTCCGAACTGCTCGCCAGACTGCGGCAGATAGGACTGGGCCCAGCTTGCATAGAGCGCAAGGTCATCTACAGGTTCGTAAACCACGCCAACACGAGGCGAAACAAATTCATCCGTACGCGCTGCATCTGCCCCGATCCGGTTGTCGAACTCGAAGTCGAAGTGATCGAATCTGAGTCCGGCAATGACCTGCAGCTGCTCAGTCAGCTGGATCTGGTCCTGCGCATAGACGGCGAGGAGGTTCAGATCGTTCAGATTGTCGCGCGAAACACGCCCGAACACGGCCGAAGCATCGCGCCCGCGGTCTGCCACGGACACAGTCAGGCGTTCCAGACCCCCTGCAGCCGGGAACTGTCCTTCGACACGCAGGTTATCGCTCTTCTGCTGACCCGCTTCGACTCCCAGCAGGAGCGTATGCTCCAGACCGGCAAGTTCGCCGTTCCAAACCAGATCCGTCTGCGCGATCACATTCTCCCGCGTGGTGAGGGAATTATAGGCTGCCAGCTGGACGGTACCGGTGGCCGCATTCACAGCACTCGCAGCGAAGATGTTCTGGTAGAACTTGTCATAGTCGCCATAGAGAACAGTCGTGCGCAGCTTCAGCGCATCCGAGAACTCATGCTCCAGGACCGCGGTGAGCGAGTTGACTGTCACCTCGCCCGGGCTCAGGTCCGGATTGCCATAGAACGCTTTTTCCGAGGCCTCAAAAGGCCGGCCATTGATAGACGGCACCCCGCGATCGGTCACGCGCTCATCCACAAAATGTTCCGCAGACAGACGAAGTGTGGTTCCAGCGCCCAGTGCGAACGCCGCGCCCGGCGCGATTCCATAGCGCTCGGAAGAAACCCCTTCACGGTAGCTGTTCGACTGTTCGTAGAGGGCGTTGATCCTCGCATCGACACCGTCTGCAACGGCCCCCCCGATATCGCCGCTGGCGCGCGCATAGCCGAATGAACCAACTCCCAACGTCAAGGCGCGGGCGCGCTCACCATCGGCCTGTTTAGAGACACGGTTGATCACGCCGCCGCCTGTTCCCCGTCCAAAGACCAGGCCCGACGGTCCCTTCAGCACTTCGATACGGTCGGTGTTGTAGACATCACGGAAGTACTGGAGATCATCGCGCACACCGTCGACAAAGAAGTCCGCCGTGGTGGTGTTCCCGCGCAGTACCGGCGCGTCCCGGTGACCTTCACCCTGTGCCACCGTCACGCCCGGCACAAACCGGAGTGCTTCGCCCACGCCGGTCATTGCCTGATCGCGCATCAGGTCTCCGGTAATGACCGTCATCGCCTGGGCGATCTCCATGATCGGCGTATCGGTCTTGGTCGCACCGCGTGATACGTCCTGTGTATAGCCGGTGCTCGTGCCATAGACGTAGATCGTCTCCTGCCGTTTTGGCGCCTCACCCTGGTCTTCTGCGGATGCGGCCAAGCCGGAAAAGCCGAGGGACAGCGTCGCTGCGCAGGTCATCAGACGAACGGCGAAGCGTTGCGCACCGGCAGCAGGGCCGCGATTTGGAGTGATCATGTCAGGCATACCCTTAACTGCGAATGTTTCTCATTCGCCAGCTAGCAGGGGCATATCGATCGTGCAACTAATTCTCATTCACATGCGACAGTTTTGCGCTGCAGGGCCAGAAAGTGTCGCTTTCAGGCCACAACCAGCGGCTTGAAGGTGCCATAGATCATCCGGCCCATGTCCGCGCCTACCGAAGCGGGGCCATACTGCGCCATGCGCGGGTCTGCCATGATCTTCTCCCAGCCCGCATCATGCGCGGCGTGATCCTTCCAGTTGATCCAGGAGAACACGATATCCTCGCCCGGCTTCTTAAGCACGGCTGTGTGGAAGGAGTTCACCTTGCCTTCCGGGACATCATCACTCCAGGCGTCCACGACCGAGGTCGCGCCATACTCGATGAACAGGTCCGCCATCTTCTCGGCCGCCGCAGTATATTCCTTCCGCTTGTCCGAGGGCACCGGCATTACGGTTGCGTTGATCAGCCCCGGCGCCGCCAGCGCATCGCCCAGCAGATGCTCGAACCCGCCATAGATCATCCGCATGCCGTCAAACGGCATCTCCATTCCCGGCCCGCCAAGATCCGGATCTGCCATCACCGCGGCATTGCCGGCATCACGCGCCGCCCGGTCCGGCCAGATGATCCA
>Ga0163144_10024056_pt1 | contig 11971 bp, 8 predicted proteins | sample OliLak19BULKMAT1_FD_123175 | JGI IMG/M metagenome (GOLD analysis project Ga0163144, IMG submission 123175) | Freshwater microbial mat bacterial communities from Lake Vanda, McMurdo Dry Valleys, Antarctica - Oligotrophic Lake LV.19.BULKMAT1 | ecosystem: Environmental > Aquatic > Freshwater > Lake...
CGCAGTGTTAGGGTGGCGGCCTTGCCGGCACACGAACACTGTGTGGGTTTCAACGCGACTTTCGTTAGGGTCCCGCACTCGCCCGCGCTTTGGCGGGGCCGTTGCGAGGCTGGACCCTAACAATTGACTTGCCGCATTGCGGCAATTTCCTCTATGGTTTTGGAGTTATTTTTAATACGCAAGACTTTTTGGCGTGTTTTGAATTTTTTTCTGCCAAAATATATTTTATAGGATTAGTCTACATCCCCCGTCCAGACCAAAGCGTCTGGACACCCCCTTCTAAGGGGGAATTAGCAGCCAGCAGCCTTATCGGCTCAAATAAAGATTACGTTCTCCATAAACCTTCTGGAAGAACTCATCTTCTAAATCTTCTATGAAGTAGATGGCTTCACCGGTGGATTTCATTTCAGGGCCAAGCTCTTTGTTTACATCCAGGAATTTATCAAAAGAGAACACAGGTACTTTTATCGCGTAACCGTGTTTCTTGGGATTGAATTTAAAGTCTTTTACCTTTTTTGCACCCAGTATTACTTTGGTTGCGTAGTTAATATACGGTTCATCGTATGCTTTGGCAATGAAAGGCATGGAACGCGAAGCACGCGGGTTAGCTTCTATCACGTATACTTCTTCGTCCTTAATGGCGAATTGAATGTTGAGAAGGCCTTTTGTTTTAAGTGCGATCGCAATTTTCTTCGTGTAATCTTCCAGTTTCTTGATCACTTTATCGCTCAGGTCGAAAGGAGGAAGCACCGCATTGGAATCTCCGGAATGAATGCCAGCAGGTTCAATGTGCTCCATGATGCCCATGATGTAATTATCTTTTCCATCACAAATCGAATCGGTTTCTGCTTCAATGGCTTGCTGTAGAAAATGATCCAGTAGAATTTTATTTCCGGGAATATCCTGTAAGATCTTGATAATGTGCTGCTCCAGCTCTTGTTCGTTGATAACGATCTTCATGCTTTGTCCGCCTAATACATAGGAAGGGCGAACGAGCAAGGGGAATCCCAGTGTTTTAGAAAGTTTTACAGCTTGCTCGGCATCTTCCGCTACACCGAATTGTGGATAAGGTATTTTGAGTTCGCTAAGCAGTGTGGAAAAACTTCCTCGGTCTTCTGCCAGATCAATGCTCGCAAAATCAGTTCCGATGATTTTTATGCCGTACTTAATAAATTTCTCAGCAAGCTTCAATGCTGTTTGCCCGCCCAACTGAACAATCACGCCTTCTGGTTTTTCGTGAAGGATGATCTCATACACATGTTCCCAGAAAACAGGTTCAAAATAAAGTTTGTCTGCTATGTCAAAATCCGTAGAAACGGTTTCCGGATTGCAGTTGATCATGATAGTTTCGTAACCGCATTCTTTTGCAGCCAGCACACCGTGCACGCAGGAATAGTCAAATTCAATTCCCTGTCCGATACGGTTAGGGCCTGATCCGAGTATCACCACCTTCTTTTTCTTGGAAGGAATGGATTCGTTCTCTTCTTCAAAAGTAGAGTAGTAGTAAGGTGTTTTCGCTTCAAACTCAGCCGCACAGGTATCAACCATTTTGTAAACCCGGTTGATGCCCATCTTTTTCCTTTTATCGAACACCTCGCTCTCTAGGCAATCCATGAGGTGAGCTACCTGCCTGTCGGCATACCCTTTTTGTTTTGCTTCCAGCAAAAGGTCTTTTGGAATAGTATCAAGTGTAAATTTTTCAATTTCCCGTTCCGTAGCAATCAGCTCTTCTATTTGATTCAGGAACCAGGGATCTACCTTTGTTAAATTCTGGATCGTCTTGAATGGAATGCCCATTTTGAACGCATCGTATATGTGGAAGAGGCGGTTCCATAGAGGCTTCTCAAGGTAGCCTAGTAAAGTTTTCTGATCAGCTTTGGTTTCTCTGCCGTCAGCACCCAATCCATTACGTTTAATCTCCAATGACTGACAAGCTTTTTGAAGTGCTTCCTGAAAGCTTCTGCCGATGCCCATGGCTTCTCCTACAGATTTCATCTGAAGGCCCAGGTGGCGATCGCTGCCTACGAATTTGTCGAAGTTCCAGCGAGGAACTTTAACGATCACATAATCAATAGTAGGTTCAAAAAAAGCGGAAGTGGACTTTGTGATTTGATTTTTCAGCTCGTCCAGGTTATAACCTATAGCAAGCTTAGCAGCAATTTTAGCAATTGGATATCCTGTTGCTTTACTTGCCAGTGCTGAAGAACGTGACACGCGCGGGTTGATCTCGATCACGATCATTTCTTCCTCGTTATCGGGATTTACCGAAAACTGAATATTACATCCTCCTGCAAAGTGGCCAATTCCGTTCATGCATTTGATGGCTGAATTGCGCATACGCTGGTAGCACGTATCAGAAAGGGTCATGGCAGGAGCTACGGTTACTGAATCTCCTGTATGAATTCCCATCGGGTCAAAATTCTCTATCGAGCAGATGATAACCACGTTATCGCTTGCATCGCGTAAAAGTTCAAGCTCATATTCTTTCCAGCCAAAAACACTTTGCTCAATAAGAACCTCATGTGTTGGAGATGCGTGAAGGCCTCTATTAAGAGCAGCATCAAATTCTTCTTTGGTATGTACAAAAGCTCCGCCTGTTCCTCCGAGGGTAAACGATGGACGAATTACCAGGGGAAAACCCACTTTTTGGGCGATCTCTTTTCCTTCGAGGAAGGAAGTAGCAGTTTTCCCTTTGCAGACTCCCATGCCCAGTGCTAACATACGAAGACGAAATTTTTCGCGGTCCTCGGTTGTATGGATCGCTTCTACATTCACACCAATCATTTTTACCTTGTACTTCTTCCATATCCCTGCTTTTTCGCATTCTAAAGCCAAGTTAAGCGCAGTTTGTCCTCCCATGGTTGGAAGTACTGCATCAATTTTATGTTTCTTTAAAATTTCTTCTATCGATTTTTTGGTAAGCGGCTTTAAATAAATATTATCAGCCGTAACCTTATCCGTCATAATAGTTGCCGGATTGGAATTGATAAGAGTTACTTCAATTCCTTCCTCTTTGAGTGAGCGCGAAGCTTGTGAGCCTGCATAATCAAATTCGCACGCTTGTCCGATGATGATTGGGCCGGAGCCGATGATAAGGACGGATTTTATGGATTTGTCTTTTGGCATGAGCTTTATAGTTAAATGCTTGTAATTGGCCGCGAATTTAGGGAAATAGCAAGTGAAAAAATCGTTTTCACGTTAAAAAGACCAAAATATTTTCACAGGTTATCGACATTAATTAATGCCTGATTGTAAAACGTTATTTTAAGCTTTTTGAAGCGTTTATTGTAGGAAAAATTCCGCCAAAGTAGGGGTATGGCAGTGCGATTGTCATGCTGCGTCTGTTCTTCAAGAAATTACAAGCCTGGTAGCACATTAGGTTTATTTAATTACATCGGCTGCAACACCGGCCGCGGTATATGATATTTGCCTGGGAATCAATAATGAGATACTTGCCTGCGGAAATGGTTTTCTAGCTTCGTTAAGTTTATCCGCGTGTATTCCCACAGCATTAACGGTTACGGCTTCGGCTACACCAACCGGCAATTGCAACAATGGCAATATTGGCACGGCCACCGCCACCATAACTGGAGGTGAGCCCTCATACAGTTACTACTGGATCCCCGGAGGACAAACGTCTCAATCCATATCGGGTCTTGGTGCGGGTACATACAGCGTGATCGTTACCGATGCCGACTGTAATGCGGATACTACAGTACTTTTTTATCCAGCATGGGAAGTATTATGAAGATTGCATCGCGCAGCTCGTTATCGCTATTTATGACCGGTGGGGAGAAAAGGTATTTGAATCTGATGATATTAATTTTACCTGGGATGGAAGCTATAGAAATAAGATTCAAAACACAGCTGTGTTTGTGTATTACTTAAAAGCCACGATGAAGGATGGAGCAGAAATAATTAAAAAGGGTAATATCACTTTGGTAAAATAGCTTCGTCTTTTTTAACTAAAAAAATATCCATCTTCCCAACACCATTATGTATTCGGTCTGTTTTCGGCAGTAAGCGGTCGAAAAAGGCAAATATTGAGACGTTATTTCCAGCCAATATAAATAAATGCTTTAAGTTTGCAGCCAAAACCAGCAAAGCTTTACTAAGCATTCAATAAATAACCCAAATGTCTAAAAACAACATCCTTATCCCAATTGATTTTTCAGAACAATCTCTTACTGCTGTAAGCCAATCGTATAACCTGGCAAAACATACAGGATCAACTCTCACGCTTTTACATGTTAGCGATAGTTCTGATAATGAGGCTAAGAAAAGACTTGATAAATTGGCTCAAGATGTAACAGAAAAATCTGGATTGCAGACAACTACAATGATCGTAAAAGGATCTATGTACCAGGAAGTTATCAAGGTGGCAGAACAGATAGACGCAATAGCAATAATTACAGGATACAGTTCTTCTAAAGATGTTAAAAAGCTCATTAAAAGTTCTCCTTGTCCAGTGATAACTATCAAGGGGAAAAATCATAGGAATGGCTGCGAGAACATTATTTTGCCGCTGGATCTTACAAAAGAAACAAGAGAAAAAGTAAATAAAGCAATAGAGTTTGCCAAGTTTTTTAATTCCACTATTCGGGTAATATCTGTTCGTTTAGTTTCAGACAGACGCTATGAGAATAAACTGATCGCGTACTCTCACCAGGTACAAAAATTCATTAAAGGCAAAGGGGTTCCTTGCACGATCAAGACATTGGAAGGAAAGGATATAGCTAAATTGGTAATTGACTACGCGAATGAAGTTGCGGCTGATCTTATCATGATCATGAGCCAGCAGGAAATTACTATTAAATCTCTTTTTGTAGGCACCACTGCCCAAAAACTTGTAAGCCTTTCAGAGATCCCTGTACTAAGCATCCGCCCAATAAAGAGAAAAGGCAGTGCGGGAAGCGTATTGGGTTCTTAATATCATTTAAGCACCTCCGGGATCCTTCGTGTGCTTTTTGTGGATGTTAAATTTTTTGTTTTCTCTTTTTCCTGTGCAGCGTAATACTCCACATACATGCCTTTTATTTGTGCATTGATCTTGTCAGCGTTCTCCTTATCATAATAAAAGTGTTTTGCTTTCTCTTTAAAAAAGAAATTTGTAACGGGCTCTTTCAGGAGCGGAGCAGCATCCACTTCAGCAACCACCGGAAATAATTCGGATTCAAATTCGCAATAATAGTTGTTGATTTTCTTGGTAGGTACATGTGTATCCACAGTGATCTTTTTTGCGATGTATCCATCCTTTTTAAATATAATTAGAAAATGACTTTGAAGCGGCAGCTTGAATTGGCACCATCCTGTGCCGCCAGATTTTACTGAAGCATAGCGTACCTCAGAATCTGTATAATACACTTCAATGCTTGCTTTGGAAACAGGGTCTTTTCCATTCTTCATCATAAGGCCTTTCATGTGAAGAAAGTGAGTTGTTACCGGTTTTATTGCCGGAGCATTTTTTTCCGACATTATAAACGGCACACAGAATAAGATGATTAAAAAGAAGATGGTGTAATTATATTTCCGATGCTTGAAGTGGAGTGGTGGGTGCATATAATGGAGGTATTAACTGGATCTTTCTGATGTGGTTTGTTTTCATTACAAATTTATAGAGAAGACAGGCGAAATAAAATACATTTCGTTAAGAGAGGCAGTTCATGTGCCTAAAGCAACATTTATTAGTATAGAGTTAACATATCCCCGCTCATTCCTTGAAAAAATCTTCTATTTTTACACCCTAAAAAATCTCTCAATACCCTAAAACCCTATACGAATTATGATAAAATTTAAGAAACTCAATTCCGGTATTGCTGCCATATTTGTGGCATGCACACTCACCGTAAACGCACAACAATTAAAAACTCCTGCTCCAAGCCCCACTCAAACGCTGGACCAGGCTTTTGCATTATCCAATATTAAAATTGAGTATTCACGCCCAAGTGCCAAAGGCCGTGTTGTATTTGGCGATGTGGTTCCGTTTGGAAAGGTATGGCGCACGGGTGCCAATGCCTCTACCAAGATCACGTTTGGAGAGGATGTAAAAGTTGAAGGTATGCCTTTGGTTGCAGGTACCTATGCTATGTATACTATTCCAAATAAGGACAACTGGGACATCATGTTCTACAAAGACCTGAAACTAGGCGGGGATGTGGACAATTACAAAGCTGAGAATGAAGTTCTGAAAGTAAAAGTGAAGCCTGCTGCGTTGGCCTCCAAGCTTGAAACCTTCACTATGAATGTTGCAGATATCACTCCAACCTCAGCAAACATTGTACTGGTGTGGGAAAACACATGGGTACCTATCAAGGTTACTGCGGAGATTGATGCTGCAATTATGAAGAACATCGAGAAGACAGTGATCGCTGACAGCCGCCCTTATTTTGCTGCTGCTAACTATTACTATGACAATGATAAAGACCTTAAGCTGGCGCTGGAATGGGCCGGAAAGGCTTTTGAAGCTAACCCAAAAGCATATTGGGTAGCACACCTGCAGGCAAAAATTCAAATGAAACAAAAGAATTTTTCAGGAGCTATAGCTGCTGCGGAGAAATCATTGACTCTGGCTACCGCTGATAAGGATGATTCGTACATCAAGATGAACGAAAAGTTGATTGCGGAAGCGAAAAAGGGGAAGTAAAAGAAAGCAGTATCAGGTACGAAGTACTATGAAAGAACAAGACCTCACCTTCTGGTGGGGTTTTTGTTTTATGTGTGCTGATGTATCTACTGAACGATCAGTTTACCCGTGCCCGCCTGTTGATTATTCTGCATTACCTTGTAGATATATACCCCAGAGCCAAGCCCTTTTCTATGTATCGTTAATTTATTCGCTGAAATATTCATGTATGATGCTACTTCTTTTCCAAGCAGGTTGTACAAGTGAAAGTTCAAGTTTTCCTCTGCTGATTTTTTAATGCTGGAAAGATCAACAATGCAGGATTCGCTGAAAGGATTAGGATAAGCGTTTATTTTATTTTGAAGTTTATCTTCCGCTTTTATTCCGGTTGTAGTATTTCCTTCAAAGGCTCCGATAGAACGGGGAGTGTGAAAATTACTTCGGGTATAATCTTGGACAGGATTTACGGAGGCAAATCCATTTCCAATAGCAGGGCTGCCTGACTGAAGATCAAAATTTTCCAACGAGGCATTTACAAATAGGGGATTTTGACCCACTATTCTATTTGCATCCGTAACAGGAAGGCTGGGGCCTGCCCAACTTGAATTTTGTGAATGAAACCAAAGATCATTGGAAAAGGTAAAGCTCTGCGGATCAGTATCCGTGCCGATGTTGCATTGTGTAGTTACCTGGTTATCCAAATAGATAATATTATTCCGGAAGGTGTTGTTGCCGCAGGGTAAAAACCGGGTGGTATCCACCGTTTCCTGTAAAATGCGGATGACCCATTTGGTAGGCACGTAAATGGTGTTGTTCACCACTTCTGTATTGATGCAGCCTACATATGCGATCGGAGCTTCAGAGCCAATGAAAATATTGGAATACACTTTCAGATCCGCAGCTTCGTATGGTGCATTGATAGGCCGGAAAAATGCCAGGCCGGTAGAACCTCCCAGGTTAAGCGAACGTGAGCCTGCGTCCTTAAAAAAGTTTGCTTCGATACGTATGTTCCGGCATCCTCCTTTTGCCTGGATGGAAGCAGCACCCATATTTTCGAAACGGCAATTTTTAATGAGCCCGTCATGGCAGCCTACCATATCAATGGCATCTCCCGCCCCGGTAGATCCGTTCAGGAAAATACAGTTGCGGATCTCAAAATCATCCACCCCCGACATTTTTAACAGATCATTATTGCCGGTAGCATTGATATCGCGAAAGGTGCAGCTGTCAAAAACCAGATGATGGGAAGGGGTGTTGTATGAACCTCCATCATCCATGTTCACACCGTTACTTGTTTGCTGCTGAAAGATAAATCCCTTCATGTGCAAGTAAGCGCCATCCGAAAATTGCCAGGCTGAAGAGCCTCCGCTATAAGTAACTGTTTCGCCTTGCACTGCATGAATATAAATCCATTGTGAAGCATTTCCCTGAAGATTTGAAATAAAAGTTCCTCCTCCATAAGTTCCCTGGTGAACAAGAATGGTATCACCCGGAATAGCAACCGCTGCTGCTTGTGATAGATTAGAGTGGGTTTGTCCTGTTCCAACGTGATGGGTACCGGCAAACGCCACAGTGCTAAGCATAAAACACAGGTGGATAGAAACAATATTTTTTTTCATTTTTTTTGTTTTCAAAGTTAAATTTATTTATTTCTCTCAACAGGAGATTGATCGGGAAATATTTTTTGAATTAAAAAAGATAATACCATGACAATCAAACATCCGATCACATTCAGCCAAAGAAATGCTGTCAGATCGTAAATCCAGGCAAATACCACAAAGCCTTCAGCAATTATTGCGGCAATAAAAACTGCGTTGCCTTTGATGCTTTTTAAATAAAATGCGGTTACGAATATTCCAAGAATAGTTCCGTAGAATAAAGAACCTAATATGTTTACGGCTTCTATGAGATTTCCTAATCGTCCGGCATACAAAGCTGCCAATATGCAGAAAAGACCCCAGAAAAATGTGGACCAGCGGGAAACTTTCAGGTAATCATCGCGCTCGCTGTCTTTGTGAACGAGGCGTTTGTATAAATCGATTACGGTGGTAGATGCAAGGGAATTCAATCCGCTGGCCATGGAACCCATCGAAGCAAGGAATATGATCGCAATGAGCAGTCCGGCAAGGCCAACGGGTAAATGATGGGTGACAAAATTCAGGAAGATGTAGTTATTATCGTTGGTATCCGCTCCGGGGTCATTTTTTTTGATCAGCCCTGTTACGGATTTTCTTACATCAGCTCCACGTTGCTCTACTTTTTTTAACCCTTCTTCTGCAGCCAGAAGAGACTTTTCGTCATTGCTTTTCCTTGCCTTTATAAAATTTTCTGCTTGGATCCTTTTTTCATGGTTGATAGCGGTATATTCTGTCTGAAGGGATTTAATTTCTTTATGGTAAGAACTGTTCTCCAGCTTTTTGATTTCCAACGGATTAAAAAATACCGGAGACTGATAAAAAAGATAAAAGACAAATACCAGTGTGCCTATCAGCAGAATAAAGAATTGCATGGGAATCTTCACTAGCCCGTTCATGATCAGCCCCAAGCGGCTTTGGTTCACAGAGCTTCCTGTTAGATATCGCCCCACTTGGGACTGGTCGGTTCCGAAATAAGAAAGCTGTAGAAAAAATCCTCCTATTATCCCAGACCAGATATTGTATTTATTGTTCAGGTCAAAAGTGGTGTCTATCGCATTGAGCTTGCCCATAGTACCGGCAAGATGAAGTGCATCTAAGAATCCTACATTTTTGGGAAGGAGATACACTATCATAAATGCTGAAAGGATTAGTCCGGAGAAAATGATGATCATCTGCAAAAGTTGGGTATGCGATACAGCTCGTGTTCCTCCGTATACGGTGTACAGCATCACCATGCATCCGATAAAGATCGTGGTGTATGTGATATCTATGCCCAGGATAGCAGTAAGGACAATGGACGGTGCATAAATGCTGATGCCATTGGAAACCCCGCGCTGCAATAGAAAAAGAAAAGCCGTGAGCGAACGGGTTTTCAAGTCAAATCTTTTTTCCAGAAATTCATAGGCTGTATAAACGTTAAGCTTATGAAAAATTGGCACGAAGGTGATGCAAAGCACGATCATGGCCAGCGGCAACCCGAAATAGAATTGTACGAACCTAAGTCCATCTGTATAACCCAATCCGGGAGCAGAAAGAAAAGTGATCGCACTTGCCTGGGTGGCCATTACCGAAAGCATAATGTGATACCAGGGCAGCTGTTTGTTGGCAAGGAAATATCCTTCCAGATTGCTGGTCTTACGGCTTTTCCAGATGCCGTAACCTACAATGCCGAGAAGGGTTACCACAAGAACGATCCAATCGAACTGCTTCATTTAAAGTATTCGGTTAGGAAATAATAAAAGGTGATCTGAATAATAAGAAAAGCAATAACGCCAAGGTAAACCAGGTTCCAGCGTGGATTATTTTCGGAAGAATTCACTAATTAATTTATTTTATGAAAACTTGCCACGAATTACACGAATTTTCACGAAATCAATTGATTGAAATTCGTGTAATGGGTGGCTTGCATTTTAAAAATATTTTCAGCACCTATTTATTTTGTGGCAAAGAGATCAGGTTCGCCAGCAAACGATAAGCTCCAGGCACACCCGCAGGAAGTTCCCGGAAGAAAACTAACCCGGTATAAACAAAGTTTCCCTTTCCATGCTTTGCAATAATAAGGCTTCCTTCAAGTGCTTTATCGCCCGGGTCGTTCATGGAAAGAACAGTTTCGTAATTTTTATCCAGCTCAGTAGCGAAATAAATTCCGCGTTCCTGTTTCCATCCTTCAAAATCCATGGGGCTGATCTTATTTGGAGAATTTAATACCGCATGCTTTTCATTAATCAATCTTACTTCTGCATTTTCATTGGTAACCCTGTCCCGGCTGATGGTAAAAGGGTAGGGGCCTATTTTTGTGAGCAATGGCCCTACACGGCTGTTGGTATTGTATTGTACGATCAGGTTGCCGCCTTTTTCAATATACTCCATGAGTTTAGCGTAATATAATTGCAAACGTTCATTTGTATTGTAGGCGCGTATTCCGGTAATGATCGCATTGTATCTGGAAAGATCTCCTGTACTCAAAAGCTCATCTGTTAACAGAGTAACATTATATCCGGCTTGCTTTAAACACACTGCTACGTCATCGCCTGCACCGGAGATATATCCAATGTTATTCCCGTTTTTCTTTAGATCGATACTTATCAATGTAGCTTCTGCATCGCTTAAAATGAACTGGTAAGGAATATGATCATATTCTATGCGTGTAATACTTTTTGAAAACATGCTTCCGTTTATTTTTATTGATGCAGTAAGTTTGCTCTGTACAGGCAGTTGATCGTTTGAACGTATAGTTTCCTTATTTGGTGTTACAATCGCTTCCAGGATGGCCTCATCTCCTTTATTTTTTAGATTGAATGCCGGATCTTTTAATGAAATGGTCCATCCGACCGGGGTTCCAAGTTCCAGGGTGCCGCTTACATTCGCAGTGTTTGCTTTGATCGTTAGCTGAATATTTTTAGGTTTTGAGTCAGTGAACAGATATACTTTTTCGGAAAGAGATATTGTAGCAGGCGGCAGAATTTCAAACGGGCGATAAATCTCTCCTTTTACCGGGTCGGTTTGTTTATACGTCAACTTTCTTTCTATTTGCAGCGCAAGTCCTGCAATTTCAACATGAAAGACCACATTCGCTGATGAATTATTTTCCGGCTGTCCGATTAGCTGTTTGTTTTTTACGGTGAACATTCCTGTGCTGTGTGGTTCATTCAGCCAGTACGGATTGGAGTAGGGGATCGCAGCGGATAAATATTCTTTGTGCTTGAAAGAATAGAGTTCGTTGTGCTTCAGTGAAAGCGCAGGGAGCGTATCTGTCTGACCCAGCCATGAAATTTTTTCCAGCTTTACTCCTGCGTTATTTCGGGCGATCGCCATCGCAGTAATTTCCACTGTACTGCCGGGAATCCCGATCTGGTCTGCAGCGATCGCTTCCACCCACACTCCGGAACAAGCAAGTATCAGATCTTCGATCTCTTTTATCTTTAGTTTTTTCCAGTAATTGATATTTGTCCCTGTATCTGTTAATTTCTGTATCTGCTTGTAAATGGTTATCAGATCTGGAAGTATTTTTTCTGGATGCTGGGGGTCAAATTTCTCGATACAGAAATTTATCAGCGTATGAAATTTAAAAGCGGAGTAAATGCGGTTCCAGCTTTGATCAATGCCTTCAAAGAGATCTTTGCTGACGGAATCTCCTTCCAGTTGTTTAAAATATTCGATCGAAGAGCCCCTTGTTTTAGCTGCTCCGAACCCCTGGCTTTTATGCATGGAG
>Ga0163144_10024057_pt1 | contig 11970 bp, 4 predicted proteins | sample OliLak19BULKMAT1_FD_123175 | JGI IMG/M metagenome (GOLD analysis project Ga0163144, IMG submission 123175) | Freshwater microbial mat bacterial communities from Lake Vanda, McMurdo Dry Valleys, Antarctica - Oligotrophic Lake LV.19.BULKMAT1 | ecosystem: Environmental > Aquatic > Freshwater > Lake...
ATTCGGGCGTTCAACGAGGACAAGCCGTTCGACCAGTTCATCGTGGAGCAAATCGCGGCGGATCATCTGCCGCTCGGCGAGGATAAGTCGGCGCTGGCAGGATTGGGTTTCCTCACGCTGGGTCGGAGTTTTCTGAACAATCAGAACGACATCATCGATGATCGCATCGACGTCGTGACGCGCGGGTTGCTCGGGCTGACCGTGACCTGCGCGCGTTGTCACGATCACAAATTCGATCCCATCCCGACCAAGGATTACTACTCGCTGCACGGAGTCTTCGCCTCGTCGCGGGAGCCAGAGGAGAGGCCACTGTTGGGACCGCTGGTGAAGGGGCCCGAGTATCAGGCGTTCTTGGACAAGACCGCTGAAATTGAAGATAAAATCCGGGCTAAAGGCACCGAAGAGGTGGAGAAGTATCTTGCCGGCCTGCGCGCGCAAACGGGCGATTATCTGCTGGGGGCGCACGACGCCGCCAAGCTGCCGCCGACCGAGAAGTTCGACGTATTTGCCGGCGCGAGGAAACTTAACCCGGAGATCTTGAAACGCTGGCAGGCCTATTTAGGCGAGCCGGCAGGCACGTCCGATCCGATGCTCGCGCCGTGGTTCGCGTTGGCGGCGCTGCCGGCGGATGAGTTTGCGGAGCAAGCGCGCGAGCTGCTGGCCACGTGGAGCACGGAGCCAGCTTCGAATCAGGCGCATAACGCCGAGGTCCTGCGGGCGCTGACGAAAGCGGCGCCGGCGTCGTTAAAGGATGTGGCAGCGGTCTACAATGGAGTCGTCAAAAGCGTGGAGGAACGTTGGACCGCGGCGCTCGCCGCAGCGGAGAAGGCCGGCAAGACGATCCCGGAGTCACTACCCGACACGGACGCGGAAGCGGTGCGATCGTGGATCTTGGCGGAGCATTCGCCTTCGTTCATCAAGCCGGCCGCAGCGGCGGAAATGATCAAGCGGCAAATCAACGACAAGACCGCGGCGTTGAAGCGTGAGATCGAGGCGCTGAATTGGATTGAGCCAGGAGCGCCGTTGCGGGCGATGGCGTTGGTCGATAAAGCGAAGCAAGCGGACTCGGCTGTCTTTTTGCGGGGAAATCCGGCGAATCGCGGTCCGGAGGCGCCGCGCCGTTTCCTGGAAGTGTTAAGTGGTGAGACACGCGTGCCCTTTGCCTCCGGCAGCGGCCGCCTCGAGCTCGCCCGCGCCATCGCTAGTCCGGAAAACCCGCTGACGGCGCGCGTCCTGGTCAACCGCGTTTGGGGCTGGCATTTCGGTCAGGCCCTGGTGCGCACGCCGAGCGATTTTGGGGTGCGCACCGAGGCGCCGGCCCATCGCGGGTTATTGGATTGGTTGACGGCTTCCTTCGTGGAGTCCGGCTGGTCGGTGAAGCAACTCCACCGCTGGATCCTGCGGTCCGCGACGTATCGGCAATCCAGTGACCATCAGCCGGCCGCGGCGGCGGTGGATCCGGATAATCATCTCGTGCACCGTTTCAATCGCCGCCGATTGGAATTCGAGGCGATGCGCGACACGGTGCTCGCCTCGGCTGGAACCCTCGAGCAGCGGGTCGGTGGCTTGCCGGATGATTTGCTGCAAGAGCCGTTCACGACGCGCCGCACGGTTTACGGATTTATCGACCGGCAAAATCTTCCGGGTATTTTCCGCACCTTCGATTATCCGAATCCGGACACCAGCACCGCCGAGCGTTTCGCCACGACGGTGCCGCAGCAGGGGTTGTACATGATGAACAGCCCCTTCGTGCAGGAGCAGGCGCGCCGGCTGGTGCGCCGGTCGGAAGTGGCGGCGGCCGGGAGTGATCAGCGGAAGATCGCCGCGATGTATCGCCTCATTTTTCAGCGGGCGCCCGAGCCGGGCGAAGCCGGGTTGGCGGGGAAGTTCGTCGCCGCCGATCGCATCGAGGCCGAGGGTGAGATGCCGGTGTTGGGTGGTTGGGTTTACGGTTACGGCCGCTTTGATCCGGCGGCCGATCGGGTACGGGAGTTTGAGGTTCTGGCGACGCGACAGGACGGCCGTTTAAAGCCATCCCGTACGTTCCCTGATCTGCAGTGGGGACATCTGAATTTGACCGCGGGAGGGGGACACCCCGGGCGCACCGCCGAACAAGCAGTCGTTCGTCGCTGGCTCGCGCCCGCGGCAGGCACGGTGCGGATCGAAGGCAGTTTGCAGCATCCCAGTGCCACGGGAGACGGCGTGGCGGCGCGAGTCGTCGCGGGGCAGAGTGGAACGCTCGGGCACTGGACGGTGCACAATAGCAAGGTTGATACGAAATGGGACGCGGTGAAGGTCAGTCCGGGTGAGTCGATTGACTTTGTGGTCACGCCCGGCGCGAGCAGCACGGATGACACGTTTACTTGGGCACCGACGGTTGTTTTTACCAGCGAGGCAGGGGGCGTGTCACGGACTTGGAGCGCCCGCAAAGATTTCGATGCTCCGCGGCGCGACCGCCCGCGGCTGGATCGCTGGGAGGAGTTGGCGCAGGTGCTATTGCTCGCAAACGAGCTGGCGTTTGTTGACTGACGCGAGCGGACGCGCAGATTGGGTGGGGTCAACGTTGACGTGTAACCAAAAGGTTACCAAAACGAAGTTCTCTCACTCGATGAAACCGATTTTCCTCGCTGCACTTGCGGGTCTCTATGGAACGGCGGCCGCCGCCGATAATCTTCAATTCCGCAACACCTACGGTCAGGCGTATGGTGAGACGAAGAGTCCGGTGGCGGTCGACCCCGCCAAGGATCTGCCGAGGTATCCGGCAATTCCGCCCAAAGAGGCGATCGGCACGTGGAAGATAAAGTCCGGCTTCAAGCTCGAGCTGGCGGCGCACGAGCCGCTGGTGCGCGACCCGATTGCGATTTCGTTCGACGAGAACGGGCGCATGTTTGTTTGTGAGATGATCGATTACTCGGAGGAGCGGGACGCGAAACCGCATCTCGGGCGGATCTCGATGTTGGAGGACAAGGACGGCGATGGGGTTTATGAAACGTCGACGGTATTCGCGGACGACCTGCCCTGGCCGACGGGCCTGATCTGGGCGAATGGCGGACTTTACGTCGGTGCCACGCCGGACATTTGGCGCTTCGAGGATCGCGATGGAGACGGCAAGGCAGAGAAGCGCGAGGTGGTCTACACGGGGTTCGGCACCGGATTGTCGCGTCTCAATGTCCAGGCGATGATGAACAGCTTTGTGTGGGGCCAGGATAACCGGATCCACGTCCAAGGCGGTTCCGGCAATCGCGGCAAAATCAAGAGCCCGAAACGTCCTGATTTGCCCGAGGTGGAACTGGCAGCGCGGGATTTTTGGTTCGATCCTCGTACACACGATTTCGGATTTGAGGGCGGCGGCGCGCAGTTCGGCATGAGCTTCGATGACTACGGTCGGAAATTTGCGTGTTCGAATTCCGATCACCTGCAGTTCTGGGTTTTCGATGATCGCTACGCGAAAAACCCGTTCTTCAAAATGCCCGCGGCGCGGCAAAGCATTGCTGCCGATGGGGGAGCCGCGGAAGTATTTCGGATCAGCCCCGACGAGCCCTGGCGCATTATTCGCACCCGCTGGCGCATTGGTGGGGTGGTCAAAGGCGCGGTCGAGGGCGGCGGCCGCGTGAGTGGTTATTTCACGGGCGCGTCCGGCACCACCGTGTTTCGCGGCGATGCTTACGGTCCTGAGTTCGTGAACAACACCTTTAGCGGTGATGCCGGCGGGCAGCTCGTGCATCGCAAGCAGGTTCACCCGAATGGAGTCAGCCTGATCGGGCGTCGGCCCGCGGATGAGCAGGGTTTTGAGTTTGCCGCCAGCACCGACACCTGGGTGCGCGTCGTTAACTTTGCGAACGCGCCGGATGGTACGCTTCACATCTGCGATATGTATCGTGAAGTGATCGAGCACCCGTGGAGCATTCCGGAGGAGATCAAGCAACACATCGATTTGAACAGCGGCCGCGATCGTGGCCGGATCTATCGCATCGCTCCCACGGATACGGCGTGGAAACGCCGCGGTAGCGTGGCGCTCGGTCGGGCGAGCATCGCGGAACTCGTCGCAACGTTGGGCCACGCCAACGGCTGGCATCGCGACACGGCATCGCGTCTCCTTTATGAACGCCAGGACAAGGCGGCGGTGCCGCTGCTGGCGAAACTCGTCCGCGAATCCAGCGCTCCCTTAGCCAAGCATCACGCGTTGGGCGTGCTCGAGGGCCTCGGCGCACTTGACGAAGCCAGCGTCGTGGCGGCTCTCGGCGAGCGCGATCCGCGCGTGCGGGAACGCTCGATCGTCATGGCGGAAAAGCTGATCGAACGCCAAGCGGGTTCGCCGCGGCTGACGACTGCGCTGGCCAAGCTTGCGGACGACGCGGATGATCGCGTCCGTTTTCAATGGGCATTCACGGTCGAGGGGGCGCTCGCTTCGTTGCCTGCGGCCGACGCGATTCCGCTGGCCGATGCTTTGGTGCGGATGGCGCGGCGGGATGCGAACGACAGCTGGCTCGCCGCGGCGATGTTGAGCGGGCCACCTGAAGTGGTCACGGGCGCGCTCTTTCCAGCGCTGACGCGTGACTTGGCGGTGGCGAAGCAGTACGGGGGATTCGTGGCGCGTCTGATCGAGATCCGCGCGGCGTCGAAGCCTTCGGCCGGCTACGCTTCGCTGGTTGATTTTGTCGCTCAGCCGGGCACGAGTCCGCAGTGGTTGCGCGCTTTGGGCGATGGGCTCCGTCAAGCCGGCACGTCGATCGAACAGGTCGATACTGGGAAGAAACTCGCGGCGATGTTTACGCGTGCGGCGGCCACCTTGGGGGACACCCGGCAATCCGAGCCGGCGCGACTTGAGGCGATCGAACTGCTGAGTGTCGCTTCGGTCGCGCAAGCGCGGGAGTCGCTCGTGTCGGCACTTGCGCCCGGGCAGCCGGCAGCAGTGCAGGTTGCAGCGGTGAAAACGCTGGCGCAGCATACGTCGCCGGAAATCACTGCAGCGTTGTTGCGCGCGTGGTCAGGCTACAGCCCGAAAGCCAAAGACGCGGCCCTCACGGCGCTGGTGGCCCGCGAGGATCGTATTCGGGCGCTGCTTGACGCGGTGCAGAAGGGAACAGTGAAGGCGACCGAACTCAGTGCCTCCCAAGTGCAGAGCCTGGCGCAGCATAAGACTCCGGCGATCGCCACGTTGGCGAAGACCAGTTTGGCCAGCGTGATCCCGCCCTCCCGCGCCGAGGTGGCGGCGAAATTTGCACCGGCGATTGAACTCCGCGGTGACGCTAAGCGCGGGGAAACGCATTACCTGGGACGCTGCATGGTGTGTCACCGGGCGGCCGGCAAGGGCATGGAACTCGGGCCTGATCTCGTAACCGTGAAAACGCGCGGCCGGGATTCGTTGCTCGGCGCGATCCTGGATCCGCACAAGGAAGTGGCGCCTCAGTATATTGGATACGACGTCACAACGAAGGACGGCAATGCGTACACCGGCATGATCGCGCGCGATGACGCGACGAGTCTCACGCTGAAGATCATGGGCGGCGCCGAAGTGAATCTGCCGCGTTCCAACGTCAAGGGGTCGAGTTCGTCCGGCAAAAGTTTGATGCCCGAAGGCCTCGAAGCCGGTCTCACGGTGCCAGACATGGCGGACCTGCTGACGTTCATCGAAGAGCTGAAGTAATACCAGCACCTGATGTGATTTTGACTTGAGTGCGACATCGGCCGTAGGGCCCGAGCTCGCTCGTGGCCGATTCTTTTCGCCCCACCATTTAGGCCACGACCAAGGTCGGGCCCTACCCCGGAGATATCTAATCTCATGAGACGGTGGTATAAACTATGGCGCTCCAGCTTAAGGTCTAATTATCAATAGACGTTGGTATAAGGCCGATCGCCCGGATGGTTCTCCCGCCGCGACTCTTTCCCGGCGTAACCGCGACCTGAATACGGGGAGCGTTCGCTACGCCCATCTACTGTCCGGTCGATTTCCGCATCAAATCCTGTCGCGCTGAGTCCAGCTTCGCGCGTTCTTTCGGCGTGAGGCTGGCGATGCCCGAGTGCGCGATCTTATCGAGGAGCACGTCGATTTCGGCCATGGAAGAAGACTTGATCGATTCCGGGCGAACCGGCCGGGCGGTCTTTTCTGGCTTCAGGTCGGGGAGCACCCGAAGTTGCGGCTGCCGCCGCCGGAAACGGATTCTGGGCAGCTTGATCGCGCCTTGCTGGATTCGGACAAACACAAAGGCGAATGCAGAGGTTCCCCAGAGTGTCAGCAAACTCACCCAATCCTGCGCAGCCAAAGCGATGAGCGAAAATATTCCGACGAGAATCAAAGCCATCCACTTCGCGAGAATGTTGAACATCAGCGCGACGCCAGGATAGAGCGTGGCAAACGCGACGAACAGGGCGAAGCCGCCGGTCTGGCCCGAGAGGAAGGTCGGACGGACCAATCCGATCGCGGTAAGGAGGAGCGGTGAAAGAAAATACATCCCGCCGTACAGCTGCAGAAAGGTGCGGCGCCCAAAGAACTTCTCCAGTTCACGCCCGAACCAAACGATCATGAACATGTCGATCACGAACCAGAGGCTCGGCGGATTCACGAATCCGTAGGTGACCACTCGCCACACTTGGCCGCGCCAGACGTCTGCACTGTTGAATGCCAGAGCATTCAGAATCTGCTCGCCCCCGCTGGCGGACAGGAGCGTCGTGATCAGCATCGTAACGACGTAAATCAAAACGATGAAATGCGCCGCATACAACGGGTAGCCCCGCAGCCAGGTGACAGGTTGGTTTTCTTCCGAGGAGCCGTAGCCGTAGCCGGTCATAATAAGGGGATCCTGGCATGTTGGCGCGGGTGCATCCCGCCCGCAAGTGGCGAGCGTGAACAGCCGTGCGATTTTGCTCGGACCAGCGCGCGTGATGGCAGTGCCGTGAAACCCGAAAATCACTCACCCCGCAACGCGTCGCCTCCGCGAATTGCGTCGATCGTCGCGCGGAGCGTCCGATGGGACCGCGGCCGCCCCCGGCCGCCTGCGTTTCAGGTGGGTCTGCACGCGCCGCGTCCCAAAACAATAAGAACGCGGGCCCTCCGCACAACCTGGAGCAAGCTCGTCCGCTTTTACGGCAGCTCGTAAATCTCCACCAACGCGACCCCGGTGGTGCCGTTCTTTCCCGTCACGCGCACGGTGTACCCGCCGGGATTTAATGTGACCACGAGTGCCGCGTCGGGCGAGCCGCCTGGCGGGAGATCGAACGCCGCAACGGACTTAAAGGCGTTCGCCAGCGCGGCCCCGCCGCCCCAATCATCATTGCCGCCGATCTGGGTTTGGGTGGAGGCGGAAAACAACGCGATTTCCGGATTCGCGACGACTCCTTGAACGCCGAAGATGGTGAGCGTCGGGCCGATGCCGCGTATCAGGATGTTCTTCGACGTCGAGCCGCCCAACGTAAACCCGGCCGTTAACCCGTCGCCGATGTGCTTTAACACGGACACATTCAACAAACGTGGGGTCGACGCGGTGAAGTTGCTGCTGGGCGTGGCATCGTAGATTTCGGCGATGACCACTCCCGTGGCGGAGCCGACGCCGGATACCTTCACGGAATTATCTCCGGAAGCGAATGAGCCCACGCTGGCCGCATCGCGTGAATCCGGAGCATTGTATTGGAAAGCGCCCACACTCGCCATCGCGTCCCGGAGCGTGGAGGAGCCGCCCCAGTTGTCGTTGCCACCCGCCGCCGTAGGCCCGGTGAAGAGTTCGAATTTAGGGTCCGTCAGAAGTCCTTGCAGCCCGGTGAACGCGAGCGAGGGTCCCGCCGCGCGGATCACCAGCGGTTTGGTCCCACTGGTGCCGCCACCTCCGACGACAAAGCCCATCGTGAAACTTTCGCCGGGCGGAGCATTCACTGAAGTAAGAATCGACAGATTGATGAGGCGGCCGGCAGTTGACGCCGCGCCGACGGTCAGGGTGGCGTTCTGGCTCGTGATCGTGCCGAACGCGTTGGTGAGCGTAACCGAATAATTTCCCGCTGCGCTCGGCGTAACTCCGCTCACGTTGTAGGTGGCGTTGGTCGCTCCCGGGATCGCTGCGCCGTTGAAATTCCACTGGTACGTCAGCCCGCCACCGGCCGCACCGACGCTGAACGTGATGCTTCCGCCCGCCGGCGCGACGACGGCTTGAGGTTGTTGCGAAATCGAAGGAGTGACAAGGGGAGTTCCCTTTGCGACCAGATTGCTGCCCGACTGAGACACGTAGAGATTGCCGGTGCCGTCGACCGCAATGCCGTTCGGCGTGAAGAACGCGGCAGCCGTGCCTACGCCCTCGGCAAACGACTGGACTCCAACGCTGCCGCCAATCGTCGAAACGGCGTTGTCGCGAATCATGCGAATGGTCGCGTTCTGCGCTTCCGCAACGTAGATCCGGCCAATGCCATCGACGGCGACTGCGTACGGTAACGAGAAGCGTGCAGCAGCGGGGCTGCCGTTGGCGGAGCCGGCGATTCCAGCTGCGCCCGCCAACGTGGCCACCCCGCCGTCGCGCCCGATTTTTCGCAGCGTGTGATTGCTCGAATCGGCGACATACACGTTGCCCTGAACGTCCGTCGCGACCCCGCGGGGGAAGTTGAAACGCGCCGCGGTGCCTACTCCGTCGGTGGTTCCGGTCGCAGTCGCGCCGGCTAGAGTGGTGACCGTTTTTGTCCCCGCGGCAATCCGGCGAATCAAATGGTTGCCGGTGTCCGCCACGAAGAGATTGCCGTCCGCATCGAGTGCCACGCCGCTGGGGAAATTAAAACGCGCGGCGGCGTCCGTACCGTCGGCGCTTCCGGCCACGCCGTCCAATCCCGCCACGGTTTCAACGGTTCCGTCCGGCAGCACCCGGCGAATGGTGTGGCGCTGATTCTCGCAGAAATAAATCGTTCGATTGGGCGCGACCGCCACGCCCATGGGATAGTTGAGACTTTGAACACTGGCCGCGCCGTCGCGGTACGCATCGCCGCCGAGTTCTGCGCCGGCGACGCGCTGCACGAGCCCAGCCGGGGAGATGCGCCGGATGGAAGCGCCCCGGGTATCCGCGACGTAGATATCACCCGAGCTATGCGTGGCCACGCCGGTCGGGTAATTGAAAAGCGCGGCGGCACCGAGGCCATCCTGCCGGCCGAAATTGCCACCGCCGCCCGCGAGGAAAGTCGTGGCGAAGGTTTGTCCATCGAGTTTGCGGATGGTGTGGTTGAGCGTGTCGGCCACCACGATACCGTCGGGCGTAAACGCCGCGCCACCCGGTTGAAAAAAGCGCGCGTCGGCGGGGGCACCGTTGCGATAGCCTTCGAAGTCCAGCTGGCCGGCGAGTGCAGTGACGGCTCCGTTGGGCGCGACCAGGCGCAGCGCGCTGTTGCCGGTATCGATCACGACGAGGGAGCCGTTGGCGTAAGCGATGACGCCGCTCGGCGATTGAAAGCGCGCAGCTGGCCCGGTGGCGTTAACCGCCCCCGGTTGGCCCGGCGCTCCCGCGAGGGTCGTGACCGTCCCGTCGAGAGCGATCCGGCGGATCGTATGATTGCCGCGATCGGCAACGTAGAGGATGCCCGCACTGTCGATCGTGATTGATTCCGGGTTGGTGAAACGCGCATCGAGCCGCGGGCCTTCCGCCGAGCCGGGGGCACCACTCAAACCCGCGAAGGTGCTCACCAGCCCGTCAGGCGTGATTCTCCGGATCATGTGGTTACTGCTGTCGACCACATAGAGGTTTTCCGCGGCGTCGACGGTGAGACTGGAGGGCTGATCAAAAACGGCGAAAAGGGCCCCGCCGTCTGCGAAACCCGAGATGTTGGGTCGGCCGGCATAAAGAGTGACATCGCCGGAGATGCTCACGCGTCGAATCGTGTGATTACCGCGATCGGTAACAAAGATGGCGTTGCGGGCGAGCACGATTCCGGTGGGGAAGAAAAAGCGCGCGTTGGTGCCGTTGGCGTTCGCCGTTCCCGACGTGCCGCCCAACCCCGCCAAGGTCGTGACGACGCCCGCGGGTGAGATAACCCGAATCGCATGATTAAAGGTGTCTGCGACGTAGACCGTCCCGCTCGCATTCGCCGCCACGTTGAGCGGCGTGTTGAAGCGTGCGGCAGACCCCGTGCCGTTGGCGAAGCCGGATTGCGGCGGGAGGCCCGCGAAAACGTTCCACTGATAATTTTGAGCTGGAGCCGAAAGGCCGGTGGCGAGAAACAGCGCGAGCGGGCAGAACCGAGAAAAAAACATGAAGGGCAGGGAGTTGGATTTCAGATACTCGGTCAGGGTGGATTCGCGGCGATCCCGCGAGGTCATTGAGGTTTAGTCAATTCTACTGCGGCACAGGCAAGCGCCGGGTTTAACGAAGGCTTGTCGGCCAGCGCGATAACGCATGTGCTTTTTCCACCCGGTGATCCCCGCCGCGGCTTAGTCTCGCTTTCCCCATGTTAAAAAAACTCGTCCTCATCGCTTCGATCACCCTGGCCTTGGCCGGGATCGTTCGGGCTGAACTTAAACTCCCCGCGATCATCGGCGATCATATGGTGTTGCAGCAAAAGCACGCCAATCCGATCTGGGGCTGGGATACGCCGGGAACCAATATTACCGTGACCTTTGCCGGCCAGACGCACACCGCCAAGGCCGGAGCGGACGGCAAGTGGATGGTGAAGCTGCGGCCGGTTCCGGCGAATGCGACGCCGCAGAAAATCGGGATTGCGGGCACCTCGAAGCGCGAGCTCAGCGACGTGCTCGTCGGCGAAGTGTGGATGTGCTCGGGCCAGTCCAACATGCAGTGGTCGCTGGCGCAGACTTACACCGGTGACATCGAAGGCGCGGCCTCGAATCATCCGAATATACGGCTCATTTCCGTGCCGCAAGTGGGCGCGCAGGAGTTGAAAAACGATTTCCAGGGCAAGTGGGAAGCGGCGAATGCGGATACCGCCAAAGGCTTCAGTGCGATCGGTTTCCTTTATGGCCGGTACATTCACGAAATCGTGGGCGTGCCGGTGGGTTTGATCGACAACGCGTGGGGCGGCTCGGCCGCCGAGGCCTGGATTCGCCGCGAAACGATTGAGCGTGACCCACGGTTTGCGGCGCTGCTGGCCCGCACCGTCAAACGCGAAACGGATTTGCTCTCGCCCGAAGGAAAAAAGGCCGCCGATGCGGCGCAGGCAAAGTGGCAGGTCGACAGTGAAAAAGCCAAGGCGGCCAAGAAAGCGGCCCCAGCCCGCCCGGCTCAATACCTCAGCGGAAATGCGCGCCCGGGAAACATCTTTGCCGGCGTGGTGAACCCAACTCTTGGATACGGCATCAAGGGCGTCATCTGGTATCAGGGCGAATCGAATGCCAGCCAGGCGTATGAGCACGGCGAACTTTTCCCTTTCCTGATCGAGCAATGGCGCAAGGAGTGGGCCCAGCCGGATCTGTCGTTCTATTGGGTGCAGCTGGCCGACTTTAGAGCTGAAAAATCAGAGCCCGGTGACAGCGATTGGGCGGAGTTGCGCGAAACCCAGACCAAGACCTTGCGCCTGCCGCACACCGGACAGGCCGTGATCATCGATGTGGGTGAGGGCCGCGATATTCATCCCCGCAACAAGTATGATGTTGCGTCGCGTCTCGTGCGCTGGGCGCTCGTGCAGGACTACGGTCTGAAGTTCCCGTATCGGAGTCCTGAATTCAAGAGCCTCGCGATCGCCGGCAACACGGCGACTGTGACGATCGATTGTTTTGGCAGCAGCCTGAAGGCGTTTGATGTCGTGGACGCGCGCGGCTTCGCGGTTTGCGGCGCGGACAAAGTCTGGCATTGGGCGACGGCGAAAGTGGTCGCGCCCAACAAGGTTGAAGTGACCAGCGACAAAGTCACCGCGCCGATCGCGGTTCGCTACGCCTGGGCGGATAATCCGGTTTGTAACCTGTACTCCGCCGACGGCTTGCCCGTGACGCCGTTCCGGACGGACAATTTCGACCTGATTACGAAGCCCAAAGCGTCGATGGCGGCAAAGCCCTGA
>Ga0163144_10024059_pt1 | contig 11970 bp, 11 predicted proteins | sample OliLak19BULKMAT1_FD_123175 | JGI IMG/M metagenome (GOLD analysis project Ga0163144, IMG submission 123175) | Freshwater microbial mat bacterial communities from Lake Vanda, McMurdo Dry Valleys, Antarctica - Oligotrophic Lake LV.19.BULKMAT1 | ecosystem: Environmental > Aquatic > Freshwater >...
AGAAGTTGGCGTCTTGATGGTCAACCTTGGGGGAAAGTGAGGATCCCGTTCGCAGAGCAAATCAATTTCATGTGATTGCCCTAAGGGATAATTGCGAACCCCATGTCGTTCGCTTAAGTAACCCCCAATAAACGCCAATACTTTTGACGGTACTCAACTGCCCATCACGGGAGCGATCATAATAAAAACCGCTGGTTTCATCCCACAAATACATATTTACATAGTGTTTAAGATGCTCAAATTCATCTGTAAGCTCGCTGTTGAATTCATCATTACCAATTGCGCCCGCTATAGCGAGCAATTTTTGGCAATTCGGCATCGCGAATGCCGTCGGTGATGAGCGCTCGCTCGCGATTGACTGTTACTGAGAGCGCTTCGCCATCAGGGGTAACAAAGCCAAAGACAATGGTATTTGCCGGCGAGTTAGGGTGGTTAGCACGAAAATGGGACAGCAATTGATGTAGCAGATCGTTGAGAGACACAATTCCCTTTTTCATAGCCACCGTTGGTTCATAATCAGTAGGGGGGCAAACCGCGCAGTGTATTTTCTACCGACAGCAGGTGAGCAAACATTTGTTTACGCGCCAATTCAGAGTCATGTGCCTTGAGTGCATCCAAAATGTCTTGGTGCATCCGTATCGCTCTTTCGACGCGCGCAGGATCGACGCTGCCTTTGTCCACTGCTGTGCGCTTACTACTGGCAATGCTCAGTTGGGCAATGGCTTGCATAATGCGTGTCAACAAAGAATTGCGCGAGATCGCGGCTGTTTTGACATGAAACTCGATATCCAACTGGGGAAAATTGGCAGGTTGTGTCCGCAAACACGCCCACGAGCGGGCGATGACATCCTCAAGTTCGATGATTTCTTCGTCGGTAATGCGTTGGGCGGCAAGGGCGATTGCGCCCGGTTCGATGACTTCACGGGCTTCGATCAATTCTAAAAATGAGTTGTCATTGAGCGAGAAGACCAGATCAAAATTCTCGACCAACAACTTTGGTTCGAGCGAAGTCACATAGGTGCCCGATCCATGCCGCAGTTCGACCACATTCATCATCGCCAAGGACCGCAATGCTTCGCGCACGGTCGCACGGCTAACGCCCATCTGCACTGCCAGATCGCGCTCCGGCGGCAATTTGTCACCGGGGCGTAGTTGCTGCTCGCGAATCAATAAGAGAACACGCTCGGTGATTTGGTCAGAAATTGCCTCGCGATGAATCGCCCCACGAAATTGATTGTTTAGCTTCGATTGTGAGTCCGTCATTGACTAATGTCCAAGTGATCTAACCAATTTTGGCAACCATCATACGCCATTTTGGGATGAAGTGATAACTTTTGGCGCGCGGATATAGGGGCTGTTAACCCCTACACCCGTGCTTTTTTCGGAAACGGCGTTAGGCGCTGGCAGACTTCCAAGCGTCAATTTGCCGTTGCATTTCGTCGCGTACACGCTCAATACCCGCATCCAGTTGGGCTTGGTTATAACGCTCCAAACCTTCGGCAGTATCGACCGTGCCACTACCCAACGGACTACCAAATTCTTGTGTGACTGCCGAAATTGAGGCGACTTCAGTTTCGACCGATGAGCCGTCAAAGGTAAAACCGAGAATGGGTGACGGGCGAGCATTGCGATTCAGTTCAGCAGTTTCGGGCCATGCGCCGATCTGGGTGGCATCGCCATAGTAGGAATTAAATACGTTGCCGAACATCCAATCGGTATTGGGGTTATAGCCAGTATCGCCAAAGCTTGCCGCCCCGTTTGCCGGACGGATGAGTTGCTGTCCTTCATCTGCCCATTCCCAGTGCGTCCCTTGAATGCCCTTGCACAACAGGTTGTAGAACACCGGATCGCTGTTGACCAATTCAAGATAGCGCACTGCAATTTCAGGATTCGCTGACACTGAACTTACACCGTTCAGCGTGGCGGTGACACCACCGGTCGTCAGTAGGGGTTCTGCAAGTGCTTTGCTGGTGACTGCCCAACCCCAACGGGCTTGGACTTCAGCATTGCCACCCGGTTTCACAATATCGGATACGCGCACAGCGTACTGTCCTGCCACCCATGCCGCGTCCATTTCGCTCCATAGCGCTACATCTGATGGGGCATATCCCGCTTGATACCAACGCCGAATTGTTTCTACTGCCTGACGGTATTCATCGGTTTGGCTATAAATCTCAACTTGGGCAGACTCATCGGTGCTGCGAACGATCAAGCCCGAACTTTGAGGATCAAAGCCCCAGTTTTCGGCGACCAAGATCTGCGCAAGGTTATAAGTCACATGGGTCAGGGTGTCATCTTGATCGGCATATTCTTTAATCGCTGCCATGATCGGGTCGAGTTGCTCATAGCTGGTGAGGCTGGCAAAGGCGTCCGCCAAGCCGACTGCCTCGATGATGTCGGTACGGATGTAGGGACCGAACGGTTTTACGAAAATCTGTTGATTGATGCCCCCATAGATGCCGCCACCCACGCGCGCCGCTTCCCATGTTTCGGGAGTCAAACTTGCCCAATAGTTGGGCGCAAGTTCGGGCAACATATCACCGATGGATGCCAAATATTCCTGATTGATGTTGGTATAGTAGTTGTTGATCCAAGGGGCAGTAAAGCCTAAGTCATAATTTTCTCCGGAAGCATTGATGAGACTAATCTGCCCATCATACGCGCCCCAATCAATAGCGCGCAATTCAATCGTTGCGCCAATACGTTCAGCCATATATACGCTCATCGCATCTTGAACTGCCAGAACATCCGCTTGAGGTGCCCCCGGATACAAATAGACCAAGCGTGGCAGGTTTTGATAGCGACGAGAACTGGCGGCGGCGAGCTTGGATAGCCCCGTGAAATTAAACCCACCGGCAGCAGCGGCGAGACCCAACGATTTAAGCACTGTACGTCTTGAAAACACTTTTGCCATGACAAAAAACTCCTTGTGAAAAAACTGCGAATCGTGCATCGTGCAGCGGTAGATGGTGAACCGCAGAAATGCCTATTTGAATGCGCCCAGCGTTACGCCCCGAACTAAATACCGTTGAAAGATCAGAAACATGAGCGCGGCGGGACCCGTCGCTAATACTGCCATCGCCATACGCGCTGTTTGAGTTGGGATTTCACCGACCGAAATGTTGCCGACGCTGGCTTGTAACTGCATCGCCTGTGCGTTGCTCTGGATGATGTAGAGCATGTATTGCAGGGGATACAACTGTGAGTCGCGAATGAAATAGAGCGCGGTTGTCCAGTCATTCCAGTAGTTCAGTGCGGTGAGGAGCGCGATGGTTGCCAATGCTGGTTTTGCCAGTGGCAACGCAATCGAGATGAAAATACGGAACTCACCTGCCCCGTCCACCCGCGCAGCATCGATCAATTCGGCGGGTAACGCGGCGAAGTAGGTGCGTAGGATGAGAACATAGTAGACCACCACCAAGTAGGGAAGGATCAGCGCGAAGAGTGTGTTTTGGACGCGCAGGTATTGGGTCATCAGGATGTAGTAGGGGACGATGCCCCCGCTGAACAACATGGTGAAGAAGACAAAGAGGGACAGCGGTTTTCTCAAAATAAAATCGGGACGCGATAACGCATAGGCAAGCGGTGCCATCAGGGCGAGGGCGCTGATCGTCCCAAAAATCGTCGTAAATACCGTGACCGCATAAGCTCGCAAAATCACAGTTGGATTGCGGAAGATAAGCTCATAAGCAGTGGTGCTGAACTGTGCTGGGATAAGATTGTACCCAAAGCGCGTCAGTGCAATTTCATCAGTGAATGAAGCGGAAATGATCAAAACAAGCGGGAGTAAACACCCTAATGACAACAAAATAAGCACGATGTGAACGCTGAAGCGCGCTAACCAGTTCATCAGGCTATCTGTATCCAACCGTTTTTGGGCACGTAATCGTTGGGAATAAGTCATCATCATTCGCCTTTAGAACAATGCCAACGGTTCGTCCGCACGCTCAATGCGCCGCACGATCCAGTTGAAGAAAATCACGAGGACAAAACCGACAATCGACTGATAGAACTGAGCCGCCGCTGCCATACTCACGTTTTGGGTCACGATGAGCGAACGATAGATATAGGTGTCCAAGACATCGGTAGTTGAATAAAGTAAGGGTTGATTGCGGGTCACTTGAAAAAACAAGCCGAAGTCGGCATTGAGGATAAATGCCAGCGAGAGCAGTAAGTTGATCACCAAAAGGGGCATGATGATTGGGAAAGTGATGTAAATAAATTGCTGCCACTTATTCGCGCCATCAATACGGGCGGCTTCAAACAATTGGGTGTCAATCGCCAGCATCCCTGATAAGTAAATCAAGCTGCCGATGCCCATACCGCTCCAAAGGCTAGTCAACAACAAGATGAGGGGCCATGCTTGGGGCGTGTTGTACCACGATACTGGCTCTAAACCGAAATTGCGCAACAACATGTTGATTAAGCCGTTGTCGGTTGCCAAAAGCGCATAGACAAAATATCCGACGACCACCCACGAGATAAAACGTGGGAGCAGCAACATGGTTTGGTAGAACTTAGTCAGACGGCTGGTATAGATTTCATAGAGTAGCCATGCGATGAGCATGGATGCGATCACGCCACCTGAGATGAATAAAAGATTGAGCGCAATCGTATTGATCGTCGCCCGCACGGCAGTATCGGTCGCAAATAAAAAGCGGAAATTATCGAGTCCGACAAAATCACTTCCGAAAACGCCGCGTCGGACTTTGAAGTCGGTGAAGGCGATCCACGCTCCAAATAAGGTGAGGTATTTGAAAACGAGAATCCACAGAAGGGCGGGCAGTGACATCAGCAGCCAAACAAGATTTCGCCGGAATTTGTGCCCTCGGATCATTGCCCATCGGTTGCGTTCTGATGAAGCAACGGATGTCGTTCGGTTGGATTGATTCAAGGTGGTGTCCATAACCCTACTTTAGAAAAAGTCTTGCCAAAATAATCGTTTATTGACCCATTGACCTAGTGGTCAGACCAATTTATAATCTGCATTGTAGAGTGAATTGATTTACTTGTCAATGAATGAAAATAATGAACATTTCTAACCCGATAAAGACTATTCGCGCCAGTCTCCCTCTGTCCGCAGCACCAAGTTGGGCTGTGTGGCAGCGCCGCCTCTTAGAAGTGATGAGTGAGTCTGTTCATCCCTTTGCCGCCAAGTACACTCGCTCCGATGGTTCCCTGATCTGGCGTGATGATCAAGACGACTCCTATCAAAGCCGAGACGGTGCTGATGATTTTTATGAAAGTTTCTACAATTGGGCGCTCCTTTACCTGCTTGGCGGGGGAGACCACCTGCTGGCAATGGCTCATCATCACTGGAACGGAGTCACAGAGCAATTAACCCGCCTCGGACTTGTCGATAAAGAATATGAGCGGGGCTATGATCAATTCCATCAAGGCGAGAGCTACATTTATTTCTACTTTTTGTGCCTTGCCGATCCGACTCATCCCACATTGATCGAACGGGCACAGCGTTTTGCGGGGTTGTACTTGAATGAAGACCCCGACGCGATCAATTACGACCCGCAACATAAGATCATTCGTGCGCCCCATAACGGCAGCATGGGCGCGCGTTGGGGCTATTTCGACGGCGAACCGAGCTACGAATGGTATCCGTATATGGCACCTTATGGATTGCCTTATGAGGATGTAGAAGGTATCACCTCGTATGATGATTTGCGCGATCCGGTTTTGGCACGACGCATGGGCGTAGTGATGCAGGAGCGGATGGGCAAAGGCGATAGTGCCACCAATCTCATTGTGACCAGCTTAATCGCCAATGCTTTTTTGATGACGGGTGCCGAAAAGTACCGCCAGTGGATCATCGAGTATGTGGGTATATGGCAAGAACGCGCTCGTCACAATGGCGGTTTATTGCCCGACAATGTGGGGCTTTCTGGTCAAGTGGGGGAGTATATTGATGGGAAATGGTACGGTGGGTTATACGGCTGGAGTTGGCCCCACGGCTATTACAACGTCGGCATGGCGGCGTTGGTTGCGGGTGGCAGCGCCTATCTACTGACGAGTGATAAGACTTATTTGGAACTGCCGCGCGCACAGATCGATGCCATTCATGCGCTTGGACAGACGCGCAAGTTAGGGGAATTGGCAATGAGCCTCGGTCATCACTGGATTGGGTTGCTGGATCAGCATACCCCCGAAACCGAACTCTTTGTGGTGCCTTACCGCTACAGCGATTCGGGCTGGTTTGACTACCAAACCCCTACGCCTGTGTATCCGATTGCTTTGTGGAACTTGTCCCATGATGGTGAGGATTGGGCACGGATCACGCATTTGCGATCAACCAGCCTTACCGACTGGCGCAAGCTGATCGCTTTTCGTAGTAAAGAGGACGGTGGACATGAACAGCCGTGGTTGTGCTTCTTGCAGGGCGAAAACCCTCAGTATCCAGAAGCAATATTAGCCGAAAGCTATGCCAAAGTTGCCCGCCGCATGGAAATGATCCGCCGTGATGAGCAGGATTTGCGCGCTGTAAACATTCATCATTGGCAGGAATTGAATCCCGTGACCACCGAAGCGCTCATTCAGTTGACACTCGGTGCGCCCCAGATCATTTACAACGGCGGGTTGCTCCACTGTCAGGTACGCTATTTCGATGTACAGCGACAGCGTGCCGGGTTGCCGGACGACACCGCCGCACTGGTAGAAAAGATCGAGTCGGATCACATTGTGGTGATATTAGTCAACTTAAGCGTGACTTCCAGCCACGATCTGTTGATACAAGCGGGCGCATTTGGTGAACATACCTTTATCAGCGCTGATTACGATATTCGAGTGAGCGATTACCCCGGGGTGCAAGGCGCGGCGGGGTATGCTGCCCCGGCTCTGCAAACCGAAGCGCAGCACCTCCCCATTGGCGACTCTTTGTTGCAAATCCAATTGCCCCCTGCGACAGAGATTCGTTTGAAGCTGTCCATGAAGCGCTTTGTCAACACGCCAAGCTATCGCTTGCCGTGGGAACGGATGGCATAGGTGCCGATTTCAGCAAGCACATCCCCGGTTGGCAAAGCGGGACTGCGTGTGCCTTTGGTTGCTTTTGGGAGCGCCCCACTAGCGACAGCGCCGGCATGGGGAGGAGGGGAACCCATCCCCGAAGCACAAGCATTAAGTACCCTAAAGTACGCTTTTGAGCAGGGTATTACATGGTTTGACAGTGCGCCCAATTATGTGCGTGGCTTGGCTGAAACCCGTACCGGACTGGTGGTCGGTGAACTCCCTCGTGACCAAGTAGTGGTCGCCACGAAGGTGGGTTTTGATATCAGTGGTGCGACGGTGCGCCGTGATTATAGCCGCGATGGTGTGCTGCGGAGTTTGGAAGGTAGCCTAAAACGTCTGCGTGTGGATCATATCGACCTCCTGTATGTCCATGATCCCGATGAGTATGCACAGGAAGTTCTGGACAAGACTTTCCCCGTGCTGGCGGATCTGCGCGCTCAAGGGGTGATTAAAGCTATTGGTGCGGGGATGAATCAATGGCAAGTGCCACTGACTTTCGCTGAACATGCGGATTTCGATTGTTTCATGATTGCCGGACGCTGGACGTTACTAGAACAAGGCGCGCTGCCCTTGCTTGATGTGTGTTATGCGAAGGGAATCGCGGTGTTTGCTGCCAGTATTTATAACAGTGGCATTTTGGCAACGGGCGCGGCACATCCCGCTGCCCGGTATAATCATGCGCCACCTCCTTCTACTGTCTTGGAGCGCGTGCGTGACATTGAACAGTTATGCGCCGCGTATGATATCCCTCTTCACACGGTGGCTACCCAGTTTCCCTTCGCTCATCCGGCAATCAAAGCTGTGGTCGTTGGTTTTCAGACAAGTTCCGAAGTCCAAGCTTGCATTAATGCCCTCCAACAATCTATTCCGCCTCTATTATGGAAAACATTGCAGGATAGCAACTTTATCGTATCCGAAGCCCCATTACCGACAAGGGTATTCGCCCATGACCAATAACGCACCTTCCTCTCAGATTCTCGCTTCGGATAGATTGCCGCCGACCGCCATCACCTTGCCTATTCACGGTGATGACCCTGTGCGTTGCGATCCAGCTTTGATCAAGCAATTGCATGGGGTGAGCAGTGCCACCGCTAGCGCCATGATGCACAAAATGGGGATTCGTCAAACCTTTATCGAAGGACCCAAAACCACTATTCCCGGCACAAAAATTGTCGGCAATATTCTCACGCTCCAGTTCATGCCTCAGCGCGAAGATGTCGCATCGGGGATAGCGCAAGAATATGCCGAAAAACACAGTGCTTTATGGGCGGTGCTGGAAAAAGTTATGCCGGGGGATGTGTTGGCAATCCAAGCGTTTGGCGATCCTTATACCGGTTGCTTGGGCGAAATGCTGATCACCTATTTCAAAGCACGGGGTGGGGTAGGCATTGTCGCGGATGGCTATATACGGGATTGGCCCCATGTTCAGAAAATTGGTGCGCCCTTATGGGTGCGCGGATTTACCCCCAATTACGCTTCGCAGTCCAGCCTGTTTCCATGGGCTTATAACGTGCCGATTGCGTGTAGCCGTGTGTTGGTCTTGCCCGGCGATATTATGATCGCCGATGACGATGGTGCCGTGGTGATCCCGCGTCAAATTGCCCCTGAAATTGTTCGTGCCACCCTTGCTCATGAAGATTGGGAAGCGTTCAGCCGGGTACGGATGCAGGAGGGCGGGTCTCTCCTTAAATACTACCCATTGAATGAGGAAGGGCGACAGGAGTACGAAATATGGCGACAACAGCAGAATTTGGATTAATCGATACCCATGTCCATATCTGGCAGCGGTCTCGATTTAACTATCATTGGCTGACATCGGGGTCGGCAGTGAGCGCCTTATGTTTGGCAGTAACTATCCATTTGGTCTGGACACGACTTCCTATAGGGACATCATCAAAGTTTTACAAGCAGCAACCGAATCATTCACAGCGGCAGAGCGAGGGGCAATCTTCTGTGAAAATGCACTTCGAACCTATCAATTACGATAAAGGTGCTGATAAATATGAGCGCGCAAAATCATGAAAATCGTGTTTTTCTGGTTACAGGAGCAATGGGTTGCATCGGCGCGTGGGCGCTTTATCATCTCGCCAAGCGGGGTGAAAAAGCGGTCAGTTTTGATTTGAGCGCGAATCGTTCGCGCCTCAATTTGTTGCTTTCCCCACAAGAGCAAGAAGCGATCACTTTTGTTCAAGGCGATCTCATCCAATATGCGACGGTTGCGGAGGTGATCAGCGGGCAAGCCATTACCCACATCATTCACCTCGCCGCGCTTCAGGTGCCTTTTTGTCGGGCGAACCCAGTGATGGGGGCGCAAGTCAACGTTGTGGGCACCGTGAATATTTTTGAAGCTGCGCGTCAGCATGGGATTAAGCACCTTGCCCATGCCAGTTCGATAGCTGTTTACGGTAATCCGAGCCTGTATCCCCCCGGCTTGATCGCGCATGATGCCCCACTTCTTCCCCAAACGCTTTATGGTGTTTATAAACAGGCGGATGAGGGTATCGCACAAGTCTATTGGCTGGAAAATGAGATTAGCAGTACCGCACTGCGCCCTTACACGGTGTATGGCTTAGGGCGCGATCAAGGCATGACCAGCGAACCTACCAAAGCGATGTTGGCAGCAGCAGCAGGACAGCCCTTCGCGATCAGTTTTGGCGGGGTCATGCAATTTCAACACGCTTCAGATGTCGCCCAACAATTTATTGATGCGGCGTTATTGCCTTTGAAGGGTGCATATCGTTTTAATTTAGGCGGTACACCAACCTCGGTAAACGAGGTAGCGACATTGATTCGAGCGGTGCGCCCCGATGCTGATATTTCGGTCGCTGAACGAATGTTGGCATTCCCCGAAGGTTTCGACGATTCAGCATTACGGTCGCATTTCCCCGACGTTTATGAAACGCCGCTGAGCGTGGGGATTCAGCAAACCATTGAACAGTTTGAAAAGGCACTTGCTACCGGATTGCTCATCGCAGGGTAAATGGGCGGGTAGATTTTATTCGACGCTTGAAAATTCTCAATATTTTTTCATCAGGATAGGATGATCAATTGATGAGCGATACACTTTGGCATCAGTCCACCCTGAACGGGGGCGGTTTTATCGAAGGTATACTCCAAGACCCACACCATCACAACATTATGTACGCGCGTGCGGATGTCGCCGGGGTCTTTAAAAGCAACGACCGGGGACGCTCGTGGTGGGCTTGCAATAACGGCATCACCGATTACCACCAGCATGACATCCGTAGTATTGCCCTCAGCCCACATCAACCGAATATCCTCTTTCGGGGTTCGGGATCAGTTCGCGGAAGTGATTTCTTTGGGACCATCCATAAAAGTATTGATGGTGGCGAAAGTTGGGTTCCCGTTTGCAGTGCAGTGGACTTTTTCGGGAATGGCGAAACACGTCAGTATGGCGAAGTGATTCAGGTAGATCCTCATGATCCACAGGGAGTCATCGCTGGCGGCTTTTCGGCGGGCATCTGGATCAGCCATGATGAGGGAGAACACTGGCACTACACCGGGTTGAAAAATGAGCGCATCACTTGTGCCTACTTTCACCCGTTGCTCAAAGATACCCTCTATGTGGGCACCATTGGCAGTTATGACCGTGATCCTAGGATCATCGCCGAGCAATACGACTTTGTGCGTCCGAATCCGGCGCGCTTGTATCGATCCTCTGACCGAGGGTTGACGTGGGAGGTGCTGCACGAGGGCATGGATTTTGCCGAAATTGCGTTTGACCCTGTGCATCCCGATACCCTCCATGCCGCGTGTCTGTTTGATAGCGTCAGGAAATCGACGGATGGCGGGCGCACTTGGCAAAATTTTGCGCCGGGACTGTCAAAATACGAAATTGGCACGGTAACGATTGATCCACAAAACTCAAACTGCCTATATACCGCCGCCGCCACCTTCCCCAATAGTGACCCTGCCGTCCCGCCAATCGGTCTTTTTAGGTCTTCTGATAGTGGCGAAACATGGCATTTGGTCAAGTGGCACAGCGAAAAAGACTTGAGGCATTATCCTAGCTATATGACGCTACCCTATGCGGGATGGGCGACGGCTAAAATCCGCGTTGATGTAGACGACAGCGGCACCCTTTATATGACCAATTGGTATGGTGTAGCCATCAGCCACGATGCTGGATTGACATGGGATGCCAATCAGTTCAAAGGCATGGAAAATATCTGTATCGAGAACATGGTCACCCATCCCACCCAAATCGATACTGTATATATGGTCTCGGCAGATCATAATCCGAAGGTCAGTATCGATGGTGGGCGGACTTTTGTGGCGTTACCTCGTCCAGAGGTGGATATGCCCCAACCCGACAGCACCGCTTTGGTCGCGTCGCGCTTGCGCCCTAATCTTGTACTCTATGGCGTTAAAGGCTCTGGAGGTTGCACCATTGTGAGTGCGGCAGCAGATGGCAGTGATGCTCACATTGTCTTTCAATTGCATGTCGCGCCCGATACTGAAGAAGCGCAGCTTGCATTTTTATCGCGAGCGGCGGGGGTATCGGTACAGGCATTGGCTGAAGACCCATTTCAACCGGGTAAGTTCTATGCCTACTTGGATGGTGTCCTTGCGCTAGGTGCAGGCTTGATTCAATCGCTTGATTGGGGGGAGACATGGGAACGGCTACCCCTGACTCTACCCGATCATATTCAGCGTATCCCTTATGAACGCCACTGGATCGAAAATGAATTACTGTCTGTGGTGATCACTCAGACTAAAAATGTGTGCGGGACGAATCAACTGTTGTGCATCGATCCCCATCGCGAGGGTACGCTCTATGTAGGGGAGTGGACAGAAGGGCTGTTTCGGTCCACAGACAGCGGCATGACATGGCATCGTATCGGCGAACAATTGCCCTTCAGACGAGATCGCGCCTCGGTCATTAATGTCATCCGGGCTGATGAACAGCAACCGGGCGTTTTGTACACGGGA
>Ga0163144_10024062_pt1 | contig 11969 bp, 9 predicted proteins | sample OliLak19BULKMAT1_FD_123175 | JGI IMG/M metagenome (GOLD analysis project Ga0163144, IMG submission 123175) | Freshwater microbial mat bacterial communities from Lake Vanda, McMurdo Dry Valleys, Antarctica - Oligotrophic Lake LV.19.BULKMAT1 | ecosystem: Environmental > Aquatic > Freshwater > Lake...
CACGTCTCCACCGACCACGGCGACAACACCGTCGTCGTGAACGTCCCATTCGGCAGATCGACGCGCACGAGTCGACCGAGCGGGTCGTAGTGCATCACCGGCGTGACGCCTTGCTCGACGAGCGGCCGTGGTCGCGTCGAAGCGACAGCCCGGAGTCTTGCACACCAGCACCTCGCGCTCCTCGATGCGCTGGACCAGCTTTGCCGGCACGAAGTCGAGCCACTTGTGCACGCGCGGCTCGATCGCCGTCATCTCGTGACCGCAGCTGTGACACGCTCGCTCGGACGCGGGCACGCCAGTGGTGGTCACGACGCGCTCGACCGAGTCTGCGACCTTCAACCGAGGTAGTCCAACTCGCTCTCCGGTTCGGGAAGCGGATCGCGATCGCTAACCAACATGATGATGACCGTCGGGCGCGGACGAGGCGGTAGGTCGCGTATCATCCGGCGCTTGGTCGAGATCTTCCGCTTCCCTGAACCCGCGTGTCGCGGGACCGGTCCCGTGCACGAACACCTTCATGTTCGCACCCGATGGTTTTCGGGCGAGAGGGACATGGGGGGGCGGCTGGCGGGCCGACGCTCGCGGTTACTACCCATTTACTACCCGGCCTTCCGCGTGCGCGGCTTTATCAAGCGAAGTCCCGCACTTGCCCGTTCCGGTACGCGGACTGAAAATCCGCGTGTCGGTGGTTCGACTCCGCCCCTGGGCACCGCGATCGTTGCACGATCAGCACATGTTCGCGAGTCACGGCGAGCAGCTCACGTCCTGACGCCAGCTTCCGGCGGTTGGCCCGGGACGACCAGGACCGGGCGGTCGGCACACCGCGCCAGCTCGCTGGCCGTGCTCGAGGCGAAGATGCGCTGCGCGAGGCTCAGGCAGCGTGAGCCGCATACGATGACCGCCGCATCTTGCTCGCGCGCCACGTCGAGCAACACTTGCACGCGCTCACCTTCGCGGACGATCGACTGCGTCGTCTCGATTCCATGGGACGATGTCCATTCGCGCACCCGCGCGACGGAGAGGCGTTCGATGACCGACAGCGGTACGAACGCCTCAGGCCTCAGCACGGGCACGTGGCGGGAGACCTCCTCGACGGCGACGATGACGAGATTGCGCTGCAGCGCCTTCGCGAGCGCGTCGGCGGCCGCAGCGGCCGGCACCGAGCTCGAGTCCAGAAGCGTCGCCAGCATGATCGGTCCCTTGCCGATGCCGCTCGCGGCGAGATCGCGGGGCACGACCATCACCGGCGCGGGCAGCTGGCGGAGCAGGCGACGCGCGACGCGGCCGAGGCCACCGAACACCGGCGCCGAACCGCCGGCCGCCTTGCCGATCAGCACGCCGGTCGCAGCGACGCGCTGTGCTGCGAAGCCGAGGCCTTCCTCGGCCGAGCTCGCCCAGTCCGCGCGGTACTCGGTGAACGGATCCTCGATGTCGGCCTGCGCGACGAGGCGGCGCATGTTCTCCACGACGACCTCGGGCGCGCTCGCAATCGCCTCGATGAGGAGCATCCGCCGCGCGCTGTCGGGCAAGACGTGCAGCGCGACGAGATCTGCCTGGGCGTTGGCGCGAAGCCACGCGGCCATCTGCAGCGCACCTGTGCAGCGGTCGTTGAAGTCGAGTCCGGCGATCCACCGCATGGTCGAAGGATGCACGCCACCTGGCCGAGTCACCTGCGCACGTGTTGCGCCGTCAACCGAGCACGATGTGTCGCTGCTGCGCGAGCACCCTGCGCAGCTCGTCGCGCGCGTCCGGATGCGCGACTGCGACGAGCGCCTCGCCGCGCTGGCGCAGCGTCATCCCATGGAGATCCACCGCACCATACTCGGTGACGACCCAGTGCACGTGGCCGCGCGTCGTGACGACACCGGCACCCTCGCGCAGCGCAGGCACGATTCGGGACACGGTGCCGGCTTTCGCCATCGATGGCATCGCGATGATCGGCACGCCGTCGTCGGCAGACGACGCGGCCTGCATGAAGTCCATCTGTCCGCCGATGCCCGAAACGATGCGATGACCGATGCTGTCGGCACACACCTGCCCGGTGAGGTCGATCTCGATCGCGGAGTTGATCGCGACGACCCGCGGATTCTTGCGAATGATCGCGACGTCGTTCGTGCGATCGCAGCCGTGGAATTCGACGAGCGGGTTGTCGTCGACGAAGTCGTACAGCCGCTGCGTGCCCGACACGAAGCTCGTCACAGTGCGCCCAGGATGAACGTGCTTGTACCGGTTGGTGACGACCCCAGCCTCGACGAGCGTCACGAGACCGTCGGAGAACATCTCGGTGTGGATGCCGAGGTCGTGCTTGTCGTGCAGCCGCGCGAGCACGGCGTCGGGGATCGTGCCGATGCCGAGCTGCAGCGTGGATCGGTCCTCGACGAGCGCCGCGACCTGCTCCGCGATCCGCTGCTCGACCTCGCCGGGGACCTCGATCGCGTGACACGGCAGCGGGCGGTCGGTGTGGACGAACGCCGTGACGCGGTCGAGTGCGACGACCGAGTTGCCGTGCGTTCGCGGCATCCGCTCGTTGATCTCCGCAATCACGATCGCGGCGGAGTCCACGGCGGCGCGCGCCGCATCGACCGAGGTGCCGAGGGTGCACAGACCGTGACGATCGGGCGGCGACAACTGCACGATCGCGACGTCGAGCGGAACTCGTCGCGTGCGGAACAGCCGCGGGATCTCCGAGAGGAAGATCGGCATGAAGTCCGCGCGGCCCTCGTCGACCGGGCCGCGCAGCGCAGGGCCCGTGAACAGCGACACCGATCGCAGCCGCCCGGCCTGATCGAGATCGGCGAAGCGTGCCGGTCCTTCGGTGTGCAGGTGGTAGAGCGAAACCCCCTCGAGGTCGGTGCGATCACACAGCGCGTCGAGCAGCGGCGAGGGTGTCGCGGCTGCACCGTGCACGAACACTCGCATGCCGCTCTTCACCAGCGACACGGCATCCGCCGCCGACTGGGCGCGCCGCGTGACATCGGTCATGGGGCACCGCGGTCGGGTCGGAGCACTTCTTCGAGCACGGCGAGCAGCGCATCGACGTCGACCGGCTTCGTCAGATATCGATACAGCCCCGCCTCCTCGGCGCGCTTGCGGTCGCGCGGCATCGCGGCGGCGCTGAGTCCGATCACCGGGATGTCGCGCGTGTCGGGCCAGGCGGCGAGCTGCCGTGTCGCATCGAAGCCGCTCATGCCGGGCAGGTTGATGTCCATGATCACGACGTTCGGCCGCACACGGCGGACGATCTCGATGCCGATCTCGGCGCTCGGCGCGGTGAGCAACGCGACGCGATCGAAGTCGCCGAGGAGCTGCTGCATGAACGCGACGTTCGCGGGGTTGTCCTCGATGTACACGACGGTGAGCTTCGGCGCGTCGAGGCCGTCGAGCACGCCCTCGCGATCGTGGGGGTGGGTCGGCCCCGTCACCTGCGGCCCGCTGCCGTCGAAGCGCGGCAGCTCGACCCAGAACTCGGAGCCGCGCTCGACGACGCTGTCGAAGCCGACCTCGCCATCCATGAGATGCGCGAGCCGCTTGCTGATCGCGAGGCCGATGCCGGTGCCTTCGATCGGGCCCGCCTCCTGGCCCGCGCGCTGGAACGGCTGAAAGATGCGATGGTGCTTCTCCGCGGGGATGCCGATGCCGTCGTCGATCACCGCGATGCGGACGTGGGAGCCGACGGCCGTCGCGCGGAACGTGACGGTGCCGCCGGATCGGCCGTACTTGATCGCGTTGGATCCGTAGTTCATGAGGATCTGCGTCGTGCGCGTGCGATCGGCCGAGATCTCGGCGGCATCGGGCGGCGTGGGCACGACGACGAGGCGGATGCTCGCGCGCGCGGCGAGGGGCTCGAGCGCCTCCATCACCTCGACGAGCACCGCAGCGACACCGACGGGCTCGGTCGAGATCGTGACGCGGCCAGCCTCGATCCGCGAGAGATCGAGCACGTCGTCGATGAGCCGCAGCAGATGCTCGCCGCCCTTGATGACGTGATCGACCATGGTGCGCTGCCGCTCGTCGAGCGGCTGTTTCTTGTCGCGACGCAACAGCTGAGCGAACCCGAGCACCGCGTTGAGCGGCGTGCGCAGCTCGTGACTCATCGACGACAGGAACTCGCTCTTCGCGGTGCTCGCGGCTACCGCGATCTCCTGCATGCGCCGCAGCTCTTCCTCGCGACGCACGTCGTCGGTGAGATCCCACGCCAGCACGACCGTGCCGCCCTCGGGCGTGCGCCGCTCGGAGAGCCTGAGGTTGCGTCCCGTGGAGGTCGTCACGTCGAGCGGGGCGTCGGAGAGCCGCCGTGCCGAGAGAATCCGCGCGCGCATCGCCTCGGCGCTCTCCGAGCCCGGCGTGAGCGTGCCGTGGGCGAGCGCGGCATCGAGGATCTCTTCGTACATCCGGCCGATGACCGGACCTTCGATTCCGCTCGCGAACGTCTCGCGATACGTGCTGTTGCACAGCACCAATCGGTCATCTGCGTCGAACAGCGCGAACCCGTCCTGGATGCTCTCGACGGCGCTGCGCAGGTGATCCGCGGTGCGACGTGCCGCGGCCTCGAGCCGTCGCCGATCGCTGACGTCGCGGATGATGCTCGACACCAGGAGCCCGGCGTCCGTTTGCAGCGGGCTCAGGCTGATCTCGACCGGGAACTCCGTGCCGTCGCGGCGGCGCGCGAGCAAATCGCGGCCCGAGCCCATCGGGCGCGTCGACGGCGAGGCGATGTAGCGGGTGCGGTCGACGACGTGCAGATCATGCATGCGGGTCGGCACGAGCTGCTCGATCGTCTCGCCGATCAGCTCGCCGGGCGGCCACCCGAACAGGTCCTGGGTCCGCTGGTTCGCGAACACGATCACGCCGCGGTCGTCGATGACGACGACCGCATCGGGTGCGGCATCGAACAGTGCTGCGAAGCTCTGGTTGCTCAGCGTGCTGGGCATCGTCACGTGTCGACCTCGGTCGGGATGTGCATGCAGAACACCGCGCCCGGCATCGCGTCTTCGATCCAGATCCGTCCGCCGTGGGCGAGCACGGCGAGCTTGCAGAAGCTGAGCCCGAGGCCGCGGCCCGTTCGCGTCGGCGACGCACCACCGGTCAGCTGCACGAAGCGATCGAACACGGCATCTCTCGCGGCCTCGGGGATCCCCGGCCCCGCGTCGGCGATGCGCAGCTCTACGCCGCGCTCGGTGTCCCGCGCGAGGATGCGAACGGTCGAGTGCTGCGGCGCGTGCAGGATCGCATTTTCGACGAGGTTCTCGATCATGCGACGCAGCAAGTCGGGGTCCGCGTAGATCGATTGCACGTCGAGCTCCGCCGCGAGCGAGACACCGACGTCACCCGCGCGCAGCTCGAGCGCAGCGATCACCTCGGCCACGAGCGCACCGAGAGCGACCCACACCTTGGCAGGGACGAGGCGGCCCTCTTCGCCCTTCGCGATGTCGAGCAGGTTCAAGATCAGGCGCAGCTGCAGGCGTGCGTCGTCGCGAATGCGTGCGATCGCATGGCGTGCCCGTGGCGGTAAGTCCGGCGTACGCGACAGGAGCTGCGCGTGCAGATCGATCGAGTTGACCGGGTTCTTGAGGTCGTGCACGACGAACGCGATGAGCTGCTCCTTTTGCAGCTGCAGGCGCACGAGATCGTCGCGCTGACGGCGGAGCAGCGAGTAGTGCTCGCGCAGCTCGCTGCCGAGCCGGCGCAGCTTCACCGCGGCCTGCACGCGCAGCGCGAGCTCGGCGGGTCGCACCGGCTTGGTGAGAAAGTCGTCGGCACCCGTGCGCTGCGCCGCATCGAACGTGTCGAGGTCGCGTTGCGCCGTGAGGAAGATGATCGGGACCTCGCTACCGACGTCGACCGCACGCATGCGCGCGCAGGCCGTGAAGCCGTCGACGCCCGGCATGCGCACGTCGAGCAGCACGCAGTCGGGACGTTCGCGCTCGAACGCGGCGACACCTTCTTCGCCACCGACGGCGAGCACGACGCGGTAGCCCTCCTCGACGAGGATCGCCGCCGCCAACGCTCGGTTCTCGGCGTTGTCGTCGACCACCAGCACCATCGGAATGCGCTCGCCGCCCTCGCTCATGATCTCTCCGCGCGATCAGGATAGAGGATTGGCCCGCTCGACGTCGTCTTCGAGGCGAGACATGAAAACCTCGGGTTCAGCCCAGCGTCCTTGTGGGCCTGGGCGCGTCGGCGTGCGAGCAACGAAAGCGCCCGAAGATGGCGGTGAACGCAGGGTTTGCGAAGCCGACCCGCACGATCGGGCGGCGCCGTGCGAAGCTCCGCCCGATGAGCGAGTCCAAGGCGCCTTCCTCCGGCAACGTGCTCGTGGTCGACGACGACGCCTCCGCGCGATCGGCCCTCGTCGAGATGCTGCGCGACGAGGGGTTTGTCGTGCGCCCGGCGGCGGACGGGTTCAAGGCGCTCGGGCAGGTCGACGACTGGACGCCCGATCTTCTCCTCACCGACATGAACATGCCGGGGATGGACGGGATCGAGCTGATGGAGAAGATGCGCGAGCGCTTCGACGGCATCGGTGTGATCGTCATGACCGCCCACGCGACCGTCGAGAAGGCCGTCGCGGCGATGCGGCAAGGGGCGGACGACTACCTCACCAAGCCGCTCAACATCGACGAGCTGATCATCGTCGCGCGTCGCGTGCTCGCGAGCTACGAGCTGCGCCGCGAGAACGTGCGTCTCAAGTCGGCGCTGCATGCCGAGCCGATCGCGCCCGGCGTCGAATGGATCGGGCACTCGACCGCGTCGAGAGAGCTGCTCGGGCTCGTTCGTCAAGTCGCTCCCTCGGATGCGTCGGTGCTGATCCTGGGGCAGAGCGGGACCGGCAAGGAGCTCGTCGCGCGAGCGTTGCACGCGTGGAGCGAACGCAAGAAGGGGCCGTTCGTCGCGGTGCACTGCGCAGCGCTCGACGAAGGTGTGCTCGAGAGCGAGCTGTTCGGCCACGAGAAAGGCGCGTTCACCGGTGCAGCGACGCAGCGCGACGGCAGGTTCCAGAAGGCGGAGGGCGGCACGTTGTTCCTCGACGAGGTCGGCGAGATTCCGCTGGGCACCCAGGTGAAGCTCCTACGTGTGCTGCAAGAGCGCGAGGTCGAGCGCGTCGGCGGCGACGAGACCGTGAAGATCGACGTCCGTGTCGTGGCTGCGACGCACAAGGATCTCCATGCCGAGGTTCGCGAGGGCCGCTTCCGCGAGGACCTCTTCTATCGCCTCAACGTCATCAGCCTGCATACGCCGCGGCTCGCTCAACGTCGCGAGGACATCCCGGAGCTCGCGCGACACTTTCTCGCGCGTCATGCCGCGCGCTCACGCAAGGTGATCCGCGGCTTCAGCGATCGCGCGCTGCGGGTCCTGCTCGATGCCGACTGGCCGGGGAACGTGCGACAGCTCGACAACTGCATCGAGCGTGCGGCCGTGCTGTGTCAGGGCCACGAGATCGAGCCGCGCTACTTGCCGCGCGAGCTCATGCAGCCCGAGCGGGCCGGTGACGAGATGCCGAGCATCCCGGGCGCCTCGATGGCCGAGGTCGAGCAGTTCGTGATTCTCAAGACCCTCGAGCATGTGCGAGGAAGCACGTCGAAGGCGGCGCAGATCCTCGGCATCTCGCCGCGCAAGATCCAGTACCGCCTCGCGGAGTATCGCGGCGAAGCGCCGCCGGCCGGCGCGACGAATCCGGACAGCGACAAGGACTAGTCGGGCTCCGCATCCGGCCATTCCTGGGGCGCGATCGTTCGGCTCGATGTCGGGCGCCTAGACGAGGTGCGTGTGCAGCATCTCGGCGAATGCTTGGCACGCATCGTTGGTCGTGAACACGCCGACGACGTGATGGTTGTCCACGACGATCACCGAGCCGTACTTGTGCCGTGCCATCTCGCTCACGACTGTGTCGACCGGTGTCTCGGGGCCGACGGTGTACGGGTCCAGGGTCATCGCCTCCTCGACGGTGACCTTCGTGGGGTCGACGTCGTGCAGCGACTCGACCAGGAGGAGGTCGCCGGCGGACACGACACCGACGAGCTGCTCCGCGCGCAGGACGGGAAGATGGCGAATCTTGTGTTCGCGCATCATCTTGTGCGCGAGCTCCATCGTCTGATCGAATCCGATCGTGTGCGGCGCGGTCGACATGAACTCGCGAACGGGGGGAATGGCTCTGGTCTTCGACATGGGGCCTCGCTACCGGTACGAGTGTGTTCTCATCGGGGGTAGCAGCCACGGAAATGCGAGCGCTGGGCGACGCTCGTCCCCGCAGCGGTTGCGCTCGCTCGCTCGGCTTGCGAGTCGCGATGAACCGCCGCAGGTTTTACCGGGGCAATCGGCACGCCGAGGTTCAGACTGGCGGCGATGGCCCTCGAGATCGCCGAAATCATGAATCACGAGCTCTTCAGCGTCGCGCCAAGCGACCGTGTCGGCGATGTCCTCGACCTCTTGCTCGGGTACGGCGTGACAGCTGCACCGGTGCTCGACGAGAGCCGTCGACCGGTCGGCTTCGTGGCGCTACGCGACCTCGTCACGGCGTCGCGAGACGCACACATCCTCACGCGAATGGTCGCGCCAGCGGACACCGTGCCGATGCACGCGAACATCCGCGCGGCCGCCCTGCTGATGGCGGAGTCCTCGCGTCATCATCTCGCCTGCGTGGACGACGACGGGCGCGCAGTCGGGTTCGTCGGGGTGCTCGACGTGCTCCGTGGTCTCATCGGCGCACCGGTGCCGCATCCGCAGGCGTTCTCACACTTCGACCCAGCGAGCGGACTGACGTGGACCGACGACGCGTTGCTCACGTTCGATCACGCTCGTGACGCCCCGGCGGAGCCCGGGCTCTTCAAGCTGATCGATGCGGAGGCTGGGCGCACGGATCGCGTCGTATGGACCGAGGTCACGCCCGATCTGCGGCGTCGCCTCAACGAGCTGTTGTCCAATCCGGCCGAAGCGCCGTCGCACCTCGTCGATGCCGCGCTGTGCGGGCGTCTGTGGTTTCGCTGTGCACTCACGTCGCGCGGCCTGCCCGCGGATGCGGCTGCACGAACGACGTCGCCGTAGTTCTCGCCGCAGCTCACGGTGCGCCGAGGATTCCGCACGAGCGCAGGCACTCGAGCGCGCTCGCCACGGTCTGCTCGTGGGGGCGCTCGGTGTCGATCGTCGATGTCACGACCTCCGAGCTCGCCCCGAGCGGCTCCCACGTCCGAACGGCGTGCTCGTAGATCATCCAGTCGGCGTCCGAGGGATCGTCGCGACGCTCCGCGAGTCGCGTGCGTACGGCGTCCGGCGGCGCGGTGCAGATCAGCAAGTGCACGCGCGCACCGCAGGCCCGCGCAACCGCGATCAGCTCCTCGCGCCTGCGCTCCTCCTTGAAGCTCGCATCGACGATGACGCGGCCGCCATCCTCGAGGATCGCGCGCGCGCGCCCGAGGCACTCGCCGTACGTCCGGTCGTTCCACTCGTGCGTGTAGATGCCGCCTTCGATCGTGCTCTTGCCCGACGCGTCTGCGCGAAGGCCCGCGAGCTCCTTGCGCACCGCGTCCGCGCGGATCCACGTCATGTCCCCGCGCTGCTGGAGATCGGCCGCGAGGCGCGACTTGCCGGTGCCGGGGAGACCTCCGACGAGCACGAGAGCAGGGCGCTCGTCAGGCTGCGCGAGCTCACCAAGCGCGAGTACCAAGTGACCGACCGCGAGCGACCGAGCGTTGTGCCGCGCCGCATCGTCCAATGCTCGATCGTGCGCTTGCAGCGTGCGGACCTTCGCGCGCACCGCAGAGCGATACGCGGAGTACAGCGGCAAGAGCTCGGCCGCGCCCGGGTCCTCGAGCGCGATCGCCCACGCAGTGGTGAGCTCGTCCGCGAGCGACCACGCGCCGTGCATGCGCAGGTCCATCGCGAGAAAGGCGATGTCGGCGGCCGGATCGCCATGGCGCAGGGCGTCGGAGAACTCGATGCAGTCGATGATGCGGAGATCCTCGGCGCGCCCGCGAGCGCCGACGTCGTAGAGATGCTCGAGGCGCAGGTCGCCGTGGATCTCGCGCACGACGCCGTTGCGCGCACGGGTAGTGATGAGCTCGCGCCGCGCTTCGAGCTCGCGCTCGGTCGCCAGCTCGACGCGTCGGAGCAGCGCGGAGTCGCCGAGCTCGCGCCGCAGCGAGACGATGTTGTCCCGACAGGCGCCCGCGACGGCCTCGAACGAGCCCCACTCGGCGCGTCCGCGCGGAGCTTCGCGGTGGAAACGGGCAATGTGGCGCGCGGCGTCGTGGACCTGCGTCGCGCCCAGGCGTCGCTCGGCGACCAGTGTCGACCACGAGCCGGCCTCGTCGAGACGCCGCATCACGACCGCCCACTCGACGACGGGACCGCTGCCCCCGATCGCGATCTGATCGCCGTGCTGCGTGATCGGAGCGACGTCGATGTAGACGTCACGCGCGAGACGACAATTGAGCTCGACCTCCGATCGACACATCGCTTCGCGGCGCGCGAGCGTCGAATAGTCGAGAAAGCCGAGGTCGACGGGTTTCTTGATCTTGTAGACGCGCTCGCCGACGAGAAATACGACCGACGCGTGCGTGTGGACCACGCTCACGTCGGTTGGACGTGGGTCGTAGCTGGCAGGGTCGGCGAGCGCGGAAAGGACCTGCGTCGCGCGGGTCAGCATCAGCGACAACGTAGCCGGGAGTTGCTCGGCAGCGACCGCAGTTTTTGCGGCGATCGGCTCGCGACAGCGGGCCGCCACGAATGCGGGAGCATCCCACGCCGTTCCACCAATACTGTGGAGCATGTCAGTCCTGCGGATCGTAGCCGTCTTCGCGACGTTGACTCCCGGTTGTCCCAACTCGTCCGACTCGAGCACGGGCGCCGAGGAGATCCCAAAGAGCGCACGCGAGTCGAAGCCGCTCGGACCGGTGGAGTCGGTCGAGCGCACCGCGACGATCCGCATGCCGTCGCACTTTGCCGATCTATTCGAGGTCCACAGCGCGCTCATCCGCGGATCCGTCGTGGACGCGCGCACCGCCGCAGCACAGATCGTCGCGGAGCGTCCGAGCGTGATGCTCGAGTCGTGGGCGCCATACCTGTATGCGACACGCGATGCCGCGACCGCACTCAGCACCGCGGTCGATCTATCGGCGGCGGCGTCGTCGGCCGCCGAGCTCGCGCGCAGCTGCGGCGCCTGTCATGCTGCGCAGGCCGCGAGGCTGTCACGGACGCTGGTGTCGCCACCGAGCATGGACGCCGGTGACGACCGGGCAACGATGCGTCGGCACGAGTGGGCGTTCGAGCGGCTGTGGGAATCGCTCGTGCTGCCGTCGGACGCATCATGGAAGGCGGGCGTCGACGCATTCGTCGAGCTGCCGGCCTGCGCGGACGACCTCTCCGGTGAGCAGGACGGCGAGGCGATTCGTCGCGCACGCGAGACCGTGCGTTCCCACGAGCAGGCGGCCCGGAACGCGACGACGCTCGAGGAACGCGCCCAGATCTATGGCGCATTGCTGCCAACATGCGCGAGCTGCCATGCGAGCGGCTGCTGACAGCGCGAGCGCCGGCGGCTGACATCGCAGGAGTTGCGCGGGCGGGTGCGGCCCAGGGGCGAAGACTGCATCGTGGTGGGGAGGCTGCGACTTGCTCGACGATTTCATACCCGGTCCCCAGCTCGTCGAGCTCGACCACGTCGACGTGGCGGCGCCACCCGAGCGCGCGTACCAGGCGATGCACGACCTCGATCTCGCCCGATCACCGGTGCTGCGCGTCGTGCTCCGCATGGCGCGTCGTCTGGGTGCGTACATACACACCAATTCCCGATCCGAGCCCCCGGGTGGTCCGCTTGCGCTGTAGCCCGGCAGGTTGTGCGGTAGGTTGTGCGGTAGGCTCGGCGCCCGCATCGTAGCGGCACTCGGAGGATCGCATGTCGAAGTCCATCCTGTACATCGTGGTTCCCGCCGCCATCACGTGCGCGGCATGTGGTGCCGCTGTGCCATCGCCCGGCG
>Ga0163144_10024065_pt1 | contig 11968 bp, 10 predicted proteins | sample OliLak19BULKMAT1_FD_123175 | JGI IMG/M metagenome (GOLD analysis project Ga0163144, IMG submission 123175) | Freshwater microbial mat bacterial communities from Lake Vanda, McMurdo Dry Valleys, Antarctica - Oligotrophic Lake LV.19.BULKMAT1 | ecosystem: Environmental > Aquatic > Freshwater >...
CTACGGATTGCCCCAACAACTCTATAGACCCCTTCTTTATCCTCCCAACCCCTCAAATCATTTATATCGTCTTGATACCTTTCAATACGTTCTCTTTTTTGCCTTAAGCTGTCGTAAGCTGAAAGTAGGACTCCAAAAACTAGCAAATCTAAAACTAAACCGTTTGCCTCCACCAACAGATCATGCCAAGAGAACATATTGTCATATAAGTCTAAGCAATTCATAAGTCCGCCCCATACAAAGGCCGATAAAAGGAAAAAACGGGCAGGCTTTGCGATTAAAAAGTCATAGATTTTCATTTTTTATTAGATTTGTTTACACCTCGCTTCACAAGGTTATGTGCATGAGAGATTTGGATAAGATGCGGAGACAAAAGGGATTTGAGATGCCAAACTTAAATTTATATGGCTACCCGGACAGGTTTACATCCGCGAAACGGTAGAACCGCTGCAAAATATGATTTTTTAAATTAACCTGATCCAGTTATTTACAGCGATTCTCGGTTTGTTAACATTTGGGGGGCCAAACGGTGACTTGATGATTAAATCGTTCAAATTAGAGTTGGTTCTTGGGTGAAATTGACCACGGAAAGCTTAAAAACTGGCATTTTGACCAATTACACATTGAATATTTTTACAAACCGAGAACAGCTGAGTTATTTAAAAGATCGTGCTATGTCTGAGATTAAAATATCGAGCTTATGCGCATTTTTTGCTAAAAAATAGTTTTTTACCCCAAATGGATTGCTTTAGAATCTAAAAACTTTGGAAGGTCAAGAAAAACCTCGGAAAACTTCTTTAACTAAACCTTTGCATATCGTTACACAATATCAGAGGGATGCAAAAAAACAACTTTCCTCTTTCATTTCCCTTTCTAACCTTTCAATATAAAAAAGCTTAGTTCACTCAATAAATTCAAACTCATGCCTGACACAAACTTTCAAGGGGGACCTCCTCCATTCAGCCTAGGCCCAAACCAACGCCTGGTAGTTGACGAACGCAACACATGGTTTGGAAAACGGACCACCTACAAAGTGGTTCAATCAAACGATGGTGGCGCTATTTGGGCTATTATCCTCATAATCGGACTCGGTGTAGCCGCCTACTACCTCTTCTAATATACACGGCGGCATTAGGGAATGCTGGCGGCCAACACATTTTGGCCGCCAGTGTCCCAAGCAATTGCTGTTAGCCACTCCTTTAGAAACCTCCCTTCAACACTTACCAAAACAAACGATCTACCTTATGTCTACAACTCGCCTACTAAATCTACTCATAGTATTTTTTCTGCTCGCAGCCGGCTATTTCCTCGTAGTCGATCATTGCACCCCCGACCGGCCATCTTTGCGCAGCAACTTGGCTACTGCTGCTGGTGCTCCTGAACCAATGTGCCTTGACAATAAGCAGCAAGGGCTAAAAATGTGGTGCATTGGCGATTCCGTCCGCATTCGTTCCAGTGCCGAAATCAACGACTACAATGTGATCCCTAACAGACGTTTGATGAAAGGGGAAGCTGTTTTCCTCTTGGCTAAGTCTTGTAGTCTTTGCGCCATCAAAGGGATGAAAGGCTATTGGCACCAGATTCGCTTCGACGGTGGTCAGGAAGGCTGGGTATTTTTCTACCTGTCTGAAAAGCGGCCATTACCGCCGTCGCCACCTTTGCCTCAATCTGAGCAATCAGTTCGGGAACTGGGCTGGCTTGAAAGGTTCCGAAACTACACGGGCATTATGCAAAGCGCTCCAGAGAAGGAATTGTACACGCTCGTGGAAGCTTGTGATTTTGTCAATCCAATAGTACGCAATACTGCTGTTAAGGAAGCCGCAGGTAAAAACGCTGAAAATGCGGGAGAAATCAACCTTGGGCAGGTGGCCAACCTGTATGATTTTGCTGCTAAAAATTGGGCATATATCGACGATCCGGGTTCACAAGAATATGTGGCAAAAGCTTCAGAGTCTATTTTGAATGGCCGAAAAGGCGATTGTGACGACTTTGCTGTGCTCATGTTTTCTCTGGTGAGTGCAATAGGCGGCGATTCGCGTATCAATTACGCCTACAACAGCAACAGTGGACATGCTTTTGCGGAAGTGAAGGTTGGTGCCTCAATCGTGAAGACTAAAGAATACCTGTCAATCCGTTATGGCTGCGCTGCGCAATCACTTGCCGGGTTTCGCAAAGATAAAACCGGTATATGGTGGATGAACCTGGATTGGTTCGATCGGCCGCAGCATCCAGCAGGTCAATATTTTAATTGGCAGTCTGGCCTTAGCTTTTACATAGACCAGCGCAATTTAGAAGCCTTTGACCAATAATAATCCGATGCATTGATATTTTTCACACTGTAACAAACCTGCCACATTATGAGAACTAAGCTACTTTTATTACTCGCCTCTTTCGTTACTTGCGCGGTACTGGGATTCCGGCATTTCAACGGCAACGAAGCGCTTATCCAAAGCGACCTTGAAAAAGTCGCCCTGGATGCCAAGCCCGTTATTGATTTTACCGGACAACTTCTCCCGCTTTGGGGCTTGTGTAACGAAATCGAACAAAAAAAATTGATGCCATCATCAGATTGGGAAGAAATTAGCGTCCGGCTGAATTTGCTCCGGGAAGCTACCAATAAGCTGGTTGTTGCCAGCAAGGGCCAGCAAGACACAAAAACCAATTTGTTGGTATTGCTTGAAAAATCTGCTAATATTCTACCATCATTGATGGATTCTAAAGGGGCCTGGATGGCTGCGCAAAACGAATCGGAAGTTTACTATGGCTTAGCGCCTGATGATATCTTGCAGGTGCTCTTGGCAGAAATCGAAGCAATGAAAAAGAATCTCTCAGCTTTCAAATCAATGGTTGAGGCTTACGGCAAGCGTGCAGCATCTGCATTGAAAACAAGCATAAAAGCCTTGGATTTTGCAAAATTGCAATCCAAGGAATTGATTCGGCTTCAAGAGGAATTTTGCCTCCGGCTGCAAGTAAGCATGCTGGAACAAGCTGGTGCCACCTCATCTGGATATTCTGCTGTTGAGGCTGAAGCGCTTCTTAAGTTGGTATTAAAAAGCAGGTTATCCTGTGAACACCTGTTCGAACGCACTGCTAATCGCTCAAAAAAGTAACATAAAAAACGCACAATATTCACCAACGGTAAAAACACATACCAATGAAAAAGACCTTCTTATTACTCGTTGCCACTCTGACCTTTCAAATTTCGGAAGCCCAGGTCAACAGCCTCCCAAAATCCAAAGACACCGCTTCAATTGGTGGCGAAATCGTGGATCCGGCCTTGAATGGTCTGCCACCAGTAATCGGCACAACTCATAGTGGCTTTTTTGAAGATCCTGAGATATTTAATACGTTGCTTGTTGCGGTGTTGTTTCTAAGCATCACGTTGTTTATCCTTTTTCGCAAAAGAACCGAAGCTCTTACGGGAGAAGAATATGTTCGCTTGATCGGAATATTGCTAGTCGTTTTCGGCGCTTTATTCGTCATGGCGGCAGGATGGAGCAAAGAACATGCTGCTCCTGTGTTTGGTTTGCTAGGAACCATTGCGGGGTTTCTGCTCGGAAGGCAGAGTTCTCCACCAGCTAATCCCTGATAATTTGTCATCCATAATTCTCTGCTGAGCCAAACTAGCTCAGCCTCCCTTTCAGGTAGCAGACTACTACTACTCTGGGAGGGGTATGCCTTCACATTTTAAATCCTACTACTAATGCGTACCGCTTTTCTTTTCTCTATTTCGCTTTTACTTCAGTCGCTTGTACTTGCTCAATCTAATTGGGATGTTCAAAGTGGTCTAAGCCCCGAACCTTTTGTCGCAAGTGACCAAGTCAAAATCTATAACCGCAACGGCTTGCCACTCACTATTTATGTCCGGTATGAGAATGGACCGTGGCAAAAAGAAACCTTAGAAGAAGGTTTTATTATTTGTGAACTCGCTGTCTGCGGCAAGCCAAAAGGCACAAATTGCAATGTTGCCTTAAGGATTTATTCCACCAGACAGCAATTTCGAGAGATTAGCCTAACTGGTGGAAGCCGATACATGACACTGTATGACTCTCAGTTGAAGCTCTATTACTTCCAAGAAGTCAGATGAATTACAAACGAATCTTTCACCTTTAATAATAACACAACCGATGAAAAAGCTTTTACTTATGATTCTTTCATGCTCCCTGATTGCCTCAAGCCTTTTTTGCCAGGGAACTCCAACCAACAAAACTAAGAAAAAGAAGAAGGTGCCCAAAGCTGAAAATCCCGTTCAGGAATCGGATGAATTTAAAGCCATTGAACTAAACACATTCACCGTTTTTAATGTGGCTGTAGATGTTCTTTACTGCGGCACAGAAAAGAAAGAGTTTCTTTCGAAAAAGATTCAACAAAGTTTCGACCGTGCCAATGCGGCCTTTTCTGGTGCTGCAGTTCGGTTCCAAATAGATGGCAATATCCATTTTAATTGTGATCCACAGTTTTCAATTTTCGATAAGTCGGCGAAAACAGAGGAGGTGCTTTATCAAAAGTATTGCCTTAGTAAAGGGGAGAAACGCATACACCTATTCGTTGTCGACAATATTATCAACCCATTTGATGCACAGGATGGTGAATTGGGGTACACATATATGCCTTATTACCACCGTGTCTTTTGCCGCGAATTCATCATTCTTTCTTTGGATGGCATTGTACGGGATGGCACATTGGCGCATGAAATGGGTCATTTTTTTGGCTTGCACCACACCCATGGAGATGAGAACACCTTTGAAAAGGAATTGGTATCTGGCGCTAATTGCTATAGTGCTGGAGATAGTATTTGCGATACTCCCGCTGATCCTATGCTTTCGAAAAAGGTGGCTTATGCGGGAGCAGATTGCTCATGCCAGTACGTTGGAGGCGACCTTGATCCAAATTATGAAGCCTACCATCCCCTGACCGACAATATTATGTCTTATACGCTTGATAAATGCAGGACTAAATTTACGGCTGGCCAGTTGAATAAAATTGGCTACCAAGTCCGTTGGCACAAACAAACCTTCAAGCATTCCATTGATAAAAGACTAAACCCTACCTGGAATACCGATCTGACAACGCCGAGTTTAATCGCAGCTAAAGAGGACTATTTATTGAGCAAGCGCGGTAGAAACGTGCTATTGTTTGTGTATGAAAATGACAATACGCTCTGCCAAAGTTTGTACTCAGAACTTAGCCAACCTTACATGCAGGAGATAATCCATGACTATGACTATAAAGTTGTATTCTTTGATGTAGCCCAAGACCGCGAAATGATTGATTTTTTTGGCAACGATGCCATTTATCGAAAGGCCGATACACAACTGCAACGCTGGTTAAACAAGGAAGTCGTTCATTTCCCAGGTATTATTACTATTCAATTTGATCCGGATCGTGAGAAAAGGACACTGCAAGTTTTAGTTTTTGGTTACATGAATCCACGAATGCTAAAACGTGCACTTATCTCTTGTGGGAGACCCCTAGCACAAAGAAACGATATAGAACTAAATAGCATTCAACCTAAAACACAACGAAAATGAAAATCCTACTATTCCTTTTAAGTATTCGATTGTTCGCATATGTACCTGGTTGCGCAACATCCCGCACGGCATTAAGCACCACTCCTGCGCCTGTTGTAAATAACTATATTACCCCATGTGATTCCAAAATTGAAAGCGCCACCAATACTGGCTACCAAGAAGGGGTAAATCAGGGGAAAGCCATAGGGAACGAAGAAGGGCGCTTGTTGGGATATAAAGACGGGTTTGGTGCTGGAAGGCGCGAAGGGTTCCGAGCTGGTCATGCGGTTGGCGCGGATAGTGTAATTAGTGTGCTTGAAAAGTTAAAAGACCCAAAATTTGATCCTGCGGTAATACTGTATTATAAAGGCGTCCTCGGCGATATAGCCACAATGAAACACAATATTGAACAGGATGCTCTTGCTCGCGGGAAAGAATTGGGGGAGCGGCCTGCGTACGCCAAAGGTTATAAGGATGGCTATAATCGAGCCTTTGACTCACTTTTTGATGCCCGGATTCAACATGGCAAGATGGTAAAGTATCCTGAAATTTCAACCAGAGTGGCAGTCAACTTTAAGATGGTGGCTACGCTTTTGCACCAAATAAATGGCAAGGATAAGTACGTGGAAGCATCGGATTTTAGTGCCGCGCTATGGGAGATTCACAGTGAAATATTAAAAGGTTTGACAATTGTATTGGAAACGACACCTGAAGAAACAATGGAGGTCATGGATCGTTACCAAAAAATTCACCAAAGCCTGTCTGATGAGTATTATCGACAGTATCGAAATAGGTGCCAAAGCGAAATACGAGACTATTCAAAAAACTTTTACGACTATCGCTACTATCATTCCGTAGATGCTTTTTTTGACATTGTTGAGTCTGGACTTTGCCCTATAGCTGATATGGCTTTTACCTATGCAAAAAATAGTCATTCCTATTGCACAAGCCAAGGATTTAAAGTAATGGGAAATATTTGTGAAATCCTTATAGGGAAAGTAATGTTGCCCGTTCGGGATTACACACTGAAATACGGAATAATGCGCGATTTTGAACAAAACTTACCAGCCATGACGAACGCGGTCAAAAAAATGCTTGATAGCACTGTGGCCGACATTAGAACCAATTCTAAAGTAGTTAAAACGCAAATTGCGCTAGGCTCAGGAGTCACCGCTACAGTCACCATGGAAATAGTAACACAATTGGCGCTTGGTTTCAAATCAGAAACATTCCACTATGAAACAATTCATGACAAACAAGAAATGGAGGCCCATATTAGTGCGGAGCCAAATGTAATCCGCGTTTTGAAACAGGACTATAAAGTGCTTAATGTGGAATACAACATAGTTTGTAATACACCACCTTGTGCATCCACCATTACATTGTCAACAGAGAATTTACAGGCTATTTTCAACCGATACAAAGAGGATCCTTTCTCGATGCCTGAAAGTAAGCATGTAATCGAGAAAAATGTAGGCCAATTGTTAGTTCCGGTAATTATCAAAGTGGCAGAACCTGCATTAGCATTGCCGCATAGTTGTTACAACCTCGTATTATATTACGGGAAAAATAAACCTCAAGAATTGGTTCAGATTGAATGCGAAAACGCCGTTAACGCTAAATGAAAAGTGCCTTCATTTAAGGCAAGCTTCTCCTATAGAACGATCTATTATTCAAACTTCTTTCATCATTTAACCAACTATCCAACCATGTGTACCACACATCGCCGGCAAGCAGCCATCTGCTTGCTATCGCTTGCGCTATGCGCATTCACAACCTACGCCCAAAAGGTGCCTCCCGAAAACAACTTTATTCCATGGGCTTCGGATGGGCTTTCTCCGCGCTTGGAGCAATCTGGCAATTATGCCTACAACTGCTTTCAGGTGCTGGGTGATGGCCAAACAGTAGCGTTCCTGTCTGCCAATGAGCCTGAAATCCTGGTGTACGACTTGAACAAGCCTGCGCATCCCGTCCAGCGCATCCAATTGCCTGAACCAGCAGATGAAATGACTTTCAGTGATGGGAGCTTTTATGTCTGCACAGGTACTCTCTTGTACAAGATCAACCGCTTGGACGGAAGGGTGGAGTTAACAATGCCCATGCAGCGCCCGGAAGGCCAGTCATTCGTTGTGCACCAGTTGCGCACTATTGATTCGCAGCTGCTATTGCTCACCGCCGATGAGCGCACCCACGCATTGAGTGCTCGCGGGCGCAGCATCCTGGACGAAAAGCAATGGCATCTCAGCAATACCCTGTATGGCCGTACCGAAAAACTGAATGAAAACAGTTTCCGCTTGGATTTGACCCTTTCAGGGCGGAAAAGCAGTCGTAATGTCAATACCGCCAAACTTGGTCTGCCTGGACATTTGGGGACGGTTACGCTGGTAGGCGAAAAAGACAATTTGATTTGCCTGGACATTGAAATGGCTTTTGATCAGCCAGGGTTGGATGTCCGACGTTTCTTGGTGTTCGTCTCGGCAAAAGGAAAATTGGTGTCGAAAGTGGAGATTCCGATGTATTACTTCACGTATGCGCGCCGTGATCTAAACTTCGATGGCAGCGCCATTTATTTGGCAACCTCTACCGATAAGGGGATTTATGTAAACAGGATTGAGCCGAAACATGACATCAACATCCCAGCTATCAAAGGCCTGCGCTATCACTACAATGAGCATTTGTTGCATGAAGATGATCCCAAAGGAGGTCAAGGTGCCATAAACACACCCGATGCTGGGAGCAATTGCGTGACCCGGACGCAGATTTATGAAAACGCATACAAATTCAGAGACTTACAATGGAATGCTACTGCTACTAATATTGCGGCCACCTGCACAACCTCCAGCGCCAAATATTACAGAACGCCAACCTGGGTAACGGTGGGAGGCAAAACAAGCGTGCCCTACAAATGGGGAGGTTGGACCGACTGGGCTACATTTCCTGGTCTTGCAACGCAGGGACGCAAATGCGGCAGCTACGCAACACCGACCAATGGCACCTGTTTGACGCCAGTTTACGACAGCTCGAGCGATGGGGTTATCATCGGGGACGATTGTAGTGGTTTTGTCAGCCGCTGTTGGGAACTGTCCACAAAGTACGGCACCACAGGCTTTTCTGGAATATGTGCTAGCTTAGGCTCTTCGACTTCTACAACGGGTTTCAACGCCTTGAAGCTTGGTGATATCGTCAATAAATCCGGTAGTCACGTGCGTATCTGTATGGCGGACAACCCAACGGGAAGCGCTTCATTTATTGAAGCATCAGCTGACCTTTGGAATGTAAGTGAACGCACCTACAGCATGACGTCGCTCACGGGTTACACTTCATTGCGGTTCAATGATGTCTCTGATGCACGGCTCCGCCTCAATCAGTCCATTGGTATTACCCCGTCATCCGTGAATCAGGGTTGTCCGCTTTCCGTAACCTATTCTATCAAGAATTTTGGATCCGAATCCTGGTCAGGCGAAGTGCAGTTGTGGATCACACAAAGTACGGGTACAGAGGTTTTACTTAAAACCAATACTGTGACCTTGAGCGCCAATGGAGCATCCTCGGTGTTTACGTTTTCGACATCGGCAGTTTCCTCGCCTACAGGTGTAACCAGGTTGGAGGTTCGGCTAAAAAACACCAGCACCTGCAACTACAGCCGTCCTTACAAAGCAGGAAATGGCAGCTTTACCAACCCGGTAACGTTTACCATTGGCAATAATTGTAATACTGGAGCCCCTACGAATGACAACTGTGCCAGTGCTGTCTACTTGCCTGTAGGTACTTCTTGCAGCAATACAGTGGGCAATAGCGCTGGTGCAACGGCAAGTTCTCCAGCACCCGTAGGTGGATGCCCAAGCAGTGGCTACAAGGATATTTGGTTTCATTTTTACATGCCCAATATTCAGAACCCTGTGGTCACCATTCGAACCACCGCAGGCAGTTTGACTGATGGCGTAATGGAGGTATATCAGGGAACCAGTTGCAGCAACCTGGCTTACATTGCCTGTGAAGACGACAATAGCAATAGCAACGGCTCTTTTATGCCTGTAATTGGCCTACAAGGGGGGCCAAACAACCATATCTGGGTGCGTTTTTGGGGTTATAATGGCTCGACAGGTAGCTTCAATATTTGTGTGTTCAACTATCAATCCAACGACCTCACTGGTGGAGGAGACGGCGCTTCAACTCAAGCTTTAAATGCCACTCAATTGGCAGCGTTGGATCGAGATGCCAGCAAAAGCCCTGCCATCCCGAGGAAGGACATGCGTGATTCCGTGGAGATTTATCCAAATCCGGCGCAAGATCAAGTGAATATTTCATTTGATGCCAAACTGGAATGTGCATCGATGGCTTACTCCGTGTACAGCTCTAATGGAAAACTCGTAGCACGAAAGGCAATTACTGGCGGCGAGTCCGGTTGGAGGACGGAGCAGGTTGATGCTTCCAGTTGGAGCCCCGGAATATATACCATTCAATTGAGTACCTGTGTTGGCAACTACACCGAAAGGCTGGTGATTCTTAGAAACTAAGGCTTGATGGCTTCCCTCCCTTTCTCATGGGATCGGGAGGGATAGCCAACTTATCTTATTTAACAAACTAAAACCACACTTTTTATTATGAAATTTCCAATCATCATTCTGTTTTCCATACTCATCACCAGCTGTACGTCAGCACCTCCAATATGCCCTTGTGAACAAATTCCAGAAGAACAAACGACGCAAGATCAGTCTGTTCATTCCACGGAGTTCTATTCAAGTTTAAACGTCAATATTGAAGCCCAGATCAAAATGGTTCAAGCGAAAGATGATCTGGATATCGCATTTCACAATTTCTCCGATATGCGCAGCGAGTACATTACAAAACTTGGCTTTAACCATGATGAGGTGATGCAATACAATCTAATTGTCAACCAATTGTGTAACGTATGGCGCAACATTAATAACAACAAGAATGATGCAAAAACTAGGGAAATCTGCCGGGAACAGTACTTCGAGGGGCTACGGGATTTGCAGGCATTGGTGCGAAAAGTAGCCTCTCCAAAGGCCCAAATAATGTCGGCAAATGATTTCGTTTCAAAAGTGGAAAAAGAAATCGCCACAGTTCAATTGGAAATGAATGACCAACCGGATGACCTTGCTGATTTAGAGGCCTTAATCGCTCAAATGAAGCACCTCCAAAAACTGGCCTTGCAGGATTCAAGCCAGGTTGAATTCTGCAATAAAAAACTCGAAACCATCACACAAACGCATAAAAAATATTGACCATGAAAAAGATCGTCTTCACTGCCCTAATGCTTGTTTTGCTCAATACTCTGAGCGCTCAAGGGCCCTCTGCAAGCGCAACGTTGATCAACAATACCGATGAAGTATTCATGTGGATCGACAAGGCAAAAGAGCTCCAGAAAAAGCTGAACAAATCAATGGAAGAGAAAAAGGAGCTGCAACGCCTGATTGAAAAAATCACGTTTGAAAGAAAGAAAGCAGAAGTTAACTTCAATAGCACGAGCACAAAACTCCAGGAGCTAAGTGACGTTTTGCTCATCGTTCAGAAGGATGCTATCAGGATACGGGATTCATTAAATGATTTGCTCACCATTGCCATAAGGGAGAATAATATTGCAGAAAAAAAAATGCAAGCGCTTGAAGCCTCCGTTGGGATTTTTAAAACGGTAAATCAAAACCAACTGGATTTGCTGGAAGCGAGAATCACCGAGTTCGTTCAAGCACAGCAAGCGATTGGGATCATTTCACATATTCAGTTTTATGTGCGTAATATGTGGGTGCGATTAGAAGACAATCCTGACCGTGTTTTTGCTGCAAACAAACAGGGGCAAATCAAAGTGGTTGCCTATCATATTACCTCCTCGTTTGAAGTCCGGAAAAGTGAAGTTCCTGTTCACTTTAGGTTGGTTAAAAAAACTGGGGCAGGCCGGAGTGTAAAACTGGAAACGGTTATCGAAGAAAAATTTCTAATACCATCCGTAAATAATCTTTCAGAAGCAAAGCCAGAGGTTCAAAATACCACCAATTTGCTTCAAAAATTTGAGGGCGAGTTTATCATCCAAATTGACAACGACCGTGTTGAGAAATTGGAATCAGGCACCTATTTTTATGAAATAACGGTAGATAATGCTGTTGAGAAACGGTCTTATGAGTTTCAGTTGGAGGATAAGGGGCTTTGGAGGTAATGGATAACTGCCATGTTTGGCTGACATGGCAGATGTGTTTTCAATTTGCGCAGTTTTTCGACACTGGAAGACCTTGCGCAACCGGAGTTTTAACCTAATAGAATTCGATAAGATTAAAAGTGAAGCTGATACCAATCGCTGGCGCAGGGCGGAATCAATACAACCAATCATTTTCAATTTCCCTAATACCACCATCCCCGAATAAACGATCGTAGGGGCGACCAAAAGGGTCGCCCCTACGAACACCGCCGCATAGCCCAAGATTGCCGCCGAACCGGAAAAG
>Ga0163144_10024066_pt1 | contig 11968 bp, 10 predicted proteins | sample OliLak19BULKMAT1_FD_123175 | JGI IMG/M metagenome (GOLD analysis project Ga0163144, IMG submission 123175) | Freshwater microbial mat bacterial communities from Lake Vanda, McMurdo Dry Valleys, Antarctica - Oligotrophic Lake LV.19.BULKMAT1 | ecosystem: Environmental > Aquatic > Freshwater >...
CCAGAAGCTGATGCCGACTACTTCAACCCGTGGGTTGCTTCGCGCATGACCGCTATCTGGTTCGATCTGATGCTGGATGAGCAACGGGGCGACCTGGACGCCGCAGTTCGCGCGTACCATGCCGGTTCCCAACAGTCCGACAGCAAGGCGGCGGGCAAATACCTGTCGAACGTCGTGCAGAAGCGGCGCCGATTCATGCGCGACAGAACCGGCACGCCGTCTTGGCAGCTGCTGATGAGTCTCAGCGAGAGTCCGTCTGATGCGCTCCCCGTCCGTCCACCCCCTTCAACAGCAGCCAGAGAGCGAACGAAAGTTCCGCAATGAAGGCGGGCGCAAAGACCACCAGCGCACCCCACGCCGTCGGCCGTGCACGGGGCAGCCGCGAGCTGACCTGCTCGTCGTATTCGACCCGCGAGCCCTCCGGAGCGAGTTAAGTCGATCCCCGCGTCGGTCATGCGCGAGGCTCGTGCCATTGCGGTGTTTCCCAAGGTTCGCCGGGATGGCCCGATCCATCGTGGTGTCGGAATCGTCGGCAGCGCGGACACGCTGGGCCAGTGGTTGCCGCCGGCGTTTGTCACGCTCGCGAGAACGATCCCGGTGGATCGACGTCTTAAGATGTCCGATGTCATTCTGGTAGCGATTACGCGCCGAGGGTTCGACTACATGGCGCAAGACGAGTTTGTCCTGCCCGAGGATCTCCGGCTGCCTGCTGGTCCAGTTGGGCGTGATGTGCGTGTGGATCTTGACGCCGATATCCTGGCGTACGCGCGCGTCGGACGGCTGTTCGCGGGAGTCAGTCTTGCCGAGCTGTCGATTCGTGAAGACGCCATCGCGATGGAGAGCTTCTACGGAGTTTCGCACGGGTTGCACGATCTGCTGTTCGGCTTTGTGCTTCGGGCCCCGGCGGGCGCCAGCGGGTGGCGGCGTTCGCTGGGCCTGTCCTTCCGAGAATTGCCGTAATCCTCGGCTTTGTGCCTGGTGCTAGACCGACGTCTCTTCCCATCCCCGGACCGAATAGAGCAACGGCTTGGTCCAGAGAGTCTCGAGCCCCTCCAGGATGTCGGACGCCCAGTTGAAAACGTTCCGTCCAGCCACCACTTTCCGCATAGCCCGCATGCGCGTCACCTGCTCGTCGCCTGTCATCTCGATCGCTTGTACGAGGGCGGCCGCGAACGCATCCACGTCGTAGGGATTGATGATGACCGCATCCTCGAGCTCCTGGGCGGCGCCTGCCAGAGCGCTGAGCACCAGCACGCCGTGCTCGTCGTCCCGGGCGGCAACGAACTCCTTGGCCACGAGGTTCATCCCGTCATGCAGCGAACTGACGACGCAGAAATGGGCGAGACGATAGAGCGCCACGAGGCTGAACGCCCCGAGTGGCGTTGTGTAGTACGACACCACAGGTGAGCCACCCACCACCGCGTAGCGCGCATTGAGGGCGGCGATCCGCTGTCCGATCTCCGCTTCAATTGCCGAATAGCTCGTGAGATCAGAGCGAGATGGCACCCCAATCTGAACGAACGTTAACTTTCCCCGCAGATCGGGCCGCCGCGCCATGAGCGCGTCGAGCGCATCGAGGCGCTCGGGGATGCCTTTGGTGTAGTCGAGACGATCGACGCCGAGCCCGATGATGTTCGCCCGAAGGCCGAGCAGTTCGCGCAAACGCTGCTGTTCCGGCAGGAGCGTCGGGTCAGCGGCGAAGCCCTGGATGCGGTCGTAGTCCACACCGATTGGCACCGAAACGACGGTGCTGACGCGCCCACCGAACCGGACGCGCGACGATTCGAGCTCGACCTCGGCGTGCAGCTCCTCTTCGACCGCCAACAGGAAGTTTCTGCGGTCGCGTTCCAGCTGAAAGGCGATCAGGTCGTTGGCCAGCAGCCCCGCGACAAGCTCGCGTCGCCACGGACAGATGCGGAGGCGATCCGGATAGGGCCAGGGGATGTGCCAGAAGAGAGCCGTGCGCGCATCGGGCCGATGGGCCCGCAACGCGGGCGCCACGAGGGCTAGATGATAGTCCTGGATGAAGACTGGCGAGTCGGACGCTCCGAGCTCCGTGTGAATGGCGGAGGCGAAGCGTGCGTTGACGTCCTGGTAGGCTGCCCAATCGTCGCTCCGAAACTGTGGACGGACATCGACCACATGACACAGCGGCCACAGTCCCTCATTCGCGAAGCCTCCGTAATACGCCGAGAAGGTGGGCTCCTCCAGCCATAGACGCCGAAGCGCATACGATGGGCTCTCGGGAGGAATCCGCACCTTGTCGGTCGCATCGACGACCGAGCGGTCCGCCGAGCCGGCCCCGTGGGCGATCCACACTCCGCCTCGCTCACGCATCAGCGCATCCAGTGCCACGGCGACACCACCCGTTGCGGCCTTCACGATGATTCGGCCACTCTCATCGTGACTGTGGATGTACGGTTCGCGGTTGGACACGACCACGAGCGGATGAGGCACGTGCGGGTCGAGTTCGCCAGCCTGCATCAACCCGCGGCGAAAAAGAATCGGTCCCACGAGTTCGTGAATCGCGATCGATGCAACCAGCAGCAACTGCACTTGGTTGCCCCATCCTGGAAACTCGCTGGCGACGACGGACGCAAATCCCAGGGTAATCCCGGCCTGAGATATCAGTCCGGTCCATGCGTGTTTCCCGATCGGTTCGGGTAGCCCCGAAAGCTTGCCGCCCGCCCCGACCCCAAGTCTGATAAATGCGAGTCGGACCGCGGACAACGCGACCGCGATGGGTCCGATGGTGGCGGCCAGCGCGTCGAGCCGAAGGGACGCGCCGACGGCCACGAAAAAGACGACCAGCACCGGTGGAGCGCCACGTTGCACGGCGGCCCGCAGCGTGTCACCCTGCGCAACCGCAAGGTTCTCAATCACCACGCCCGCGGCCAGGGCGGCCAGCAGCGGCTGAAGTTGCTGCGTCGTACCAACCTGGCTCAGCACGGCGCACACGGCCAGCAGGACCAGCGTGATCTCGCGGCCGATGTAGCGCAAGTACAGCGCAAACAAGACGCCAATGAGGACCCCAAAGGCGACGGCGCCGCCGATCTCCCAGGCCAGTCGCGCCAGTACCTCCACGCCCTGGCCTCCGCCGGTGTCGAAGACGATGCGCGCCAGAAGCATCGCGACGGAGAACAGCACCAGGATCGCAAGATCGGCGAGCACCACGATTGCCAGCACCGTGTCGCTCAGCCGCCCGCGGGCTCCCGAGTCCGCGACCACCGCCGCCGTCATCGTCGGCGAGAACGAGACGACGATCACAACCAGCAGGGCCAGCATGACCAGCCGTTGGAGTCCCACGGCGTCGGGCGCGATGGGCAGCCACGGCCATACCATCCACGCCACTGCTGATAGACCGACCATGGCGACGACGACAATCGTGGCGGTCATGCGCGCGATCGCGGCCAGCCGGGCCCCGAGGCGTTCGACGCTCAGCGTCAGGCCGGCGATGAGGGCGATCAGCGTCGTGGCAACTCCCGTCACCACTTGAAGTTGAACGGCCATCGATTCGGTGATCAGATTGCCTACGGACGGCCCAACCACCACGCCGAAGAGGAGATACCCCGTCACGCGCGGGAGATGAAACCGTCGCAGGGCGTCACCGGTGACCGACGCGCCCATCAGCGCGAAACCGAGGGCCAATGCAGCGGCGGCTGAACCCACCGTCGCTTGGATGTGGAGGTCGCGTACCACGGCCATCGCGCCGACGGCCAACGCGAGCGCCAGGAGGCGCCTCACTCGAGCGCGCTCCGAGGCGGGAAGAGGGGTGCGACGAGCTCGGAGCCGATGGTGCCCGTCACCACGACCGTGAGCAGCAGCGACGCATCGGCGCCGACGACGCTGACCGCGTCCAACGCGATCGCCACGCCGAAGACGCCCGGTGGGAGGAGGTAGAGTCCGAGATTGCGAGGCGCGTCCAGACCGGCGACGCGCCTTGCCACGGTGGCGCCCGCCAACTGTCCGACGACACGCAGCGCGACGTAGCCCGCCCCAAGTGCAAGGGACACGGCGGAGAGATTCGCACGAGCTCCGGCCACCAGCAGCACGAGCACCAAGAGGGGGTGCTGCACGAAGAACACGTCCCGACTGATCGTCCTGCGCGGGTGCCGTCCGGCATATCGCCAGAACACGCCGGCCATCAGGCCGCCGAACAGCGCGGACAGGGAAAATGTGGACGCAACGCCGCCCACGAGCAGGAGTGCTGAGACGGCGAATACGCGTTCTTCGGTTTCAGAAAAAGCTCGTGTCAGCAGCAGCCATGCGGCGGCGGCCAGGGCAAGGGTGACGCCGCACGCTTGCGCCACCAGAACAGCAGCTGCAACTGAAGAACTCTCACGAACCCACGCCAGCATGAGCCCACCTGCCACGACCGGAAGCAGGACACCGAGTTCAATGACGCGGGTGGTTGCCGTGCGGGGTTCCAGTGGATTCTCGGTTGGCAGGGTGAGCGAGGTTGCCGCGCATGTGCCACTGACAAAGATCAAGATCCAGAGGGGCCGGACCAGCGATGGCACCGTGACGAGCGCGACGCCGGCGAAACCGGCCCAGCACACGAGCATGGTCACAGCCGGCACGAGGCACGCGGTCCCAAGCACATGCCGATCATCCGTCCTGCGGTCGCCTACGCTCAGCCCCACGAGCACGCCCAGGGCTGCGAGCGCAACGGGTACGACAGAATCGAGCGACGGTAGCATCGCCGGAGACAGCAGGTTGATCCCTTGAGGGCCGAACGCGATTCCTGCCATGAGAAGGAGGGCGACTGGGGCCGAGTTCGCCGACCACGTCAATAGCCCGCGCCAGTTGCGCGATCTGCGCCTGTCCGGGCCCAGCGCCTGTACGAGCGCGGCGTCCTCCGGAGCGTCGAGAGACCGGTCAACCATGCCGAGCTGATCGCCGGCGGAATGCGGGGTCATCGATCCACGGTCGTCACAAAGTGGACCTCACCCCGCGTGACGGCCACGATCATGCGCTCGCCCTGACCGGTAGAGGCAAATGACCGCATGACCTGAGCTGGTGTCGGTGCGGAGACTTCGGCGACGAGCGTGATCACGTCTCCAACCGTGAGTCCGGCCCGATCCGCTGCGGACGCCTGCTCGACCCGGACCACTTCGGCACCGATCTTCGTCCGCCCTCGCAGGGTCAGACCAAGCGACCGACTGGCGGGCCGCTCCGTTGGGGCGCTCGCCAGCAACGCCACTTCGCGGAGCTCGCCGCGGCGGCGGACGCGAAGCGTGAGTGTCTCGCCAACTGAGAGACGGGCCATGCGAACGTCCCAGTGCTGGCGAGTTGCGAGCGGCAGACCGTTAGCAGATTCAACGACGTCGCCAGGCATTAGTAGCCCGCTGCCCGCGCGGCTTGCGTCAACCCACGTGACGACCACCCCCATGGAGGCGCCAGTCACCGACGCGACACCCGGTGTCAGGTCCTGCACCGTGATGCCAATCGTTCCTGCGGCGGCCGGCGGCGTTGCCAGCAAGCGATCCGCTTCCGCAAAAACGGTCCCGCCAGGCACGATCGCGAGCCTGCCGCCGTGGACGATCGCAAGGCCCGCGAATTCGCCGCTACTGGTGAACAGGAACGATCCAGGCGCCAGATCGGTGCGCCCCGGCACGGTCCACAGCGATTCGGACCACAACGGGCTGTCAATCGGATCGAGCGAGCCCACAAATACCGGGCGCAGTGACACGGCCGCTGCTGAGACGTCACTGGCGACCAAGTAGCGTGATTGCTGCGGTTGGCGTGGCGCCCCAGCAACCGGAGGAGATGTCGGTACCTGAGTCGGTATCCGCACGACCGCCAGGCCAGAAGCCGTGTCGTGGGCGAGAATGGTGGCGTCGCTCCAGCGCTCTCGGTTCGACCCAGGAGGGACCCACGTCACGGCGAGGTCGTCGCGAAGTCTGACGGCGGCGATCCGGTGCGAACTCCGCAGAGAGCCAAGGGGAGCGGCCGGAACGTCGAGCGCGACGAGCGAACGTTGCACCCGCGTCTGGAGGTGCGCGATCTCTGCAGCGAGGTCGTCGTATTTTGGACCACTGGCCAGCTGACTGAGGACCGAGGCGACTGGATTGGGGGTGACGGGGCGCTCCGGGAATCTGATGCGAGCCAGGAGCCAGAGGGCGGCGATGGCCAGCATTCCTGCGGTGAGCAGCAACCGCGTTTCGCGCGACACACGAGGTCGATAGGGGCTGCTGGCTTCCATGGCGGGGACCCTCGAGACTGGCCGCAGGCGCCGACGTTAACGCGTCAATGCGCCCAGCCCTGCAATGACAAGTGCATCGTACCACGGCCGTTCACAGTCTACCCGGTCGCGCGGCGCAGCGTCGCGCGGGTTCAGAAGGACTTTGAGAGCCGCCTGATGCCGGTCAACCGGAGAAGTTGGTGGTGCTGCAGGATGCGGCGGGTTCTACGCCGACCTACAGGCCCTTCCGCAGGCGCCAGATCAGAGCGTCGAAATAACCGTAACCTACGTCTTTTCTCCCTTCCAAGGCTCCCCTGGAAGCCGCTCGATAAACGTCGACTTCACTGTGGGCGCGGCGGCCTCTGGGTCCCACTCAAATCCGGCTGCCAGCAGCGGGCTGATGTCGGCCATGAATTCAGGATCGTCGAGCTTCTTCACGAAATTCCCTTCAAAAATCGCCCGCGTGACTTTGTGCTCTTCGTGCTCCATGTATTTCAGGAACGCGGCGACAATTCGATCGGGATCAACCTTACCGGACTTGAGCGCGTTCGACATGTCGAACAAATCCCGTCCCTGCCTTCGTTGATACAGGGCGCGAAGCTTCGTGGCGAGCAACTCGTCGAGTTCATAGGTGTGGATGCTGCAGGACCCTTCGAACCACCGCGACGATACGGAGAACGGAATGTCCTTGAAGCCATAGACCGAGAGGTGCTCCCGCGTGTTCGTCTCGACGTTCAGGCGCAGCGGCAGCGGAGGCGTGTCTTCGGATTGAAAGCGGTACACGAAGGTGACGCGTCCTTCGTTCTGCATGGTGTTGGGCTGGCCAAGCCACGGATTGAGGACCTCGTGTAGCCCGTCCATCATCGGCTTCGCGGGTCCGGCCTTGGTCTGGACGAGATCGATGTCTTCTGAGTAACGGGCTGCCGGCAGATGAAGCTTGTAGAGCGCAGTGCCCCCGCGGAACGCGAGTGCATCATGAAGCAGGGGATTTGAGAATATGGCGACAAGGGCTCGACTGATTACCAGGTCCTGCTCGACCTGTACGTCCTGCGGCCACGGAGCCTTTGCCCGCCATTCCAGGATGTGGTCGCGCGGAATCACGGATCGACCTCCACGGAGGCATTGACGTACAACTTCCATGCGTCATCACGCGCTGCATTCTTGCGTGAAGCTTTCGGCAGGAGCAGTGTCGATTCATGGGTATGTTCGCGCACGTAGGTCTTGAGGGCGGCTGTCTTGTCGCTGGCGCCAGCCCGTTCGAGGAGATAGCCGAGCCGCTGTGCCCAGGAGACCGGGGTACTCACTGCGGCTTTGGCGAGCGCACCGGGGTCAATTCTTTCCGACAGCTCCGAGAGGACCAGCGCTACCTGGCTCAGCCCGCCCGCGTGATGCTGGTATCCGACGAGATCGAGCGCGGTCGCCTCAGGTGTTGAAACCGATAGGACACCGCGCGGCGTGTTGAAACTCTGGACCGGGACCTTGCGAAGGTTCTTGCGAACCATGAATGCGACGCGCACCAGGCCGCAGACGATTGGCCGACGGCTCTTCTCCACAAAGACCTGGAACTCTTGCGGACGCTGGTGGGCAGCGCCGTGGGTCAGCAGGCAGACAGCCGAGCGACAGGTACTCCGGCGGCAGGATGACGTGGAATCCCCTCACGGGGGAGACGATCAGTTTTCGGTGGGAGAGCCGGTTGAGCGTGACCTTCAGCGCGGCCGGCGAGAGCGAGAGAGCGGCCCGTGCTTCGTCAGTCGTGAAGGTGTAGCGGCTGGTGCTGACGAGGTTCTCGACGTATTGGCGGGATCTAGGCGGGAGAGCGTGCTCTACGCTGCAGTCTCAGGCCTGGAAATGGCGTGGCGCCTGAGCCTTGACCAAACACTTGACCACTTGACCAGAATGGCCTCTTTCTGGCGCTCCGCACGGATGCCGATGGCCAGACGCGCGACTCCAAGAGCCTGCGCCAGACCGGGATTTCATTGCGGCTCGATCTCGGACCCAATCCCGATGACCGCGACATCGCCAAGTGGGCGCGCACGAGCCCGGCGATGATCGCCTCCTTCTACGACCAGACCCACCCGCAGCAGAGCGTCGAGCGCATTGTCGGCTTCAGGAAGCAACCAAAGGGGTCCAAGAAAGACGACACCGCCGAATCCGAATGATGTTCTCACGCCGCCGGACAACAGCGCGACCCTGTCTCTGATTTGTAGCCGTCGCTTGACGGCATCCGTCCGCAAATCACGGCAGTGAATACCACGTTCCTTTTCCCTTGCCGTGCTGCACGAGATGGCCACTCTTGATGAGCTGAGGTACGAGCGCAGCTCGATTGTGACCGTCGGTTCACGGCCGCTCGCCGTTCCGGCTTCCACGAGCACGTGACCGGCGACCTCGCCAGGTCCTCCAAGGAGTTGTCCGAAGGAGAAGCGGTCGGAACGGCCGAAGCCGCCAATCGTTTGGCTCTCCGCCTTCATGAAGATCAACGCCGGGTGTTTGCCGATGGAATCGCGAAGCTCTTTGAGTTCCCGGTCGATGGCTCTCTTTCCCAAAGCGGGCGTGAAGGCCTGCGGGTCCATGAAAATGTCGACGTCTTCTGAAAAGCGTTCAATCAGGTTCCAGCCCTTCGACAGACTGGTCCCGCCTTTGAAGATGACCTTGTCGCCGACGGTCGCGGCGATGATGCGCAGGGCCTCGGTGACGTAGTAGTCCTTTTCGATGACCGCCGGCCGCAATGTCTCGATGTTGAAACAGCTTTATGGTTCAGCGACGCTCCTTCGCCTGCCAGCGCCCCGCGCGTGACAGGCCCTTCAGCATGCCGAACTCGAACCGCGAGACGGGATTCAAGGACGCCCGCAGACGCTTGAGCGCGGCCGGCTTCTTTCCAATCTCCTCGCCGATCGCGCCGAGCATCGCCCGCACGCGGGGCGGCTCTGATCCGGCGACCTTGAGCACGCGTTCGAAGCGCCCTGGCTCCCGGAACAATGCCACCGTCCGGCGGGCGGTCGCCTCCGGAGACAACTCGCTCGTCTTGCCTCCACGCCGCAAGAAATCGAGCAGCGCGGCCTCCGCTTCAGAGAGCCCTTCCCATGCTTCCGGCCGCCGCGTGTGGATCACCGTGTCTTTGCCGAGGAGCTTTCGGGGCAGGCTGAACCCACTGGTCGCAACCTCACCCCGTCCTGCGGTCTGTGTCGTGAAGCCCAGAAGGTTCGCCGCAGCGATTCCGGCGGGAAACACGGTCTTGCGCCGGGACGCAAGCTTCTGCATGACGGCCGGGTTGGGCAGGCTCTTGCCCAGTGACGTTTGCCGGGGGTGGTAGTAGACGCCCTTGCTCAACCGTTGCAGTTTTCCCTGCCGCGACAGACGGGAAAGCGCTTGCGCCACCGCCGAAACAGGGGCGTCACGAAAATCGTCAAACCGCCACAGTCGTTCGCCGCCGCGTTCGATCCGCCGGCTGACCCATTTCGTGATTTGTCCCGACTCCATCGAGGATGTTGGCTGCCTTCCCATGCCCCCAATATGCGCGCGCCCTGTCAAAGTGTCAAGTTTTACAGCAGAAAAACATGACACATTCCCTCGCATCCCCCGGCCGCAACCGGCCCGCCGCGCCAGGACCGGCGCAAACACTGACAGAAAACTGCACGGAGGTTCTACCCCACACCCACCGCTGCTCTATTGAAAATCCACAGGGCGTTGCTGTCGCGGGGGCTCGACTCCCTCTGCCCGCACCACTTTCCCTTACCTCTTTGCAGCCGGGAAACAGCGGGACACCTGTGCCCCGCCCCGGCGTGCTCAAGGATGGCGCCATCCTTCAAACTTCCGTCACACGCGGCAAGGCCTGCCTGCCGCTCCACTTCCCGGCCCGCCAGCGGTTAGTGTCCCAGCGTATCCCTGCGTTTCAGTCTCCTGAACGTCCGCCGGGCCTCGCCGGCAGAGAGGGTGCACCTCTGCCGCCGCCCAGGTGGTTATAGCAATTATCTACATCAAAACACCCCATATTAGGGGGTTTTGATACTCAAATGTGTTGACGAACCTCGCTCCTACATGCCATCGTAGTCGTCAAAACCCCCTTATTCGGGGGGTTTTGACGAAGAGTATTGCATGAGCTTCACAACCAGATCCCTATCGCCCCAGGAGAGCCGGGTCGTTCTGGCCCTCACGGAGCTACACCAACGCGAAGCGACGCGGGCAGAGATCATTCGCGTGCTCGGCGGAAGCACCAAGGCCGCTGACCACGTGATTGAGTCGCTGCGCCGCAAGGGCTGGCTCGAACGCGCCAGCTGGGGGAAATATCTCCTCGTGCCACCCGACCAAGGCCCCGACGCCATCGGCGACAGCAATATCCTCGCTCTTGCCAGCCGGATCGTCGAGCAGTACTACTTCGGCTTCGGAACTGCGGCTGCCCACTACGGGCTGACGACGCAGCACCGCAGCGTCCTGTTCCTCGTGACGCCCTCCCGTCTGCGCGAAAGAACACTTGGGGAGTCGCGCGTCAAGATCGTCACGCAAGCCGCCAGCAAATTCTTCGGCTTCGAGCCAGTCGACGTCCTTGGCTACAAGGTCATGATGTCTGACCGTGAGAAGACCGCGATCGACTGCATCGACCATCCGGATCTGGCCGGCGGCGTCGGTGAGGCCGCCGCCATATTGGCGACCGCCAGTCGCCGATTCGACTGGATCAAAGCGGCCGACTACCTCGAACGCATCAACTCAGCTGCGCTCGCTCGCCGCTTTGGTTGGCTCCTCGACTACCTCAAAGCAGACCTCCCGCCGGACGCGCGCGCGCGCCTGCTCCGGCTTGCCGGCAAGAGCCGCAAGACGTGGCTCGGCCCCGACCCGGCGCGCGCGCGCGCGGTCAAGGACGCGATCGGCTTCGACGAGACGTGGCGCGTGTTCGTGAACGTGACCGCCGATGAGTTGCGGGGGAGCGCGGGCCTCGCGCGCCGCAAAACCGTCAAGAAGGACAGCTGACGATGCTCACGCGGCCCCAGGTGCAGCGCTACTCCACCGAGTCCGGACTCCGCGACATCATGATCGCGGAGAAGGAAGTCGTGCTGACGTTCCTGCTACAGCTTCTGTCCGAGCGCGGCCTGCTTGATCGATTGGCGTTTAAGGGCGGGACCTGCCTGCGAAAGATGTTTACCGGTAGTCAAGGACGGTTTTCGACGGACCTCGATTTCACCGGCATCGAAGCTCCAGATCAGCCGGCGGGAAACCCCGACGCTACCGACCGAGCCTCTCCCGCAGCTGGAGCAGAGTTATTTTCAACTCCTGCCATTTGCACCCGCGACCATCACCTGCCTCGCCCTGTCCGAAATCATCGCCGAGAAGATCCGCGCCTGCTACCAGCGAAACAAGGCGCGCGACATCTACGACCTTGGCGTGTTCGCCGTCCGGCCCCTCGATCAGCCTCTCGTGCGTAGGCTCGTGGTGCTGAAGCTCTGGCAGGCGGGCGAACGTTTCGATCCCGACCGCCTGATGAGGAAGTTCGAGGACGGCAATGACTTCGATTGGGACGACCTCGGTCAGCTCGTGCGCCGGACGATGGTGATCGACCGCCGTAGAATTACCGCCGATTGCGCGCGCGGCTTCGCATTCCTTGCAGACCTAACAGAGGAGGAACGCGTGTTGGCGGGCGACCAGTATCAGCGGGAGCGGGGCCTTTGGGAGAGGTTAAACGCTGTCAGGGCCTGAATTCATCCGATTACTTGACAACATACTTGACAACTAGACAACTTACGGCCGTCAATAATCGCCGTAAGTTGTTGGTGCGGAAGAGGGGATTCGAACCCC
>Ga0163144_10024067_pt1 | contig 11966 bp, 8 predicted proteins | sample OliLak19BULKMAT1_FD_123175 | JGI IMG/M metagenome (GOLD analysis project Ga0163144, IMG submission 123175) | Freshwater microbial mat bacterial communities from Lake Vanda, McMurdo Dry Valleys, Antarctica - Oligotrophic Lake LV.19.BULKMAT1 | ecosystem: Environmental > Aquatic > Freshwater > Lake...
ATTAGGCGCTTGTCAAATGTTATCAACTCACATTGTCCCCGCGCCGAATATCCGCCCTTTGAAACCCCACATTTCCCCCGGTACCATGACGAGCATATTTTGCACTAAAGTGAAATGCACCCACGGTCGCTATACCGGCTTGCGTCGATCCCGTAATCTGCAAATTTACGCTCAGCGTGGTTACGCCGCGCATCGGATACCCGCGTATCTGATGGAGCAGTTGCGCCAATGCCCGCCGACCCAACGCCCCTACATCTGCCCGCACCGTCGTGACGGACTCGGTATCGGAGTCATCCACGCTGCCAAAGCCCGCCACCGCGATCTGCTGGGGCACGGCGATCCCCATAACGCGCAATGCCTTGACAATCGCCGCCGCCATCGCGTCGTCCGCCGCGATCACGCCATCAATTGGCACCTCTGGCGAGGATGCCAACAAGCGCGTGATCGACTCGACCGCCGTCGCCGCGTCAAAATCCCCTTTTAAGAAGATCGGGGCGGTTAGGCGTGGGGCATAAGGCAAGACTGCTTCCGCAAATGCCGCTTCTCGTTCCTTCGCGTCGATCTGTTCGGGGATGCCGCGCACGAACGCCAAACGCCGCCGCCCGCAATCTTGCACCAGATGGCGCACCAACTGAATCATGCCGTCTTCATTATTAAAGCGCAGCGACGGGATCGCCCATTGGCGCATTTCGTGGCTGACCAGCGACAACGGGATGCCGCGCGCTTGCAACGCCGTCAAGACTTCGGGGCTGGCGGCATTGGCGATCACGATCACGCCATGCACGGGGATATCCTCGAAAACATCGCTATCGGGAATGCCGTCTCTGAGCGAACTGTGAATGATGAATTGCACATCGGGCGGCGCGGCGGTCTGCATCGCCGCCAACAGATGGGATTGATAACTGCCGGTGCTGTCATAGGTCAGGATGCCAATGGTCGTGGTCATCAGGTTTAGCCCACCCCCAACAAGGCTTGGATCGCTTTGGCAGCGGCACCCAATGCCGATAAGTTATAAGTCGTGTCGGTCGAAAACGTCATCCCGTCGAGATGCTGTGGCAATAAGCGGGGGGCGGTCTTGGCGAGCGTCGCCCCCAAGAAATCCGCGCCCAAATGTGCCATCCTGCCCGCCAACGACAGATGCGTCGGGCGTAACAGCGCGATCACCCAAGTGAAGACTTCGGCAAGGTCATCCTCCAGTGCCGCTATCGCCGCGACCGCCTCGGCGTTGCCCATCGTAGCCGCATAGCGCAAATGGACATAACTGAACTTGTCCACGCCCAAGGGGATGGTGCTGGCGCGCAGACGCGCTTCTACCGCCCGCCACCCCAAGCGCTCCGCACAAGCGCGGGCATCGCCGTGGCTGGGCAACAGAGCATTGAGGTCGCTCCCGGTGACGAATATGCCGCCGGGGACGCCCGCCGTCAGCCACCCGACGCCGACATCCACCCCCGCCAACACCGTCGCCATACGCGCTTCCCGGTCGATAGGGATGGTCTTAAAGGCATACTGCCCCCGCACGGCGAGTTCGATACTGTTGGAGACGCTGACCGCCGTCCCATAGCGATCCCGCAACAGCGCCGCCAGCGGGGCATCGCGCCAGCCCAAACCCGACGCATAGCGAACAATGCCTTGGCTTTCGTCGATCAAACCGTTGACGCCCACACTGATATGCAGCAAGGGCGCGCTGACATGGGCGTAAAGCGCGTTGATCACCTCCACCAGCACGGCAAACACAGCCGCTAAGTCCGTCGTCTCCAACGTTGCCTTGTGGTGCAGCAGCACCTCCCCATTCAGATGGGTCAGAATGCCGACAATCGAGTCAGCATTGATCGATACGGCGATCACTTGGCGGGCTTCGGGGTTGAAGCGCAACAAGCGCGGACGCTTACCGCCGACATCGGTCGATTGCCCCAAGCCTTCTTCGATCAGCAAGCCTTCTTCAAGGAGTTCCCCCACGAGTTCGCCAATCGTGGGCTTGGTGAGGTCGGTCTCGCTCGCCAGCGCTGCGCGGTGTTCGGCGGCACCGCTGTACACCGCGCGCAGCACCAACTGACGATTATGCTGACGTACCTGTCCGCGCGTCGCTTTTGCGATTTGCATCAGGGTTACGGCACCGCATCGGGCAAGGCGCAGGGCAGCACGCCCAGCGCTTCGATCTCGCCAAACAAGAACCGCGCCACCGCTTCCATCGCTGGACGGCGGATGCTATAGGTGCAGACATAAGTCCCAACCATCGGGAAGGCGACCAAATCATAGGGCGTGCGGAGGGCGATCACGATCACCCGCAAGCCACGCGCGTGCAATGCCCGCACGAGTGCCGCTTGGGGTTCGTCCATGCTGGCGTTGATCGTGCCGACGATCACATAAGCGGCATCGGCGACGGTTTCCACCAATGCCGCGATCTCGCCGCGATCGGCATGGTGGGGCAGTTGATAGGCATCAGTGCGGGGGTGATAGCCACGCACGATCTCCGCCAACGCGATGGTGACGGCGGCGGAACTGTCGGCGGGGGTCAAATTGATGGGTTGCGCGGTGATCACAGCGATACGATCATCGGCATGAGGGCGCAGCGGCAGGGTGCCATCGTCCTTCACCTGCGTGATCGCATGTTCGGCGATCTCGCGGGCGACGGCTTGATGTGCGGCACTGCCCAAGACGCTGAAGTCGGGGAGTGTTTGGGGCACGCGCGCTTGGGCAGTGGCGATGCGTGCCAACGCCGCTGGATCGGCAAGATGGGCACTGCGCGCCATCAACCCCGCTTGATCGTCCAAGTGACCGAGCAGCACCAAGTCGTTGCCCGCCCACAGGGCTTGTTGGACGACGGTTTCGGCACCGCGCACCGAGACAGCGTGCATATCCATCGCATCGGTCACGGTCAAGCCGGTAAACCCCAGTTCCCCGCGCAGTAAGTCGGTCATGACGCGGCGCGAGATCGTCGCCGGGTTGTCGGCGTCCATCGCGGTCATGATGACATGGGCGGACATAATCGCCCCGACCCCCGCTTGAATCGCCTCGCGGAAGGGTGCCAGTTCAAAGGCGTCAAGCCGTGCGCGCCCATGCGTCAAAGTGGGTGCCACGAAATGGGTATCCTGTTGGATATCGCCACTGCCGGGGAAGTGTTTGGCGGCGGCGATCACGTCTAAAGATTGAATCCCTCTGATGAGCGCCGCGCCCAACCTGCCCACCAGCGACGGCTCATCCCCAAAGGCGCGAATGCCGATGGCGGGATTGAACGGATTGCTGTTGACATCCAGCACGGGCGCAAAGTTGAAATTGCCCCCCATCGCCAGCAGCTCGCGCGCCAATACCTGCCCGGCGGCATACGCCAGTTCGGGCGAGCGCGTCGCGCCGAGCGCCATATTGCCCGGCATTTCGGTCATGCCGCGCGCGATTGCCATCAACTGCCCCCCTTCTTGATCGAGTCCGATGAGCGGCGGCGCTTGTCCCCCCGCACGGGCGGCAGCGTACAGTTCATCGCACAGGGCGCGCATGGCGTCGGGCGTGGTGGCATTCTTGAATCCGAATAGACAAAACGAAGCGGTCGCGCCGCTTCGCACGGCATCAACCACCCATGCTGGGGCGGTCGCGCCTTCAAAGCTCACCATCAATTGACGCATTATTAGACTCCAAGCACAGGGATTAGGGTTTAGGGACTAGGGTTTAGAAAAAAATGAACGATAAATACTGAATACTAGCTACTTATTCGTGCGTCTGGACAAAAATGTGATAACTTAGAGGTATCCATCATCGTGCTGGTGGTTGACCGCCCCGCCGATTTAAGTTAGTAAATTAACTTTACTTACCCCATCATTGCGATTAAAATAACATGAAAGTGAGGAGGTGTCAAGTTGGTTCAAAGCGCGGCACATCATAAAGAAACGACTCCGGTCTATGCCCTTGGGATCGATGTAGGTGGGACAAAAATTGATGCGGTCTTGATCGACGGGGATGCCCGTATCCATGCCGAAGCGGTGCTGCCGACTGGCGCGCTTGATGGAACGGACGCCGTGATCGACCGGATCGCACAGTTGATTTGGCAACTTCTACGGGAGGCGGGCGACCGTCGGGTGATCGGCATCGGCATCGGCACCCCCGGTCAAGTGGATGCCCAGTTGGGAGTGGCGCGGGCAGCCATCAATTTAGGTTGGGCGGATGTGCCCGTCTTGGCAAAAGTACGCGAGCGTCTGCCGGACTTGCCCCCATTGGCGCTGGCGAATGATGTCAACGCGCTGGCATTGGGCGAATACCGTTTTGGGGCGGCACAAGGTGCGCGTAATTTGGTCTATCTGGCGTTAGGGACGGGCTTGGGCGGTGCCAGCATTGTGGAGGGGCGCGTGACCGAGGGCGCAAACGGTTTTGCGATGGAAGTTGGGCATATGGCGCTGAACCCCAACGGGCGCGAATGTGTGTGTGGGCTGCGCGGTTGTCCAGAGATTTATGCCAGTGGGGTGGGCTTGATGGCAGGGGTCGATGAATACATCCGCGATTATCCAGAGACGGTCTTGCGGTCGCAAGCGACGGTTAGCACGCCCGCCATCCTGAATGCCGCCCGTGACGGCGATCCGCTGGCGATGCGCCTCTTCAATGAAGCTGCCGAGATGCTCGGTCAGGTGATGGTGGTGTGCGCCGCCACGCTCAATCCTGATGTGTTCGCGATTGGCGGCGGGTTGGGCAAAGCCGCCGCTGATTTGTTGCTGCCAGTGGCGGAGACCTATTTTGCGACGCATCTGTTATATCCGGCGGTGGAACGCACCCGCATCGTGACGGCATCGGTGGAACGGGCATCTATCGGCGCGGCTAGTTTGGTCATGGGCGGATAGGCGGTGAGGGCGACGCCCCTTACAGGCGTCGCCCTCACCAAAATCCCCAAAATTCAACCAAATTATCCCATTCTGATACGTTTCCGATACGCTCCACAAAGTATGATCGTTTGTGGAAAGATTTTTCGATTCTTATTTATTGAAAGAGGTTCCCCTATGAAGCGGTCTTTGCTGGTATTGGTTCTGTTGTGTCTTGCCTTGAGCATGATCGTGGCTCCGGTCGGGGCACAAGATCGCCCCGATCTGTTGATCTGGGCAGACTCCACGCGCGCCCCAGCGCTACAAGGCTTGGTTGAACAATTCTCGACGGATTACGGCGTCACTGCGGTCGTCCAAGAAATCGGCATGGGCGATATTCGCTCTAACCTCACCGTCGCGGGTCCCGCTGGTGAAGGTCCCGACATTTTGATCGCCGCGCATGACTGGCTGGGCGAACTGCTTCAAAACGCGGCGATTGTGCCGGTCGAACTCGGCGATCTGGCAGAACAATTCTCGCCCAACGCCCTCGACTTGTTCACTGTCGACGGGGTGGTCTATGCCATGCCTTACGCGGTCGAAAACTTGGCGTTCTTTCGCAATTCGGATCTCGTGCCCAACGCCCCCACCACATGGGACGAAGTGGCATCGATCTCGGCGGAATTGGTCAGCAGTGGTGCCTCCCAATACGGGTTCGTCATCCCCAACGCCGAAAGTTATGGCTTCTTCCCGATCATGACTGCTTTCGGCGGCTATGTCTTCGGACGCAATGCCAACGGTTCCTACAACCCGGGTGACATCGGTATCGATAGCGAAGGCACCATTGCCGCTGCCGAATGGGTGCGCGCGTTGGTGGATGGCGGTCAATTGACCGGCGATATCACCGGTGACGTGCAACTCGCTTTGTTTGAACAAGGCGACGCCGCCATGATGATGACCGGTCCATGGTCGGTCAACCGTTTGAATACGTCGGGTGTCCCCTATGCCATCAGCGACATTCCGGCGGGTCCTGCTGGTCCGGCGCGCCCCTTCATCGGCGGTCAAGGCTTGATGATCAGCGCGTTCAGCGAAAATCAACTGTTGGCACAAGCCTTCCTGACCGAATTTATGGCGACCGAAAGCGCCATGTTGGCGCTCTACGATGCCGACCCGCGTCCGCCAGCATTCTTGCCCGCCTTGGCACAAGTGACCGATCCCACCATGGCGTTGTTCCAACAAGCAGGCGTGAATGGCGACTCCATGCCGTCCATCCCCGAAATGGCGTCGGTGTGGGGGTCGTGGGGCAATGCGTTGACCTTCGTCGTCAACGGCGAACTGACCGCGACGGAATCGTATGGCGAAGCGGCTGCCCAAATCCGCGAACTGATCGGTGAGATGGCGAATGCCGGTAACATCGTCGGTTTGGCGGGCACCTTGCAAACCGAACTCGGCTGCCCCAGTGATTGGGCACCAGAATGCGAAAACAGCTTCATGTTCGACAATGGCGACGGCACCTATTCGTTGACAACCACCGCTCTTCCGGCGGGCGACTACGAAGTCAAAGTCGCGTTGGCGATGACATGGGAAGAAAATTATGGTGCCGATGGCGAACGTGACGGTGCCAACATCACCTTCAACGTCCCTGCCGATGGCACGCTCATGGTCTTCACCTACGATGGCGCGTCGCATGTTTTGACCGTTGGCGAAGGCTCGGTTGCGGTCGTCGGTACGGTGCAAGCGCTGCTCGGTTGCCCCGGCGACTGGCAACCCGAATGTGAAGCCAGCCAATTGACTGCCAATGGGGATGGCACCTATGCGCTGACGACCACCGACTTAACGGCGGGCGATTACGAAGCCAAAGTCGCGCTCAATGACGGGTGGGGGATCAATTATGGCGTCGATGGCGCGTTTAATGGCGATAACCTTCAATTTAATGTTCCCGCTGATGGGACCCAAGTTGTCTTCTCCTTCGATGGCACCACCCATATGCTGACCATCACGGTCGGCAGCTAGTCGATGACGACGCTCGCGGGTCAGGCTGAGAATGTGGGTGGGTTCTCAGCCCGATCCCTTAACTGGACATCCGCCTTACAGTTCGTGCTGCTGCTGCTCGTCGATGGTCTCGGCGGTTGGTTAGCGCTTTCAATCGGAGGGGATGGCAACTGGTTCTTTGCAATCGCCATCCTCTTTACCCTCACCGTTGTCTCCGTCATCGTGCTGGTGCCTCGGTTGTGGCCCATCAAGTGGATTTCGCCGGCGCTGGCGTTGATGATTATCTTGTCGGTCTACCCGATGGTCTACACGCTCTATATCGCCTTCACCAATTTTAGCGATGGGCACCGCTTGACCAAAATCGAGTCGGTGGAACTGCTGGCGGATCGCCGTTATTTGCCTGAAGGCGGCAACACTTTTAGTTGGACAGCGTTCACCAACGAGGCGGGAGCGTATGCCTTGTGGTTGACCAACGAGGCGGGTGAAAGCTTTTTTGCCCTGCCCGGCACGGACTTCGAGACGGTTACGCCTAACCAAAGCGGGAGCGCCCCGTACAACGAAGACGGTGTCCCAGCAAGCTTCAATGGTTTTACTGTCCTTGAAGGCGGGGCACGGTTCCGCGCTTTGACGGATTTGCAGGCATTGACCTTTGGCAATGCCAGCAGTGCAGTCGGCATTCAATCGATGCAGCAAGCGGGTGAGTTCCAAGAACAATGGACGTATGATAGCGCGACAGATGCCTTGACCGATAACGCGACGGGCACCGTCTATGCCGCCAACAATACAACGGGAGAATTCGTTGCCCCCAATGGCAGCACCGCCCCCCTCGGCTTTTGGGTTGGGGTCGGCTTTGACAACTTCGCGCGCATCATCGCCAGCAGCATCACCGAAGGACCGCTGTTGCGGGTGATCTTGTGGACGGTCGGCTTTGCGCTTGGGTCTTCGCTTTCCGGCTTTGCGCTGGGTTTGCTGAGCGCGCTCTTGCTCAATGGCACCTCGTGGTGGTTGCGCGCAACCCGTGCGCTTTTGATCATCCCCTATGCCGTGCCCGGCTTGGTCAGCGCGCTGGTGTGGCGTGGGATGCTGAACGGCAACGTGGGCGTTATCTCCACCACCATGGAAAACCTGTTTGGGTGGGCACCGCCTTTTTCGACCGATCCCGGATGGGCGAAATTTGCGATATTGTTGGTTAATTTATGGTTTGCGGCACCTTATTTCATGCTGATCGGCAGCGGCGCGTTGCAATCGATCTCGTCCAGCGTCTATGAAGCGGCGGTCGTCGATGGTGCCAATCAGTGGATACAGTTCTGGAAGATCACCCTGCCGTTGGTGTTGGTCTCGCTGGGACCGTTGTTGATCGCCTCGTTCATCTTCAACTTCAATAATTTCTTCATCATGGAAGCGTTGTTTCAGGGCGGACCCCCGATGGCGGGCACCTCTGCCCCACCCGTCGGGCACACCGATAACCTGATCTCGTATACCTACCGTTTGGCATTCAGCGCGGGCGGCACCAAAGACTTTGGGTTGGCGGCGGCACTCGGCGTCATCATCTTTATGGTTGTCGGTGCGCTTACGTTAGTCCAATTCCGCATCACGCGGACTTGGGAGGAGGTCAGTGAAAATGTCTAGTACCACCGCTCCCGCTCAAGTGGGGCAAGCGAGCGTCCCAGTCGTCGTGCCCAAACTCAGACAGGAACCGCCGCCCATCGGTCGGTACATCCTGCGGGGTTTGCGCGTCGTCGCCATTTTGCTGCTGCTCTTGTTCGCCCTTTTCCCAATTGTCTGGGTGATCTCGGCATCGTTCAACCCTACCGGGTCGATGACCTCGCAGACGCTCATCCCGCAAAATGTGACCAGCATCGATCAACTGTTCACCAATTACCGCAGTTTATTTGAGAATCCCCAAGTCCCGTTTTGGCGCTGGATGGGCAACTCGCTGATCGTGGCGGGCACCTCCAGCGTGTGCGTCGTGTTGGTGGCGTCGCTCAGCGCTTATGCCTTCTCGCGCTTCCGCTTTCGGTTTCGCCGCAATTTATTGCTGAGCATCTTCCTCGTGCAGGTGTTCCCCAATGTCTTGGCGTTGGTCTCGCTGTACCTGATGGTTTTGCAGGTCGGCAAGTATATCCCGGCGTTGGGGGTCGATACCTATGGCGGCTTGATCATCATCTACATCGGCGGCGGCATGGCGCTCAATATTTGGTTGATGAAGGGCTTTTTTGACACGGTGCCGCGCGATATTGACGAATCGGCAATGGTGGACGGTGCCACGTCGTCGCAAATCTACTGGCAGTTGATCTTCCCGCTGGTGCGTCCGATCCTCGCGGTCGTGGCGTTGATGTCGTTCGTCGGGGCGTTCAACGACTTTTTGTTGGCGCGGGTATTGCTGACAGATCGCCAAAACTGGACGCTGATGGTGGGGCTGTACAGCTTTGTCGAAGCCAAATTCTCGGACGATTGGGGCGTGTTTGCGGCGGGCGCGCTCATCGCCGCGTTGCCGGTCGTCATTCTCTACATGTTCTTGCAACGCTATATCGTCAGTGGTTTGACGGCGGGCGCGGTCAAGGGATAACACACACACACATACCCTAGCCGGGGCGCGCTTCTGTGCGTCCCGGCGGCACATCCGTTAAACCCAACGCAGACACCCACCCACCCTATTCATTGATCGCGCCTGATGGGAACGCCAGTCTTGAGCGTTGCCCCCTTGTCGGAAAGTAGCTGAGCATGGATTTTGTCTTTGGAAAACTCGTCAATGATGACCTCAAAGTCACCCATCATCGCGCTGATCTGCGCGGCATTCAACATGGCTATGTCATCGATCCGCCCATCCCCAAGCCAGATCAGCCCGTCACGCTGAAAGCGACCACCGATAGCACGGTCCAGGTGACGCAAATGGCACTCGTCTACACCACCGACGGCAGCCCACCGGTTGGATCGCGCGGGGGTGCCAGCAACGGGCAGATAATCCGCTTTGAACGGACGCATATCTCTTGGGATACGTTGATGTGGGGCTATATCGCTCACTGGCAAGCCGTGATCCCCGCCCAGCCCGAAAACACCGTCGTCCAGTATGTGATCAGCGGTTGGACAGACGACGGTGCCGAAGTTTATGGCGATTGGCCCGATGTCAAAGAGACGGTCGAATACGCCACCCAAGTCTTTTTCAATGGCTTGCCCGCCCGTCCCGATCACAAGCCGGGCGATCCGTCGGTGGGGACGGTGTTCGCCTATTCGGTCGATACCTTAACGCCACCGGCATGGGCACGCCACGCTTTGATCTATCACCTGATGGTGGATCGCTTTTATCACGGGGACGGCGATAGCTGGTTGCAAACCGACAATCTGACCGGCTTTTGTGGGGGCACGTTGTGGGGGGTGCGCGATAAACTGGAGTATTTGGTGCAGTTGGGCATTGATTGTCTTTGGCTTAGCCCGACATGGGTCAGCCCGACCTCACATGGCTATGATGTCAGCGATTATGACCGCGTGGAACCGCGACTCGGCGGGGATGAAGCGTTGCGCGCTGTCGTCGAAGGGGCGCATGATCGCGGGATGCGCGTAATTTTAGATATGGCGTGCAACCACATCTCAAACGAACACCCGTATTTCCAAGAGGCGCTCCATGACCCCCACAGCCCGTATCGCGATTGGTTCTATTTTGACGACTCCGCCATCGGCTATCGCTGTTTCTTCGGCACGCCCACCATGCCCGATCTCAATTTGAAGCATCCAGCGGCGCGTAATTGGATGATCGGCGTGGCGACGCACTGGTTGCAAGAATTCGATATCGATGGCTATCGGTTGGATTATGCCAACGGTCCCGGTCCGCAATTTTGGACGGCGTTTCGTTTGGCGTGCAAGCGCGTCAAGCCGGATTGCTTGTTGTTTGGCGAGGTCATCGATTCGCCGGATAAACTCCTGCGTTATGCCGGGCGCTTGGATGGCTGTCTCAACTTTCAGGTCAATGATGCCTTGCGGCGGCGCTTTGGCTGGAAGTCGTGGACGCCCCAACAGCTTGACCTATTCATCGAAGAGCATTATCGTTATTTTCCCGATGATTTTGTGATGCCGACCTTCCTCGACAATCACGATATGGATCGGTTCGCGTTCATTTCCCAAAATGATGAGGTAGCCTTGCGCCAAGCCGCCGAAGTGCAGATGCGTTTGCCCGACCCGGCAATTGTGTATTACGGGACAGAGGTCGGTTTGCGCCAGATGGTCAGCACACGCGGGCACACCTTGGACATCAATCGGGTGCCGATGGTGTGGGGTGACGCGCAAGATGCCGAGTTGCTGAATTTTTATAAGGGATTGATTCGCGCCCGCCGCGAATCGCACTCAAGAGGATAAAAACGCATGTGGGAATCGTATACCGCTACTCGTGAACAGCATACCGTCGTCGGGGATTTGCGTTTGCAGCGCGATCTTTACAGCCCGCAACTTGACAACGCCCGCGATCTCTTGGTGTGGTTGCCCCCCGGTCACGACACGAGCGAGCGACGGTATCCGGTCATCTACATGCACGACGCCCAAAATCTCTTTGATGCGGTCGGCAGTTACAGCGGCGAATGGCAGGTCGATGAAACAATGACGCAGTTATGCGCCGAAGGGATGCCCGCCATCATCGTGGGTATTCCTAACAGCGGAAACAACCGCCGTAGCGAATACAACCCCTACAACAATCCAGCGTCGGCGAACGAGGCATTGCTCATCGGGCGGGGGGAGGAGTATCTCCGTTTCGTGATCGACACCGTGAAGCCCCTGATCGATGCGACCTTTAAGACCAATCCAGCCCCCGACACAACGGGCATAGCAGGGTCGTCCATGGGCGGATTGATCAGTCATTATGGGTTTTTGAAATACCCAGAGGTGTTCGGCTTTTGTGGGGCATTTAGCACCGCCTATTGGTTTAGCAATGAAGGCTTGCTAAAGACGACACACATGACAGCGCAGGGTGTCGGTCAAATCTATATGGATGTGGGCACGCAAGAGGGTCCGACGCTGGCATATTGGCTTCCGGTGGATACGCCTGATTTACATGACGAGTATGTGCGCGGGGTGCAAGCGCTCCGCAATAGCCTGATCGCAGGGGGGTACCGCTCCGGCGTCTCGTTGCTGTATGTCGAAGAAACAGGCGCGATGCACAACGAGACGGCGTGGGCGCGACGTTTGCCGTCGGCGTTGCGGTTTTTGCTGGCG
>Ga0163144_10024068_pt1 | contig 11966 bp, 11 predicted proteins | sample OliLak19BULKMAT1_FD_123175 | JGI IMG/M metagenome (GOLD analysis project Ga0163144, IMG submission 123175) | Freshwater microbial mat bacterial communities from Lake Vanda, McMurdo Dry Valleys, Antarctica - Oligotrophic Lake LV.19.BULKMAT1 | ecosystem: Environmental > Aquatic > Freshwater >...
ACCACGCTTCGTCCACGCTGGTCCGACCGTCGAGCATTCCCAGGAAGAACCACGCGGACTCGGAGAAGCGGTAGTAGTGGCCCGTGGCGGGGTCCTCGACGATGTACGCGGTGTGCGGGCCGTGCCGCTGGCGGGTGACGGCGGCGTGCGGCGACAACCGAGCCCGCAGCGGAGCGACGCGGTACCAGACGTCGGAAAAGGTTGGGCCGATGGGGGGGGGCATGCGGAGGGTCGCAGTCCGGGAGTGGCGAGCTTCGGGTTCTGAGTCGTTGGTCCTGAGTCCTCGGGGTCGGGCGCGCCGCGAGTACGTCGTCGGGCGGGCGGGTGATGTTGATTGCCTACTGCCTACTGCCTACTGCCTCGTTTCCCCACTCACCACCACCAGTTCAGCCTGATCTCGTCCACGATCGGCTTGAGGAAGAGGGCCAGGGCGGTGGTCGAGCCGTCTTCGAGCCGCGCAATCGCGGTCGCGCCGGGGCGGAGCCAGTCCGGCGGGTCGCCCACGATGGTCGCCTCCACGCGGTACACGTTGGACCTCTGGTCGGCCTGCGCCACCGGGTTGATCCGCTCCACCCGGATCGTCGCTCGCTGGTCGGGGCGGGCCCGCGGGGCGATCCACCCCTCTTGCCCAACCCGCACCCGCGTGATGTCGCGCTCGTCGACCGAGAGCGCGACGATGCGCCCCTCGTCGATGATCTCGAACAGCGGGCTGGTCGGCTCAACCCGGGAGCCCACGAAATCCCGCTGGTCGCCCTGGCCGACGCGCCCGTCGATCGGCGAGACGATGCGGGCCCGCGACAGCTGGTGCGCCAGCAGGTTCAGGCGAGCGTCGATCTCCGCGACCTGCGCATCCGCGGCCCGCACCTTGTCCAGTTCCTGCCGCGCCAGCGCCTCATCCCGCTGGCTCCCGATCGCCTGCCGCCGGGCCCGTGCCTCATCACGATCCAGCTCCAGAGCCTGCGTGTCCATCTGGGCCAGCAACATGCCCGTCGTCACCGAGTCGCCGGGGCGGACCTCCACCTGCCCGAGATAGCCCGTGAACGGCGGCATGATCGTCCGGCGTGCGGCGGCCTCAATCGTGCCCTCCGCGACAACCCGCGATGGGATCGGAATCAGCGCGGCCGCCGCGAGCGAGCCCAGCAGCGCCAGCACCGCCAGTTTCGACCCGGTGTGGCGTGGCCCGACGAGCGCGGACCCGAGCGCTTTCGTGCGGTCCCTGGTCACGGTCACGATGCCGCGATCGGCCAGACGCCGCGTCCACAGTCCGGGGCCAATGAACTCCGCAACCAGCCGCAGCAAGGGCAGCGAGCCGGCGGGGAAGGGATCGCCCGCGTCGCGCTCCAGCAGCACGACCCCGACCAGGTCGCCCTCGACCCGAAGCGGCAGGCTGACCATCGCGGCCGGGCCGAACTTCTTGGAGTGCGCGTCGTGGGCTCGCACGACACGCCGGTCGGCGGGCGCGGGGTCGCGCGGCGCGGGGTACGCGATCTCAACGTCCTGTGCCGCGCACTCCTCCATCGCGGACTCGATCGACTCGGCGGCCGCCCCCTTGCGGTCGACCTGGTCGGTACCGCTGACAGCCACGACCCGGAGCCGGTCGCCGCGCCCGATCAGGCCGATCGAGACGCGGGTGCAGCCGAAGCGCGTCGCCAGTTCGTGGCACAGCAGCGCGCCCATGGCCGCCGCGTTCTGCCCCTGCTGGCTGGCGTCGAGCAGCTCCAGCGTCTGCCGCAGCATCGTCTTCTGATGCGCCTCGCCCATCGCGTGCTGACGCCAGAGGTACGCCTCGAACTGGGCCGCCGCCAAGCCCAGGCGAGCCAGCGCATCGTCGGTATCGGTGGGCAGACGCCCGCCTCGTACTTCAGGAAGCACGACCAGCGAGCAGCCCTCGACACGCCCGGCCGCCACCAGGGGCGAGGCCAGCACCGGGAACGCCGGCTCATCGCCATAGAGCCCGCTGCCGCCCGTGAGTCTGACGATCTCTGCAACGCCCGGGGGCGACACGCCCCCCACGCCCGGCGACCCCGCGCCGATCGCTGGAGCCGCCGCCGATCGGCACGCGGCCTCGATAATCTTCTCGAGCTTGCCCCCCGCGCCTTCAAGGTTCACAGGTCGGCTGCCGGGCGTCTCGAACCGCGCGAACACGCCGCCGGGTCGGCCCGAGCCTCCCAGAAGGTACACCGCGCCCGCGACCCCTCCCACAAGTCGGACCTGCAGGGCGAGCAGTTGCAGAAGGAACGCGCGGAGTTCGCCACCGGGGTCGGCCCCGCCGGTCGCGGCCCCACCGGTCGCGGCCCCCGTCGCCCCGCCGGTCGCGCCAGGTGTGGTGTTCGCCTCGTTCCGGGTGTCCGACGCCGAAGCGGACCCGCCCTTGGTCGTGGTCAGCGCGGACGGGGTGGAGGGGGCTGGGCTCATTCGTTGGTGGCGTGCCGTGGCCGCGGCTCCGACCGGCCACGCTCGTTGGACTCGACGGACACGGGCCTCCCCCGCGCCGCCCGCCTCTCGCCCGACGACTCCCGGCGCGGAGCAAGTCGAGCCCAAGGACCGCAAACTCCGGCAAAGCGGCGACCGCCGGTCACGGCGGCCGCCGCGTCATCGTTGACGATGAGCAATCAGTCGGTCGTGTTCGCCAGGCGCGGGCCGCCGGGGGCCGCCCCGCGATTGAGCGCGATCTCGCCGTTGCGCTCCTCGTACTGGCGGATCATCTGCCCCAGGCTGATGGCCAGACGCTTGGCGCCGGCCCAGTTCATCACCACGCGGGAGCCCACGGCGAAGTTCAGGATCATCTGGTTGTCCTGGCCCTGCATCGGGATGTTCAGCCCGAAGTCCATCACCACCTCGTCGTTCGTGTTCGACGTGCGGATGGTGTTGGCGTACGACGTGTGCATCTTCGACTCGTCAATCCGCATCTGCACCTGACGCTGTTCGGGAGAGTCCGCCATGGCATCGACCTTTCTGAATCTGACCGGCCCTATGGGGTCCGGCGTGGTTGTTCCGGCCTCAGGCCCGGAGTGAGTTTTTTGCCAAGCACCGTTTCGAGCCCCCGCCGGGAGCCGGGGGTTGCGATGCGGCGCGCGTCCGTCATCATGTGCCCCTTCGGGCGATCGCGCCCGCTCAGCCCCCCGCTCCCGGGGGGGCCCGGGTCCGGATGGCTCGGACCCGCAGGGGATGATCTTAGCCCGATGCCGCCCCGCTCTCGCGTCCGAGCCGGTCGGTGGCGGGCCGCGTCGTCGGCACATGCGAGGGCTGGAAGCCGGGCAGCCGCATGGCTCCCGCGTCCGCCCCATCCGTCTGCGGCGGCATGAACTGCACGGTCGCGTGCAGCCCCGCTGGCAACCCCTCGGGATTCGCCACCTCCAGCCGGACCATGATCTGCCTCGCCCCGGCGTGCCCCGCCGGAGAAATGAAGATCACCTGACCGCTCATCCCCTGCCCGCGGTCGATGTCCTGCCAGGTGATCTGGGCCTTCTGGCCTCGCCGCAGCCGCAACGCATCGCGCGTCGACATGTTCACGTCAATCCACAGCGGGTCGATCTGGATGACCGTCACCACCGTCGCCTGCTCGTCCACCGCCTCGCCCCCCCGCTTGTGTACATCCACCACGACCCCGTCGATGGGGCTGTGGACAGTCATCTCCGCCAGCCTGTCCCGCTCGCGCTGCAGCACGATCGCCGCCTCTTCCAGTTCCCTGTGGGCCGTGGCGATCTCCAGCTCGGCCACGCGCAGCCGGTACTCCCCCTCCCACAACTCACGATCGCTCGATGCCCCGCTCGCCAGAGCCTCGCGGACATTCGTCAGATCGTTGGTATAGAACGCGACCGTCGCTTCGGCCGTCTCCAACGCCGTCCGGCTGCCAGCCTGCAACTCCGCCAGCGCCACCGTGCTGCGCTGCACCTGGTCGTCCATCCGGATGATCTCGTCACCCGCACTCACCAGTTGACCAGGAGCCACGAGCAACTCGGCGATCCGCCCGCGGATGCCAAAGGCCAACTCGCGGACATCACTGGGGCGAGACACCGCCTCATATTCCGCCATGTGCCACGGGGGCTGGTCGCCGCCCGCACTGGCGGTCGAGCCCGCCGTCGAGCCTGACCCGATGCCCGGCTGACTACGCGCCCACACGCTCCCCGTCCCCCCAGCCACGCCAACAACAACGCCCACGCCGATCAAAGCGGCCAGCCCCCGGCCCCAGGTCCATAGGCGGTGCGTCACGTTCAGTTCCATCGCTCGATCCCCTTGCTCGCCCGGCGGGCGTGGTCCCGAGCGTCCGGCCTTGCAGCCAGAACCCTCACGACCGGGTGGATCAGCGGTTGTCGCCCGGGCGGTGTGCCCGGGCGTCACGCTGGCGCGGAAGCGGGGCCGCGCTCGATCCACCGTTCGCATCCCCCGCCGGGCGGTTCCCGGTGGCGGTGCGGGAGAGGGTAGGTAATCCGGCGGGCTGGCGAGGCACCAGGGATCGATCAAGCCGAGCGCGACGCCCCAACCTCCGCGTTCGCGCCCGCTTTGACCTCCGCCACGCGAGCCGGCGCCGCCGCTCCCCCACCAACCAACTCCGCGTAAATCCCCTCAACCTCTCCCACATGCCCCGGATACGACCACAACTCGCTGCTCCCATGAATCTCCCGCGGCGAAGGCAACACCACCTCCCCCGACACGATCCGCTCCATGCACCCAGCCAGCGCGTCCGCGTGCCCACCCGCGAACATCAGCCCGTTGCCCAGGCTCCCCGCCCCACGCTCGCCTGGCCCATGCACCCACTCCGGCGGGCCGCCAAGCCTCGACGCCAGCACGAACTTGCCCGCGTGCAGGTGCTCCAGAAGCACCAGCGGAGAGTTCTCAAACCACACGAACGGCAGCACCCCCACGTCATAATCCCCGCCCGCCGCGATCAGCGACAGCGGGTCATAAGGCCCCTGGAACGACACCTCCGGGTACTTCGACAGCACCTTGCGCAGGGGCCACGTCTCGCCCGCCGCCCGGATCACGAACTGGCAGCGCCGACGCACCTCATCGCTCAGCAGCGGGATCGCGCTGGCCAACACCGCGACACCCTTGTTGGGCCGCGTCGTGCCGAAAAATCCGAAACGCACCGGACGGGCATCGTCCGGCGACCACGCCCTCACGTCGTACAGCGGCGAACGCCGTGCCCGCCGGTTGATCTGGTCAAAGTGCGGCTGCCCGAGGCGAACACGCCGAATCCGCGCCCGCGGCACGCCCATCGACTCATAGACCCGCCCCATGAACTCACTCGGAGGTGTCACCATCGACGCCGCCCCCAGCGCGCCCGCCCCCGCCACGCGCCGCGCCCCATACTCGTTCAGCACGGCCAGATGGTGCGTCTTCCCGAGGAACCGCTCGTTCTGGTCAGCGGAACACGCGGCGGGCTGCGCCCACTCCTCCCCAGCGTCCAGCGTCAGGTTGTGCTCGATCAGACCACGATGCTGCGCCTCCGGCTCCACGTCGATCCCCACCGCGATCTCAGGATCGGGAGGCGTCGCCGCCAGTTCCTTCGCCCGCCGCCCGGCACGCGGCTTGAACGCGCCCGCTTCCGGCTGCGCCATCGCCCCAGTCTGCTTCGCGTGCAGCGCACGCCGCGCCGCGTTCGCCGGCTCCAGAATCTCATTGCGAAGGATCGACGCCCAGCCAGGCCCCAGCGTCGCCGCCACACCCTGCTCCATCCTCCGCCGCAGCCGCATCTTCCACGGATCGGCCGGGCGCAGGCACCCCACGCACGCCTTGCCGCCCTCGTAGTCCATGCACACGCCGTTCTCGCGCCGAAGCAGGTCCACCTGCGGGCACACATAGTGGTAGTTGTGCGGCGTCACCACGACCGGGCGCCCCGACGCACGCATCGCCGCCACCACGTCCATCGGATACCCCTCGAGCGAATGCACATGGACCACCTGCGCGCCCACCGAATCCAACCACCCGACCACCACCCCGCACTGCTCCGGGCTGGCGATCTCACGCCGCATGTTCGTGAAGTTGAACACCGCCGGAGCCAGGTTGGGCGAGTTGATCAGCCGGAAGCACTCGATGCCCCGCCAAGTCTCCTGCGCCTTCACCCGCATGCCGGGCCACGGGCTGTAGTCCATACCCGACCGCAGATAGAAAATCTGGTGCCCGGACATCGCCAGCCCCGCAGCCAGTTCCGACGCCGACAGGTTGTACCCAGACCCCTCCCGCCACTGGGCCGACAGCCGCGCCCAGCCCAGAAACGCGATCCGCAGCGGGCGGCTCGCGCGAGGCCACGCCAGCGGCGGTGCGGCCGACGCTGAAGCCGTCACGCGGGTTGACAATCCGTTGGTGTGCATCCGGACTCAAGTTCGATGACGGGGAGTGCGCCTCTGGCCCACTCGCGGGCCATCGCCCCCGCGATGCAGGTGGACTGAAGATAGCACCCTAGCCTGCTCTCGACGCGCTCGGCCCGGCGCCCCGCCGCACCCATCTTCCGGACCTCATCGCCGTCCCCACCCAATGTCCGAGAAACCTCGCCCGGGCCACCAATCCCCCACGCTCCAGCACACCCTCGGTCGGCCTCGAAGAATCCACGTGCAGAATCCACCGTGGCGCCCGCACCAACGGCAGATCGCACGCCCCATCAAAGATCACCAGCAGGTCGGCACGCCGCTTGACCAGCCCCGCCTGCCGACGCAACCTCGACTTGGCGTGCGGGGCATACACCACCCGCTCGACCCCCTCCGGCACACCCATCTCGTGCGCCCCCGGAACGTCGTTGCGCTCAAACTCCACCCAACGGAACTCACGCCCAGGCATCGCCTCCGCCAGCCGCTTCCGCATCCCCGTCGCCCAGTCCAGCGCCATCGGCCGCGTCAGCACGAACGCCACCGTGATCGGCCTCTCCTTCTTGAAGGGGTGTTGGGCCTCCGGCCCACCCGCGGAGCGCCGACCCGCCACACCCAACGCCGCCGCCACCTCACCAATCCCCACGCTCTTCCCGCCCTCAATCTCCAGCTTCCCCGCACGCCCCCGCACCGCATCATCCAGACTCCGCCTGATCACCTCCGCCTGCCCCAACCGATGGCACAGCCCGGCCTCCAGCGCCTGCTCCCGCAGCGCGCGGGCCCGGGACCGCAACGCCCCACGTCGCGCCTCCCCCGCGTGCGACTTCTCGATCGTCCACAGCAAGTTCCGCTGCGCGTAGTACAGCCGCGCCGGTGTCAACTTCTGATGCCACGGCTGGTGGAACACCACCGCGTCCAGGTTCACCACAACCCGATACCCCGCACGCGCGAACCGCAGGCACCAGTCCGCATCATCGCAGTAGATGAAGTACCGCTCGTCCCACATCCCCACCTTCTCAACCGCCGACCATCGCGCCAGCAGCGAACACGCCGAGACGATGTCCACATCCCGCAGCCCCGTGAACGATCGTCGCCCCTTCGTCCCGCCCACCGTCGCCACCCACGCCTCATGCTCGGCCCGCCTGGGATGCCCCGCATCCGGCTGATCGGCGAACACCCCCGTGGCCCGCTCCTGATAGATCGTCGACTCGATCGTGGTCTTGCGATCCCGCAGGTCAACCGTGCGCGACCCCACCAGCCCGATCTTCGGGTCCGTCCCCATCGCCTCCACCAGCCGCGTCAACGCATCAGGCGGCAGGTCCACGTCGTCATCCACCAGCCACACGAACTCAGGGCGGCTTGCGGCGGCACCCGCCCCCTCGCCCCCGGGGGCCGCGTGCGCCAACCCCGCTGCCAACCCCGTGGCCGGCCCCGCCGCCAGCACCCGCTCCACATACATCAGCCCCGTGTTGAAACCGCCGCACCCGCCCAGATTCTCACCATTCCGCACGATCGTCAGCGAACCGAACCCCGCCTTGTTGCCCATCTGCTCGCCCACCGGCCGCGCCCGAAACTCGGGCGCCAGCGCGGCCATGGTCGGGTTGTCCACGATCAACTCGGGCCCGAACCGCTGCACAAGCCACTCCACCGTCCCATCCGTCGACGCATTGTCGATCACCACCACGTCCAGCCTCGACCGCGCGAACGTCTGCCTCTGCACCGCCTCGAGCGCACCCGCCGCCATGTCCTTGCGGTTCCACGTCACAATCAAAACCGCCACCCGCGGCCCCGGCGAAGGCTTCACCTCCACCACCACCCCAGGCCGAACCGCTTGTGACACGACTGGCTGCAACCCGCCCTCCCCTCCTCAACTCACCCCCAATCATAGAAGCCGCCCCACCGCGCGGCCTGTCCACTGCTTTGCATCCGCGCGCCCAGCCTCCCTACCCTCGAATCCCGCCCGGAGTACTCGTCGCGTGCCGGACTCCCCGCCTCCCAACACGCCCGCCCTCCCCTTCGACCGCATCCTCTGCATCAACCTCGACCGCCGCCCGGACCGCTGGCAGGGCTTCCTCGCCTCCGCCACGCCCCACATCCCGCACCAACGCCTCGAGCGCTTCCCCGCCCTCGACGCCCAGACCATGCTCATCCCCTCCTGGTGGCGCGGCACCCCGGGCGCCTACGCCTGCATGCTCAGCCACCGCTTCGCCATCTCCTGCTCGTTCGCCGCCGGCGCCGACTCCGTCCTCATCTTCGAGGACGACGCCCTGCTCTCCCCAGACTTCGCCGCCGGCCTCGCCGCCTTCCTCCCCGCCGTCCCCCCGGACTGGCAGATGCTCTACCTCGGCGGCCAGCACCGCCCCCAGTTCAAGCCCTACCCCGCCGCCCCCGGCGTCCTCCGCTGCCGACACACCATCCGCCTGCACGCCTACGCCGTCCACCGCCGCGGCGCACCCCTCGTCCACGACTGCCTCGCCCGCACCGCCAAAGACTGCGACCAGGCCCTGGCCGACCTGCACCCGCGCCTCGCCACCTACGCCCCATCCCGATGGCTCGTGGCCCAGCGCGCCGACTTCAGCGACGTCGAATCACGCCGCCACCCCAAGGACCGCTGGTGGGCCGCCCCATGACCTCCCCCTTCCCCTTCGACCGCATCCTCTGCATCAACCTCGACCGTCGCCCCGACCGCTGGCAGTCCTTCCTCGCCTCCGCCACGCCCCACCTCCCGCCCGATCGCATCCAGCGGTTCAGCGCGATTGACGCCCAGAACTCCCTGATCCCCTCGTGGTGGACCCACCCCGCCGGTGCCTACGCCTGCGCCCTCTCGCACCGCCTGGCCCTCGCCCAAGCCCTGGCCGGCCCCGCCCACTCCGTTCTCATCTTCGAGGACGACGCCCTGCTCGCCCCCGACTTCTCCACCCGCCTGGCCGACCTCATGCCCCGCGTCCCCGCCGACTGGCGTCTGCTCTTCCTGGGCGGCCAGCACAAGCGCCGCTACCCGCCGTTTGCCGTTGCCCCCGGCATCGTCCGCTGCCGCCACACCATCCGCATGCACGCCTACGCGGTGCATCGCCGGGGCGCCCTCCGCGTCCACGACCACATCTCCCGCACCGCCAAGCCCGTCGATCAGGCCCTGGCCGACATCATGCCCAAACTCCCCACCTATGCCCCCGACCGCTGGCTGGTCGCCCAGCGCGCCGACTTCAGCGATGTGGAGTCGCGCCGCCACGAGCAGGATCGGTGGTGGGACGAGCGTCCGCCGGCGATGGTTCCACCGTCTTCAGCATCTCCACCACACTGGGCCTGAACCCCTCGCACGCAAACGCCGCCCGCGCCGCCTCGTTGAACACACCCGTGTGCAGCCGCAACTGCTTCACCCCCATCGACGCGAACCGCGCCCCGGCCTCCCGCACCAGCGCCCGCGCCACCCCCCCACGCCGCGCCTCGGGCGCCACATACACATCATGAATCCACCCGCACTCGGGCACCCAGAAGATCGGAATCTCCGGCTCGATCGTGCCGACCGCAAACCCGACGATCCTCGCCGCCCCACTCGCAACACCCGCGTCGCCCGCCCGCCCGCCCTCCTCCGCCACCAAAAACACGCTCCGCGCATCCATCGCCCGCACCGGCAGCCACGCCGCGTACCGCTCGATCACGTCGGCCCGCACCGCGAACCGCTCCGGATCACGCGCCGCGTGCAAGTCGCACAACGCCCGCACCAGCGGCAGCACCCTCGGAACATCGTCAGCGGTGGCGGGACGGACGATCATGGCGGCTCGAGGGGAGGGAGGTTGATCGGGTCGGTATGCTGTCCCTCAACCATTGGCGCGCTCCCGCGCCGGGCACAGCGACCCCAGGAGTTCCCCATGGCCCGCTTCGGCTCCCCCGACCACTCCGCCCAGCTCGACCGCATCGAACGCAAACTCGACATGCTCCTCTCCAACGTCGGCGTGGGCTTCAGCCCTTCGCACGCCCCCGCCGCCGGCGACCACCCCCGCATGGCCGAGGTCCGCGCCATGGTCGCCGCCAATCGCAAGATCGACGCCATCAAAATCTATCGCGAAATCACCGGGCTCGGGCTCAAAGAATCCAAGGACGCGGTCGACGCAATGTGACCCGCCGCGCGGCTCACGCCCCCACCCGCTCCATCCCCTCCGCCGCCTCCAACAGCCGATCCATCACATCCCGCTCCTCGCCCGCGATCTGGAACTCCGCCGCCGCACGCTCGCCATACGACAACGCCGCCTCATCCTCCTCCACCATCGACAGGTCGCCCGCAAGCAGCCGGTCAATCAGCTTCGCCCCCGCCTGATCCCCGTTCACCGCCAACAGCCGCTGCAGCCGCGCCAGCAGCTGGTGCTCCTCGCGCCCGCCTCGCCGCGCCAGCGTGATCGCCGCACGCTCAAGGTTCGTCCACGCCTCCCCGGCCAGCGCGGCCTCGATCACGCGCCGCAGCACCTCCAGCCCAGGACCCCGCAGCCGAGCCGACCGCGCCCAGATCGCAGCCGCATCCACGATGCTCGAAACCACCGTCGTCGCGTCCACGATCTCCGCGTGCTCCCACGCCTCGTCCCCGCGCGACCCCTCGCGCACACGCCGCGCCTCGCCCCCGAACAACTCGCCCAGCAGGTCCGGATCGCCCTTGGTCATCCGCCCCGCCAGCATCGCCGCCAACTGCCGCCGACGCACCAGGTCGCTCCGCGCCTCACGCCGCACGATCCACTCCCCGGCCCGCGCGAACCGCGCCACCGGAATCAGCGCCACGCTCTCCAGCCCCTCGCGCATGAGCACATACGTCGCCCAGTCCGCGACCGCGTCCCACGCCAGCCCAAGTTCCGTGAACGCCCCGCTCCGCACCGCTGGCCCCTTTCACGCGCGAGGCGCGGCCCACGCCCACGCCCACCCAACCACTCTACGCAACCCCTACCAGACAGTTCGACCCCACGTCCGACGACCCGCTGCCGGGGCTGCCACCAGTCCGCAGCGGCTTTGCGACGCGCGACTCGTGCGAACGTGCAACGACGCGCTTCCCCCCGGTGTCACCGCCACCAGTTCTCGGCCCCCCACCCAGAAACCCACCCCCCGCCATCCCCAATGACACAGATGCCATGGCAACCCTCCCGCGCACCATCCTCGCCGCCCTGCTCGCACGCACCAGCAACCTCCGCTTTCCCGCGCTCACCGCGATCGCCGTCTGCCTGTTCCTGCTTGATCTGGTGATCCCCGACTTCATCCCCGTCGTCGATGAGGTCCTCCTGGGCTTGCTCGCCGCCGCCCTCGCGTCGTGGAAAACCAGTCGGCCAGACACGCTCGGCGCGGTGGGCACTGGCACCCGGATCCGCCCGGCCTAGTCCATCGAGTGCGGTCGAACTCGCCCGCCGATCGCCCGAGTGACCCCCGCACCCCGTGTCGGGGCGCCCCGAATCCTTATGCAAAGAGCCGCGGCTCGTGAGCCAACCGAGCTGAGTGGCACGCGCGCGCCCTACACACGCACGCCGCGCCGCCGTCCGGCCTTTCGCGCCCTCCACGCCGGAACAACCTCCCCATCGACGCGTCTGGACTCCCTTGCCCCACCCCCGCCCTCGGGTACACTGCACCCGGGGGCTGGCCCGGAGACCTGCATGCTGGCCCGACTCCCATCTCGCCTCTCCACAACGA
>Ga0163144_10024069_pt1 | contig 11966 bp, 8 predicted proteins | sample OliLak19BULKMAT1_FD_123175 | JGI IMG/M metagenome (GOLD analysis project Ga0163144, IMG submission 123175) | Freshwater microbial mat bacterial communities from Lake Vanda, McMurdo Dry Valleys, Antarctica - Oligotrophic Lake LV.19.BULKMAT1 | ecosystem: Environmental > Aquatic > Freshwater > Lake...
CAATTTGAATCGCGGCATTAGCCGGACCGTTTTGCGCGTATTTTCCATAGAGCTTATAACCCTCGGCATGATTCTTTTTGAGTTCTTCGACGTCTTTGGCTTTGTATTCTTGCGTCTTGCCGTTCTCGGTTTGGGTGATCTTGATTCCCTCTTTGTTTTCGGTGATCTCGACCTCTTTGCCGTTCTCGTTGACCTTGATCTGCCTTTCGCCGTTGCCGTTCTCGGCGATCGCTCGTGCTTGAATCTGAATCTGCGCGGCCGGAACGAGTTGGATATTTCCCTGTTGGGCTTGGAGCGGAATCGGGATGGCCGGAATGGCGCCGTTCGGGATCACTCGGAACCGCCCGGGCGCCGCGCGGACCGCACGCCCCGTGTTGGGATTTAGCTCGACGGCGGGCGCCGGCTCGAGAATTTCCCTCGCCCGCTGGGCGGCGGTGGCGTTATTCCCCGCGCGAATTTTTTCCAGCACCGCCTTTGCCGCGTCACGCAGCTCGGCGTTGTTCCCCTGCGAATGCGTTCGCAGAATCGCCATTCCTTGCGAAAGGACTTCGAGGTTCCCCTCTTGCAGTGCCGCTTCCAACGGTTCAATCGCCGCTTTGCCCGCCGCGATTAAATGTTCTTTGGCCTGTTGGCGAGTTTTGAAATCGTCGTGATCGAGTTCCTTGATCCACTGGGCGAGTTTTTCGGGCTTGACCGATTGGCCAACCTTCGTGGCTTGATCCGGCGCGGATTTCTCCACGGCCGCATTCTCGGCAACAGGTTTTTCCACTACGGCAATTTCGGCCGCGGATTTTTCAGTAGCCGCCGGTTGCGGCGGCTCGGCTTGTAACGCCGTCAAGTATCCGCATCCGAGGCAGGCCGCGACGCTAAACGCATAACGCCAAGATCGATTTATCATGTTTCAACTCCTCGAACAACGCGTGAGCAGGTTATTGCGATGCTATCCTCGACTGTCGCCGTTGGGTTGGCGGCAGCCTCCCTATAATGTTACCGAATCGGCTAACGTCTTGCAGCCTATTATTTTGCTGCGAGTTTGACGATATTTGTAACCCGACGCGATAGCGAGGGAATTTCTAGCAAAAATCCCTTGTTACGCTGCGGGTTAGGATAATCGAATCAAACACAAATGAGGCAGCAAGGCTATTCACTCGCATCTGCGCCATCCGCGTCATCTGCGGATAATTTTCTGCTTCCATCTCTGTTGTCAGTTTATTCAACCGCGAATAACGTCATCTCAATCGGCGTACTCACATCGCGAATCAGCGCGCTCATCACCACGGCCGTCCCCGGTGACCAATGAATCCCGCTGCGATAATGTCCCGCCGCGATCCAGACATTCTCCCAGCCCGGTAACGGACCCAAGTACGGCCGGTCGCGCGCGGGAGCGGGTCGCAACCCGCTCCACGCTTGAACTTCCTCCGCCTCAGCCAAGGCCGGAACCAACCGCCGAGCCAACCCGCGCAGCTCGGCAAGCCCCGCATCGGTCGTCCGCTTCTCGAAGCCGACATCTTCCAACGTCGAGCCGACCAAGATCAATCCGTCGCGCCGCGGCACCAGGTAGTTCAACCCCCAATTGACAATTGCCGGCAACAAAATGTGCGGCGCATCATAAAGCAGCATCTGGCCCCGGATCGGGCGGATTGGCACGATCACGCCCAAGTCGCGCGCCAGCGCGCCGCTCCAAGCGCCGGCGCAAAGACAGAACCGCGCGGCTGGGAATTCACCCCGATTCGTCGCGATGACGTTAACCCGCCCTCGTTGGTGATGAAACCGCTCTACCGCGCAGTCGTTGACGATCGTCACGCCGCGCTGCTGGCAAGCGACCACGAGCGCCTGCAGATGACGCGGGTTACGGAGCTGCGCCTCGGCCGGTTGAAAAAGAGCGCGCACGATGCCGTTTGAACTAATGCCAATTCCCTGAGGATGCGTAGCAATTCTCCGCGGGTCAACATCTTCCCACGCGATCCCTTCTGCGTGCCAATGTTGTTCTTGAATTGAAATTTCCGCCGCGCTCTCGGCATCGCCCGCTAGATACCAGGCGCCGCAGACCGCGAACTGATTGTCGATGCGGGTCGCCTCGCGCAACTCCCGTGACCACAGCGGATGCAAAGCCATACTGAGCGCAGCCAGTCGGTCAGTCGGCGACAAATCTTGTAGCTCGCGCGCCGCAGGCCATGCCGCTGCGGGAGGCAGAATTCCCGCTCCAGCCCACGATGATTCGCGTCCCGGCTCGCTCCGCTCCAAGATCGTGACGTGTAGGCCATGCTTGGCTAAATCCCAAGCCAAGCTTAAACCGATCACGCCGCCGCCAAGAATGAGAACGTCGCTCGTCATGTCAATCACGGACGGAGGCGTGAAAAATTCAGCAGTAGAAAAACAAAAAAACCGCGGTCCCTGGGGCATTCTACCACCAGGATCGCGGTTGAGTTGAGGAGGGCAATAAGCGAATCGCGGTGAAACTTCACGCCTTGGCAATACTATTTGTCACTACCGCCGGATCATCAGCCACGTTGACCCAGACATGAACGTGCGGAGTGCCGCGGAAGTACCACACAAACGCCGGGCCTTCCAACCGCCAATTATCCCACACCTTGTCCGAGCCGATATCGCCGTCGCTATAAAAGGCCAACGCGCAGCTCTCCAAGCCTCCTTGCTTCTTCAAGCAATTGACCACTTCGTCGCGCTCGCTTTGGCGATAAGGCTCGATTAACAGCGTCAACACCTTTTGCAATTCGGCCTGTTGGTCGGAACTCAGTTCCTTCACCGCGATGCCGGGCAATTTGGCTTTGCTTCCTTGGAAGGCGACCGACTGCTCGCGCGGCAGCTTCGCTTGCAAAGATTCGGCACGCTGCTTCTCGTCGAGCATCTCATAGACCTTGTTCGCCGCCTGGGCTTGCGGCCAGAAGACGTTCCCCGGATGACCGGGTTTTTCGTTGAAGCCGTCGGCCGCGTGGCCGTAAAAGATCGGCCCGCCAAACGCCACATGCTCGGCCGAGTCGCCGTCGCAACGCAGCGTCATGTGCCGACCGGTCATCACGAATTCATACTTGCCCGAACCGGGCGTGCCGAACAGCGCGATGCTTTGTTGATTGCCGAAGCCGCCGGCATCGTCCTCGAGTTGCTTGTCGATTTTCTTGACCCACTCGGGATTGATGATCCCGGTGAAGATGTCGCGTACCATCTTGCGTTGGTCTTTGGTGAAGAAATCGTCGTTGATGCTCGGCTCGGTGATGTTCCAGTTGTTGGCCACATAAGTGCGCAACAGGCCGAACTTCGGATGCTGATGATCCCAGTCGAAGCACAACGTCTCTTTTTGCTTTGGCGTGAATGTTTCATAAAGCAGCTTGACCAGGGATTCCGGCGCGGGCTTGGCCGCGGCAGCCGGAGCATCGGCCGCAATGGCAAAATTCGGCAGCGCAGAAATGAACCCGCCTCCCGCAAGCGCAGCCCCGGCCAGCGCGCTGCTCTTCAAAAACGTTCGTCGCGGGACGATCAATTCCGCATCGCAATCCGGGCATGGACGTGGTTGGGACATGATATTACTCCAAGAAGGAAGGGTGGGACGATGGAGGGTGGGAAGTTGATTCCGTAGGGTGGAGCAAGCCGCCTCAAAACGAGTTTAATGAGTTGAGGAGATCGGCGCCGGTCCACCATTCGAGGGCATGATTACTGGGGCATGGTGCGTAGTCAGCAAAATCGTAGGGTGGGACAAGCCGCTAAAAATCATTGGTCTTCTAATAAACTTCGTCGGCACTGTCCCACCATTAAAAAACATTGCTATTGGAGAATCAGATAACTTCATCATTCTCGAAGGTGGGACTGCGCCGTCATCAACTTGCGAAATTATTTCGCGTAGTGCGGCTTGTCTCACCCTACATGTTGGCCATACCCCATACCCGATTCCCTCTAGCCCAACTCTCATTAAACTCCCTCGGACCTACGAGAAGCAACCCTTTTTTTCCCGCCGGCCGATTTTGGAGATGATTTGTCTTGCGTTGCTCGATTTTTCGCCGGCAATGTCGTGCTAGTAACACTCGCAACCAAACGCCGCGATTTCGGCTGACAAGCGGGGCAAAAGAACGTCGCCCGCTGCGTTTGCACAATGCGGATGATCTCGGTTTGCCCGCAACTGGTGCAAATTTCGCCTTTGCGGTCATATACGCGGTGTGAATTTTGATACGAACCATGTTGATTGAGTACATTGCGATAAGTGCCGTCACCCAGCGTCGAGCCTTCGTTACGCACCGCGTCTGCCAGGATTTCAAGCGTGGCCCCGTGCAGCCGCGTCCATTCGTCCGCGCGAATTCGGTCGCACCGCGTCGCCGGATGGACGCGCGCCAAGTGGCAAATCTCGGCGGCGTACAAATTCCCCACCCCCGCCAATGCCCGTTGATCCAACAGCGCCACCTTAATCGCGCGGCGGCTCGCTTGCAGCCGTTCGACAAACGCCGCCGCGTCGATCGCCAGTGCATCCGGCCCGATTTTGTGAGGGCCGTAATACCGGTCAAACTGCTTGGCATCGACGACGCGGACAACGCCCAGCCCGCGGCGATCCCAAAACCACATCGCCTTCGCCGCGGCACCGCGAATCCGCCAACAGATCCGCAAATGGTCGCGCGACGGCGGATCGGCCAGCAGCACCAGCCCGGTCATCCGCGGTTCGATCACCACGGCCAGCTCGTTACTCAAGCGGAGGACGATCCGTTTGCCGAGCCGTTCGATCTCGTCGATCGTTTGCCCTGTTTGCAGCCGCGCGAATTTTTCACCGCGCGGCGCGATCGTCAACGGCCGCCGCGGACAGGGCAACCGCTCGACCGCCGTGATCCGCCCCCCCAACAGCGGTAAGATCCCCCGCCGCATCGTTTCGACCTCAGGCAATTCAGGCAAGTTTGACTCCCGCGTTAGAAAAAAGATTTGGTGAAATTGCGAGAACCTCGAGAAAAACGTCCGATTCGCTTGCGTCATTTGCTGACGAAGAATTAAGATTAAACTGGATCAGAGACAGATAAAAGGGTTTGTTCCAAATCAGCATACTTACTTTGCCGCCGCGCATTCCTTTTCGCCATCGAGGCCGATCATGCCGCTCCGCGCGAAACGCATCTGCACTGTTTTGATTTGGACGGCGGCGTTTTTTTTATTCAGCGCTCGCCATTGCTCCGCCGAAATGCGGATCTGGACCGACGCGCGCGGCGATCAGGCTTCGGCCGAGTTCGTCGAATACAACACCGGCTTTGTCTATTTGAAAGACCTCGGCGGCAAGACGGGCAAGTTCCCGATCGCCAAGTTTGCCGAGCCGGACCAAAAGTATATCCGCGATCTGGGGGCCTTTTTCAAAAAGCAAAAGGCCGGTGAACCAGCCGAACCTCCCGCCGATCCGCGGCTGGTTCCCGTCGTCGCTTCCGTTAACGGCATCCCCGCGCCCATGAGCGAATTCGCGATCCGCAAATGGTCCGATACCCAAGGGACCGCGATTCAAGCCAAGTTGGTCAGCGTGGACGATACGCGGGTTTATATCGCTAAAGACAAACAGCCGCCTGTCGGCGTGCCGTATTCCACGCTCAGCGAGGAGGATCAAACTTACGTCAAGGTGCAACTCAAGTCGCTCAATTGGACTGAACAGATCGCCAAGCTAGAATCGGCCCCTGCTGGAGAGGATTTGGCCGCGACGGATCCGGCCAAGCCTGCCGCCGCTCCCCCCGCGCCGTCGGCGATTGCGCCGCCAAATGCTCCTACGACGGGACAAAATGTGAACGACCGTCTGGCGGAGGCAAATCGCCGGCATGTCGAAAAGACAGCCGAATTGCAGCGGCGGCGTGAAGAATTGGCAGCGAAGCAAAAAGTCGCCGAAGCGGTTCAGCGGCGGGAACAACTTGCGCTTCAGCAAAAACTCGATGACGATCTCGCCGCGCGGATGGCCGAAGAAGATACTCGCCGCGCCGCACAAAAAGCGCGCTGGATAGAGCAAACGGCGTTGCGACGCGCTGAACAAGCGGCGCAATCCGCCACCTCCTCGTCTCCGCCGCCTGCGGAAGAGCCCCCCGCGGCAAACGCTACTTTACCCGCGGCGCAGACACAACCGCAATTACAGCAAGTGAATATCTGCCAATCTTGCAAGAAGCAAATCTCCAACAATCTGACCGCCGGCGACAAATGTCCCCATTGCGGCGTGTACTTGAATTATGATGAAACCAACGGCAAAAAATCGAGCGGCGGCCGGTTCGTCATCACCGGCGTGATCATCTGCGTGGTGGTCGGGGCGATCATCGCGCTATTCAAAAAAATGACCGGGTAAGTGAATCCCGTCGTCCCACTTGGAAACTGACCGTGATAGACTGCATGGCGTGCCTCACGGGGTTTGGAGTCTTTGGCGGGCATGGCGAGTATTACTAAGACTGTCTTTTCCACTAAAGACTTCCGACCTCTTATCGCTTTCTCCCATGCGCGCCCTCCTCCTCGGTTCCACGATCAGTCCCCGCACCGCCGCGGAAATGCAGCGGCTTCGACCCGAGTTGCAAAAACTCGTCGAGCTGGTCTATTGCGACCTCGACCAGCCTCCGCCTGACCCGGCGGCCAAGGGCGAATTCCTTTTTCCCTCTGCCGATCTGGCGATTGTCCTGGGGGGCGACGGTTCGATTCTCCGCGCCGCCAATCGGTTTGGCCTGCATCAACTGCCGATTCTCGGCGGCAACTTGGGCAAGCTAGGCTTCCTCGCCGATTACACTCCCGACGAACTCCTCGAAGTCCTCCCCGCCGTTTGCGCCGGCAACTATCGCGTCGTTTCGCATCTGATGTTCCTGAGCGAAATACTCCGCGGTGAAAAAATCGCGGCCAGTTCGCTCGGACTCAACGAAACGGCGATCCTGGGCGGGCCGCCGTTTCAGATGCTCAACATCCATCTCCGCGTCGATCAAGAATGGGTCACCACCTATAGCTGCGACGGGTTGATCGTATCGACGCCGGTCGGCTCGACTGCTCATAGCCTCTCGGCCGGCGGGCCGATCCTTCGCAAAGACTTGTCGGCGTTTGTGATCTCGGCCATCAGCCCCCACACGATGACCATCCGCCCGCTGGTTGATTCGGCCGACCGAACGTACGAATTGAGCGTCGATCAATCGGCCACGCCCGCTTCTGTGGTGGTCGATGGTCGGGTGCTCGGCCACCTCGGCGCCGACGACACCGTGCGAATCACGCAGGCGGGTACCAGCTTTCAATTGATCGAAGTCAGCGGCCGCAGCTATTATCGCACATTGCGTGAAAAACTCGGCTGGAGCGGGCATGTCCGCCGGGTTGATTGAATTCGCAGGGTAAAGCCAGCAGCCAAAAAACGTCGGCCGTTCGTTTGAGATTGCCGGCGCAGGTCCACCATGTTTCCGGTGTGCTAGCAGATCTTCGCGTTGACGAAGGCGGGCGAAACGATTTATAGTTGCGTGACATGCTGGTGTGCCGCTGCCGGCTCGCCCAACAGCGCCATGACACTCAGTAAAGAATTCACTGGCAATTAAAAACTCCTTCGACTCGAAAGGATGCGAGTTCGATGACACGCTTTTGTTCCGCTCGTTGGTTCCGCGCTTCGTTGACTACCCTTGGACTGGGCGCGTTATTGCTCGTCCGTTTGAATAACGGAACGGCTGAGGCGCAAAACGCCGCCGCCGCGCAACAGACACCTGCCGCGAAGGCTCCGGCCGCAAATTCCGCAAAAAAACAGGCCGCGCCAACGATCGTCCGCTCAGGTGGCGCCGCCGCCGCTCCTGCCGCTCCCAAAATTGTTTTGTCTGCGCCAGCCCCCGCTAAGCGGCCCACTCCCGCCGCGCCGCTTCCCACGCCAGCGGCGACATCTTCGCCTAAAGCGGCCGCAGCTACCGCCAATACCGCGCCGACTGAACAAAGCGATCCGGCCGACGCGACCACGCTCCGGCCCAAGCTCGATAAATATACGCTGCGTTACAAATTTCAGCCGGGCGACGTGTTAAAATCGAAAATCACCCAGCAAACCCGCGTCGAGACGACGATCTCGGGCACGACCCAAGGGGCCGAGATCGCCACCGTGTCGCACAAAAGTTGGCGCGTCACCAAGATCGACGAGCAGGGAAATATTACGTTTGAAACGCAATGGGACGCGATCGACATGCGGCAAAAAATGAGCGGCCGCGAGGAAGTTCGTTACAACAGCGCGACCGACAAAACGGCTCCGCCCGGTTATGAATCGACCGCCGCGATGATCGGAATTCCCTTGTCGCTGCTCACTATTGATCCTCGCGGCAAGATCATCAGTCGCGAATCCAAGAACGAGCAATCCGAAAAGCTGCACGAGAACGGCACCTACCTTGCCAAGCAGCAAGTCCTGGTCCCCTTGCCCCAGGAACCGGTGGTCCTGGGCCAGCCGTGGTCCACGCCAACCGAGATCAAGGTGACCATCGACGAGACGCCCCGCGTGATCCAAGCGCGGCACCGCTATCAGGTCGACAAGATCGAAGGGAAAGTCGCCGTGATCGCCTATGAAACAGTCCTTCCCCCGATTACCGATCCCCAAACGCGCTCGCAAGTGATCCAACAACTCGGCCGCGGCGTGATCCGCTTCGACATGCAAATCGGGCGGGTGCTCAGCCAGGTCACCGATGTCGATGAGCGGGTTCTTGGCTTCCATGGAATGAATAGCAGCATCCACTTCCTCAGCCGCTTTACCGAAGAACTCATTCCCGCCGAAAAAACACCCACGACGGCGCAAGCTCCGACGACGGCTAAAGCGACAACCAAATCGCCGACCGCGACCAAAGCCGTCACCCCAACTACCAAAGCGGTACCCAAGTCGGTGACTCCTGCACCACGCCCGACAACCCAAGCCGCCACACCGGCAACCAAAGTGCCGGCCGCCACAGCCGCAACACCCACCAAACCCAGCACAGATCAAAGCACGCCACAAGCCAAGAAGAAATAATACTGCGGTTGGCTCATCGTTCTCCATGTCCCTCTATCGCGGCCAATTAGCCCCTACGCCGAGCGGGGAACTGCATCTAGGCCACGGGCGAATGTTTTGGTACGCATTTCAACATGCCCGCGCGTAAGGGGGCCAGTTGATCTTGCGGATCGAAGACCTCGACGAGCCGCACTGCAGCCCGGAATTCACGGCCGCTATGTTGACCGACTTGCGCTGGCTGGGAATCGTTTGGGACGAGGGGCCGGATATCGGCGGGCCGCACGCGCCTTATGAGCAAAGCGCGCGGCTGACGACGTATCGCGCGATCTGGCAACAGCTCTGCTCGGCAGGATTTATCTATCCCAGTCCGCACACGCGCCGCGACGTTGCGACCGCTCTTCGGCCCCGCACGAAGATGACGACAACGAGCCGATGTTCCCCGCCGCGCTTCACCCCCAATCGGAACAGGGAAAGCGGCGACCGAGCCGGGAGAAACGAACTGGCGGTTCCGCGTGCCGGACGGGCGGGCGATCACCTTCCTCGACGCACGACAAGGGATTGTGACCCGGACCGCCGGGAGCGACTTTGGCGATTTCCTGGTTTGGCGGAAAGATGGCTTTCCTTCGTATGAACTGGCCGTCACCGCCGACGATCACGCGATGAACGTGACCGAAGTGGTCCGCGGAGCCGATCTGCTCACCTCGACCGCGCGGCAAATCCTACTCTACGAGGTGCTCAGTTGGAACACTCCCCGATGGTGCCATTGCGATCTGGTCCGCGATGAAACAGGGAAGCGGCTGGCGAAGCGGGCCGCGGGATTGTCGTTTACGGGCTCTACGCGAGAGCGGAGTAGACCCTGCGGCACTCACGGCAGCTGGGAGGCGGAGTGGGGGAGTTGAGGAGGAGAGGTGGACACCAGGAGATTTTTTTTTGGGCGGAGGAGGCTCTGCGGTTAAAAAAGTAATCGCTTAGCTTCACTGAAATGGCCGAGCATTATCCCAAAATTCAATTTTCCAATTTCCAATTCCTATTTTGCAATCGAATGGATTCTTTTTTAGAACGTGTTAAACTCTCTCAATGTCATCACCAAATATGCTCCCCACCGCGTCGATTCCTGTTCTGACCGTCTCGGCGTTGACCGCGATCCTCAAGGAAATCGTCGAGACGGCTCTCCCCGTCGTTTGGGTCAGCGGCGAAATCTCGAACTGCACAACCGCCGGCTCCGGGCATTATTATCTCACGCTCAAAGACGATGCCGCCCAGCTTAAAGCCGTGATCTGGCGCGGCGTGGCCGTGAAGTTGCGATTCAAACCGGAAGAGGGGTTGGCCGTGATCGCGCGCGGGCATTTGGATTTGTATCCGCCGCGGGGAACGTACCAGTTGGTGATCGAGGAATTACACCCGCGCGGGATCGGCGCGGCTGAGCTGGCGCTCCGCAAGCTCAAAGATAAACTCTCCGCCGAAGGGCTTTTCGATGCGGCTCATAAGAAACCGTTGCCCTCGTTTCCGCGGCGGATCGGCATTGTCACCAGCCCAAGCGGTGCGGCGGTGCGCGATTTTTTAGAAGTTCTCCGCCGCCGCTGGCGGGGTACGCAAGTACTGGTGCTGCCAGCACGCGTGCAAGGGGATGGCGCCGCCGCCGAGATTGCCGCCGCGATCGGGCGGGCCAATGCGTTGGCCGAGCCGCTCGATTTACTGGTTGTCGCGCGGGGGGGAGGAAGCAGCGAGGATTTGGCGGCGTTTAACGACGAACGCGTCGTCCGCGCGATCTTTGCCTCGCGAGTGCCGATCATTTCGGCGGTCGGACACGAGATTGATGTCACGCTCTCCGATTTGGCGGCCGATGTTCGCGCGTTGACTCCCAGCGAAGCGGCCGAACGCGCCGTCCCCGCCGGCGAGGAACTTGCCGCGCGGCTGGCCGAGTTGCGAGAGCGTTTCCGCTCAGGATTAGATTGGCGGGCGCAAACGCTACGCCGACGGCTTGAATTGCTGGCCAATCGCCCCGCATTTCGTCGCCCGTTGGATCGCGTGCTGCAAAAGGCCCTGGAACTCGACCAATGGAGCGCCCGCGCCGCCCGCGCGATCCGCAACCGTTGGGGACAATGTCGCCGCGAATTGGCCGCGCGGGCAACGCAACTCGACGCTCTCAGCCCGCTGCAAATCCTCGGCCGGGGCTATAGCCTGACCACGCGGTCCGGAACGGATGAGTTGATAAGCTTCGCGGACCAAGTCGCGATGGGCGAAGAAATCGTCACGCGGCTTGTGCGGGGAAGGATTGTGAGCCGTGTGGAGCGGACGATTGGGGAGAATGAATTAACACAGGGTGGAGCAAGCCGCTAAAAAAGTATTTTTGCGAGTTGAGTACGCCGGCGCAGGTCCACAGAGTGAACAAGGGAAAAGGGAAAAGGGGGAAGAAGCTACCACTGTATTGTTGGCCAACGACTAACGACCAACAACCAACAACGATCTGCTGACCCTGTCCCATGCCCGAATGGTGGACCGGTGCCGGCCATATCAAGCGATATGGCGTCATTTTCGGCGGCTTGCTCCACCCTGCGATTTTCACGCCGCTTTGCGTGCAGCTTCCGCCTTTTGTGCATCGGCAACAACCGGCGCGGTTGCTTCAGTGAGAAAATGAGGCGCGGCGGGGAAGTTCTGTTGCGCGCGGCTTCGTTCACCGCGGGTCGGCAATGGCGTGCGCACCGGTTCGCGCCGCAGCACGATTTCGTTGACCTTTGAAGTACCGCTTTCGGCCCATGCTTCGGCTTCGCTCGTCAAACGATTCATCGAGCGTTCCATCTCGCCGCGATAATGCTCCAAACCGTCGCGATCCAATTTCCGCGGCAGGCGAATCGCCGGGCTAAGGACCGCGCGAATCCGCGAATAGGGCCGCGGGATCGCAAATCGATCCCAGCTCTTCAGCCGCCACGGCTTTTCAAAACCAAAACCCATCAACACCAGCGGAACTTCTAGCTTGCTGGCCAAATAGATCGGCCCTTGCGACAAATTCCGCCGCGGACCGCGCGGGCCGTCGGGCGTGATCGCCAGATTC